>Ga0070708_100000024_pt1 | contig 104177 bp, 89 predicted proteins | sample KBSK5503metaG_FD_65469 | JGI IMG/M metagenome (GOLD analysis project Ga0070708, IMG submission 65469) | Corn, switchgrass and miscanthus rhizosphere microbial communities from Kellogg Biological Station, Michigan, USA - KBS K5-50-3 metaG | ecosystem: Host-associated > Plants > Roots >... | reverse complement strand
CGCACGTACGACCGCGTACGGACGGGTTCGCGCTCGAGTCGGTTGATCTCCTCGTAGATTCGCTGCAGCGCGGCGGCATCGCGCGCGCGGTAGTACCGGCCGCCCGTGGTCTTGGCGATGTCGCTCAACAGGGGTTCGTCGATGCGAACGAGACGGTTCTCGTAGCGGAGGCCGAAGAGGCCGCGACCGACGGGAACCGGCGCCATGCCTTCGGTGCCGACGCCGATCGTGTAGATCTTGACCCCGAACACCGCGGCCGCTTTTGCCGCAGTGCGCGGATCGATCGCGCCGCGATTGTTCTCGCCGTCCGTTAAGAGAATCATCACACGCGAACGGCCCGGTGCATTGCGAAGTCGGTTGGCGGCGGTCGCGATCGCGGTGCCGATGGCCGTGCCGTCCTCGAGCTGACCAGCGGCGAGGTTGTCAACCGCGGCGTTCACGACGGGGTAGTCGGTCGTGAGCGGAACTTGGGTGAGCGCCTCGGCCGCAAACGCGACGACACCGATGCGATCGCTCGTCCGCGCGGCGACGAATCGCTTGACGACGTCTTTCGCGACCTCGAGGCGATTCTGCGGCTGAAAATCCTGCGCGAGCATTGAGCTCGACAGGTCGATCACCAGGACGATGTTGATGCCTTCGCTCGTGACGTCTTCAGCGTGGGCACCGGACCGCGGACGCGAGAGCGCAAGAATCGTCGACGCCAGCAGCAGGTTGCGCAGGGTGAACAGCATGAGCGTGGTGCCGCGTCCGGCTCGCGGTCCCGCCGCGAGCACGGGGACCCGTGAGAACACGATCGCCGACGGACGCCGTCGGCGTCGCACGATCCACCAGATCGGCAGCACGAGCAAGAAGGCCAACACCCACGGCGTCGCGAATTGAATCGACCCGATGGAAATCATGCTGCCGCCTTCTGCTCCGGCGCCGGCTGCGACGCCTTGTGCTCGAGTACGACGATGGACCGCGCCTCGCGACCGAGCTCGCGCGCCCGCTCGCTGCTCACCGGACGCCGCGCGAACTTGATCAGATCCGCTTCGGTCAAGAGTCGCGTCAGTCGCTCCTGCGGGACGAATGGCAGGCCACCAATCGATCGCTGCAGCTCGGTGCTCGTCAGGGAGAGTGCGGCCTCGGCGTAGCGCGCCGCGAGGTAATCACGAAGCACCTCGATCATCAGCGTCACGTAGCGCCCGCGCTCGCCCGCGTCGAGCAGCGCGAGCGCTTCGATGCGCTGAAACTCACATTCGGCGCGCGTGAACGGATCAACGACGACCACCGGAGGCGGACGGCGCCGGCGACGCCTCCACCACCAAATGAGCAGCCCGATGGCGATGACCGCCGCGGCGATAAGCGCCCAGAGCCACCACGGAAATTGATTAAACTCGAATAGGGCTCGCGGCGGCTTGGGTCTTCGCTGCGCGCTATCGGCGGGCAGGATGCTTCGCACGAACACGGCGTTGCCCGCAACCGGAATGTGGCGTTCCGCGCCATTGAACCGGACGACCACGTCGGCGACGCGGATCGGCTGTGAGCCGACGTCCCACGCCGCTGCGCGATAGTCGGCGTATTGCTCGGTCGCGGTCGTGTCGGCGCTGGATCGCACGGCGACCGGATCGAGCGATTGGACGGAGGCGGTCGAGTCCATGGTCTTGGCGAACTCGATGGTCGCGCCGCGCGGCGCGCGGACGCCGATCGTGATGCGAAATGGATCGCCGATCCGGACCGTGTCGGGCACCACCGTCACACCCGCCTTGACGGCGAAGGGCGGTTGCTGTGCGATCGCCGACGAAGCGAGGCCGATCGCCAGAAGCAGCGCTGTCGACGCGGTCATGCGCGTCATTTCCGCAGCCTCGTCTCGCGCGACCGGAAGAAGCGGAGCAGCGGCTCCATGATCCCGCGGTCGGTGCTCACCGCGATCTCGTCGATCGCGAGACGTCGGAGCAAATGCCGGCGACGATCCGCCTCACCACCCACCTGCGTTTCGAACTGCGCGCGCACGGCGGGATCGCTCGTGTCGACGTCGAGCGCCTCGCCGGTCTCCGGATCGACGAGGCGCACGAGGCCGATGTCGGGCAAGATACGCTCGCTCGGATCGTCGACGCTCACCGCCACGACATCGTGCCGCTGCGCGAGCAGCTTGAGTGGCCGCTCGAAGTCGGCGCCCAGAAAGTCTGATACGAGAAAGATGATCGCCTTGTGCGCGAGCATCTTGCTCATGTATTCCGTTGCACCGGCGATGTCGGTCGCCTTGCCGGCCGGCTCGAATGCCAAGATGTCGCGAATCAACCGTAGCGCGTGACGACGTCCCTTCCGCGGCGGCACGACGTGCTCGATCTGCTCGGTGAACAGGATCGCGCCCACGCGGTCATTGTTTCGGATCGCCGACATTGCCAGGACGGCCGCGAGCTCCGACGCGACTTCGCTCTTGAATCGTCGTCGCGTGCCGAAGCGCTCCGAGCCGGAGACGTCGACCGCGAGCATCACGGTGAGCTCGCGCTCTTCGATGTAACGCTTCACGTACGGGCGCTGCATGCGCGCCGTGACGTTCCAGTCGATGCTCCGCACTTCGTCGCCCGCTTGATATTCGCGCACCTCGGCGAACTCCATCCCTTGCCCCTTGAACACCGACCGGTACTCGCCGGTGAATAGCGAGTTCACCAGACCACGCGTGCGGAGCTCGAGGAGTTTGACTTGACGCAACACCTCGGGTGGAACGGCCGAGGGGCGCGGCTCGCGATGCGCAGGTCGCGCAGTGCGCGCCGGCTGTGACGCCGCGTCGGCGCGGGCTCGTTTGCGTCTAAGGAATCCGAGCGCCATCGGCGGGCCTCACGGCGTCTCGATCTTGGCCAGCACACGCTGCACGATCTGATCGCTCGTCACCTCTTCGGCTTCGGCCTCGTAGGTCGTGAGCACACGATGACGCAGTACGTCGGGTGCGATCGCTTTCACGTCATCCGGCGTCACGAACGCGCGGCCGCGAAGGAACGCGTGCGCACGCGACGCTTGCGCCAAGGCGATCGTCGCGCGCGGGCTCGCGCCGAATTCGATCAGCGGCGCCAAATCGGAAAGGCCGGCCTTCGCCGGCTCGCGCGTCGCGAACACGATGTCGACGATGTAGTCCATGATCCGATCGTCCATGTACAGCTCGGTGATCCGATGCCGCGCGTCGAGGATCGCCTGGGGCGACGCCACGGCGTCGACGTCGATCGGATCGCCGCTCGCCATGCGGCGCATGATCTCCTTCTCTTCCTCGCGCGACGGATACCCGACACGCAGCTTGAGCATGAACCGATCGACCTGTGCTTCGGGCAGCGGATACGTTCCTTCCTGCTCGATCGGATTCTGCGTCGCCAGCACGAGGAACGGCTCCTCGAGCTTGAACGTCGTCCCGCCGATCGTCACCTGCTTCTCTTGCATCGCCTCGAGCAGCGCCGCCTGCACTTTGGCCGGCGCGCGGTTGATCTCGTCGGCCAGGATGATGTTCGCGAAGATTGGTCCACGCTTGACGGAGAATTGCCCCGTCGACTGGTCGTACACCTGCGTTCCGACGACGTCGGCCGGCAGCAGATCCGGCGTGAACTGAATCCGATGGAACGTCGTGTCGATCGTTTCGGCGAGGGTTCGCACGGTCAGCGTTTTCGCCAAGCCGGGCACGCCCTCGAGCAACACGTGGCCACCGGTGAGGAGACTGATCAGCAGTCGGTCGACCATGTAATCCTGGCCGACTACGCGACGCGCGACTTGCCGCGTAACGTCTTGTACGAGCCGGGAATCAGCCGCTGTAGAGACCTGAGTCGTAGCCAAGTTGAGACAGGGTTGAGGGTAGACGGTGAAGGATTGAGGGAAGGTGTGCGGCGCGATGCGCCGCGAGAGCACGAGGATGGTGCGCCGTTCAATAAGAAGTGGCGCGTAGCGCCACGTACCGACCCTCCACCCTCAACCCTCTACCCTCCACCCTGCAGTTTGTTTTACGCTAGACACCAACGGCAACGAGTGCCGACCGTTCCCGGGCTGTGAGTTTTCTCGTTTCTCCAGTCGGCAGATCGCCGAGCCGCACCGGACCGAAGCGAGTTCGCACTAAACGCTCCACCCCGAGTCCGAGGGCCGAGCAGAGACGCCGCACTTCGCGCTTCCGCCCTTCGGTAATCGTGACCTCGAACTCCCAGCGGTCCCGACCCAGCTTGCGTGCCTCGACGCGTTTGGGCTTCACCGGACCGTCTTCAAGCGTGACTCCTTCGCGCGCGACGCGTGCCGCCTCATCGCCTTTGCCGAGGACGGTCGCGACGTACGTCCGTTCGACCTCACTACTCGGATGCGACAGGCGATGGGCCGCGGCGCCGTCGGTCGTGAGCAGAAGCAGACCCTCGGTGAGGTAATCGAGGCGGCCGACGTACGTGAGACCTGGGATGTTCGGCACGAGGTCGAACACCGTCCGCCGGCCTTCCGGGTCTGAGCGCGTCGTCATCACACCCGACGGCTTGTTGAGCATGATCCACTCGGCGGCGCGCGGACTGTCCAACGGCTTTCCGTCCACGACGATCGCGTCGCGGCCTGGATCGACCACCTGTCCGGTGTGTGCGAGGTCGCCATTCACGCGGACGCGGCCGGCGACGATCAGCTCCTCCGCCTTGCGTCTGGACGCGATTCCCGCGCGAGCGAGCGCCCGCTGGATCCGCATCGTTTCCGACATCACTCGCTCGCTTCGATCGCGGCAACCGGTTCCGCTTCGCGCGGCTGCACGCGAAGCGCGATCGCCAGCTCGTCGGCGCGCGGAAGCTCCTCGAGATGACGAAGCGCGAAATGCTCGAGGAACACGGGTGTCGTCCCATACAAGAGCGGGCGGCCCAGCCCCTCGGCACGACCCACGACGTCGATGAGGCCGCGCTCGTGGAGCGATTTGAGAACGCTTCCGACCGTGACGCCGCGAATCTCCTCGATCTCGCTACGGCTGATCGGCTGGCGATACGCAATGATCGCCAACGTCTCGAGCGCGGCGCCCGACAAGCGCGCGGGGCGCGCCGCGAGTTGCGCGCGCTCGATCGCCTCGGTGTATTCGGCGCGCGTGAGGATTTGCCAACCGCCGGCGATCTCGAGGAGCTCGACGCCGTGTCCGTCGACGTCGTAGCGCTCGCGCAATTCATCGAGCGCCGCCTGCAGCTCCGCCGGCGACGCCTCGGGATCGAGGACCGCGAGCTCGTCGGTCGCGATCGGACGTCCGCTCGCGAACAGCGCGGCCTCAAGCAGCTTCGCTAGCGACGTCACGAGAGATTTCCACGTTGGCAAACGGCTTTGGCTGATTGACGCGCAACTCGCCGACCTTCGCCAGCTCGAGTAAGCCAAGCAGCGTCGATAGAATCTGCCAGGGTTCCGCGGTGCGTTCGACGAGCTCCGTCCAGAGGATGCGCGCTCTCAATGCAAGGACTGAGCGAATGATCGAAATCGCGCCGGGAATGTCGAGCGCGCGCGGAATGACCTCGTGCATGTTCGGCTGGTGCGCCGCGCGCAGCACGCGGTCGACGGCCGACAGCAACTCGGACAGCGACAACGCCAATGGCGCCTGCGGCGGCGCCGGCGCTTGCGGGAGATAGGCACGCGCGAACTGATTGCGTCGCTCTTCGCCACGCCGCTCGAGGACGTCGACGACCTCGCGCATCTGTTGATACTCGAGCAGTCGCCTCACGAGCTCGGCGCGCGGATCTTCCCACTGCTCTTCGTCGCCACGAGGGAGGAGCATTTGCGCTTTGATCCGCAACAGACGCGCGGCCATCTCGAGATACTCGGCCGCTTCGTTCAAGCCCAGTGTGCGAATGCGAATCACGAACTGCTCGCAGATTCGGGCGATCGGGATGTCGTAGATGTCGACCTTCTCGTCGCGGATGAGCGCGAGCAGCAAGTCGAGCGGTCCTGAGAAAGCTGTCAATTCAACGACGAAGCTCGACTCGGCGGGCAGCCCGTTCGGGTCGGGAGCGTACGTCGCGGTCATCGTGGTCGACTCACGTCAGCCATTGATCGAGCGACGGCAGTGAAAATGGATTAGCCCAACGCATGAGCACCCCGCCGAACATGAACGCCGGTCGCATCCAAATGGAGAGAATGCTCGTCGGCAGCGCGAGCAGAATGAGCAGAATGACGATGCCGTAGCGCCCTACTTGCTGGTAGCGCACAGCCCACGAAAGCGGGAGCAGATACTTGATGACGTGCGAGCCGTCCAACGGTGGGATCGGAATCAGATTGAAGGCGATGAGCACGAGATTCAATCTGAGGCCCACAAACATCATCGCCTGAACGATTCCGAGCGTGCCTTCCGCGGCCGGCACCGCCCGTCCCGCCAACCCAACAAGGACAAACAAGATCACCGATGCGATCGCCAACAGCAGGTTCACGAACACGCCGGCGAGTGAGACGATGATGTCGCCGCGTTTGAAGTTCCTATAGTTGCGCGGATTCACCGGAACCGGTTTTGCTCCGCCGAGCAGTGGTCCGTGGGCCAACCAGAGCATCAGCGGAAGCAGCACCGTCATGAACGGATCGATGTGCTTGATCGGATTCCAGGTCAGACGTCCCAGCGCCAAGGCGGTGTTGTCGCCCTGCTTGAGCGCCGCATAGCCATGCGCGTATTCATGCGCGATGACCGAGAACAGCAGCACGGGCACGATGAGCAGAAAGTCCTGGAAACGCTGCAATGTCGGGAGTGGAGGCGAGTGGCCGGACGCGTCACGCGCCGAGCCGACGACGGCGCGCACGCACCGCGTCAGAGGTCGTTGGCGCGAAAGCTAGTCATGTCGCGAATGAGTGTCAAAGCGTTATCGTGCCTTGACTTTCGCGCTTTCAAAACCTAGGTTCCAGCCTTCGCGAACCCCGCGACAGCCACGCATTTTTTGGAGATTTCCTTCGTGCCGAATATCGCATCCGCAAAGAAGAACATGCGTAAGTCGCGCGCGGCGACCGTGCGCAACCGTGCGCAACGTTCCGCCTTGCGGACAGCGCTCAAGAAGGCGAAGGCGCCCGACGCCAGTGCAGAGACCAAGGCGACCGCGACGAAGCTGCTCGATCGTGCGGCTCGCAAAGGCCTCATCCACCCGAACAACGCCGCGCGCAACAAGAGCAGACTCAGCAAAGCTACGGCGTAAGAGAACTTCGGAAAAAGACAAAGGGCCCGGCGATCGTCGCCGGCCCTTGTCATTGCTGGCTATAGGGCGGCCAGTTCCGCACCGCAGCGCTCGCAGTACCACTCGGTGGGATAATTCATCGTCCCGCATTCGCCGCACTTGAGCGTTTTCGTCTGCTCGGTTTGTCCCGAATTCCTCAGCACGATCGGGATATTTCCTGACACGTTGGCGGCAAATGGCGCTTCGCCCGACGTGCGTCGCGACGTGTCGTCGAGCCCAGCGAGGAGAGATTCGGACGCCGATTCATTGCGCCCACTTCCGATCGACGGACCCGCTTGCCCTGAATTGGTGAACGGCGGCATGCTAGGATTCGATGAGCGGTCCTTGTCACCGACGACCTGATTGAGGAACGCGAGCTCGTCGAAATCTCCGGGGGTCGCCTTCGGAACGCGCGTCTGCTGTGACGGCCGTTGCACTGCCGGCTCTCGGACTGGCGCCTCTCGGACCGCCGCGTCCCTGATCGGTGGCGCGGCGGCTCTCGCTGCCAGTGGTTGCGGCGCGGCGGGTTTCGGTGCCGGCTGTGGTGGCGAGATAGTCGGTGCCGGGTGCGCCATGGGTGCGGGCGCCGGGGGCGGCGCGGCGGCGGCTGGTTGCGAGGCCGGTCCTGCCGCCGGAGCCGGCGTGTTGCGCGGACGAATCTCGAGGATCGCGCTTAGCTCGCCGATTCGGCCATCGAGCTTCGATTTTTCGCCGACCAGTTGCTCGATTACCTCGTCGACAGTGCGGAATGCCGTTTCGGCTTCGCCGCCGGCAAGCTCCCCAACGTGCGCTCTGAGCTCGAGCTCGGCTCGTTCGTCGCGACGCAGCTGCTCCTCCGCCTTAAGCAACGAGACTCGGGAGTCGAGGCTGGCACGTTCATCCTCGATCGAGTGGCGATGCGCCTCGATCTGTTCCTCCACGCGATCGAGTCGGCCTTGATAATCGGCTTGCACACGATTGAACACGTGCTGCGGCGTCGAGTCACGCCGCGCGTCGAGGGCGGTCAGCCACTTCTCATAGCGATGCCGCTCCTCGAGCAACGCCGGGAGTTCGCTCATTGAATTCGTCGAATCGGTCATCCTTGCTCCTCGCGTGACGCGCGCAGCGCCTCGACGTCGGCCACACTCAGTTGGTTGACCCTGCCCAGCAGCCGTGCGGTAAGGATAATTCGTGCCGCGTGCTCCAAACTCTCCATGCGTTGGTGCGCAAGCTCCAGCGTTCGACCCAATGTGGTCGCTCCGTGGTTCGCCATCAAGAATGCGTCGTGGTGCTCCAGGTACAGCTCGAAATTATCGGCTAATGCAGCGGTTCCCGGTGTGGCGTAGCGCACAATCGGCACCTCGCCCATTTGCAAGATAACTTCGGGTAGCACGGGCGCCATGAAAGATTCGCCGGCGACCGCGAAGCCAGTCGCCGTCGGCGGATGCGCATGGACGACGGCGCAGACATCGGCTCGACGCTCATAAATGCGTAGATGCATTCGTAGCTCGCTCGACGGAAGCCGACGACCATCGCGGATCGCTCCGTCACTCCCGACCAGCACCAAATCCTCTGGCGCGACGTCGATCTTCGACATCCCACTCGGTGTCACCAGAATCGCCCCGTCAGCCAAACGAACCGAGACGTTGCCGTCCGGTCCGGCCACTAAACCACGCTCGTAAAGACGACGACAGACCCGCACGATCGCCACGCCGGCGGCGTCCCGCTCCGCCGAGTCGCCAACCGGGGTCGTCGAGCTCACTCGTCGGCGCGGTACACGACGCGGCCTCCGACCAGCGTGAAACGCGCGCGTCCTTGTAGGGTGTGCCCCGCGTAGGGCGTGTTACGACCTTTCGACTTGAACCGCGACGGCTCCACGACCCACGTCGTCTCGGGATCGAACACCGTAACGTCAGCCGGCGCGCCGCGACGGAGCGTGCCTCCCGACAATTTGTAGACGCGCGACGGCGCGCACGACATGCGCTCGATCAGGAGCGGCAGGTCAATGATCCCCGGCGCGACAAGCCACGTGATGTTCACCGCCAGCGCCGTCTCCAATCCGACGATGCCGTTCGGCGCATCGGCAAACTCGCGCTCCTTCTCGTCATAGTGATGCGGCGCGTGATCGGTCGCGATCACGTCGATCGTTCCATCGCGCACTGCCTGCTGCAATGCCGCAACGTCATCCGCGGTTCGGAGCGGCGGATTCATCTTCGCGTTCGTGTCGTAGTCCTCAACGGCATCTTCCGTCAGGGAGATATGATGCGGACACACCTCCGCCGTCACGTTGATCCCGCGATCCTTTCCCCAGCGAATCAGCTCGACCGATCCGCGCGTGCTCATGTGACAAAGATGAATGTGGCCACCCGTGCGTCGCGCCAACAGGATGTCGCGGATCGCCATGATCTCTTCTGCTTCCGCGGGAATGCCCTTGAGTCCGAGGCGCGCGCTCACAATGCCCTCGTTCATCGCGCCGCCGTTGGCCAGTGTCGGCTCCTCGCAGTGATCGGCCACGGGAATGCCGAACGTTCGCGCGTACTCGAGCGCTGTGCGCATCAAATGCGCGCTCGCCACGGGTCGTCCGTCATCGCTCACCGCGACCGCGCCCGCGGCGACCATCTCGCCGAACTCGGCGAGCGCCTCGCCGCGCTGGCCCAATGAGATCGCGCCGACCGGATACACACGCGCCGCGTTGGCGATCGTTCCTTGACGAATGATGAAGCCGACCGCCGCCTGATTATCGGTGACCGGATCGGTGTTCGGCATCGCGCACACCGACGTGAATCCGCCCGCGGCCGCGGCGCGCGCGCCGGTCGCGATCGTCTCAACTTCCTCGCGTCCCGGTTCGCGCAGATGACAATGCACGTCGACGAATCCAGGCGACACAATGAGCCCGGTGCAATCGATTATCTCGAGTCCGTCGCGGTTCGACGTCTCACTTGCCACGCGCGCGCCGATCGCCTCGACAGTGTCGTCGACGATCAAGACATCGGCCGTTTCGTCGAGCGATTGCGACGGATCGATCACTCGGCCGCCTCGGAGCAGAATCGAGCGACTCATCGTTCGCCCCCGCCGCGCTTCGCCGACTCTGCTAATTCCGGCTTTCCGCCGGACAACAGATAGAGCACGGCCATGCGGACGGCGACTCCGTTCGTCACCTGTTCGAGAATCACGCTGAACGGTCCGTCCGCGACGTCGGAATCGATCTCGACACCGCGGTTCATCGGACCAGGGTGGAGGATGAGAATGTCACGCTTCGCACGGTCGAGGCGCTCACGCGAGATGCCGAACACGCGATTGTACTCTCGCTGCGACGGAATGTAGCCGGCCGTCATCCGCTCGAACTGCAGCCGCAAAATGTTCAACGCGTCCGCCCATTCGATGGCTTCCTCGACGCGGTTGAACACCTTGACGCCCATCTCATCGATCGCGTTCGGCAACAGCGAGCGCGGTCCGCACACGCCGACGTCGGCGCCCATCTTGGTGAGTCCCCAGATGTTCGACCGCGCGACGCGCGAGTGCATGACGTCACCGACGATGCAGACCTTGATGCCGTCGAGCCGACCGAAGTGGTCGCGCAGCGTCAACAGATCGAGCAGCCCTTGCGTCGGATGTTCGTGCGTGCCGTCACCGGCGTTGATGACGTTCGACTCGATGCGGTCGGCGAGAAACTGCGCCGCGCCAGACGCACCGTGCCGAATCACAACCATGTCGATCCGCATCGCCTCGAGATTGCGCGCGGTGTCGACGAGTGTCTCGCCCTTGGACACGCTCGACCCCGACGCGGCGACGTTCACCGTGTCCGCCGAGAGTCGCTTTTCCGCGAACTCGAACGACACGCGCGTCCGCGTCGACGCCTCGAAAAACAGATTCACGATCGTAGCGCCACGCAGCGTCGGCACTTTCTTGATCGCGCGCTCGCTGATCTCCTTGAACGGCTCGGCCGTATCGAGAATCAGCTTGATCTGGTCGCCGCTCAATCGCTCGAGGCCAAGAAGGTCCTTGCCGAGCGAGGGGATCACGTGGCGACCTCTCGTTCGGCGATCACTGCCGCGTCGCGTCCGTCGAGATCTTCGACCATCACGTCGACGCGCTGCGTGGGCTCGGCCGAGACGCGCTTGCCGACGATGTCCGGTTGAATCGGCAACTCGCGTCCGCCGCGGTCGATCAAGACCGCCAGCGCGATCCGTCGCGGCCGACCAAAGTCGGCCAGCTCGTCGAGCGCGGCGCGAATGGTTCGGCCGGTATACAGTACGTCATCGACGATCACGACGTGCTGGCCGTCGATGTCGACGGGAATCTGGGTCTGTCCGACGACCGGACGCGGTCCGACCGTTTGGAGGTCGTCGCGGTAGAGCGTGATGTCGAGCGCGCCCTGCGCGACGTCGAACTTTTCGCGTTCGGTGATCGATGATACGATTCGCGCCGCGAGCTGCACGCCGCGGCGCTGAATGCCGACGATGACGAGACCTTCCGTGCCGTTGTTCAGCTCCACGATCTCGTCTGCCATCCGCCGGAGCGTGCGATCAAAGGCGCGCGCGTCGAGGATGGTGGTCTGTTTTGGGGGCGCAGCCATGGTGGGCGCAATATCGCCGATCCCGAGCGACAATGGTAGCGTCGCGGCTTCGGGAGGCGCTCATTAGATCGCGCGTGTCCGACGGTTGGGCTACCGAAACAGGTCGAGGGATTTCTTGAGCACCTGTGACACACCCCAAGCCAGCGGAACCCCGACCACGGTCCAGGCGAGCAGGAGCTCGACCTTCGTCGCCGCGCCGTCGGAGCGGGACGTCCCGTCCGCGGAGGCCGCGATCGGCATGGACTGCCGGAGATCACGCGCGTTATTCGCGGTCTCGTACTCCTCGGTGAAGCGTGTATCAACCGGACGAATGAGCGCGTTGCACACGAATCCGACCAGCAGCAATGCCGCCATGATGCGCATCGTTACCGTGTACGCGTCGGCCTTCGGCACGCCCCGACCGATCTCGTATTCGCGAATGTAGTTCACCAGGACCGGCCCGAGCACGCCCGCGGTCGACCACGCGGTCAACAGGCGTCCGTGAATCGCGCCAACTTGCACTGTGCCGAACATGTCGCGCAGGTAGGCCGGAATGGTCGCGAACCCGCCGCCGTACATGCTCATGATCACGACGTAACCAGCGACGAACGCGACGACGCTCCCCGCTCTTCCGGTCGCCGGAACGAGCGCGTACAGCACCGCACCGAGCAGAAAAAAGATCGCGTACACACTCTTCCGCCCGATCCGGTCGGACAACGACGACCAGATGAACCGACCGCTCATGTTCGCCAAACTGAGCAGACCGACGAAGCCGGCCGCGGCGCTCACCGTGATCACACCGGGAAACATCTCTTGAATCATCGGCGAGGCTTGACCGAGGACGCCGATCCCCGCCGTCACGTTCAAGCACAGCACCATCCACAACAGCCAGAATTGCGGCGTGCCGAGCGCGCGGTGCGCTGTCACGTTTTGATTCGTCACCATGCGTCGCTGCACTTCCGGTGGGGTCCATCCCTCAGGTCGCCAGCCGGCCGGCGGCACGCGCACCATGAACGCGCCGCAGAGCATGAACGCGAAATACAGTAGGCCCATCGTGGCGAACGTCGCCGCGACGCCTTGCGACGCCGGCGTCCGGAAGTGCGACATGAGCGTTGTCGAAAGCGGCGACGCGATCATCGCGCCGCCGCCGAACCCCATGATCGCTAGGCCGGTTGCCATGCCCGGGCGGTCGGGAAACCATCTGATGAGAGTGGAAACCGGCGAGATATATCCAAGCCCCAGTCCGATGCCGCCCAACACGCCATAGCCGAGCAACACCAGCCAGAACTGGTGCGTTGCAACGCCAAGCGCCGCGACCTGAAAACCGCTGCCAAAACACAACGCCGCCACAAACATCGCCTTTCTCGGGCCGGCTCGCTCCAGCCACGGCCCGAACACCGCGGCGGACAATCCGAGAAAGACGATCGCGAGGCTGAATACCCATCCGATCGTGCTCAGCTTCCAATCGTCGGGCGCCGACGTCGTCATCCCGATCGCGCGGGACAGCGGCAAGTTGAAGACACTGAACGCGTACGCTTGTCCGATCGACAAGTGGATCGACAAGGCGGCAGGCGGCACGAGCCAGCGCGAGTAGTTTGCGCCGGCAATCGAGTGCTCGCGATCGAGGAACGAGCCGAAGCGCGAAGGTCGCGTGAGCATGTGTGAGGTGGAATCAACCGTGCTCCCGACGAGACGCGCAAGGACTTCCCGTGCGATGTCGATGTCGACGACGTGGCCGTATTATTGATCCTATGCGACACGCGACATCCCCAGATCCGCTCGACCTCCTGTGGTTCTGCCATCTCGCCGCCGACGGCGAATTCATCGGCACCACGCCGGAGCGGAGGCCGACACTCCCCTACATCGCGAGCCTCGTCGAGACCGCCGCCGAGATGGGTTTTTCGAGTTTGCTCACAGCAACAAACTTTCACGCCGAGCACGAAGCGTGGACTGCGTCGATCGCCACGCTCGCCCGTACGCAGGGCGCCGGTCTGCTCATCGCCGTGCGCCCGGGGATGTTCCACCCCGCCTTGTTCGCGAAAATGGCAGCGACGGCGGCAAATCTGTTTCCCGGACGCATTCGGATCAACGTCGTGACCGGATCAAACCCGGCCGAGAATGCGATGTACGGCGACATGGAAAGCCACGCTGAGCGATACGCGCGGACGCGAGAATTCATCGCGATCATGCGCGACCTCTGGCGCGGTGTGCCCGTCGACCACGATTCGGCGCGCTATCCATTCCGCGGGGCCATCGTGAGCCCCGCTCCTCCGCAGCCGGTTCCGATTTACCTCGGCGGTCATAGCGACGACGCGCAACGGATCGCGGCGGAGCTAGCCGACGTCTATCTCGTCTGGGGCGATACGCTCGCGGGCATCGAGGCGAGATTGGCGACCATGCGCGCACACGAGGCGCGCGCCGAGCGTCTCGTCGATGCCCCGCTCACGTACGGACTGCGCTGTCACGTCCTCGTGCGCGAGACGGAGGACGAAGCGTGGAAGGCGGCCGAGCGCCTGATCAGCCGCATCGATCCCGAGGTGCGACGCCGGTTCATCCACGCAAGCGCCAGCGTCGACAGCGAAGGACAACGCCGGCAGCAGGCACTCACCGCGGCATCGTCATCGCTCGTGGTCGAAGCGAATCTTTGGGCTGGCGTCGGCCTTGCGCGGAGCGGCGTTGGCGTGGCGATCGTCGGGGATCCGTCGCAGGTTGCGGCGAAGCTGCGCGCGTATCAGGCGCTGGGAATCAGCACCTTCATTCTGTCGGGCTACCCGCATCTCGAGGAGTGCCGCCGCTTCGGCGAGATGGTCATGCCGTTGCTCAAGCAGCGCGCGGAGCGCGGCCCCGTGCTGCCGGGTACAAAGCTGTCGGCCGGAGTGGCGCCGGTCACGTGATCTCGAGTGACATGAGCATGACATCAAACGAAGGAACCCGCCCTGGCGTCGGGCGGGTTCTTTGTGTCGAGCGCCCCGATTCCTCGAGGTGTCTGAACGCGACAATCAGTGCGGCGTCGCTACACCGGCAAACGTCAAGCCGAGCGTTGCTCCGCTCTGAAAAAAGAGTGTACCGGTACCGGGCCGTCGCCCAGGTTTCTCAGGGTGAAATCCCCACTGAAACGTGCATGAAAAGCCGGGCGGGATGTAGTAGTTCTTGTTGTTGCTCGGATCGATCGACGTGTTGCACGTTCCGCCAAACGTGGGAAAGAACGGCGGGTTTGGAGAGGCCGTGGCGGTGGTGATATAGTCTGCGGCGTCTCCGCTGTTCGTGATCGTGACCAATTGATAGTTGAAGGCTCCGACCACCGTTGGGGCAAACGTAACTGCCGTCGGAGTCACGCTCAGTATCGGGCCGACAACCGCAACGCGGCTTCGCGTAGCGCTAGTTGTGAACATCACGAGTACTGTGAGCCCCGCAGCAACAAACGCCTGCGTCCATCGGTGTTTCGTCATGGCCAGCCTCCTCGGATGAGAAACCTGCGTTCGGCTATCATCGCCCGTCGGAGGAGGCTGTCAAGCAATCTCGAGCGCTGCGCGAAGTGCTCGCCGGCTGCTATTATGGCGATGTCGAATGCGCATGGATTCGACGCCGGACAAGCCGACCGGCCCCGGACGTTCGATCCCACGATGACGAGGCGTGCGCGCATGCGTTTCTCCGGGCTTCTCGCCCTCTCGATTCCCCTGCTTTGGTTGACCGCCTGCAATGGAAGGCGCGATCGTCCGCTCTTCAAACTCTTGAGCCCGGACCAGACCGGCGTCACGTTCGCGAACACCATCACCACAACCGACTCGCTGAACGTTCAGACCGACGTCTACGTCTACAACGGCGCCGGCGTCGCCGTTGGCGACATCGATAACGACGGCCTGCCCGACATCTTCTTCGCCGGCAACATGGTCTCGAGCCGCCTGTACTTGAACAAGGGACAGATGCGGTTCGATGATATCACGGCTCGCGCCGGTGTCGGCACGACGCGATGGGCCACCGGCGTCGCCATGGTGGACATCAACAACGACGGGTACCTGGACATCTACGTGTCTGTCTCCGGGCCGGAGTGGTCAACGCCCGAGGAGCGGGCGAACCTGCTGTTCATCAACAACGGCAACCGCACGTTCACCGAGGCGGCTTCGCAATACGGTATCGCCGACACTGGGTTCACAACCCAGGCAGCGTTCTTGGATTACAACGGTGATGGGTGCCTCGATCTCTTTCTGCTCGAGAATTCGCCGAAGGATTTTTCGCGCGGCGTGGATAGCAAACACCCGTCGGGCATGCGCGGCAAGACGCCGGGCAGCTATAACGAACTCTATCGAAGCAACTGCAACGGGACGTTCACGAATGTGTCGGCCGAGGCGGGCATCTTGCGCGACGCCGGCTACGGACTCGGCGTTGTCGTTGCCGACGTGAACGGCGATGGCCGGCCGGATATCTACGTCTCGAACGATGGAACGCCGAACGACGTGCTGTATATCAACAACGGCGACGGAACATTCACCAACAAGGCGGCGCGCTCGCTGAAGCACACGAGCGTCGCGGGCATGGGTGTCGACATCGCGGATTTCAACAACGATGGTTGGCCCGACATCCTCCAGGTCGACATGATGCCGCACGACCTGACTCATCGAAAGCAGATGAGCGGGTTCCTGACGTATGGCGGTCTGCTCGAGTCGCGCGCACGGGGATTTCGCGACGACGCTCCCGAAAACGTGCTGCAATTGAGCAACGGAATCACGAACGACGGCGATGTCGTCTTCAGCGACATTGCGCGGATGGCGGGGGTCGCGTACACCGATTGGAGCTGGAGCGCCCTGTTCGCCGACTTCGACAACGACGGCGACAAGGACATCTTCATCAGCAACGGCTACCCGAAAGCGGTCAACGATCTCGATTACCAGACCACGATGTTCGCCGTGCGTCGCTCGGGCAATGGAAGCGCGGGCAATGCCACTGCCTCGCGCCGAGGATTAGAGATCCTGCATAATCTCTATCCGTATGCGATGTCGAATTACGTCTTCAGGAACTCGGGCGACCTAACGTTTGCGGACGAGACTAGCGCCTGGGGAATGGAACGTCCGAGCTTTTCATACGGCGCCGCGTACGCCGACCTGAATAATGACGGCAAGCTCGATCTCGTGGTGAACAACATCGATGCACCGGCGTTCATCTACCAGAATGTCGGGCCCGCCCCGAGCGATGACGGCCACCACTACGTGCAGATCAAGCTGCAGGGAGAGTCGCCGAACCGTCGCGGCATCGGATCAACGCTGATCCTCACCGCCGGAGGCAAGAAGCAGCACATCTATTACTCGCCCTACCGCGGCTACATGTCGACGATGGAGGATCGAGCGCAGTTCGGGCTCGGTCGTGCCCGACGCGTCGACAGCCTCGAAGTCATTTGGCCGGATGGGCGATACCAACTCCTCACGAACCTCTCCGCCGATCGGTTGCTCGTCGTGAAACAAGCCGATGCCACAAGGCGGAAACCAGCGGGCGCGCTGCCTTCCCCTCCGAATCGCGATCGACTCTTCCAGCCGCTCGATCCGAGTCGAGGACTCGCGTACAAGCATCAGGAAAGCACACAACTGGATTTCAGCGAGCAACCGCTGTTGCCGTACATGCCGTCGATCCACGGCCCGCCACTGGCGGTGGGAGATGTCAACGGCGACGGCCTCGATGATGTGTTCATTGGTGGGGGAGCCGGTGTTCCGGGAAAGCTGTTCATACAACGCAACGACGGCAGCTTCGTCGAATCGACTCAGGGCCAACCGTGGGAGGCCGACAAGGCATTTGAGGATTGGGGCGCGCTGTTCTTCGATGCCAACGGTGACGGGCTCCCTGACCTTTACGTGGCCAGCGGCGGGTATCACCTCCCGCCAGGCTCTCCGCTGTTACAGGATCGCCTCTACATCAATCAGGGCGGCGGAAGATTCGTGCGAGACGCTCGGGCGCTGCCGACCATGTTGACCAGCACTGCCACCGTTCGCGCGGGCGACTTTACCGGCGACGGTCGGCTCGATCTCTTCGTCGGTGGCCGCCTCACTCCCGGGAAATACCCATATCCCACCAGAAGCTACGTGCTGCGGAACGACGGTGGCCGATTCACCGATGTGACCGAAGAAGTCGCGCCGGAGCTGGTCCATCCCGGGGGCATGATCACCGACGCCGTCTGGGTCGATCTCACCGGCGACGGGCGGTTGGATCTCGTCACCACCGGCGAGTGGATGCCGATAGAGTTCTATAAAAACGACGGCAAGCGACTGCGCAACGTGACCGGGTCCACACGCCTGCCACCCTTGCGTGGATGGTGGTTCAGCCTCGCCGCGGGGGATTTCGACAACGACGGTCGACCCGATCTCGTCGCCGGGAATCTCGGCTTGAACTACGCGTACACGACGTCGAAGGAGAGTCGATTTGGCGTCTACGCAGGGAATTTTGCCGGGAACGAGACCACCGACATCGTCCTGACCCAGGAGGTTGACGGAACGGAGGACCCCGTGGTCGGAATGGTTCCTCTCGGTCGAGCGATATATCCGCTCAGCTCGCGATTCCCAACCTACGGGTCGTTCGCGAAAGCGAGCGTCGATCAGATATTTGGTCGCTCACGGCTGCAGAAGGGCCTGCACTACCAGACCGATACGTTCGCCAGTGTGTTTCTGCACAACGACGGCGGTGGAACGTTCAGCGCGTCGCCGCTGCCAAGCCTGGCGCAGATCGCGCCAATCAAGGGCATCGTCGCCCACGACGTGGACGGCGATGGTCACCTCGATCTGATCGTCGCGGGAAACCTCTACGACGCCGAGCCGAATACGCCACGCGCTGACGCGGGCAACGGTCTCTGGCTGAGAGGTGACGGCCGGGGGCATTTCGCCCCCGTGCCGCCGAGTCAGAGTGGCTTGCTCGCCCCTCTGAACGTCTCAGGTCTGGCGCTCACCAATACGCCGACCGGCAAAGCCATTCTTGTCGCCAATACTGGCGACTCACTTCAGGTTTTTGCTATCAGAAAACGTTAATTGTCGTCCTACCATCCGGTATTCTGTTTCAAGGTCGCCTGCCCATTGACTTGGCTCAATTGGATTTGGCGGTCCGGGATCGGATACCAGCGATGGCGGGCGGCGAACGGTTCCGCCGACCCAAGGTACAGTCTCCTGGTCTTCTCGGCCCCACCACCCACGCCGTTGACGTATGCGTTGAGCGTGGCGTCGGCGATGCCCCAGCGCCGCAGATCGAACAGCCGCTGGCCTTCCATGGCCAGCTCGAGTCTGCGCTCCGCGCGCACGGCGTCGCGCGCATAGGCTTGGCTCGGGAACGTCGGGTACAGCCCGACCTTGTACACGGCCCACGTAATCGACGGATCGTTGATCGGCACCGCCAGGGTGGCGCGGCTCGTTCCCGGCCCTTGGGCGGTCACACCAGCCCGGGTTCTGACCTGGTTCACGAGCGCTCGCGCGCCTTCCAGATTGTTGGTTTCCACCAACGCTTCGGCCAGGAGCAACAGCAAGTCGGCATAGCGATACAGATGGATGTTCACAGCATTCAATTGCGTGTTCTGCCATCCAACATTGCTCTCGGCGCCGCTGGCCTTCTCGTGTGCGTTCTTCTTCGGGCCGTACGGTCCTCCGTTCCCGATGTCTCTGACCCAGCCGTCGGCGAGGCTGTAGGGTCCCCAATCCTTGTAGGGAACGCTGTCCCGACCAACCGTCCAGTCCAAACGCGGATCCACCGGCGCTTTGTTCGACGCGGTGAAGTTCGCATTCGACGCGTTCCAGTTGCTCGGATCCGTAATGGCCAATGGAAGCCCATTGGCGTCGACACGGTAGAAGTTGACGAGGTTCTGCGACGGCTGATTGAAGCCGCAACAACCGAAATGGCTGCCGGAGTACGGGAAATTCAGCCGTTCGCCAAAGTTGGCATTGTTGCCATTCGGCTCGCCGTCGTTCGTCGAGGCCTGAAAGGCAAAGATGGTTTCCGGCCCATTCGCTTCGTCCGCAAAACCCGTCCAAACGCGATCAAAGCTCTTCTCCAATGCGTACGGTCCGCTCGCCACGACGTCCTGCAGCGTCGTCACGGCCGCGGGATACTGACCAGCGTAGACCTGGACGCGTCCCTTGTAGGCTTTCGCTGTCCACGACGATGCGCGCCCCTTCTGCCCGTTACGCGGCGCCGCGGGCAGTAGTTTGGCTGCTGAATCCAGGTCCTTGAGGATCTCGGTGACGGCTTGATCGGGGGTCAGGTTCGGCTTTTTAAAATCGTTGTCATCCTCGCGGTAGTACGGAATGTTTCCCCACATCCGATAGGCTTCGAAGTGATAGTACGCGCGGAGGAAGATGGCCTCGCCCGCGATGCCGTGCGCGTCCGCGGCGGACAGCGCACTCGGATTCGCTTTGAGTACTTCAGCCAACAGGCGCAGGGTCGAATTCGCGCGGACAACTCCTTCATAGCTGATTTGCCACTTGACGTCCAAGTATGTCTGGGCATCGGGCGTGTTCCAATGGTGGCCCTCGATGTCATTGATCGGGGGCTGATCGGTTGCGTCGGACCCCTTGTAGGAATCGCCGGCGGCAACTGTTCCCCACACCCAGTCGCTGGCCGCGCAGCCCCAGTTGGCGCTCACGGCGCTCGTACAATCCAACGTTCGGTACGCCCCGACGAGCGTGCCTTCGACTCCCGACGCGGTGGCAAGCGTCGCTTCGTTCAGTGTCCCTTGTGGCGCGGCAGCGTCGGCCAAGAAGTTCTTGCACCCGTGCAGCACCACTGTCACGCCGATCAGGGACGCCGCTCCAAGGAGCAGCTGATGCCTCGATACAATTCTCATCGTCTCCCCATGTGTTGGAAACAGGCGTCCGTTAGAACGACGTGTTGATGCCGACGGTGAACGTTCTGCTGCTGGGATACGACCCGCGGTCAACGCCGCGATACTGATCACGGATGTCGCCCGCGGAACCGAAGATGTTCGCCGGCGGTAGCGACGGATCCAACCCGTCGTAACCGGTGATCGTGAACAGGTTCTCCGCCTGGATGTACACCCTCGTTGCCGACAACCATCGCCGCATCGACTGTGGGACGTTGTAGCCGAGCTGCACGTTCTGTAGTCGCGTGTACGACCCGTTCTGCACGTAGTAGCTGCTGAGCGCGTGACTATAGAGATCGTTCACGTCCAGCCGCGGATACTTGGAGTTCGTGTTCTGCGGCGTCCACGAATTGGCCAACAGGTCCGACTTGACGTTCGCGGAGAACTCGCGGAACACGTAGAACTCCATTTGATTCTCGAAGATCTTGTTCCCGTACGTTCCGAACACCGTCGTATTCAATTCCCAATTGCCACGGCGCAGGCCAAGATCGACGCCGCCCGTGAATTTCGGATGCGGGCTGCCGATGATGGTTCGGTCGTCGAGCGTGATCTTCCCATCGCCGTTCGTGTCCCGGAACTTGATCCGGCCGGGCGCGGCGCCGTCCTGTTTCGCGTGGGCCGACACGTCCGCGGCATCCTTGAAGAAGCCGTCGGCGATGTAGCCGTAGAAGGCGCCGATCGGCGAACCGACTTGATTGATGACCTGGTTGCCGTACCGCGTCGTGATCGGGCCGTAGAAGAAGGTCTGATCGCCGTTGATGGAGTTGATCTTGTTGTTGTAGTGGGCACCGTTGAAGCTGAGACTCCAGGCCGCGGCGCGATGGCCAACGGAAAAATCAAACCCGGTGTTGCTCATCTTTCCGACGTTGACGATCGGCGGAGCCGCGATGCCAGCTGTCGCTGGGATCTGCGGGTTGAACAGCAGGTTATCCGTCACCCGCTTGTACCAATCGAAGACGACGTTGATCCTGCCGTCGAACAGGGCCATGTCCGTACCGACGTTCACGGATTTGTCTTGTTCCCATTTGAGATCCGTATTCCCGAGCGTCGTCTGGCGGAATCCTGCCGCGATCTTGTTCGACCCGGAGACATCGTAGTACGTGTCACCCTGGCTTCCGCCAAACAAGGCAACGATGCGCCCCGAGGGGATGAGCTGATTTCCCGTGACGCCATATCCGTAACGGAGCATGACGTCCGAGAAGAGTTTGTTTCCCTGAAGGAACGGTTCCTTGGAGATTCTCCATCCGACGCCGTAAGCCGGGAACGTTCCCCACTGATGCCCGGGGGCCAGTCGCGATGACCCGTCTCTCCGGAGCGTGAAGCTCGCCACGTATTTGCTGGCGTAGTTATAGTCGGCTTTTCCAAACAGTGACAGTATCGCGCTTTGACCGCCAGTGCTCGAGACGACCTTACTCGCTGCGTCACCGAGGGCGTCCTGGATGTATCTGGAATTCACGTCGGAGTTGAGGAGGTTCGAGATCCCCGCCGAAATGAATCGGTTGCGGCTTGCGTTAGCTTCTTGACCCACGAGCACCGAAAGGCCGTGTTGGCTGAACGTTTTGTCGTACTTCAGCGTGTTGCTCCAACCCCAATCGGTGAACTGATTGGAGTTTTCATTGATCGAGTTCGTGAACGTCGCCTCGGCGTTCTCGGGGAAGGATGGGTTGTAGCCTGAGAACGAGCCCAGACCCACATTGAAGCCCAGGTTTGATCTCGCCACGAGCTGCGGCGTCACCGCGAAGTCGCCGAAGATGTTTCCGAAGACCCGGTTGTTCCTCGCCACGTTGTCTTTGTTCGAGAAGGCTTCCTTGAGTGGATTGCTCTGGTTGCCCAGACCAGTGGCCTTCCCGCCGGCAAAATTGCCGTTGACGTCGTAGACCGGGATCACCGGCTGCATCAGGATGTTCTTGCCAAGGATTCCGTCTTCGGCGTAGCCGCCCGGGTCGTCGGGGAGTCCACCAATATGCTGCTCGAGCGAAAGCAGAGCGTTCTCGCCGAACGTCAGCCGGCCGCGGTTGAATGACGTGTTGGCACGAACGGTTCCTCGATCGAACGTGTTGTATTTCGCCGTGCCTTTCTGATTGAAGTAGTTGAACGAAACGCCGTACTGGTGCTCGGCGCCGCCGCCCGAGATGTCTAAGTTGACGTCCTTGACCGATCCGGTGCCGAACATTGTCTTCCACCAGTCTGTACCCGCGCTCCCCGGCATGATCAGGCTGGTCGGATAGGAATACTTCGTCAGATCGACACTCGTCGGGCGACCCCACTGGTCCGTCGCCTTGGTTGCCGAGGTCGATGCGAAGATGTATGCCGGGATCGTCGGGTTGTTCGGGTCTCCATAGATGTTCGTCGGGACCGGCAGCCCGGCGTTCAGATAGCTCTGCTTGAGGACCTGGAAGTAATCCAGCGAGTTCGTGATGAGGAAATCATCATAGCCGCGAACCGGGGTCGACACACCGGTTTTCACATTGAGCGAGACGCGGGGCGCCCCTGATATTCCGCGGCGCGTCGTTTCGATGATGACGACACCGTTGCTGGCGCGCGAGCCGTAGATCGACGCCGCCGACGCGTCCTTCAACACCTGAATCGACGTGATGTCGTCTGGATTCAGAAAGTTGATGTAGGAGTCGGATATCGCCGTGCCGTCGACGATGTAGAGCGGATCGTTGTTTTGGAACGAGCTGATGCCGCGAATTCTGACTGTAGTACGCGAACCGGGTGAGCCGCTTGCCGCGACGGTCACGCCAGGGACGGTGCCTTCCAGCCGCTGGAGCACGCTCGCCGATGTGGGCCGCTCGAGCGCGTCGACGTTGACGCTGGCGACCGCACCGGTGATGTCTCCCCGACGCTCCGTCGTGTACGCGGTGACCACCACCTCCTCGAGGAACGCGACGGCTTCCATCGTCACGTCGATTGTCGTCCGTCCGGAGATCGTCTGCTGAACAGCGCGCTGGCCGATCCGGGAGTATGTGAGAATACCCCCGCTAGCGGGCGCCGTAATGGAGTATCTCCCGTTGACATCCGTGAGGGCGCGCGTATCCGTGCCCTGGACTCGTACCGAGACTCCTCCCAGCGGAACATGGCCAGGGGTCGTGACGAGTCCCGTGACCTGAATCTGTTGGCCCAGCGCCGGAGTACTCAGCACCAGTGCCATGAGAAGCGCCACCGCCGCGGCTTGAAGGCGGTGAAGACTGCTGCTCCGGAATGACTGACTGCCTAACGGCATCTTCTCCATGGCCATCCTCCCATTAGCGCGCATGCGTTGGTATCCTCCGAGTCGTCGCATGAACCTCAGTTCGCCTTGTTCGGCCTGCGCCAGCATTCCTGCACGATCTTCGTCAGATGAGGGTGAGTCCGGTAAAACGTTTAACTGACTGCCGACGTATCGATTCGAGAGCACAGGAGTCCGGACGACATCGCAAGCGGATACGGTTCTTCCAGCGCTGGTCTTCTGTTGCGGTGTGGGCGACAAGTGGCGGCCGACGCCGGCCGTGAGAGCGGTTCGGCTAGAGCTACTTCGGAATACTTCCGCGGCACGTCGCATCGGACTGACCGACGCAAGAGATCGGCGAACCGGAAGACAGGGTCCCGCGCGACCGGACAGCGAACGAACGAAGCAGCGTGCGCACGACCCTCCTGACTCTGGGTGAGGACGTCGGATCCGCCAACTTCTCATCGCGTTGCCGAGCCATCATCATCGAACTGGCTCGAGTAGCGACCCTGAGTTACAACGCCCGGTCATGGTTGTCAAGAACGCGTACGAATTCCGTCACGGCCCGCTTGTCCCTTTCGCGTTCAGGGGAAGCGCCTCTTTTGGGATGGGTTGAGACTCGAACTCACCGTACGCCTTTGAGGTGCACACCGTCCGACCTGGAGGCTAACGTCCGCCCCAACACGGGCCAGCCAGCCGGAGAGTCGCTGGTGGAGCCCGCCTGTCAACCGGTTCCACTGGTTCAGAATTCTGCGACCAATGCAGAGGACAGCACACATGCTTTGTAATACGTTCGCTTCCTTTCTCGAAATATTCTGCTTTGAGGGGTCATTTTCTGTCCTCGCTTGTGGTAGGGTAGGCGGCTTCGCCGTCAAGTAGACAACTCTGATGTAGACGCGAGCAGTTACGCTCGGCCGACAGGGCGAGGGGCACGCGGCCAAGACTGTCGTGCGGCCGCGGGTTGCAGCGGTACTGCCAGTCGGAAGTCGGCGCTCGGACCTCGGTGAGCGAGGTGAGGAGGTAGGCATCGAGCATCTCCGCGCGACGCTCGCCATGCAGGATCGCGATCGATCGCCTGGCGTGTCACGAGCGGCGTCAGAACTCACGCCTGAGACATCTTTCATCGCGACGCGGTGGCCGCGCTCTGGCTCGATCCCCTGGCTGTTCGACCGTCGGGTTGTGCAGTAGGCTACTTATGGAAAGGTCGTAGGGCGCGGCTCGTCTTTTGCGCCGGTATTGGTCAAACGCGTTAGAGCGAGGGCGGGCGCGGCGGAGCGCACGGGGTCGCCGATGCGGATACTGGTAGTCGACTCGGACAACGCGGTCACGCGTTGGCTACGGAACATCTTCGAAGCCGAGTTGCCCGCCGTCGATGCGGTGTCGACGGCGGGCGACGGCGGGCGACGCCGCGCGGCGAGCGGTCAACGACCCCTACGATTTGATTGTCGTTGACCTTGACCTTGGACTCGCGGCTAGGCAGGGGCGGTCTGTACTCGCGGATCTCCGACGGCTCGGCGCCACACAGCCGGTGATCGCCGTGAGCGAGAGTGGTGAGGACCGCGACATCGTCGATGCGGTGAATGCCGGCGCCGATGAATACCTGGTCAAGCCGCTGTCGAAAGCAGTTCTACTCGCGCGCGTTCGTGCCGTCCTGCGCCGAACGATGCCGGGGCGTCGGACGTCATCTGGCTTGGTGACGTCGCGCTCGATCGAAGCACGCGCCAGCTGACCGGCTCGCTCTGCCAGGCGCGCCCCACAGCTAAAGAGTTCGCGTTGCTCGAGCTCTTCCTCTGCAGCCCGCACCGCGTGATTCCGCGCGCGGAGGTTCTGGCCAAGGTGTGGGGGTTCACATTCGAGCCGCACACGAGCGTCGTGGAGATTGCCGTGAGTCGCGTGCGTCGGAAGCTCGCCCGCGTCAGCTCGCGCGTGCGTCTCCAGACGGTGCGCAACGTCGGGTTTTTCGCCGACAATCTCGAGCCGCGAGCAGTGAGCGATCCAGCGGTCGCATCGCCTAACGCATCACCGCGCCGCCGCATTGGCGGTTGAGGTGCGCCGTTGGAGGCGACCTCGATCCGTCGTCGCTCAGTCGCCCCAGCTGGCTCGAATCATTCAGTGTCAACGTTATCGTGACGACTCCTGCGCCTGATCGGCGGCGCCTCCGGGGCGACGGTTCTGCGATAACGCGTAACGCGCAACGTTCCAATAGTCTCTTGGACATTCGGTCGGCATGTCCATCCCAACGTCGCAGTTTCGTTGTTGCCACGGGTTTGCGCACAAGTATATAAGATATTCTAGTTAGCCAAGTTCATATTCGCTTTGCCTAATCCGCCGAGCGCGTGCCAGATGTAAGCCGGCAGTAAGTTACAACCGCCGTCGCGGCGCGTCGTTCTCCACGGGCAGCGGATCGAGCGACCGCGCTTGCATCATCGCCTGCCTGTGATAGCAGCGTCTGTCGGCTGCGGTAACCAGGTTCAGCGCGGAGAGGAATCGATGCGTTCCACATCAGGCTGGGCATGGACAGGGTCGACGATCACTACACGAGGCCGCGGGCTCGCTGCAGGCATGTGGGCGTTAGCCATCGCAGCAGCGCCGGCAGCAGCCCAGTCGTCGCAGCGCACCGAACCGGTTGGCGTGAGGTCGTACGCACGAATCACACTCGATGTGCTCGCCGCCGGTCGCAAACTCCCCGGTGACGTGCTTGGCGAGCACGTGTGGGGCGGCGGGGCTATGGTCGCCGTCGAGCTCCGGCCCTTCTCGCTCGTCGGGCTCTCACTTGGCGCGCTTGGCGCCTCGACGCCACAGCTCAATTTCAAGGACCAGGCAGTCCTGAACGAATTCAGTGGATCCGCGGCGCTGGTGTGGCACGCGCCGGCGATCGCCGACTGGAAGCCATACGCCAGCACCGGGCTCGCGCGGCAACAGTTCAAGGTTGAGGAGCCACCGGCGAACATCGCGCCGCGAACCACCTACACCGCGACGACCGTGGGTGCCGGTGTGGCACACGACCTGACGCGATTCGTCGCTTGGAAGGCCGAGCTCACCGCGCAACTCAGCAATCACCGCACGGCGTACGGCATGCTCACGGGACTGTCAGTCCGACTATCCGGCGGCCGACGTCAGTCGCGCATGATCGACACGCTGGTGGTTCGCGATACCACGATCGTCCGCGACACCGTCGTCATGACACGCCGTACCGTCGTCACCGACACCGTTGTCGTTCATGATACTACGGTGAAGGTATACTGGCCCCGCAATGTCACGCGCGTCGTTCGTGGCGAGGACATCATCCTGACGCTCAAGGACGCGAACTTCGACTTTGCGCACGCGAATCTTCGTCCCGAGGCATTTCCTGTCCTCGATGCGCTCGCCTCGCAACTCATGGGACACGAGCGCCCGATTCGGATTCTGGTCACCGGTCACACGGACGACATCGGGAGCGATGCCGCGAATCTGACGTTGGGTCGCGGGCGTGCACAATCGGTGCGCGACTACCTCGTTCGGCATGGCGTGGCAGCCGATCGCATCGAGACGGACAGCGAAGGCAAACGACGGCCCATTGCGACGAATCGGACGGCGGCCGGCCGTCAACTCAACCGCCGAGTCGTCATCTCGCGCATTCCTTGAGCATGGATACGACCGCGAGATCACGAACTCTACGCGCGCTCGTCTGTCTCACCCTCGGCTTCGCCGGGGCCGGCTGCGGCAATCGTGAGCATTCCACCGCTCCCTCCTTTGCCGCTCTCGTCTTGACCGCGCGCGCAGCCGGAATCAACGCGATCGACTTGACGTGGCAGGTCCCGGTCGACGTGGATGCGTCGAAGGGGACGCGCGTGTTCCGAGACGATGTGCTCGTAGGCATCTCCTTCGCCGCGACATGGACCGATCATGGTCTGACCTCCGGCACCGTGTACCACTATCGCGTCACGAGCATCGGCGCATCGGGTCGCGAGTCGGCGATTTCGAACATCGCGAGCGCGTTGACGTCGGTGCCGAAAGCCATCAGACTCACTGTCTCACCGACGGCGGCGGCGATCGACGTGGGTGACGGACTCCGCCTCGTCGCAACGGTGCGTGATTCGGCCACTGGCGAAGCGGTGAGTGGGTATCAAGTGGCGTGGGCATCTGCGAATGTCGCGGTCGCAACCGCGGCCAGTGATGGCACGGCCACTGGGGTGACACCAGGAACCGTCGCAATCACGGCGTCGAGTGAGGGGATCACTGCGACCGCGCAGATCACAGTCCGACCACGGAGCGCCGTCTCTGTCACAGTCACCCCTGGACAGTCCAGCATTCAAGCAACAAAGAGCGCAACCCTAACGGCGATCGCGCGCGACGCGGCCGGCAACGTTCTCTCTGGGCGTACTTTTGCGTGGGCGTCGACAGATCCGTCCGTGGCCACCGTGTCGCCGAGTGGCGTCGTGACAGGTGTGACGGCGGGCTCCGTCACGATCGCCGCGACCACTGACGGTGTTACCGGGACCGCATCGGTGAACATCGTCGCTAACGGTGGCAACACAGACCCCGACGTTGCCTCGCTGACGCTGACCCCTAGTACACTCGCGCTCTCACCTGGGGCAAACGGTCAGGTGAATGCCACCCTGCGTGACGCGAACGGCAACGTCCTCACCGGCAAAGTGATCGCCTGGAGCACGGGGAATAGTGCCGTCGCCACCGTCTCGCAGTCGGGGCTTGTCTCTGCGCTTGCGAACGGTTCCGCATCCATCACGGCGTCGAGTGGTGGCCTCAGTGCGTCGGCAGCCGTCACGGTCGCGACAAGTGGTGGCGGCGGATCGGGGCCCGCGGTAGCGACAGTGTCGGTCACGCCATCAACGTCGACGATCGGAACCGGCGCGACCGTTCAGCTCACCGCAACCACGCGCGACGCCGGGGGCAATACGCTGACTGGCCGTTCCATCGTTTGGTCGTCGAGCAATACCGGCGTCGCCACCGTCTCTGGCTCAGGGCTTGTGACGAGCGTGGCGGCCGGCTCGGCTGTCGTCACCGCGACGAGTGAGGGCGTGAGCGGGTCGGCAACCGTGACCGTCACCGCTGCTCCGCCGACACCAGTGGCGAGCGTTACGATCACGCCGCCGTCGGTATCGATCACGGTCGGTGCGACAGCACAACTCACGGCGACCACGAAGGACGCCCAGGGGAACACCCTCACCGGACGCGTCGTCACGTGGTCATCCAGCAATGGAACCGTGGCGACCGTTTCAGGATCTGGACTTGTCACAGGCGTCGGTGTCGGCGCGGCGGTCATCACCGCGACGAGCGAAGGCGTCTCGAGCGGGGTTACCGTGACCGTCTCGCCGAAGCCGGTTGTCTCGGTAACGATCACGCCATCGAGCGGCTCGGTGTGCGTGGGCGCGGCGCTACAGCTCACCGCGACGCCCCGTGACATCGATGGCAATCCCTTGACCGGTCGAGTTGTGGTGTGGTCGACATCGAGCGGTGCGCTCGCAACCGTGTCGTCGACTGGATTGGTTCTTGGTGTTGCGATCGGCTCTGTGACCATTACGGCGACCGTCGAGGGCGTGAGCTCGAGCGTAACGCTCGCCGTTTGCGCCCCGATCGTCGCGACTGTCACCGTGTCCGCGCCGTCGTCTACGCTCAGTCTGGCCGGGTCGCTGTTGATGAGCGCCGTCGCAAAGGACGCTTATGGTAACGTCATTCTTGGGAGGCCGGTGACATGGTCCGTATCGCCGTCGAGCCGGGCGTTGATCAGTGCAGCCGGGCTGTTGACACCATTGACTGTTGGTTCCGTCACCGTGACGGCGACGATCGACGGTGTGAGCGGCAGCACGTCGGTCAGTATCGTGCCCTGATCGGCTGACCGTAAATCTCGGAGCTAATGAACTTGCCACGCGCGCGATCGCCACGCTTGATCGCGTCCTCGAATTCCATCACGCGGTTCGTGATGCGCGCGCCATTGAGCGATAGCGGCGTCGCTGGTTCACGTTGACGACGTCGTCGTCGAGTGGGTCAGGGCGAAGACGGACTCTCGGTCCACCTGCAACCCGCTGAGGATGCGCTGCGTGTTGAGGAAGTCGAGAATCCAGCACCCATGACAGCAACAGGTAGAACGGATGGGGTGGGATTCGAACCCACGTTAGGCTTTTGACCTAAACACACTTTCCAGGCGTGCGCCTTAAACCACTCGGCCACCCATCCCGGCAAACGCAACCACACAACAACCGGGAAGACGGCCCGAACGTGCCGCCGCGCCGGGAATGAATCGAAGCGGACAGGGAGAGATTCGAACTCTCGATACCGGGTTAACCGGTATGCCGGTTTTCGAGACCGGTGCCTTCAACCACTCGGCCACCTGTCCGGCACAGCCATGGATATTAGATCGTAGCCGCAGGAGAGTCAACGAGTTGCCGTGGTCGGTCGTGGGTCAGTTTGTGACGCACTCCCGCGCCGCGCACGAAAGAAACCACTGAGCAACTCACTGCTCTCCGCGGCACAAATCCCGGCGAGCACCTCGGGACGATGGTTGAGTCGCGGATGCCGCAGCAAATCGGTGACCGATCCGGCCATCCCCGCTTTCTCGTCCCACGCGCCGAATACGACGCGCTCGAGTCGCGCCAGGACGATCGCGCCGGCGCACATCGCGCAGGGCTCGAGCGTGACGTACAATGTGCATCCCTCGAGTCGCCAGGAGCCGAGTGCGGCGGCCGCGTCACGAATCGCAATCGCTTCGGCGTGCGCGGTCGGATCTTGATCGCGCAGCGTGCGATTGCTCGCCCGGGCAAGCACGCCACCGTCGCGCACGACGACCGCGCCCACCGGCACCTCTCCCGCGGCGGCGGCGGCGCGCGCCTCGGCCAGCGCCTCGGCCATCCACGCGTCGTCGGCAATCAATGACATAGTCGATACTCGGCGATGCCGCTACGCGCCGACCGTCTCGCGCGCGGGCTCGTTCGAGAACTCTAAACCACCCTTTCCGTCGGGGCGCACGACGATCACGTCGCCGTCACCGAACTTGCCCTCCAGCACCGCCATCGCCAACGGGTTCTGGATCAGCCGCTGAATAGACCGCTTGAGCGGACGTGCGCCGAACGCTGGATCGTACCCTTCTTCGGCGAGCAAGCGTTTCGCCTCCGGCGTGACCTCGAGCGTGATCTTGCGCTCGGCGAGCAGCCGGTCGAGGCGCTTGAGCTGCAGGTCGACGATCTTCTCGATCTGCTCCGTGCTGAGCGGATGGAAGATGATGATGTCGTCGATGCGGTTGAGAAACTCCGGCTTGAACTGTTGTCGCAACGCCGCCATGACCTGTGTCTCGACCAGCGCCCAATCACCGCGCGCGTGCTCGAGGATGAACGTCGACCCGACGTTCGACGTCATGATGATGACGCTGTTCCGGAAGTCGACCGTGCGGCCCTGCGAGTCGGTGAGCCGGCCGTCGTCGAGAATTTGGAGCAGAATGTTGAAGACATCCGGATGCGCCTTCTCGATCTCGTCGAACAGGATGACGGAGTAAGGCCGGCGCCGGACGGCTTCCGTCAACTGGCCGCCTTCCTCGTAGCCGACGTATCCCGGCGGCGCGCCGATGAGGCGGGCCACGGCGTGCTTCTCCATGTATTCCGACATGTCGATGCGCACCATGGCGTGCTCATCGTCGAACAGGAACTCGGCGAGGGCGCGCGCCGTCTCCGTTTTTCCCACGCCGGTGGGGCCGAGGAAGATGAACGACCCGATCGGACGATTCGGATCCTGCAGCCCGGCGCGCGAGCGGCGCACCGCGTTGGCGACGGCGTGCACCGCCTCGTCCTGTCCGACGACGCGGTTGGCGAGCTCCTGATCGAGCTTGGTGAGGCGTTCGCGCTCGCTCTCGAGCATTCGCGACACCGGGATGCCAGTCCAGCGGGCAACGATCTCGGCGATGTCGTCAGCGCCAACTTCCTCTTTCAAGAACTGTGGTCGCCCATCGGCGCTCGAAAGCTTCTGCTCGGTCTCGCGCATCCGTCGCTCGAGCTCGGGAATGCGGCCGTAGGTGATTTCGGCCGCTTTTGTCAGATCGCCACGACGTGTCGCCTGCTCCGCCTCGATGCGCGCCTGCTCGATCTCCTGTTTGATCTTGCCGACACCGCCCAACATCTCCTTCTCCTGCTGCCATTGCGCTTTCATGGCCGACGACCGCTCGCGCAATCCGGCGAGCTCGCGCTCGAGCTCCTCACGACGTTCGATCGCCGGTCGATCCTTCTCCTTGAGCAACGCGGTCCGCTCGATCTCGAGCTGCATGATCCGCCGCTCGACTTCGTCGATCTCTTGCGGCATCGAGTCGATCTCGATGCGGAGACGAGACGCGGCCTCGTCGACCAGGTCGATCGCCTTGTCGGGGAGGAACCGGTCGCCGATGTAGCGATGCGACAGCGTCGCGGCGGCGATGATCGCGTCGTCGGTGATGCGCACGCCGTGGTGCGCCTCGTAGCGCTCCTTCAAGCCGCGCAGAATCGCGATCGTATTCTCGACGCTCGGCTCGCCAACGTAGACCGGTTGGAAGCGACGCTCGAGCGCCGCGTCCTTCTCGACATGCTGGCGATACTCGTCGAGCGTCGTCGCGCCGACGACGCGCAACTCTCCGCGCGCGAGCATCGGCTTGAGCATGTTGCCGGCGTCCATCGATCCTTCGGCTTTGCCGGCGCCGACGATCGTGTGCATCTCGTCAATGAAGACGATGAACTGTCCCTGGGCCTCGACGATCTCCTTGAGCACCGACTTGAGTCGCTCCTCGAATTCGCCGCGGAACTTGGCCCCGGCGATCAATGCGCCCAAGTCGAGCGAGACGAGGCGCTTGTTCTTGAGGCTCTCGGGGACGTCGCCATTCACGATGCGCTGCGCTAACCCCTCGACGATCGCCGTCTTACCGACACCCGGCTCGCCGATCAGCACCGGGTTGTTCTTGGTCCGCCGCGACAATACCTGCACGACGCGGCGAATCTCTTCATCGCGACCGATGACGGGGTCGAGCTTGCCGCGGCGCGCGGCGTCAGTGAGGTCGCGCGTGTACCGCTGGAGCGCCTGGTATTGGTTTTCCGGACTCTGATCGGTCACCCGATGCGATCCACGAACGGCCTCGAGCGCCGAAAGCAGCGCGTCGTGGTTGGCCCCGACCGCGGTGAGAACACCCCGGCTTTCTGTTCCCTTGGTGTCCGACAGCGCGAGGAGAAGATGTTCGGTGGAGACGTACTCGTCGCCGAGTGTCTTGGCTTCGTCCTCGGCATTGTCGAAGACCTGGTTCAGCTCACGTGAGAGCGTGGGCTGGGCACCGGTCTGTTTCGGGTAGCGGCCGATCTCGCGCGCGATCTGCTCGCGGAGGGCCGCGACGCTCGCCCCGAGTTTTTGTAAGACCGGAACGACAATACTCTCATCTTGCTCGAGGAGGGAGGCGAGCAGATGCAGATCGTAGACGTTCGGATTTCCGTTGCGGCGCGCCGCGTTGACCGCGTCGTTGAACGCCTCGCCCGCTTTGACAGTGAGTTTGTCTGGATTGATCATGTTGGAACCGAAGGCAACGTGAGTGCCGGCCCAGTGCGCCAACGCGGCTGACGCAGCGAATTGCGCGCCGCGACGATCAGATAGTAATCTGCCAATGCGGCTGACGACGGCGCGGTGTGACGCGACGGTGGCAGAACGCACATGCGCCGGAAGCGTTGAGCTCCCGGCGCACGTGACGGTCGTTCGGTGACGGTGACGCTACTTCGCGTAAAAGCTCTTCGTCGTCCCCGCCAGTTTTCCATCGATGAACAACTGCACCAGATACGTACCGGACGCCGCGTCTTTGCGAGTGCCCGGAATCTTGCCGTCCCAGAACCCCGTGTAGAATCCGCAACCCAGCCGCAGGTTCGACACTGGTCCCGTCGCCGAGCTGGTAGGGCTCGGCTTCGTTGTGTTGCCGCCAACATACAGAACCGGAACGGCGACTTGTTGCGCCAAGATATTCAGGATCCGTATGCTCACGACGTGTTGCTGGCTTCCATCCGTACAGGCCGCTGAATCGACGCTGAACGGAATGAAAACCTCAGGATTAAAGGGATTCGGATAAGGCTTTCCGAATGCCCCTGCACTGTGTCCTCGGGGCGTTTGCTGCGTTTGCTGCCCCGCCGCATGCTTTGGCGTCATCGCACAAAGGGCGAGCACGGACACAAGTGCTGCCCAGCGGTGGTACATATTTGTCTCCGCGCTAACGAAACAGGACGATTACAAGAGCTCCTGAATGGGTGGACCTGGGAACCATAGGTGCCTCGAAAGTACCGGTCGGGCAAGCCCCTGTCAAGCGAGCCGTGGCGTGGATTATCATGCAGTATAGGAATTTACGTGCCATGCCAAACCCGCCCAGCTGCACTCCGATTTGTGTACCCCGCCCGATCGCAGTACTCCAACAACGGAATCAAGAACTTCCGTGATAGCCCCAGTTTCTCTCGCAATTCGGATGGTCCGAGCTCTGCCCCGCCGGACATGATTGCGCGCAGCCGATCTACAACCTGGTTTAGGCAACGGCTCGCATAGTACCGGTCTTGCTCGACTTGCACGACGTCGCCACGGCGCTCCAGGAATCGCAGGACAGCCGCAACATCGCTCCCAACCTCGCCCGACAACTCTTCGACATTCGGTGGCTCGGAACCGGCGGCATCCAACCGCGCTAGGACTTGCGTAGCAATCGCGATGTGATTCGAATCTAGCTTTGGGACCCATCCATCGATGGCCAACGCGCCGCCCAAGTTCACAAGACGACCAGCGGCGATCTGGGCCTGAAGGGCCGCGTCGATGACCTCGGCATTGCCCCGCCGTTGCGCGCGGAGGAGCTGCGTTGGGATTCCGGGCTCGAGTGGATGGTCAATGTGGTATCGCGCCGCGGTGGCGTACAACTCATTCTGAAGCGCGACCACCCGTGAGCTGGCGACAATTCGGCTTCCTACAACCGAACTCGTCTCCCCTTGCAGGAGATCACGACACACCGACCGCGACTCGCCTAGCCGAACGCTGAGTGTCGCGATCTCGAGTCCGTCGCTGCCAGCTTCATCGAGCAACTGGGAGAGCCGTTCCCGGGTCGATTGACCTGGCGTCCAGCGGCGGGCGCGCTTTGGCGCGTACGGATCAGTGATCACGCCCCCGCCGATGGTGTTGAGCGGCGCCGAGGTTCGAAGCACGAAGCGGTCGCCGGCGCGGAGCAGCACTGGCTCATCGAGCACCAGGCGTGCGGCGAATGGTCGCGCGGGGTCCACGGCCCGCGCGACGACCCGCGCGCCCACTTCCGCCGTGCCCACGTGAAAGCGAAACCACGTTCGTGGTCGCAGCTCGACGTCGACTCCCGGGACGAGCGTCACATCGGCGCGCGCGAACGTCGTGGCGCGCCAATCCCGGTCGGTGACGATCGTCGATCCGCGCGGTACGTCGGCGACATCGATGCCCGCGAGCGCGACCGCCGTCCGACCACCCGCGGTCGCGACGTCGAGCAGCGAACCGTGACTCTGAATGCCTCGCACTCGGGCCGACCGATCACCCGGAAGGATGCGGACCGTCTCATCGCGCGACAGTCGACCGGACCACACGGTGCCGGTGACCACCGTGCCCGTCCCCTTGATCGTGAACGCTCGGTCGACCGGCATGCGAAACAAATCATCATCGCCGCGGACCGGCACCACGCGGGCCGCGTCGGTCAATGCAGAGCGAAGTTCGATGATTCCCCGTCCGCTCTGCGCCGAGGTTGCAACAATGGGCGCGTCGGGAAGTATGTTCGCGGTGGCGCCGCGCACGTCTTCCTCGACGAGTGCCAACCATTCGTCGTCGACGAGGTCGGCCTTCGTGAGCGCGATGACTCCCCGACGAACGCCGAGCAAATCGAGAATTGCCAGATGCTCCCGCGTCTGCGGCATCATCCCTTCGTCGGCGGCGATGACGACGAGCGCCAGATCGATCCCCGTCGCGCCGGCCACCATGGTTCGCACAAACGCTTCGTGTCCCGGGACGTCGACAACGCCGACGGTTCCGATGCCGTCGAGCACCAGCGGCGCGAAGCCAAGTTCGATCGTGATGCCACGGCGCTTTTCCTCGGGCAGACGATCGGTGTCGACACCGGTGAGCGCGCGCACGAGCGTCGTCTTGCCGTGATCGATGTGCCCCGCGGTACCGAGGATCACGCGGCGCCTCCGGTCCACGCGTCTTGCTCCCACACCTCGAACGCGCGCAACGGCCGGTCATCAGCGAGATGTTCGCGCAGAAACTCGCGCAGCAGTCGTTGGTGCGCACGCGCGTCGTTGACGTCGACGAGCGGATGCGTCTTTCCACCCAGCCAGTCGCGCAATGCGGCGCGTGCCGTTGGCGGAAGCGTACGCGCGCTTCGCGCGAGATGCCCGCACCGTGCGCAGAGCGCGCCGCCTGCCGGATGGCTGAAGATCGCCGACAGCTCGGCATCGATCGGCGAGTGGCACTCGGCGCAATTGTCGATCGTGGGCGCGAGGCCAAGCTCGGCAACGACACGCCACGCGCCCTCAATGGTCACGTCGCGCGCGCGATCGGGAGCCGCCGCGCCGATGTCGTCGAGCGCCGCACGCACGGCCTCGAATAATCCGGGATCGGCCGCCTCGCTGGTGAATCGAAGCGTGAGCTCGGCGATCGCGCTCGCACCGGTGAAGCGCGAGAGTTGCGCCGCGAGCTGCGGGCGGGCGCGCGTAACGTCGAACGCGCTGAGCGTGTCGAGGTCGCGGCCGGGCTTCGTTTGCAGCTCCGCGGTGCCCTGCGCGTAGAGATCGAGGGCGGCACCGAAGCGACGTTTCGACCGTCGCGCGCCCCGGGCAAGCACCGACCTCACTCCAGCCTCCCGGGTCACGAGCTTCAGGATCCGGGAGGACTCGAGATAGTCGAACGAGTGCAAGACGATGGCTTCGGTCACGACCAGAGTCATGACCGAAAACTATCCCCTTGTCGCGCGATCAGAACGTGAGGCGTGCGCCGGTGAGAACGGTCCGTCGCGGACTGAGGAACTTGTAGACGGATTGGTACGACGTGTCGAACAGATTCTCGATGTGGAGCGTGAGGTCGAAGGTTTTGACACCCGTCCCGCCGACCCTCAGTGGCAAGTCAGCGCCGAGGTCCGCCCGCGTGTACGCCGGATCAACGACCGGCAATGCGGGGAATGGAGTGAAGTCGCGATCGGTGCGACGCCCAACGCGCAGCACCCGGACGTCGACGCTTCCGCGCGCGCCCGAGAACGTTCCGCCGACATTCCATGTGGTGCCGGGCCGACGAATCAGCTGTTCGTTCCGGTGATACAAACCGCCCGTGGTCGTGTCGAACCCGGGATCGAGCACCTTGGTCTCGAGGTGCGTGAGGTTCGCGTCGAACGCGAGTTGCCCCGTCGCCATTACGCGGGCCTCGAATTCGCGACCGTTGGCCTGCGCGCGCGCGACGTTGCAGTAGCTGGCGCCGCACACCTTCGTCGAACCGGTGTAGTCGATCATGTTGCGAAAACGCTGATGGAACTGGGTCACGCCGAGGCTCACGCGGTCGCCGAACACGCTTTGCCGCAGACCGACCTCGGACATCGCCGATCGCTCGGGCTTGAGGTCTTTATTTCCCGTCACGAAGCCTGTCGCGTAGTTCTCGGAGAAACTCGGCTCGCGGAACGCGGTTCCGGTGGACGCACGGAGATGCGTTCCGCCGATCACGCGCCAGCTGCCGCCGACCCGGTACGTTCCGAACTTTCCAAAACGCTCATTGTCGTCGCTGCGCGCGCCGGCCGTCAACGTGACGGCATCGGAGATTGTGCCGAGCGCTTGAGCGTAAATGCCCGTATTGCGGCGGGACGCGTGGAAGATCGACGTCGATTGGAAGGTCCCAAACACGCTCTGGCTTTCCGACCGTTCGTCCTCCTGCTCGAGCTGGAGGCCGGCGGTAAGGACCGTATTGCCGGGAAGCGCGACGTTGGTGCGCAAGTCGCCCCCGCGACGACGCGTACGGTCGAGCGACTCATAACCACCGCTCGACGGAGTATCAGGCTGGTCATCGGTGCCGCCCGTCGTCGCTTCGGAGCTCAAACTCAGGTGAGCATCGATGCGGGGCGTAAACCGGTGCCCGAGCTCCGCGGCGAGCGTCGTCCGGTCCTGTGTTTGGTGCGCGTTGGTGTCGACGGCGAGTCCGGCGCCGTTGGTGGGATAGTGGAAGACGTCGTCGTTGTAGCGAAGCGAGACGCGAAGGTTGGTGTTGGCGTCGAGTTGCACGTGCGCTCCGCCGCTGGCCACGCTGTTGTGAAACGCGTTATTGAACGCGTAGATCCCCTTGGTGTCGTGTCGTGCGACACCGATCGAGAAGTCGCCGTTGCTCAGCGCGCCGAGCACGGTGGCGTCCTCGTCGGACGAACCGTAACTCCCGCCGCGCGCCGAGACGACGGTTGTGGGAACGCCGCGTCCGCGGCGCGTGAATATCTGAATCACGCCGGTGACGGCGTCGGCGCCGTACAGCACGCTCGCCGGGCCGCGTACCACCTCGATGCGCTCGATGTTGTCGGTGGTGAGCGACCCGAAGTCCATTGCGCCGCCGGGGTCGTTCACCGGAACGCCGTCAATAAGGACTTTTACATACTTGCTTTCACCACCGCGGAGAAAGAGCGACGTCGTCGCACCGAACGACCCCGACTGCGCAAAGGTGACGCCGGGGAGCATCTGCAGCGCCGAGGCAATCGATGTCGCGCCGCGCAAGCGCAGCTCATCACCGGTGATCACATCGATCGTCGCCGGCGAGGCGCCCGCGGCGATGGGGACGCGCGTCGCCGTGACGACGACCGGCGCGATCTTGGTGGTGTCGGTCCCCTGCGCCACGAGGGAAGTCGGCAACAGTGAGACTGCAACGATAGCGAACAACGATTGCTGCGCATGACGCATGGACGGAGACCCTGAAAGAATGTTCATGCTGATTGACTCAACGTCGGCGAAGAGGAACGAGGGTCGGCGCTCCAACAGCGGGATCGCGCGAGACGACGAGCGGCCATTCATAGACGCGCTCGAGCGTCTCGGCTTGCATCACGCTGTCGGGAGGGCCGGCGGCGGCGACGGCGCCGCGGTGGAGCAACACGAGTTGATCGGCGAAGCGCGCGACCAAATTGAGCTGGTGACTGATCAAGAGAACGGCTTTGCCGCTCCGTGCCAAACCGTGAAGCAACTCGAACACGGACATCTCGTGCGCGACGTCCAGAAACGCGGTCGGCTCATCGAGCACGAGCGCGTCGCCGCCTTGAGCGAGCGCGCGCGCCAATCGGACACGCTGCCACTCACCCCCGGAGAGCGCGTCGATCCGACGTTCGCGTAACGCGGCGACCCCGGCGGCGTCGATCGACAAGTCGATGGCGAGTCGATCCTTCTGTTCGGCGGCGTGCCAAATGCCGAGGTGCGGGAACCGACCGAGCGCGACGTACTCCGAGACGATCAAGGGAAACGCCAGGTCTTCGCGTTGCGTGATCACGGCAACGCGACGCGCCAACTCCGCGCCGCCGAGCGTCGGCGCCGGAGCCCCATCGATGCGTATTGTCCCCCGTTCGAGCGCAATGCGACCGATTAGCGCGCGGACTAATGTGCTCTTTCCGCTTCCGTTGGGTCCGACGATCGCCGTCAGCAATCCACGCCGCGCCTCGAGCGTGACACCGCCGAGCGCGGAAACGTCCGAGCGTGGATATCGCACGGCAACGTCGTTGAACTCGATCATACCAGGCGACGGAGCTTAGCCAGAAAGAACGGAACGCCGATGAGCGCCGTGACAGCGCCGAGCGGTAGCTCGCTCGGCGGACGCAGCACGCGGCCTAACAGATCGGCGAGCACGACGAGGGTCGCTCCAGCAATCGCGCTGCCGATCAGGAGCTCGCGATGCCGGCGCGCGCCGCCCGCGCGCACCAAATGCGGAACGACGAGACCGACGAATCCGACCAATCCCGCGGCCGAGACCGTCGCCGCCGCGAGCAGTGACGCGATGAAAAACACGCGGCGGATCGCCGTATCGACGTCGAGACCGAGACCGGCGGCCGCATCCTCTCCGAGCGCGAGCACATCGATCTGCCGACCCACGACGATCAACGCACCCCCGCCGGCGAGCACGTACCCGGCTAAGATCGCGATCTGTCGCCAGGTCGCGTCGCCGACGGAGCCCATCATCCACCAGAGCGCGTTGCGCACGGTGTTCGGTTCGGCGTTGGCCATCACGACCATGATCGCCGCGTTGGCGAAGGCGCCGACGACCACGCCGGCCATCAACAGCACGCGCGGATCGCCGCGCGCGCCGGCGGCGTGAGCGACGAAGAAGGCGGCGAGGACGGCGACGATCGCGCCCGCGAAGGCAGCGAGCGGCAACAGCGCCGCGCCGAGCCCGAGAGTCAGGCCGATGACGGCGCCGACCGCCGCGCCGCCGGACACGCCAAGCAAATACGGCTCGGCGAGCGGGTTACGCATCGTGCCCTGGAGCGCGGCGCCCGACATCCCCAACCCGGCCCCGACGAGAATGGCCAACGTGACTCGTGGGATGCGCAACGTCCACACGACCATGATGGGCATCGTCTCACCGACGCGGCGGAGCGCATCCCACAACGCTGATATGGGAATGCTCACAGTGCCGACGGCGATCGCCAGAAGCGACGCGGCGACGAGCGCGATGACGAGGACGGCCCAGCGCGTGAGCGGCATGGCTCAGGGGACCGCGCCTGGATGGATCAAGTTGGCCAGCGATCGCGCGGCCGCGCCCAGGAGCACCGAAGGCCGTCCGACCAGTATGGTGTCGTAGACGAGCAGCTTGCCGTTCCGAATCGCCGGTACCGCGTTCCACGATGCACTCGCGCGCATTTTCGGCGCCGAGACGGGGCTCGCGAGGACGAAGTCCGGATTGCGCTTGACGACGTCCTCGAGCGTCACCGTGGCGGAAGGCGCCGCGATATCGCCGTAGACGTTGCGTGCGCCCGCGATGTCGACGAGCTCGCTCAGGAAACTGCCGCCGCCGATTGCGATAATCGGCCGGTCCCATGCGTGAATGAAGACGGTCGGACGTGGGAGCGTCGCCGTCGCCGCGCGAACGCGGTCGAGCGTGGCGATCACGGAATCAACGAGCGTCTCGGCGCGCGCCGAGTCGCCGGTCACGCGTCCGAGCAGCCGCGTGTCGCGCGCAAATTGCGCGATGCTATCGTTCTTGAATGCAACGGTCTGAATGCCAGCTTGACGAAAGCGGTCAGCGGCGGGCCGGTTGTCCTGACTCGCGTAGAGGATGACGAGGTCGGGGTGTGTCGCGAGTACCGATTCGATGTTGGGACGAAGCGCGGCCCCCACGCTCGGCACGAGCCTCGCTGAGTCGGGGAACACGTCGTATTGCGAACGGCCAACGAGCCGCGGGCCCGCTCCGATCGCAAACAGGATTTCGGTCGTCGCCGGGTTCAGCGAGACGATTCGCCGCGGCGCGCGGCCGATCGCGATCGGCGTACCGTAATCGTCGCGGAGTCCAGTCGCGGGCGGGGCCGCGTGCTCAGCCGGCCGACACCCGGTGAGCAGAACCACGACCGCGGCGATGTATGAGCAGAAACGAAACACGGGCATCCTCGTTCGGAGAAGGATGCCCGCAACGCGGCAACGCGACGAGCGTTGGTCCGTGTCGCCACCAGTCCTCCCCCGAGGATCTGTGAATACGTGGCGCGAACGCGAGTCGTCTCCTGGCTCCGGGCAGCGTCGCTCGCCTTCCCAACCGGGACATCTCGGTCAGTGGCTTCGTGAGCGTGCTTTGTTGCCCGTTACAGTGGCGGGGCCGCACCGGCATCACACCGGTTTCCGTGTCCCGCGTTCGCCATCAGTTGTCGATCAGTTATCGATCTGTTAACGCGGCGAATACTACGTCGCTCGCCGTTCCTCGGCAAGCGCCTCGCCAAATTGTGTCTTGAGCGCGGCACGTTTCGTCTCGTATTCCGAGCGCGTCGCGTCGTCGGCCGCGGGGTCCGCCTCGAATTGTTCATCGAGCGCCGCTAGCTCGCGCAGCAGCCGGCGAGAGCGCGGCTCCGGCGCGACGCGAGCTGGAACCACGAGCGGCCGTCGCACCATCGGTCGACGGCTCGCAACAACGAGCGCGACGAGCATCGCAGCGAGCAGCGCGCTGCCCACGCCGAAATACGCTTTCTCGCGTTCGGCCCCGACAAGACGCGGGGCGTCGATGCGCAATATGGTTCCTGCGCTGAGATCCTGGCCGAGGAAGCGGCGGAACGTGCGCCCGTCGGCGCTGACGGGTGCGGTCTCGCGCAGTTTTATGCCGTCGACACGAGCCGTCGGCTCCTGCACGAGCACCTCGAGCACGCCCGTCGCTCGATCGATCGGGATGCTGAGTGGAAACGCGCTCGACGGCACTTCATAGGTGAACGCGAATTGACGAATGCCCGGACTCAACGGAGCAAACAATCCCACGGACGTTCCGCGGCGAGTAATCGCGCCCGGTGCGAGGTCGCCGTTCGTGTTGAGCTGAAAGCCGACGGCGGCGGGCGGCAATTCCGTGCGCCAGAGCGGTGTCGCGCTGTCACGCGCGACGAGCGTCACCGTGCTGTCGTTCTCGAGGTCGTACACTTCGCCGATTGGTCGCCGGCCATTGGCCTGCAACGTACCGACAATCAGATGGCGCCCGCCGATCTTGATCGCCACGGGCCCCGACGTCGTGTCGAACACCGTGAGCGTCGCGTCATCTCCACGGACGACGGGTGCGCGCAGCGGCGACGTGAAATACGCGACGCCGCCATACGATGTCGACGCGAAATAGAGCGCCGAGGTGTCACCGGATTCGCGGTAGCGTATGCTGAAACGTCCGTTCGCCGCGGTACGAACCGAATCCAGCGGACCCGCCCGATCAGGCCCGACGCGATGGAGCACGACCCATTGGTTGGCAACTGGGTGTTGTCCTTCGCGCGCCCCACGTACGACGCGCCCATCGACGCGTCGCTCGGCGCGCGAGGAATCAGTTCGTTGAACTTGCGACGTCACAGATTGAACTTACCAAAATCCTCAGGACGCAAGTGCTCGAGGTACGCCTTGAGCTGTTCGGCGCTCAGCTCGGACGCATCGCGTTCCGCGGCCGTCGGCGGCGAAAACGATTCCGAGCTCTCCTCGTCCTCGTCCTCCTCGGGCAGCATCAGCAGCGATTCGGCGGCGAAGATCGGCGCGTCGAGCCGAACGGCGATCGCGATCGCGTCGGACGGTCGCGAATCGACTTGGGCAATCTCGCCGCCGCGCTCGAGGTGCAACTCGCCGAAATAGGTGTTGTTCTCGACGCGCGTGATTTGTACGCGGCGAAGCGTGGCGCCCAACCCGATGATGATGTTCTTGCAGAGGTCGTGCGTCATCGGACGCTCGCGCTTGATGCTCTGCATTTGCACCACGATCGATTCCGCCTCGGCCTGTCCGATCCAAATTGGTAGCAGGCGCGCGCCGCCCTTTTCTTGGAGGACGACCACGTAGGTTTGCGAGCCGGGATCCATGCCCAGCTTGGATACGACGACTTCAACCATGCGTCACCACCATCAGCGAACCGAGCGCGCGAGCGCCGCGGCGCGATCGGTTCTCTCCCATGTGAACAACGTCATCGACGAACGTCCCTTCCCGACTTTCTTGGGTGTGCGTCCAAAGTGCCCGTACGCCGACGTCGCAGTGTAGATGGGCTTGCGAAGCTCGAGCGCGGCGATGATTCCACCCGGCGTCAGGTCGAATTCCTCAGCTACTGCCTGCATGATGCTGGCCTCCGGAACGACCGACGTGCCGAACGTATCGACCATCACCGAGACCGGCTCGGCCACACCGATGGCGTACGCGAGCTGAACCTCGCAGCGCCGCGCCAACTTCGCGGCGACGATGTTCTTCGCGACCCACCGCGCGGCGTAACATGCCGAGCGATCGACCTTCGACGGGTCTTTGCCACTGAACGCGCCGCCGCCATGGCGACCCATGCCGCCGTACGTGTCGACGATGATCTTGCGTCCCGTCAGCCCCGCGTCGCCCTGCGGGCCACCGATGACGAATCGACCAGTCGGGTTCACGTGATACTTCATCTTCTTCTGCCGCAGGTTCGGCGGAATGATCGGGTCGATGATCTGCTCGATCAAGGTATTGCGAATCGTGCGCGACGAGACGTTGGCCGCATGCTGCGCGGAAACGACAACGGTGTCGACGGCGATGGGTTGCTTGTCCTCATACACCACAGTGACCTGGACTTTCCCGTCCGGACGAAGCCAGGCGATGTCGCCGTTCTTGCGGTGTTTGGCCAGCGCCTCGGCGAGCCGATGCGCGAGCAGAATCGGCATCGGCATCAATTCATCGGTCTCGTCGCTTGCGTAGCCGAACATCATTCCTTGATCGCCCGCGCCGCCACCATCGACTCCCATCGCGATGTCCGGCGACTGGCGATCGATCGTGCTGATCACCGCGCACGTCGCGCTGTCGAAGCCGAAGGCGGGATCATTGTAACCAATGCGCTCGATCGTCGCCCGCACAATGTCGGGAACGTGCACGTACGTCGACGTCGTGATCTCGCCGGCAACGCACGCCAGGCCGGTCGTCACCAGTGTCTCGCACGCGACACGCGCCCCGGGATCATCCGTAAGGATCGCATCGAGCACGGCATCGGAAATCGCGTCGGCCACCTTGTCGGGGTGGCCTTCGGTGACGGACTCGGACGTGAAGAGATGACGATCGAACACGACGGCAGGGTGAAGGGTGAAGGGTGAAGGGTGAAGGGTGAAGGGTAGAGGGTAGAGGGTAGAGGGGATGTGCGCGGCGCTTCGCGCCGCCCAACTGCATTGCAACCTACATCCATGCTGTCCAGCGCCGAAGGCGCCTTCCGTCCCTCAACCCTCTACCCTTTACCCTCTACCCCGGTTTAAACGGTGCCTTCGCCAAAAAACGCTTCACCGCCGAGGACTCGCGACAGATGGCGGCGCAACTCAGCCTCCGACTCCGCCGCCGTGCCGGTGGCAAGCGCGGCGTGCGCCGCAGACTCGGCAACTTCTACCGAGATACCGCGCATGATGCGTTTCACGAGAGGGACCGAGCGTGGTGCGACGCTGAGTTGGCGCACACCGAGTCCGATCAGCGCGAACGCCATGAGCGGCTGCGACGCCATCTCGCCGCAGACGGCGACGGCGAGGTTGTTCTCGTTGGCGGTGACAACGGTGCGGCGGATGAGCTTGAGCACCGCGGGATGCAGCGGAGTGAACCGCGTGGCGAGGTTGGCGTTGCCGCGGTCGACGGCGAGCGTGTATTGCACGAGGTCGTTCGTGCCGATGCTGAAGAACGCCACGTCCTTGACGAACGTATCGCATGCGAGCGCCGCGGCGGGCGTCTCGATCATCACGCCAAGCGGAACATCGCGACGAAACTCGGCGCCGCGAGCCTCGAGATCGCGTGCCGCTTGATCGAGCAGCGAGCGTGCCTGCCGGACTTCGTCGACGGTGACGACGAGGGGCAGCATGATCTGCACGTCGCCGTGGACCGCCGCGCGGAGAAGCGCCCGAAGTTGCACGCCGAACAGCTCCGGCTGATCGAGGCACATCCGGATGGCGCGCCATCCAAGGAACGGATTCGGCTCGGTGGGAAATCCGCCGACGGGCAGCTTGTCGCCACCGACGTCGAACGTGCGAATGACGACCGGTCGTCCGCCGAACGCTTCGACGACGCGCTTGTACGCTTTGTACTGCTCGTCCTCGTCGGGCATGGTGGCGCGACCGACGACGAGAAACTCCGTGCGCATGAGGCCGACGCCTTCGGCGCCGCTCTTCGCGCCGAGCTCGGCTTCCTCCGGCAGATCGACGTTCGCGCGCAGTGTGATGCGGACGCCGTCGGTCGTCACGGCGTCGAGGTTGGCCAGGTGGCTCAGCTCGACCTCGGCCAACGCTTCTTGGCGCGCGCGCTCGCGGTACGACTCGATGTCTTGGTGCGACGGGTTGATCGCGAGTAATCCAGTCGAGCCGTCGAGAATCGCCGTCTCGGTGCCATTGAGTTGCTGCGTCGCCGTACGAAGACCGACGATCGCTGGCAGGCCGAGCGATCGCGCGAGAATCGCGACGTGCGACGTGCGAGTACCGGCGTCGGTCGCGAGACCGGCGATGGCATCGCGGTCCAGCTGCACCGTGAGACTCGGTGTCAAATCATGCGTGACGAGAATCGCGTTGGCGCCTTTCGGCAGATCGACCGGGTCGTGATCGGGCAGATCGAGCAGGAGAGTGAGCACGCGGATCTCGACGTCCTTCAGATCACCCACGCGTTCGCGCAGCATCGGATGCGCGGCGCGGCTGAAGCGCTGCGTCCACTCGATCATCACGATCTCGAACGCCTTCTCGGCGCCGAGGTTTTGGCGAATCAACTCCTCGATGGACCCGATCAATTCCTGGTCTTCGAGAATGGAGCGCTGGACGTCGAAGATCGCTGCTTCCTCCGCGCTGGTCGTTCGCTCGACCCGGTCGCGCACCTGCGTGAGGCGTTCCTTCGCGCGATCGAACACGTCGTGCAGCCTCTTGACCTCACCGGGAATCTCGTCGTCGCGGATGATACGATGACGGATCTCGGGAATCTCCCACCGGAGGAGATGCACCGGGCCAACAGCGATACCAGGCGACGCGGGAACGCCGATGAGCTTTCGATCCACTCAACTCTCTCCGAATTTGTTGCTCACCAGCGTCGCGAGCGCATCGAGCGCTTGCTGTGCGTCCGGTCCTTCGGCGCGAAAGGTAATGTCGGACCCGTGCTCCGCGGCAAGCATCATCACACCCATGATGCTCTTCCCGTTCACGTCGAGATCATCCTTCGTGATCGTGATCTCGCTGTTGAACTTCGCCGCGAGCTTCACGATCTCGGCCGCGGGCCGGGCATGCAAGCCGTTCTTATTCACGATCCGGACGGTTCGTTCGATCATTAGCGAATCACCGAGAGGAGGACGAAAACGGCGAGCACGACGAGCGAGAGACGCCAGCCTTCAATGCGGTTCCTGAGGCGAACGATCAGCAGAGAGCCCAGTGCGACACCAATCAACACCCCACCAATGAGATTGCGTCCGGGACCGATGATACGGCCGAGCGCGAGCGGAATTGCGATTCCGGTTGCCAGCGCGGCAAGACGGCCGATCTGCTGTGGACCACGCCGGAAGACGGGATTTCCCAGCGCGGAGGCGACGTGCAGTCCGTGTTTCCACCCGGTGCGCAAACCCCAAAGACGCAGCCCGAGGTGGCCCGCGTTGTAAGTCAACAGGAAGAATGAGACGACAGCGAACGTGGTCGCACCCAAGCCAAAGATCGCGAGGGAGGCAAGCGAACAGAATGGAAGCCATCCGGCCCACACGAGGCGGTCGCCGACGCTCCCGAGCGGCCCGCAGAGGGCCGTTCGAAAACGCTCAATGCGCGCCGGCGGCTCACCATCCAGCTCGGCGCGTGCGAGCGCGCCGAGCGCGATCGACGCGAGATATGGATGCGCGTTGAAGTAGCGGCTCTCGCGCGCGAGTGCGGCCTTGAATTCGGGCGAGTGAATGCCGCTTGGGAGCAGCCGCAGCGCCGGCTCGATACAGAAGCCAACTCCATTGCCCAGCAAAGTCTCGTAGTTCCAAGCGCCCTGAATCGCCAGCAGGCGGACGAACATCGCCGCCATCGTGCGAACGGGCAGACGAGGGGCGTCCGCGGGCGGCGCGATCGCGGCGGTGGACGTCATTGCGCGAACAGCATAAAGAGTCCGATCGCCAAACCGCCGACGAAGAACCAGCGAGCGCCGGCGGTAGAGTGGAAGAGCTTCCATGCGGCGCCGCCGGCGACGCTCGCCGCCGTCGTGACGATCAGCGCGCGCGATAGCCGCGCGTCCATCGACCACACGCCGATACACGCATTCGCCATCGGCGACAGTACCGAGTACGCGATCGCCGTGAGCAGAACGCCTCGCGCCAAATCCGCGGTCATCCCGGTCAGTTGCAGCGTGGTGACGGTACCGCGCGATCCGGCCTCGAGTCCTTGTCGCCAGTGCGCCGCCCAATGCGCGTTCATCTGTCGCAGCTTCACCATCGTCCAGCCACCGATCCACGTCGTCGCGAGGGCGGCGAGCATGCCCAACGTCATCGCGCCGGCTGGATGCGTCGGATGCGTGGCGAAGATTGCTCCGCCGACAACCGACGCCGAGCCCCACTCGGGATAACGCGATGCACCGAAGGGCAACGTCTCGAGCGCGATCAGCTCGAGCGCCGCCCCGATCAGCAGTCCGCTCGGCGCTTGACCCATCAACCCGCCGGCGAGCGTCGCCGCGACGAGCGGGCGGGAGATCATCGCTTGCGGAAAGCTGACGACGTCGAGGCCGAGGACGCCGCCAAGCAGCGCGAGAGGAACCAGCTCGATGATCATGTGAGCTCAGCTCCGCTGAGCAAATCATCGAGGGGCACCGGTCGCGCGCCCGGAACGTCTTGGGCGGTGACCTTCGCGCCCTGCATCGAGAGCTCGCGAAGTTGCCGCTCTTCGTCGGGCGAGAGAAAGACGTAGCGCAGTTTCTGCACGCGTCCCGTGCCGGAATGGATGCCACCGATGTTGACGTCGTCCACGCCGGCGCCATCGACGATTCGTCGCATTGTCGCGATGTCGCCCGTCAGCAAGATTCCGCGGCGCGCCTCGGCGCGATATTCCGGGATGGCGGTGACGGCGTCCGCTGCAGACAAGAAATACACCTGCATCTCCGGTGGAACGCCCATGCGGTAGAGCTCTTGCTCCCAATCGCTCGCCGCCACGGTATCGTCGACCAGCACGATGAAATCGATGTCGAGCGGCTGCCCCCAGCCAACGACCACCTGGCCGTGGAGCAGGCGGTCGTCGATGCGGTACAACAACAACGTCACGCGCCGGCTCCGTGCGCGGTGATCGCGACGCGACCTCGCTCGGCGGCGTGACGCGCGGCTTCCGGCGCGTTGCGACCCTCGGAGAACACGAAGTCGAGCAGCATCGGCAGGTTTGCGCCCGCGACCAGAACGGCGTCGTCCATGCCGCGCAGAATCCGCCGCGCGGCCATCGTGCAGCTTCCCGCCTGCAGATCCGTGAAAATGACGCGCACGTGCAACTCGGCCATCTTCTGGCGGAGCAGGTTTTCGATGTCCTCGACGCAGAGTTTCGCCACCGACACGCCGATCAACTGGTCGCCGCGTCCGGTGATTTGCTGGACGGCCGAAACGAGGCCGTTCGCGAAGTCACCGTGACCCGCGACGATGGCGCGCGGGAGATCGCCCTGTCCAGTGGATGGGTCACTCATTGTCTTCTCGCAGATATTGCATCAGCTCGGATTTGCCTCGCATCTGCCGCACGAGGCGCTCGTTGAAGCGCTCGGCGGGATCGACGCCGCTGTACTTGAGCAGGTGGTTCATGGCGATGACTTCGGCGATCACGGTGATGTTCTTCCCAGGATTGAGCGGCACCCGAACCTTGGGCAACTCGACGTCGAGAATCGTCGTCACCTCGGTATCGAGTCCGGTTCGATCGACCGGCGCATCGTGCTGCCATTCCTCGAGCTGAACGACCACCTCGATGCGCTTCTGCTGGCGAACCGCGCGCACGCCGAAGATCGCGGGAATGTCGACGAGTCCGACGCCGCGAATTTCCATGTGATGCCGCTGCAGCTCATGGCCGCGGCCGATCAACACGCCCCCGCCTCGCCGCGTGGCGATGACGAGATCATCGGCCACCAATCGGTGACCGCGCTCCACCAGGTCGAGCACGCATTCCGATTTTCCAATTCCGCTCCGTCCGACGAACAGCAGACCCACGCCGAAGATATCGGACAGGGATCCGTGCAGATTCATCGTCGGCGCGAATTCCTCCTCGAGCCACGGCTTGATGCGCGAATAGAACTCGTTGGTTTTGAGACGCGATCGGAGGACCGCGACGCCCGCCGCCGCCGCCAGCTCGCGGAGATCAGGACCGGGTTCTTGCGCCTTGGTCACGAACACGCACGGAATCGGAAATGAAAAGAACGTTTCCAAATGTTGGCGACGCACCGCGGGATCGAGCGACTTGAGGTACGTGATTTCCGTTTCGCCGAGCACTTGCAGGCGTCGCGCGGGAAAGCGATCGATGTAACCGGCCAGGACGAGCCCGGGGCTCGACACGTTCGGGTTCTCGATCGCGCGATCAAGACCGTCGGTGGCGGCGTCATGTTCGAGCTCGAGCGTCTCGCGCATGCGCTCGATCAGCCGGCCGACGGTGAGCTTGGGTGTCATAGATCGGGCCCCGTCGCGCCGCCGACGACTCGCATGAGATGCGCCTCGGTTTGCTGCGCGGCGCGCTCCCACGTAAAGCTCTCGGCAAACTCGCGCGCGCGCGTCCCGAAGGCGGTGACCAACTCACGCGATTCGGCGATGCGACGCATAGCGCCGCTCATCACCGCGATGTCTCCGTGGGGTACCAGAAACCCCGTCTCTCCATCGCGGACAGACTCGCGAATGCCCGGAGAGTTCGACGCGACCACCGGCGTCGCGCACGCAGCGGCTTCGAGATTCGTAATACCCCACCCCTCCTTGGGCGATGCGAAAGCGAGCGCCCACGACCGTCGCAAGAGCGCCAGCTTGTCCGCTTCGGAGATGCGCCCAAGAAATCTTACGCGATCGCCGAGGTCAAGCGAGCGCGCGAGCGCCTCGAGCTCGGGCCGATAGTCACCAGCGCCCGCAATCTCGAGTGTCGCGTTCGGAACACCGATGCCGGCGAAGGCGCGAATGACCAGGTGAACGCCTTTGTACTTCTTGAGCCGACCCAGGTAGGAGAAGACCGGCCTCGGCGCGCGAGCCCGGGCGTCTGGCGTGTAGGCGACCGCGTCGATGCCCGGATAGATCACCTCGACCGACGCGCGCGGAATTCCTCGCTCGGCGAGATCATCGGCAGTACTCTCGCTGATTGCTTCGAACGGAATGTGCCGGTATACCGACCCGAGCGGTCGCTCGGCCGTCCACACCGCGGCGGCGAGCGGCGCCGAGAACTCTTGAAAGGCAGTCGAACCGAACAAGTGCGGCACGAGCGCCACTGTTTTTTTCGCACGCCAGCGCGGCGTGTACAGCGGAACCTTGTTGATGTCCTCGACGAGGACGTCCGCCCACTCGTCGAGATGCGAACGATAGTATCGGTGCGCGAAGAACGGGAACGTGTGCCGCGTTCCGACGCGAAAGACGTCGATGCCGTCGAGCTGCGCGCGCGCGGGACAGGCTGGCCATCCGCCGCAGAGGAGGCGGACGCTATGTCCGCCCGTCGCCAGTCGACCGAAGATCTCGTGCAGATGGATTTCCGCCCCGCCGGCGAGCGGATTCTCGCGATCCTGCCAGTTCACAACCAGGATGCGCACTACATCCGTCCCATGCGTCGGGCGAGGGCGTCGAGTACACCGTTCACGAATTTGGCGCTCTTGAGCGTTCCATAACGCTCGGCGAGATGCACCGCTTCTTGAATAACGACGCGCGGCGGCGTCTCTCCATGTTGGAGCTCGGCCGCGGCGAGACGGAGCACGCAGCGGTCGATGACGCCCAAGCGTTCGAGCCGCCAATTGGTGGTGACTTCGGCGAGCTCGTTGTCCAGCTCCTTTCCGTGCTTCGACAGCGTGCCGACGAAAACGGCCGCGAGGCGCCGCTCGTCGGGCGACACGGAGAGGTCGTCCCAGATTTGCGATGCAACGCGCTCGAGTTGTTGGTCGCCGCGAAGGTCCCACGCGTACAACGCCTGCAGCACGCGGGCGCGCGCCCGTGTCTCAACTCTCGTCCGCGGCATCCAATCGACCGAAGAGGTCCGCCATCTCGAGCGCCGCCAGCGCCGCGTCCCAGCCTTTGTTGCCGTGCGCGCCGCCGGCGCGGGCCTGCGCCTGCTCGTCGTTGTCGCAGGTCAACAATCCGAAGCCGATCGGCGTGTCGTATTCGACGCTGGCCGTCGCGAGCCCGCGCGACGCCTCACCGGCGACGTAGTCGAAGTGCGGCGTGTCGCCACGAATCACCGCGCCCACCGCGACGAGCGCGTCATAGCGCTCCGATGAGAGCAGCCGGCGCGCCGCGATCGGCAGCTCCCAGGCGCCGGGCACCCACACGACGTCCACGTCGTCGGCGGCGACGCCATGCCGAACGAGCGCGTCTAATGCACCGTCAACCAACCGCTCGACGATGACCTGATTGAACCGGCTGGCGACGACCGCGAAGCGCCGGTGCTGCCCCGCGGGTGTTCCGGAGAATTCCGCCATTACGACGCGAGCAGATGCCCGAGCTTATCTCTCTTCGTGCTCAGATACTCCGCGTTTTCGCCATGCGCCGGTTGCACGATCGGCACCCGCTCCCCGATACGCAGACCGTAGCCCTCGAGGCCGACCATCTTGCGCGGATTGTTCGTGATGAGGCGGATCGACTTGAGTCCGAGGTCGAGGAGGATTTGCGCGCCGATGCCGTAGTTGCGCAGATCGGGCTTGAATCCGAGTTGCTCGTTCGCCTCGACTGTATCCGCGCCGCGGTCCTGCAGCTCGTACGCTTTGAGCTTGTTGAGCAATCCGATGCCCCGCCCCTCTTGATCGAGATAGACGATCACGCCGCGACCATCCGCGGCGATCAACTCCATCGCCTTGTCGAGCTGCCACCCACAGTCGCAGCGAAGCGAATGGAACACGTCGCCGGTGAGGCACTTGGAGTGGATGCGGACGAGTGTGTCCTCCCCGTCGCCAATCTCGCCGTGGACGAGCGCGACATGCTCCTGCCGGTCGACGTCGTTGCGATACCCGACGATGCGCCACGTGCCGTGCTCGGTCGGCAGCCGCGCCTCGGCGACATGATGGACGAGGCGCTCGCTCTTGAGTCGGTGCGCCACGAGCTGCGCGACGGTGACGAACGTGATGTCGTGTTCCTGTGCGAACGCCTCGAGCTGCGAACGTTTGGCCGTCGTTCCGTCTTCATTCAAGATCTCGCATACGACACCGGCCGGCAGAAGTCCGGCAAGCCGCGCGAGATCAACGGCAGCCTCGGTGTGCCCGACGCGCTGCAAGACGCCGCCCTCGCGAGCGCGAAGCGGAAAAACGTGTCCACCGTGACGGAGGTCGGACGCCACCGCGGCCGGATCCACGGCGACGCGGATCGTCGCGGCCCGGTCCTGCGCGCTGATACCGGTCGTCACACCAAAGCGCGGCGATGCATCGATGCTCACCGTATACGCCGTGCGATAGTCGTCGAGGTTCGCTTCGGCCATAGGCGCGAGGCCAAGCGCGTCGACGCGATCCCCGGTCAGGGCGAGGCAGATCAACCCGCCCGCCCTCTTGATCATGACGTTGACCATCTCGGGCGTGATGAGCTGCGCCGCGCAGATCAGATCCCCTTCGTTCTCGCGATCTTCGTCGTCCGCGACGATGACGAACTTTCCGTCGCGGATGTCGGCGATCGCCTGCTCTATCGTTCCGAAGACCATGATGATTCCTTGAGCAAACGCTGAACGTACTTGCCGAGCATATCGGCTTCGACGTGCACCCTGTCGCCGCTCGCCAAATCGGCGAGCGTGGTATGCCGAAGCGTGAAGTCAATCAGCGACACCTGCAGGGCACCCGGCGCCGGCAGATCATTGACCGTCAGACTCACTCCGTCGATCGCGACCGAGCCGTGCTGTACCATAAGCTCGGCGAGGCCCGGCGGCAGAGCAAGGTCGACGAGGCGCGCATCTTCTTGCTGACGGACGTCTTCCACCGTCGCGACACCGTCGACGTGGCCTTGCACGAAGTGTCCGCCGAGCCTGTCGCCGACCTTAAGCGCCCGCTCGAGGTTCACCCGTTTGCCGGCGCTCCAATCACCGATCGTCGTCCGGCCGAGCGTCGTCTCGACGGCCGCAACGCTGAACCACCCGTCGCCGTGGCCCAACACCGTGAGGCAGGCGCCGTTGATCGCAATGCTTTCGCCGTCGACGAGGTCTCGGTACCGCGAGTCAATACGCAACTCTCGGCCGGCGCCGGACATGGCAACGTGCGTCAGTCGTCCGACGTCGTCGACTAGTCCGGTGAACATGGAATCTCGTGGAGGGCGTAAGTGGTCATGATGTCGTCGCCGATCGGACGGCGCTCGACGATCGGGCGCCGTTCGAGCGACTCGGCGAACTCCGCCGGCGCATGAGTGAACGCACCGAGGGCGCCGCGGCCGAGCTCGATCGGTGCTTGAAAGATAATGAGGCGGTCGGCCAGCTCGGCGGCGAGCAGGCTTCCAGCAAGCCGGGCGCCTCCTTCGACGAAGATTGAGCGGATGCCGCGCTGTCGGAGCTGCTGTAGCGCCTCGCGCGTCGATGCCGCGGAAAGGATCGTTACGCCGGCGTCCTCGAGGCGCCGCTGGCGCACCCGATCCGCGTCGCGGGCCACGATGATCGTCGGAACCGCTGTCGCGGTTCGAACGAGCACCGAATCGAGCGGCGTCCGAAGCGTGGAGTCGAAGACCACTCTCCGTGGCGCAATTCGCGGTGCCGGAACGTCGCGCACCGTGAGCGCGGGATCGTCCGCGAGGACGGTACCGACGCCCACGGCGATCGCGTCGAATCCGGCGCGCAATCGATGGACCTCGGTGCGCGACGCCGGACTCGTGATCCATCGCGGACGGCCCGATGCGTCGGCGATCGCGCCGTCCGCCGATACGGCAAGCTTGAGTACAACCCACGGCCGATCGCTCGCGTGCGCGTTGAAGAATGCCGCATTCAACTCGAGCGCGGCAATTCGCTCAGGCCCGAGATCGACATGGAGGCCGGCGGCTCGAAGCCGCTCGATGCCCCCCCGCGCAAGAGGACTCGGATCGCGGACCGCGGCGACCACTCGCGCGACGCCTGCCGCGATGATCGCGTCGGTGCAGGGCGGCGTTTTACCAACGTGCGCGCATGGCTCGAGCGAGACATAGAGCGTCGCCGCATGCGCGCGCGCACCGGCGTTCCGCAATGCGACGACCTCCGCGTGCGCGTCGCCGTAGCGAGCGTGGTACCCGTCGCCCACGACGGCACCACCGGCAACGACAACGGCGCCGACCATCGGGTTCGGCGCCGTCTGTCCCCATCCTAGCGTCGCGAGGGCGAGCGCGCGCCGCATGTACCCGGCGTCGATCTCTGGCGATGACGACGCGTCCGTCATTCGGCCATCACCATCCCTACCACGCTAGTCGAATTCCCGCCGACCCGTACACCTGCGACCGATCGGCGCGTCCCCCAGAGAATGAATTGTACGTGTTCACCGTGCCACCGCTCACCGCGCCAACCTCGCCGACCAACTTGAACACCGGAAGGTTGAGCGACAGATCGACGAAGTAATTCGTGCGGGTGAGTGACTGCTTGGTCGCCGACGACGGCACCGCCGCCCGGCCAGTCACGGGAATTCCGCTGATGGTCGTGTGCACGACGCCTTCGATGTCGGCCGATTGGTCGTATTTGTCCTGGCCGACACCGCCAGCAACGCCGAACTTGATCAAGCTCTTGCTGGCGACGAGGCGCCACGCCGTCGTCTTGACCGTCGCGTTGAGCACGCGGAGGGAATCGGCGCCCGATGTTCCGATGATGCTCGTCTGCGGCAGGTCGCGTTTGAGGTAGGTGAACGAGACTCCTGGAGAGACGATCGACTCCTGCAAGATTCCGACGCGGGCGCCGTACCCGAACTGCCAATTGTGCTCGGGAGTCAGACTCACGTCGTCTCCGTCGTACGTCGGCACGTAGGACGCGCTCGCGAGCAGATCGATGCCCCCAACGTTCGTGAGCCCGAGCGGAATTCCCTTGAAGATCCCGAGCGCGGCGTCGGCGGTCGGAAGACCGAGATACTGGCGCTTGGTGGGCAGCTCGCGCTGCGCGGCACCGGTAGTACTCCGCGGAAAGTTCGTCACGTCGGGATACAATCCATTGAAGAAATTCCCCCGGACACCAACGCTCAGATGCCCCGGGCCGCCAAGGGTCCCGCCTTGGCCGATCGTCGCATTTCCGCCTGCCAAGGCGAGTCCCAACTGCGGCGACATGAACTGGTAGACGTCGTACGCTTGGGTGCACACGTCCTGCGCGATGCGGGTTTGGTCGGGAATGCCAGCGACAATACCGCCCGCGGGACATGGCGACGAACTCAGCCCACCTCCCTGCGCGAAAGACGCTGGAGCGGCGAGCGCCACGATCAAGCACGTCATCACACCACATTTTCTCATTCGAATAGTCTCCTAAGTGAGCACGACCTGACCCGACCCCCGCCGCACCACGCCGATCCGCCACGCGCCGATGCCGTGGGTCTCCGCGGCGGACACCACTTCGGTTGCGCCGGACTCCGGCACGATTACCGTCATCCCAATGCCCATGTTGAACGTTCTGAACATCTCTCGACGATCGACGCCCCCGGCCTGCTGAAGTTGCCGAAACAGATTCGGCACGGACCAAGTGGCCGAATCGACCGCCGCGTCCAGGGTTGGCGGCAATGCCCGATTGAGATTTCCGGGAATGCCGCCGCCCGTGATATGCGCCATCGCGTGCACACGGTCGAGCATCGGTCGTAACACAGATAAATACGAGCGGTGGATGGAAAGCATCACATCACCAACACTCCCCTTCTCGCCCGGGAAGCGATCGTCCACGCGTAACTTCATACGATCGCTAACGATACGCCGCGCGAGTGAGAAACCGTTGGTGTGTAGGCCACTGCTTTCGATCCCCACGACGATGTCGCCCTCGCGCACGCGCTGCGGACCCAGGATCGCGTCCTCGTCAACGTAGCCGACGATGAAGCCAGCGAGATCGTAGTCGGGCGGCGTGTACACGCCGGGCATCTCCGCGGTCTCGCCGCCGAGCAGCGCGCAACCGTTTTCGCGACAGCCGGCCGCGACTCCGGCGACCACGCCTTCGACCGCGCGCGGATCGAGTGTACCGAATGCGACGTAGTCGAGGAAGAACAATGGACTCGCGCCCTGCACCAGAATGTCGTTCACGCAATGATTGACGAGGTCATGTCCGACCGTGTCGTATCGTCCCGCGTCGATCGCGACCTTGAGCTTGGTGCCGACCCCGTCCGCGCTCGCGACGAGGACCGGCTTCGGCACGTCGGTGGGCACCCGGAACATGCCACCGAATCCGCCGAACTCGCCGCGAGCGCCCGACGTCAACGTCGACAGCACATGCGCAGTGATGCGGCGCTTCGCTTCGTCGGCCGCGTCGATATCGACGCCGGCAGTGCGATAGTCGAGCGAATGACTCACGCGAGATCCTGCTCGAACGTGATGAGTCGGTGAAAGTCCGCGACGCGCCGCTTGATGTCGTCGGGTGTGATCTCGAGGAGGCGGTCGACGGAAAACTTCTCGACGGCGAATGATCCCATGGCTGATCCGTACACCACCGCGCGCCGAAGGTTTGACTCGGACATATCGCCGCTGCGCGCGAGATAGCCCATGAACCCGCCGGCGAACGAATCGCCAGCGCCGGTCGGATCGAAAACGGCCTCGAGGGGATACGCCGGCGCGAAGAAAATGCTCGTCGCCGTGAACATGAACGCGCCGTGCTCGCCTTTCTTGATCACGACGTGCTTCGGTCCGCGCGCCATGATCCACCGCGCCGCGCGAACGAGATTGTACTCGTCGGTGAGTTGGCGTGCTTCAGCGTCATTGAGCGTGATGAGATCGACGCGCTCGAGCAACTTGAGCACGTCGGCGCGACGACTCTCGATCCAAAAATTCATCGTGTCGCACGCGACCAGCTTGGGCTTGGCGACTTGGGTGAGCACGTCGAGCTGCAGTCGCGGATCGATGTTGCCGAGAAACACGAACGGCGCGTTGCGGAACTGCTCCGGAATCTTCGGACGAAAATTCGAGAACACGCCGAGGTGCGTCTCGAGCGTCTCCGCCATGTTCAAGTCGTGACGGTAGCGTCCGCGCCACCGAAATGAGGTTCCCTCGGCCCGCTCGAGTCCCGCGAGATCGATCGGCCGCGACGCAAAAGCATGCTCCAACTTGTCGATCGGATAGTCACTCCCGATCACGCCGACGAGCTGCACCGGCGCCAAGTGACTCGCCGATGCGGCGAAGAAATTTCCCGAGCCGCCGAGAACGTTCTCCGCTTTCCCGAACGGCGTCTCGACGGAGTCGAGCGCGACTGAACCGACAACGAGAACGGACATGAAGGCTGCTGGTGACTGGTTGCTAGTTGCTGGTTGCTAGTAAGGAATTGGGGTCAGACTCCAATTTGTGTTTCGACCCCAGGTGCGTTCGAACGGTTAATTGGAGTCTGACCCCAATTCTCCCACTCTGCCCGACAATAGCTGATGCTGAGGGTCGAATCCGCCGTTTGTAGTTGCCAGCAACCAGCAACCAGCAACCGATTCACATTCTCTCCGGCGCCGTGATGCCCAACACCTCGAGCCCGTTTCGCAAGACTACCTGCGACGCGCGGGCGAGGACGAGTCGGGCGCGCATGATTGCGTCGGGCTCATTGAGGACGTGCGCTTTGTGATACCAGAGGTGCACCTTGCCGGCCGTGTCGTGCAGATACGTCGCCACGCGGTGCGGCTCGAGCGCCTCGGCGGCGCCCGCGATCAATGCCGGGTAGTCGAGGAGCGCCTTCATCAGCTCTTGCTCCTCGGGGAGCGACAGCACTGAGAGATCGACATCGGACCCCGTGATCGTCGTGGGATCGATCTCACCAACGCGGAAGATTCCCGAGAGCCGCGCGTGCGCCATTTGGATATAGTAGACCGGATTCTCGTCCGACTGCGACCGCGCGACGTCGACGTCGAACACGAGCTGCGAGTCGCCTTTTCGCATCAAGAAGAAATAGCGGACCGCGTCTCGCCCCACTTCGTCGATGAGGTCGCGCACGGTGACGTAGCTCCCGGCGCGCTTCGAGATCTTCACTTCTTCACCGCCGCGCATGACCGTCACCATCTGGTGCAACGCATACTCGGGGTATCCGTGGGGAATTCCCATGTCGAGCGCCTGTAGGCCGACACGGACGCGCGTCACGGTGCTGTGGTGATCGGCACCTTGCACGTTGATCGACCGTCGGAACCCACGCTCCCATTTGGTGACATGATACGCGACGTCGGGCACGAAATACGTGTACGTGCCGTCGCTCTTCCGCATGACGCGATCCTTATCGTCGCCGAAATCGGTCGTCTTGAGCCAGAGTGCGCCGTCCCTCTCGTACGCATGGCCGGCGTCGATCAGGCGCTGCACCGTGGCTTCGACCCGTCCGTCCGAGTACAGCGACGATTCGAGAAAGTAGACGTCGAAATGGACGCCGAACGCCTGCAGATCGCCGTCCTGTTCTTTGCGCAGCTCACGCACCGCGAACCGTCGAAGCGCGTCGACGTCGTCGGCGTTCGGATCCGATGAGTGCTCGTCGATGTAGCGTTGCGCCAAATCGCGAATGTATTCGCCGTGATAGCCGCCCTCGGGCAACTCGACCGCTTGGCCCCCGAGCTGCCGCACACGCGCCTGCACGCTGAGCGCGAGATTCAAGATCTGCACGCCGCCGTCGTTGTAATAGAACTCTCGAGTGACGCGCCAGCCCGTCGCCTCGAGCAACGAACAGATGGCATCACCGAGCGCCGCTTGTCGGCCGTGACCGACATGCAACGGGCCGGTGGGATTGGCCGACACGAACTCCACGTTGACCGGACACCCCTCACCGGCGTTCGAGCGGCCATACTGATCGGACGCGGCGATGAGCGCCCGCAGGCCTTCGGCGAATACGTCGGTCGAGACGCGAAAATTGATGAACCCCGGCCCCGCGATCTCGGCGCTGCTGATGCCGGAGCGCGCGTAGTCGAGGCGCTCGACGATGGCTTGCGCCAACTCGCGGGGTTTTCGCCCGAGCGGCTTCGCCAACGTCATCGCGAGATTCGTCGCCCAATCGCCGAACGCCGGATCTCGCGGCCGCTCTAGCAGGGGCTCCAGGTCGGCAGGTGCGCCCAGCGAATGCGCGGCGCGTGTGAGCTCCGCGCGCAGCAGTTCGGTGCCGTCCATTATTTGTCGGACTTGCCGCTCGAGGGTTTTGCTTCGCTCGGCTTGGACTCGGCGGGCTTGGCGGCGCTCACCCTCTCACCGCTCGACTTTTCGCCGCTCGGTTTCTCGCTGCCTTTCACTTCACCGGCTTTGGCGTCGGTTGCCTTTCCTTCCGGCTTACTCGCGCCCTGGGTCTCGCGCTTGCCATCACCGTTGGGGTTGCTGACTTTGCTTTCAGCCGACGCGGGCTCGGCCTTCCGATGCGCGTTCTTCCCGTAATCGGTGAGATAAAACCCCGAACCCTTGAACACCAATCCCGCGCCGCCAGACAGCAACCGCACAGCCAGCTTGCCGCATTCAGGACACGCCACCTCGGGAGTCGCGTCGCTCATCTTGCGATAGAAGCGCTCGAACTCGTGACCATCGGGGCAGCGGAACTCGTAAGTTGGCATTTGGCTATGACTTAGACGGGACAACGTGACGCCTTAAGCTAGCTGGCGCCGCGAAGGCGTTCAAGTGACGTCAGCCCGGCTGATACGTTCCCCATTCGGCGCGCAACGCATCGGCGATCTCGCCAACGCTCGCGCGCGCGCGTGCGCAATCGATGATCGGCTCCATCATCGGGGCCCGTGACTCGCCCGCGGTACCGTAGGTTCGCGCCGCGTCACGCAGCGCAGCGAGACTGGCGGCCGCGACCTTGGCGTCGCGAGTCGCGCGCACTCGACGTAGCCGTTCGACTTGTTCTCGCTCGAGCATCGAGTAATCGGGTGCCGGGATCACGAGCGGCGCGCTGTTGTCGGCATACCTGTTCACGCCAACGATCACGGTCTCACCGCGCTCGACGCGCATTTGATACTCGTACGCGCTGCGTGCGATTTCTTCCTGGAAGAACGACGCGCCGATCGCCTTCACTGCGCCGCCGAGCTCATCGACCCTGGCGAGCAACTCTGTGGCGCCGCGCTCGAGCTCATTCGTCAGGTGCTCGACGTAATAGCTTCCGGCCAACGGATCGGCTGTCAGTGCCGCGCCCGACTCGTTGGCGATGATCTGCTGCGTGCGGAGCGCGAGGGTCGCGGCTCCTTCGGTCGGCAGGGCGAGTGCCTCGTCGTAGCCATTGGTGTGCAAGGATTGCGTGCCGCCGAGCACCGCCGACAACGCTTGAATGGCGACGCGAACGACGTTGTTCAGGGGTTGCTGCGCCTGGAGCGTGACGCCTCCGGTCTGCGTATGAAATCGAAGTCGGCAACTCGCGTCGCTGGCCTCGAAGCGGTCACGCATGATGCGCGCGTAGAGTCGCCGCGCGGCGCGAAACTTCGCGACTTCCTCGAACAGATCGTTATGCGCCGCGAAGAAGAACGACAGCCGCGGAGCGAAGGCGTCGACACTCAAGCCGGCCTGTATGGCTTGCCGGACATACTCGATCGCATTGGCGAACGTGAATGCGAGTTCTTGCACAGCCGTCGCCCCGGCCTCGCGGATATGGTACCCGGAGATGGAGATCGGATTCCAGTTCGGCACCTCGGCGGCAGCGAAGCGAAAGGTGTCGGCGATCAGCGCCAGGCTTGGCTCGGGCGGATAGATGTACGTCCCGCGCGCGATGTATTCCTTGAGGATGTCGTTCTGCGTCGTGCCACTCAGTTGGTCGCGCGCGATCCCGCGCTCCTCGGCGACGACGATGTACATCGCCAACAACGTCGACGCCGTGGCGTTGATCGTCATCGACGTCGAGACCTTATCGAGCGGGATGCCGTCGAGCAGGGTGTGCATGTCGTCGACGGTATCGATCGCGACGCCGACCCGGCCCACTTCGCCGAGGGCGCGCGGGGAATCCGAATCGATGCCCATCTGCGTCGGTAGATCGAACGCGACGCTCAGTCCGGTTTGGCCGGCGTCGAGGAGCAACCGAAAGCGGCGATTCGTCTCGGCCGCTGTGCCGAATCCGGCGTACTGGCGCATGGTCCAAAGCCGGCCGCGGTACATCGACGGCTGAACGCCGCGGGTGTACGGGAATACGCCCGGGTCGCCCAAGTCGCGCGCGTACTCGACCGGCGCGTCGTCGGGACGGTAGACAGCGTCGATGGGAAGGCCTGACGGAGAGGTCTTCGAACGATCAGACATGACGAAGTGCCGAGCGAATGCTACGCGACGATCAGCTCCGGTTGGCCGGACAGGATCCGCTGCGCGAGCTCGACTTCGGTCTTGCTCCCGATGTAGAGCGGCGTGCGTTGATGCAGCTCCGTCGGGACCATGTCGAGGATTCGCTGCGCTCCGTCGGACCCCGCGCCGCCGGCCTGCTCGACGATGAACGCGAGCGGGTTCGCCTCGTACAGCAGACGCAACTTTCCCTTGGGCGTCTTGCGGTTGGCCGGATACGCGAAGATGCCGCCGCCGAGCAGGTTGCGATGGAAGTCGGCGACGAGCGAGCCAACGTAGCGCGTGCTCAGCGCGGCACGGTCGCCGTCGAGTCCTTTGTACTTCCGCATCACCGCGCGAACCTTGTCGTCCCACAGCTGCTCGTACGAATCGTTGACCGAGAGATAGCGCCCGTTTTCCGGGATGCGAATGTTGGGATGAGACAACAAGAATTCGCCGATCGACGGATCAAGCGTGAAGCCGTGGGCGCCCTGTCCGGTCGTGTAGACCATCATCGTGCTCGACCCATAGATCACGTAGCCGGCTGCGACCTGGCGCCGCCCGGGCTGCAACATGTCCTCGAGCTCACCGTGGCGCCCGCGCGTGATCTTGCGCACGACGGAGAAGATCGTTCCGACGGGAACGTTCACGTCGATGTTCGAGGAACCGTCGAGCGGATCGAACAGCAGTGCGTATTTACCACACTTGAACGGCTCAGGGATTTGGATGATGCCCGGCTCCTCCTCCGACGCCATCGCACACAACCGGCCGCCGTGATCCATCGCCTTGACGATGATCTCGTTCGCCATGATGTCGAGCTTCTGTTGCACTTCACCTTGGACGTTCTCGTTTTCCGTCGCGCCGAGGATATCGGCGAGGCCGGCGCTCCGCACCTTGTTGGTGATCATCTTCGCGGCGAGCGCGAGGTCATACAGGACACCGGAGAGCTCGCCCGTCGCTTCGGGATGGTTGCGCTCTTCCTCGATGATGAACCGGTCGATGGTGACGACCGACGTTGCGGTGTGTTTGACCACGCTGCCGTCCTTTACGAATGGGAGCCGTGCGGTTCGCGCAGCCGCGACGCTGCATAACGACGCGCATCGACTTCGAAGCGATTCCCAACATAGCCGCGCGTCGCCGACTCCCACAGGTACTGAAGGGGGAAGGTCGCGCTCGCCTCAAACTGGTGGACGTGTCGGAGCTCGTGCAAGAGCAATTCCGGCGACGGCATCGTGTCGGGCGCCAACCAGATCGTGCGCCAGAGGGTGATCGCAGACACCGACGCCTCTCCGAGACACCAGCCACCGACGCGGACCGGCAGGCCGCCGCGGCGCCAGCGCGCCTGCTGCAATTCCGGATAGCGCGCGACCAGATGCGCCGGCAATTCCGTGCGCCGACCGATCACGGCGCGCACGGCCCGTCGAGCGGCGCGTGTTAGCGTTGACGCAATTCCCATTGATCTCCGCCGGCTTCCACGAACACGCGCCGACCATCGGTGCGCGCGACGATCGTTCCGAGTCGATCGGTTCGCAATACCTGCGCCCCGCCGGCGGCAAGTCGATCCATGATTGCCGGCGTGGGAAGCCCGTACGAGTTTCCGGCGCCCACGGACACGAGCGCCAAACGCGGACGCACCGCGGCGAGAAATGCTTCGCTGCTGCTCGTTTTGCTGCCGTGATGTCCGACCTTCAAGATGTCGGCGTGAAGCTCCTCCGCCTCGTGCGCCAACAGCCATTCTTCCTCCGGTTGTTCGGCGTCGCCCATGAGCAACATGCGAACGTCGCCATACTGAACGAGCGCGATGACGCTGGCGAGATTCGGGTCGACGAGCGACGCCGTCCACACCGAATCGGGCGCGAGAAACTCGAGCGAGACGCCGTCGATCATGACGCGATCTTCGGGGTGCGCGCGAACCCAGCGTACGTGCGACGCGCGCGCCACCTCGAGCGATGCGCGATACGCCTCGGCCGGACCGGGAAACCCGGCGTCGACGTACGTTATTGGGTGGAGTGTGCGAAGCACGCTCGCGGCGCCGCCAACGTGATCGGTGTGTGGATGCGACAGGATGAACATGTCGAGCGAGCCGCCCCGCCGTCCGATGTACGGAATCACCGTCGAGCGGCCGGCGTCGTTGCCGCGCCACGCACCGCCGGCGTCGAACAGAATCCAATGCGCGTGCGGCGTCTTGAGCGCGATCGCGTCGCCTTGACCAACGTCGATCATATGCAGCTCGACGGAGCCGCGTGCCACCGGCGCGACCGGAAGCCAGACGAGCAACGCCGCGGCAATCGCGGCAACGAACGTGGGTGTGATCCACTCCCGCGACCCGCAAGCGACGATTACGGCAATTGACATGACGCCCGCGATCACGGCGGCAGCGGTCGTGGGCGCGACGGCGATCGAGCCGTACGGAACGGCCGCCGCCGTCGCCGCGACTCGATCGAGACCAACGAGGAGCGGATGCGCCGCATCGGCCACGAGCGTCGCCACAGGCGCGATCGGGGCGAGCACCATCCCAACGAAAATCATCGGTTGGGCGAGCGCGATAAGCGGACCGGCGGCGAGATTGCTCAGCGGCGCGACGACGCTGACGCGCCCGAACACCCAAGCGACGATTGGCGCGGAGCCGATCGTCGCGACTGTGGTGCCGATCAATGTCGTCACCACAACCTTGCCCAGCCACGGCAGCCGATGCACACCAATGCGCCGGCCGAGCTGGCCGGCGCAGATCATCGACGCGACGCCGACGACGCTGAGCTGGTAGCCGACGTCGAGCACGACCCGAGGCGAGATGATGGGCTGCGACGCGCCAAGTGCGACGATCGCCCAGCGCGACGTCGGTCGCTGCGCGAGACGACTCACGAGGAGCGTCGCCAGCATGGCCGCCGCGCGAACGGCGGGAATGGGCGCGCCGATCAGCGCGACGTAGAACGTGACCGTCACGATCGTGGCGATCGCGGCGCGTTGACGCGGAATACCGGCCAACTGAAATCCAATCTCGAGCGCCAGCGCGATGATCCCGATGTGCAAGCCGGCGATGGCCAGTATGTGCGCGAGGCCCGCTGCCGCGAATCGGTCACGCAGCTCCGGCGGCAGCTCGCGCCGATCGGCGATAAGCAGCGCCCGCACCAACGGCGCGTCGCCGCGGAACGTGGCATCGATGCCGCGACCAGCCGACGAGCGCCATTGCCAGAGCATCGGCGGCGGCCGCACGTCATCGAGCGTCGCGTGTTGCACCAGGAGACCGCGCTGCGTTTGCGCGACTTCCCCGCGCACGCTCACTCTGCTGCCGGCCGCCGCCGTGCCTCGCTCGACCGCGACCGACGCCGCGGCGCCGCACGCCGCGAGACGCGCTCGCCCGAACCCACCCGGCCCGATGCTATCCTCGATGACGAGTGTGATCGGTTGCGAGTGGAGAGCCAGGTTCAGACAATCTGTATCTTCGCGCTCGCACGTACGGGCGATGATCGCCCCAGCAACGCAGAGCGCCGCGATTCCGCCCGCGGCAGCACGACCGCGTCGAAACCCGACCACGGCCGCGGCAACGGTCGCGAGCCCGACGAGCGCGACGGAATTCGCGAACCCAGCAAACAGTCCAGCGACGTAGGCGACCAACGCGACGGCGACGAGTGGCATCTCGCGCTCAGTCTTGACCGTCGCGCGAGAAACACTCCCATCATTGTGTTGCTCGCAAAACGTTTTTGTTGTCGCCCCGTTGTGCCTATCCCGCCATCGGCAACGGCTGGCGCTCGCGCACAATTTGCCCGGTGAACGTCGAGCCGGTCGTCCCAGTGAGCTCGACGTTCAAGTAGCGCCCGATCATCGCCGCGTCACCTGGAACCAGCACGGTCTTGAAATCGCGCGTGCGCGCTTGCACAAGCTCGCCGCCGCGCCGCGCCTCCTTCTCCACGAGCACTTCGTAGCGACACCCGAGCTGACGCATGTTCGCCGCGCGCGCCATGGTGCGAACGGTCTCGACGAGACGCGCCAATCGCTCGCTCGCCACAGTGTCGGGCACGGTGAGCTCGGCGGGCATTCGCGTCGCCGGTGTTCCCGCACGCGGTGAGAACTTGAACGTGAACGCCTCGGCGAAGCCAACCTCGCGCACAACCTCGAGCGTCTGCTCGAAGTCCTCGTCCGTCTCGCCGGGGAAGCCGACGATCACATCCGTGGTCAATGACAGACCCGGAATGCCCGAGCGCAGCTTGGCGACCGACTCCAAGAAACCTTCGCGGGAATAGCGCCGAAGCATCCGCTTGAGCACGCGCGACGAACCCGATTGCATCGGCAAGTGCACGTGTTCACACACCGCCTCGACTTCGGCCATGGCAGCGATCACGCGATCGGTAAAGTCGTTCGGATACGGACTCGTGAATCGGATGCGCCGCACGCCTTCCACACGGCCGACGGCCCGAAGCAGTTCGGCGAAGTCGAATTCGCCATCGTGATACGAATTGACGGTTTGCCCGAGCAAGACGACTTCGCTCATTCCCTCGGCGACGACGGCTTCGACTTCGCGAACGACGTCGCGCAGCTTGCGGCTGCGTTCCGGGCCGCGCGTCGTCGGCACAATGCAGTACGTGCACTTGTAATCACATCCCCGCTGCACGGGGATCCATGCTTTCACTTTGTCGAAGCGTCGCGGCGTGAAATCCTCGTAGTGTTCCTCGAGATCGAAGGTCGTGGCGATCGCGCGCTCGCCTCGCCGCGCTCCGTCGATGAGCGCGGGCAGCGCGCGGTAGCCATCAGGCCCGATCACGACGCTCACGTGCTTCGCCTTGTCGAGCAGCTGCGGGCCAAGGCGTTGCGCCATGCATCCCGTCACGCCGACGATCGCGCCCGGCTTCATGTTCCGCCGCAGTTCGCCGAGTCGCCCGATGACACGCTGTTCGGCGTGTTCTCGAATCGCGCACGTGTTGACCAGAATCACGTCTGCTCCGTCGGGATGATCGACCGCGACATAGCCATGCGCCGCCAGCGTTCCGAGCATCAGCTCGGAGTCGCTGACGTTCATCTGGCAGCCGTAGGTCTCGACGTAGACGGTGGGGCTCGTGTCGGTCATTGATCAACGGGGACGGCGAGCAACCGATCGTGCTCGAGGGCAAGCCGGGCGTCGAACCGCGCACCGCGAGGGATGGTCGGGTCGGCCGGAATCACGGAAAGATAATCGCCCGTCATCGCATCCCGCTCGTGCCGACCGCCGATCGTGACCACGTCCGCTATGCTGCCAGAACGGCTCATGCGGAACGCCGTCGCCTTGCGCGCCGCCAACTCTCGGAGCTCGGCCGCGCGCGCCGACACCAGCGTGGGCGGAAGGTGATCGCGCAGTCGGTCGGCGGCGGTTGCCGGACGTCGCGAATACGGAAACACGTGCAGGTACGTGAACGGCAAGCGTTCGATCAGCCCGACGGTCGCCCGATGATCCTGTTCCGACTCGCCGGGAAAGCCCGCGATCACATCGGCGCCAAGGCCGAGCACCGGCATGCTCGCGGCCAACCGCTCAATTGCCGATGCATACCTCGCCGCCGTATACCAATGACGACCCATGCGTCGGAGGACGCGATCAGAGCCGGATTGCAGCGGTGCGTGGACGTGCGGCACGAGCTGTCGTGGCGCACCGACGAACAATTCGACCAGCCGTTCGTCGATCTCCGTCGCCTCGATTGATGACAAACGGAACCGGACTGCCGGAACGTCGCGAACCAGTCGCGCCATCAACGCGCCGAGCGACGAACCCATGTCAGCGCCGTACGTGCCGATATGAATTCCCGTGATCACGATTTCGCGATGCCGCTCGCTGAGCGCCGTGGCCTCGCGCACCAAGTCGTCAGCGGGCCGGCTGCGGTTCGCTCCGCGCGCGAGTGTCGTCGCGCAGAACGTGCAATGTTCGTCGCAGCCATCTTGAATGCGCAGTAATGCGCGTGCTCCGGTTTGCGCGCGCGTAAGGACCGACATGACTGGCGGCGCGAGCTCGAGTGCCTCGGCGATCGCCGGCAAATCCGCGCCGGCGATTACGCGTTGCACGGTGGGCAATGATCGAATGCGAAGCGGCTCCTTGCGATCGTCGTCGAGCGCGGCGGCGCAGCCCATGACCACACTCCGAAGCGCCGGCTGTTCCCGCGCCGCGTGACGAACCACCTTTCGCAGCTCCGCCTCCGCTTCGGACGTGACCGCGCAGCTGTTGAACACCGCCACGTCGGCGTCGGCCGGCGACGAGACGATGGCGTGGCCGTTCGTCTCGAGCATCGTGCGAACCACTTCGGTGTCGTAGTGATTCGCGCGGCACCCAAAGGTCCGCAGATAGACCTTCACGCCGGCACCGCTCCGCTCGCCGTGACGCGAACCTCGCGATGCAACGGCTTGTTGGGCAAGGAGAAGTGGAACGCGCTGCCCTTCCCCTCGCCGGCACTCTGCACCCAGATCCGTCCGCCGTGCGCATCGATCGCGAGCTTGCAGAAGGCGAGTCCGAGGCCCGAGCTGCGCGTGCGCGGAATGTTGGGGTTTTTCACCCGCTCGAACTTTCGGAAGATCACTTCGTGGTATTCGGCCGGAATACCAGGACCATTGTCGGCGACGGTGAAGAGAATGCCCTCGCCGTCGCGCCGCGCGCTGAGCTGCAACGTGACCGCGGTCGCCGAGTGCGTGAGTGCGTTCTGCACGAGATTCCCGAGTACACGCTTGAGGAGGGCCTTGTCCGCCTCGAACACCGGCGCGTCGTCGGCGACATCGACGACCGCGGTGGCGCCTTCCTGCTGAAAGCGAATCGACCACTCGTGCGCGACCTCGTTGAGCAACGCGGCGGGGGCGATCGGCTGCAGGTCGAGCGTCATCGTCGCTTCCTCGATGCGCGACACCTCGAGGAGATCGCCGATGAGCGCGAGCAGGTCATCGGCCTTCCCCTCGGCGTCGGTCAGCATTTTTCGTTGCTCCGGATTGAGGGCGCCGAAATCGCCGTCGATCAACATCTCGGTGGTGGCAAGGATCGACGTGAGCGGCGTCTTGAGGTCGTGCACGATCATCTTCATCAGATCGTCGCGCATCTTCTCGACTTCACGCAACTTGCGCAGCGCGTCTTCGAGTGAGTCGGTCGCGGCCTTGAGCTTGAGCAAACTCCGAACGCGCGCGCCGAGGACCAGCCGATTGTGGGGCTTCGTGAGGAAGTCGTCGCCGCCCGCCTCGATCGCCTTCACGCGGTCGGTCGTGTCGTTGAGGGCCGTGACGAAGATGACGGGAATGCTCTTGGTCCGCGGGTCGCGCTTGATGCGACGACAAACTTCGAAACCCGTGGATCGATCGTCTACCCCCAGGTCTCCCGCGGGCATCGAGACGTCGAGGATCGCCAGGTCGGGCCGATGCTCGAAGCATGCCGTCAATGCCGATGGCCCGTCCGCCGCCGCGATGGCGCGGAACCCGAGCACATGCAGCTGATCGAACAGCAGCTCCACGTTCGCCGCTACGTCGTCGGCGACGAGAATCAGTGGCGCGTTCGCGGGTGGAAGGTTGGTGTCCACGGCTCCGTCATGGGCGAACGCTGATCCCGAGGCTGACTGTCCAGGCGTGTTCGGAGGCCGACAACCCCTCCGCGCTTCGGCTCGACCGAATGATGGCAAGATCGCCAAGCACGTGTCCGGCCGCGAACACCGAGCCCAGTCCGCCGGCGAAACTCTGTTCCGTCACCGTATGGGTCTCGGTCTGAAATGGCAAGGTCCGCATCCGATAACCGCCGCGCAGGAACAGCGTTCGATCGCCAATGCGCGGTCCGGCGAGGTCGGCGCCCACGCTCGTATCCCACGCATCGATGGCGTGGAGGCCCGGTGTGCCCAAGCTGCCGAGCGACGACCAGTTGTCGCGCGAGGTGCGTATCGAGATCGCCGAGTTGGCGATGCCCGTGAAGGCGATTGATGCGCCAAAGCGATTGGGAACCTTGGCCGTCGTCAACAACGTGTCTTCGGCCGAGAGATTCAAGTTGCCTCCGCTCCGCGCTGAGAACCCGGCCGTCACGGTCTTGGAGACGAGCTGAATTCCGCCCGACACCGCCCCACCGCTGAAGCCGAGAATGCGCTGTTGCGTGAACGCTGCAAACCGCACTGAGTCAGTGAACGACTGCGTGATGCTGATCAGATTGTGACCGGTGATCGCGTGCGCACCGAGTCCGATGCGCAGCCACGCGAGCGGCGCCCATCCGCCGGCAAGACGAACATCATCCATCGCGCCGTCGACGCGGAACCGCGTCGTCATCGGCACGCTGTCGGTGGCCGAGAGAAATTGCGTCGTGCTGAACACGCTCGTTGACGTCCGATCGAGCAGCGTCGAGGCACCAAGGCTCATCACCCACCCGTGCCCGACCGGCAGCGCTCCAAATACGTTGGGGTAGCGCGCAGTCGTCGTTCGCTCGGTTCCGTTCGACGTTGTCACGCTCCGAAACTCCGGTTCGATCTGGAACGTGACCAAGCGTGTTGGAATGATCGAAATGCTCGCCGGGTTGATCGGCGAGAGCGGATCGAGCTCGGCGAGCGCCCCGCCCGTGCCGTACGTCCGGGCGCTGAACTGGCCGGTCGGGAATCCAAAGCCTTGCGAGCTGAGATTCGCTTGCGCTCGCACGCCGAACGCGGGTATCGCGCACAACGCCAAAGCGGTCCAGACGCGGCCGATCTGCGCGCCCCTGAGCCGGTCGACCAATCGCATTATCATGGCAACCCGTAGTTGATCTGCGGCACGTACGTGATGCGCAGTCGTGGACGAACGGACGCGGGAGCTTTCGTCGAGAAGAAGTCGATCTCCCCCGGCAGCTGCCCTTCGACTGCGCTCCGAAGCGCGACGCTTCGCGGACTGATCGTGGTCGATTGGCCGCGCCACGTGCGCACGAGCCCGACGATTTCGAACGCGACGACGCCGCTGTCCGCGGGCGCGAGGCGCAGCGAGTCGAGCCCAAACTGCCCCGGCGCTCCAACGAACTGCAACAGCGAGCCGACATCGGTGATCGCCGGTCCAGCCAACACGGCCACGGGGAAGACGTAGACCGAATCGTGCAAGTCGAGCCGCCGATTAGGCGCCTGCGTGAGCAGCAACGACGCGCGCACGACCGTCGTCGAGTCGACAATGTGCGCAGGCACGTTGAATCGAATGAACGATCGTCGCGATGGAACACCCCCGACGGCGAGCAAATTCGGGCCCGTCAGGGTCGTGCCGTTCAGGACGATGGTGTAATCCGCGAGAGGACCGGACAAGAAGGGCTGGCCGGTGGGCGTTCGCGAGACGGGCGAGACGTTGACCGGCGCCGCCGCCGTGTCTTTCGATGCCCTGATGTGAAGCGTGACGCCAAGGCCGAGCGCGGTGCTTCCGATCCGCAGGTCCACACCCTGCGTGCTAACGATGCGGAGACCGACGCGCAGTCGGGTTCCGTTCTTCACGCGGTCCAGCACCGAGTCGGTCGACACGGGAATGCGAAGCGTATCGAGCAGCGACTCGGGCGCGAACGTCTTGGAGCCGATTAAACGATCGGGACGGAAGAGCGGCGCGAGAACCGACGCGACTGTGTCAGTGGCGGTCGTGTCGATGTTGTATGCTTCGATCGTCAGGGGCGCCTTTGGCCGATGCAGACTATCGGGCTTGGCGATCGGCGTAATGAGATAGGCGCTATCGATGTTGACGATCGTGCTATCGAGGCCACTCTTCGTGTAATGCTGCGGCAGCGTGTCGTATCGGACGATTGCCCGCGTCTCGACCGTATCGCCGTGCGACGCGAGCATGAGATATCCCTCGTTGCCGATCGATGGCAGTCCGGAGACGGTGGTGTCGGATACCGCGGCGTCGATGATCGTGTCGAGGAGGGTGATTGCCTGCTCCGGACAAAGGAGCGGACAGGACTTCCCTCCCTCGAGCTTCTCACTGCACGCGGCGATCGCGAACACGGCCGCGACAGCCATAAACATCGTTGCGACTTTCTTAAGCAAAACGAGCTCTCCGGTTCATCGCCGGTCCAGTGAGTGCGGGGTAAACGCTCGGGGCAACAACTCGTCGAGCGTCCAGTGGGCCTCTTTGCCCGCTCGGGTCACGCTCACGACGAGGAGGTGCGGGGAGAACTCTTCCAGTACTTGCCGGCACATGCCGCACGGCGGCGTCGGTTCCTCGGCTTCGGTCGCGATCAAGATCGTCTCGAAGCTTCGGTTTCCGCGCGCGACGGCGGTGGCGACCGCCGCTCGCTCGGCACAGATCCCGGAAGGAAAAGCGGCGTTCTCGACGTTGCACCCCTCGGTCATACTGCCGTCCGAGGACAAAAGGGATGCGCCGACCCGGAAATTCGAGTACGGGGCATACGCACGCTCCATGGCCGCAAACGCCCTCTCGCGGAGGAGGGTAAGCGTGCGCTCGTCGCTCGCCGGCTCGGTTCCGGCGACCGGCCTGTCTTCTCCCGCCATCCTAGCGAACAACCAACTGCGGAAGAAAGGACGTGCCGCGCCCCCGGTAGCCAACGCCAAGCCACTCCCCGACGGTGGCACCGAGGTCGGCGAAGGTGGAACGTCGCCCGAGGGCAGCCGGACGAGCGACGGGACCGAACGCGAGCAGCGGGACGCACTCGCGCGCGTGATCGGTCGAAGGCGTGGTCGGGTCGTTTCCGTGGTCGGCCGTAATGAAAAGCAGATCGTCCTCGCGTAACAGAGACAGCAAGCCGGGCAGTGCGGCGTCGAACTGCCGCAGCGCACCATAGAACCCCGGAACGTCGTTTCGGTGCCCGAACGCCTGGTCGAAATCTACCAAGTTGGCGAATAGTAACCCACTCGACGCACTGCCAAGCCACTTCTCGATCAAAGCGATCCCGTCTGCGTTGTTCGCCGTGTGTTGCGACTCGATCGCTCGGCCGGCAAATAAGTCATCGACTTTGCCGACGCCTGACCTCGCGATACCTGATGCTTCGAGCGCGTCGAGCAGTGTTTCCGCCGGTGGCGAAATAGAGAAGTCACGGCGGTTCTTGGTCCGGGCGTAGGAGCCTGGCTCGCCAGTGAACGGCCGCGCGATCACCCGGGAAATGTCGTGCGGCGCGACGAGCATCGCGCGCGCGATCTCGCACCCGCGGTAGAGCGTCGAGAGTGGGATCACCTCCTCGTGCGCCGCGATCTGAAAGACCGAGTCGGCGGACGTGTACACAATCCATGACCCGGTGCGCTGATGCTCGGGTCCGAATCGGTCTATGACGTCGGTGCCGCTTCCCGCGACATTCCCAAGTACCGCCCGTTCGGTTCGGCGCTCGAACTCGGCGATCACCTCGGCAGGGAACCCGTGCGGATAGGTTGGAAAGGGCCGCGCGAGCTGAACGCCAGCGATCTCCCAGTGGCCGGTCGTGCTGTCCTTGCCGGCCGAATTCGGGACCATCATGCCCCACGCGCCGTAGGGATTCGTCGCGGATGCAACGCCCACGAGGTGCGCGATGTTCCCCAGACCCGCGCGTTCGAGATTCGGCAAATCCATTCCGCCGACGACGCGCGCGACGTTGCCCAGCGTGTTGCTCCCGACGTCACCGTAGTCGGCCGCATCGGGCGCCTCACCGATACCGACGCCGTCGAGGACGATGATCGCCGCGCGGCGCGTCATTCGTCGCCACCGCCGAAGTAGCGTCGCGGCAGGCGGCCGCGCAGGCCGGTCAGGATCTCGTATGGGCTCAAGCCGCCCATCTCCGCGAGCTCGTTGACGTCGATGCGGTCGGCCCCGTCCGAGCCCATGAGCGTCGCGATATCACCGATCTCACATTGCACGTCGGTTACGTCGATCATCGTCATATCCATCGTGACGACGCCAACGACGCGCGCGCGCCGGCCGTGGAATAGCACGCTCGCTCGGTTGCCCAACCCTCGGCGATAGCCGTCCGCGTAGCCGATTCCGAGCGTAGCGATCCGGCGCTTGGTCGGCGCTCGATAGGTCGCGTCGTAGCCGACTGTTTCGCCCGCGGCAATGGTGCGCAGGTCGATCACTCGCGCTCGCACCGAGACGACCGGCTCCGGTTGAATCCGCGGCGCGTTGCCACTCGTCACGCCGTAGAGAAAAATCCCGGGACGGGCCAATCCCCATTTCGACGGCGCACGATGCTCGACCGCAGCGCCGTTCTCGGCGTGGATCAACAGCGGCCGCGCCGGCAGCCGCGCGACGGCCTCGGCAAACCGCTGCTCCTGAAGATCACGCGTCTCGTCTTCGCGCTCGGCTGAGTGAAAGTGAGTGAACGCCGCCTGTGGAGGGCTCGCCGCGATCGCGTCGCGAAGATTGTCGATCTCATCCCATTGCACGCCGGCGCGGCTCATTCCAGTATCGATCGACAGCTGCCAGGGCCGGCCCGTTTCGCGCCACCGCTCGATCGCCTCGCGGGTGCCAAGGGTCGGCGTGAGATTCGCGCGCACGGCGGCATCGAAGTCGCCGATCAGCAACGGGCTAAAGACCACGAGCGGTCGCTCGATTGCCGCGCGCCGAAGCTCCTCGCCCTCCGCGATCGTCGCGACGCCGAAACCCCAGGGATCGAGTTGCTCGAGAGCGCGCGCGACGGCGACGGCGCCCAGGCCATACGCGTCCGCCTTGACCATCGGGAGAATGTTGACGCCCGCGTGCGCCGCGATCGCCGTTCCGTTGCGTAACAACGCGCCAAGGTCGACTTCGACCCAGGCGCGCCTGATCGAACTGTGCATTGACCCGTGGTTCAGAGGGCGGGTAGTATACCGGACCCGAGGAGGCTATGCAAGCGAAACCGACACTTGAGGATACGCTGTCTCTGATGCGCGATTTGCGTGCCCGCTGCGACTGGGACAGGGCTCAGACGCACGAGTCGCTCCGGCCATATCTGATCGAGGAGGCGTACGAGGTCGACGACGCGATTCGAGCGGGTGACGACGCGAGGCTTCGCGAGGAGCTCGGCGACCTCCTGCTTCAGGTTCTCTTCCACGCAGTGGTGGCCGAGGAACGCGAGGCGTTCACGATGCACGACGTGGCGGACGGATTCATCACGAAGATGAAGGGCCGTCATCCCCATCTCTACGGCGACGGCGTCAAGCAGTCATGGGAGGAGATGAAGGCCAAGCGTCGCGCTAGCATCGTCGACGGTCTCCCCGCCGACTTGCCCGCGTTGCATCGCGCGTTCCGACTGCAGGACCGAGCCGCCGGGGTGGGATTCGACTGGCCGGACGTCGACGGGCCAATCCAAAAGGTCGAAGAAGAATTGCTCGAGGTACGGGACGAGCTCGGGCAGAAAAACCCCTCCGCCGACGGAGAGCCGTCCGACAATGCTCACGCCCGCCTCGAGGAGGAGATTGGAGACCTACTCTTCGCCGTCGTGAACTTGAGTCGCAAAGCCGGGGTTCATCCGGCTCTGGCGCTGGACAAGGCAAACGTGAAGTTTGCACGACGGTTTGGTGCCGTGGAGCAGATGGCCGCGGACCGTGGCCTCAAGCCCGGCGAAGCATCACTCGATCAACTCGACGCGTTGTGGGATGAGGTAAAGGGCGGAGAGTGAAACGCCGACAGTGATCGGGATGTAGGAGCATCTCTTTCTGAGTTGGCAGATGCGCTTTGGGGTAGGGCTCATCGCTTGCGCGCTTTCGTGCGCAGTGAGCAGCGCAGTCGGTGCGCAACAGTTGCGCGGAACGGTGCACGACAGCACAAGTCGCCAGCCGGTTCCCGGCGCCGTGTTGATGCTGCTCGACGCATCGGGCGGTGTGCTCGGTCGCAACATCACGAATGAGCGCGGCGAGTACCGTATCGCGCTCTCGAGCCAAATGCAACGCGTCCGGGTCGTGCGCATTGGATTTCGACCGAAGGAGGTCGCGATTCCGACCGCGACCGCCGGCATCGCGGAGCTGGACATCATGATGCGCGCGCTACCGACGTTGCTTGAGCCCGTGCGAGTCCGCGCAGGAGCGCACTGCCCGCGCCGGTCCGACGAGACGACGACGTTCGCGCTGCTCGAGCAGGTTCGCGCAGGATTGTTGTCGATCGTCGTGGCGCGCGAGGCGAATCCTGCGGCGTTGGTTCGCCTCACGTTCGAGCGAGCGATGGACGGCGCTGGTGATCGTATCGCCAGTCAAACCGTTCGAATCGACTCGGCGGCGAGGGCGACCACCTCGTTCAACGCCGCGCAAACCGCCACCGATTTCATCCGACGTGGCTTCATGGCCGATAGCGGCAAACAGCAAATCTTCTATGCGCCGGACGCCGACGTCCTGCTCGATGAAGGATTCGCCGCGGGCTATTGCTTTCGAATAGCCGATCCGGATCGTGATCGTCCCAACCAGATCGGGCTTGGATTTTCCGCCGCGGATCACCGGCGCAATCGTGTGGATATCGACGGCACGCTCTGGGTCGACACCGTGGCTCGCGCGCTGCGCGACATCGAGCACCGGTACGTCGGCCTCGATGGACGAATCGAGTCGATGCGCCCCGGCGGGCATGTGTACTTTCGCGAGATGGCGAATGGTGTCGTCATGATCGATCGCTGGGTCCTACGACTGATCGGTGGAACCCTCGATACGGTCCACACACCGGCATTCCGCTCGGGACGTAGGCTAGAGATACCGATCGAGCAGGTGCGAACGTCGTTCCATGCCGCCGAGAATGGCGGCGAGGTCGCGCGCGCCACGTGGCCCGACGGAAGCACGTGGCACGCGTCGCTTGGCACCCTGCGTGTCCATGCCGTGACTGCAGAGGGTCGCGCGGCGGTTGGGGCCATGGTGCATCTCGTCGACACGCCCTACCGCGCCGTCGCCGATTCGAGTGGCGACATTGAGATCGCCGATCTCATTCCGGGCCCCTACTCGCTCGCCATTAGGGATCCTCGTCTCGTCCCGCTCAGGCTCGAGCTCATGACGCCGGTGCAGTTCGTCGCTGAGCGCGACTCGATCGTGCGCCAGTCGATCATCGTGAACACAACCGAGGAATTCGTCATTGGGCGCTGTGTCGCGAGTCGGCGCTACACACCGGGAGACGCAGTGCTACTGCTGGGCCGCGCGTTGACGACCGAAGGGACGCCCGTCTCTGGCCTCACGATCGGCCTGGTGCAGGAAAGTGCACAGCGCCGAAACGCCCTGCCAGAGACTTATACAACAGGCGCCGACGGCCTATTCCAGTTCTGTGGTAGAGGCCTGCAACCCGGAATGACGATCGGCATCGAGGCGTCGCATGGCGGCGATCTCGTCGCGCTGGCGTCGGTTGTGCTCACCGAGGGCTTGACGGTGGTGCGGCTACCGGTCGGATCGCGCCCGTAACGTTCCCGCTTAGGGACGCAGGCGGTGCATCATGCGCGGGAACGCGCTCGCCTCGCGAATGTGCGGCAGGCCGCAAATCCACGCGACCGTGCGCTCGAGGCCGAGCCCGAATCCCGAGTGCACGAACGTCCCATATTTCCGCAGGTCCAGATACCACCCATAGGCGTCGACCGGAAGTCCCTCTTCTTGGATGCGGCGCAGCAGTTTGTCGTAGTCGTCCTCACGCTGCGATCCGCCGATGATCTCGCCGTACCCTTCAGGCGCGAGACAGTCGTCGCACAACACCGTGCGCGGGTCCTCGGGATTCTCCTTCATGTAGAAGGCCTTCGCCTCCTTCGGATAATTCATCACGAACACCGGGCGATCGTAGTTCTCCACGAGCAGCGCTTCGTCCTCGGCGCCGAGGTCGTCGCCCCACACGGTCGTGCTGCCTTTCGCTTGAACCGCGGCTACGGCATCGGTGTAATCGAGTCGATGAAACGGCGCCTGCACGCGCCCGAGCGGAGCAACGTCTCGCTCCAACTCGCGCAATTCAGCCCCGCGGCGTTCGAGACAGCGTTGCACGATGTACGAGATGAAATCTTCTTGGAGCCGCATGTTATCCGCTGAGTCGTTCCACGCCACTTCCGGCTCGATCATCCAGAATTCGGTTAAATGACGACGCGTTTTGGATTTCTCGGCGCGAAAGGTCGGACCGAACGTATAGATCTTGCCGAACGCCGCGGCCGCCGCTTCGCCGTAGAGTTGCCCCGTCTGCGCGAGATAGGCGTTCCCCTCGTCGAAGTATTCCGTCGAGAACAGTCCGCTCCGTTCACCGATCGCGGCGGTCAGGATCGGCGTGTCGACCCGAAAGAATCCTCGATCGTAGAAGAAGTCGTGGATCGCTTGCTCCACTTCGTTGCGGATGGAAAAGATGGCGCGCTGGCGGTTGCTGCGAAGCCAGAAGTGGCGGTGGTCGAGCAGGAAATCGATCCCATGCTCCTTCGGCTGAATGGGATAGTCCGGCGGACTCGACCCAAAGATCGTGAGACCGACGACACCCAGTTCGAATCCACCAGGCGCCCGCGGCTCGACCCGAACCTCGCCGGTGACGTAGACCGAAGTCTCGAGCGTCAACTCCTTGAATCGGTCCCAGATCTGAGGCGGGAGTTGAGTCTTCACGAAAACCGCCTGCATGATCCCGGTACCGTCGCGGATCACCGCGAACCCCACTTTACCCGACGATCTTACGTGCGTCACCCAACCGCGAATCGTGACGGTCTGTCCGACGTGACCAGAAAGGTCGGCGATGCGGGGCGTGGTTTCTGGCATGATATAACGGGCTAAGCTGTTGGCAAGTCGAGCACTAAGGCTACACTTACACTTGAATCGATGGTACCCTCTTCAGTCAGATCGTTAGGCCAGCGGCTGGCGGTGTCGTCCTTGCGGAGTTTTCGTTTCGCAGTGCCTTTAATTACCAGAACGCTCCCCCCACCAACATGACCCTGCGCTCGAGGCTCGCGGCTGGCCTCGTCATCATCGCGATCATTCTCGTGGGCCCGCTCGTGTTCGCCATTCAGTCCCTTCGCGGGCTGCATGAGGACGCGGCGGCGTTGCGCGATCACGAGTTTGCCGGGGTGCTCTTGCTCGGCCGGTTGCGCGAAGGGTTGAACGATCTGCGCCGCCAAGAATTGGGACTGCTATTCACGAAAGACGCGGCGTCTCGCGATGCGATGGGCAAGCAAGTCGACCGCGTCGCGAACTTGTCCGACTCGTTGACCCACTTCCAATTTCCGGATTACGCGCACGCTATCGGCGAATCAGTTCGCCAAATTGCCGACGCTGCGCCGGCGGAGTATCAAGCGGCGCTCACCAGCGACACGGTGGTCGCCGACTCGCTCTCGTTGCACGTCTTTGTGCCCGCGTTGAATCGCGCCGACTCGATCGTAAGGATCGCTGAGGGCAAGCTGCGCGACCGGACATATGAGCGAGTGCAGCGCCAGGCCACGGGAATCACGGCGATCGTCACAGGGTCGATTGCCGCGCTGGTCCTTGCGCTGGTGCTAGCGGGCATCATCGCGGTCTGGCTCACCCGATCGATCAGTCAGCCGATAGTAGATCTCAAATCAGGGATGCACGCCGTCGCCGACGGTGACCTGAGTTACCGTCTCGAGATTCCAAGCGACCGATCGGACGAATTTGGCGAGTTGGCCCGAAGCTTCCAAGCAATGACGCGCCAATTGGGGGAGCTCGACAAGCTCAAAGCGGAGTTCGTATCGGTCGCTTCACACGAGCTCAAGACTCCGATCAACGTGATGATGGGATATCTCCAGCTTCTCGACGAAGGCGTGTACGGGCCCCTAAGTCCGAAACAACAAGAAGTGCACAAGACGCTCGCCTTGCAGGCGCATACGCTCGCCCGTCTGGTGACGCAGCTACTCGACGTGAGTCGCTTCGAGGCCGGTGGCGGCCGACTCGAGCCGCGCGCCGTCCAGCTCGACGCCATTCTCGCCGAGCTCGAAAACGCGTTCCAGGTGCTCGCCGTGCAACGACAGATTCATTTCCGCGTCGAACGGCAGGACGGGCTTCCCGACCACGTGTTCTGGGATCTGGATCGGATCAACGAAGTGCTCGGCAACCTATTGTCGAACGCATTCAAATTCACGCCTCACGGCGGGTCGGTGGAGTTGACCCTCGAGCCCGTGGACGGAGGCGTGCTCATGGAGGTGCACGACACTGGCGCCGGCATTTCGGCCGAGCAATTGCCGCACATATTTGAAAAGTTCTATCAAGCGGACAATCAGCGCTCCGCCCGCGCGTCCGGGGCCGGACTCGGCCTTGCGATCGCGAAGCAGATCGTCGAGGCCCACGGCGGCACGATCTCGTGCGAAAGTACTCCTGGAGTCGGCACGACTTTTTCGATCATATTACCTGTTCAAGTGACCCGTCGAACGGCGATTCAGCGTCCACTACCGGCGAGCATATGATCCTTGGAGCGAGCCGCGCGCGCCTGTCAGTCACCCTGCTCCTCGTTGCTCTGAGTAGCGGTTGCATCAGCGTGCACCGCCCGTGGTTCATGGAACCAACGATCGATCGGGACTGGGACAACACGCTGCTGTTGGCTCGTGTCCGCGCGGCCGAGGGAAAATTCGGCGCCGCCGACACCCTGTTATCGCGTTTCGCGACGCAGTATCCGGGCACGCACGAAGCGCTGGAAACGGCTTACTGGCGCGCGTTGTTCGACTTGGATCCGTCGAATCACGTGGCGTCGTTCACGAGCGCGATGGCGTCGCTTGATGCCTACCTCTCCGAACGACGACCGCGCGAACACGCCGCCGAGGCAGCCACGCTGCGTCGTATCGCCGGCCACATGGACGAGTTGAACAAGCTGGCAGCCACGGCGCTCGCCGAAGCCCGAGACAGTAGCGCCACGGCACGCGTCACCGCGCCAGATCCCCGCGTCGACGCGCGACCGCCAGTCGCTGGCGACGTGAGCCTACCGACGCCGGCGGACGCCGAGATCAAGCGATTGAAGGACGAACTGGCGAAAGCGAACGCTGAGCTCGAGCGAATCAGACGCCGACTCGCACAACCACCGCCGTCGAAACCGTAACTCGGCGATTTCTACCCGACCCGAAATAGCTCCAGCGAGCGCGCGTAGCGTTCGCCGAGCACGCGGCGTAAGCCCGCGTGTTCCGGACGTTCCAGACCGGAGTCACGCGCCAACAAGTGCGCCGCCGCGGCGCGCGCGCGGTCGTTCAACTCCTCGTCGCGCAGCGGATCAGCGATGCGAAACGTCGGGATACCGCTTTGACGCTCCCCGAACAAATCGCCCATGCCGCGCAGCCGCAGATCTTCTCGGGCGATCTCGAAGCCGTCCTCGCTGCGGGCGAAGATCTGCAATCGCTCCGAGACGTCCGGGCTGACGTCGCCCAGCAGAATGCAGTACGACTCCTCCGCGCCGCGGCCAACCCGCCCCCGCAGTTGATGAAGTTGTGAAAGCCCGAATCGCTCCGGATGCTCGATCAACATGACCGTCGCGTTCGGGACATCGATGCCGACCTCGATCACCGTCGTCGCCACGAGCACGTCGATCTCGCGATCTCTGAAGCGGCGCATGATGTCGTCGCGCTCGTCGCTCGGGATGCGCCCGTGGAGCAAGGCGACGCGGCGCGCGGCGAACGGACCGCCAGCGAGCGTTTCGTACATCGTCGTCGCGGCCTTGAGGTCGGTTTTCTCCGATTCCTCAATGATCGGGTAGACGATGTACGCTTGCCTGCCCTGCTCCAGCTGTCGATCGATGAATTGCAACACGCGCGCTCGCCCCGACTCGTAGCGTAGCGCGGTCATGATTGGCCTCCGGCCGGGCGGCCGCTCGTCGAGAATGCTGAGATCGAGATCGCCGTACAGCGTGAGGGCGAGCGAGCGCGGAATTGGCGTGGCGGACATCAGCAGGATATCCGGCGCCTCGCCCTTGGCGCCGAGCGCTTTGCGTTGTTCCACGCCGAATCGATGCTGCTCGTCGATCGCGGCGAAGCCGAGCTTCGCGAATGACGTTGCCTCTTGAACCAGTGCGTGCGTGCCGACAACCAGCGCCGGCTCGCCGGCCGCCAGTCGCGTCGCGATCGACTTGCGCTCACGCGCCGGGAGACTGCCCGTCAAGAGAATCGGGTCGACGCCAAGCGGCGCGAGCAGGTCGGTCATCGTGCGGACGTGCTGCTCCGCGAGCAGCTCGGTCGGGACCATGATCGCGGCTTGGTATCCATTCTCGATCGCCAACAACGAGGCGAACAGTGCGACGATTGTCTTGCCGCTACCGACGTCGCCTTGCAAGAGGCGATGCATCCGGCGATCGCTGCACATGTCGGCAAAAATCTCGCGGATCGCGCGCGTTTGCGCGCCGGTGAGTTGGAACGCCAACCGCTCGCGAAGCCGGCTGGTGAGGTCGCGCCTGTTGACGAACGTGATTCCGGCTCGGCGCTCGCGGGCGAGCTCTTTGGCGCGGAGCTGCAGCAGTTGCACGAAGAACAACTCCTCGAACGCGAGGCGCGATCGCCCCGCCATCGCCTCGGCGATCGACCCGGGCCGATGCACCATGGGCAGCGCTTCGGCGATTCCCGGCACGCCGGCGGCGCCGAGGACGTCGGGCGGCAGATATTCCGAGACGAGCGGCAGCAGCGCGTCGAGGTGAGAATCGATGATCGATCGAATGAGCTTGAACGACAGCCCCTCGGTCGCCGGATACACCGACAGCACGCGTCCCTGGGCGGTAGAACCTTCTTCGTCGCCCAGATTCACGAACTCGCGCGGCTGGAATTGGCGACCGTGATAGAATCGAACGGAGCCGGTCACCAGCAACACGTCGCCCTTGTTGATTGTCCGGTCCAGAAACGGCTGACCAGGCCATGAGACTTCTATCATTCCTGTCTCGTCGCGGAGCACGGCTTGGAAGATCCGCAGACCCTTCCGCGTTGGGGTGACGCCCTTCGAGATCACGGTGCCGATCATCGTGCCGTCCATCCCGGGCTCGAGGCTCTTGATCGGCAAGACTGTGCTCGCGTCCTCGTAGCGGTGCGGCACGTGAAACAGCAGATCGCCCGCGGTGACGATCCCGAGTCGTCGCAGCGCCTCGGCACGCACGGTCCCGACGCCCTTGAGGTACATGACCGGCGTGTCGAGATACAAGCGCTGCGGCCGCTGCGTCTGCGTCACTCGTCGCTCAACAGCTCCCGCGCGAATGCGGCCGGGTCGAAGGTGAGGAGGTCGTCCGCGGTTTCGCCGACACCGAGAAATTTGACCGGCACATCGATGGCCTCGTGCACGGCGATGACGACGCCGCCGCGCGCAGTGCCGTCGAGCTTTGTCACGACCAAGCCCGACACGGGAACGGCTCCGGCGAAGATCTTCGCTTGCTGGACCGCGTTCTGCCCAATCGTCCCGTCGAGGACGAGCAGCGTCTCGTGCGGAGCGCCGGGCAACCGCTTCGTGATGACGCGCGAGACCTTCTTCAGCTCATCCATCAAACCTTCGCTCGTGTGCAGTCGCCCCGCGGTGTCGATGATCAGCACGTCGACGCCGCGGTTGATCGCGGCGTCGATCGCGTCGAATGCGACCGCGGCCGGATCCGATCCCGCCTTCGCGCCGTGAAATTCCGCTCCCGTTCGTTCGGCCCACACCCGCAACTGGTCGATCGCGCCGGCGCGAAACGTGTCGCCGGCGGCGACCATGACGCGTTTCTTCTCGTTTCGAAAACGCTCACTCAACTTTCCTATGAACGTCGTCTTCCCGGCGCCGTTGACGCCGACAATCACGATCACGGTGGGCGGTGACGGCGCCATCACGAGCCGCGGATCGCTCTGCCCGGCTCGAAGCGCCGCCTCGATTCCCTCGGCGAGCGCCTCCTGAAACTGATCCTGCGTCTTGACGAACCCTCGCGACGCGCGCCGTTCGACCTCCGCCACGAGACGCAACGTGACGGGCACGCCGAAATCGGCCTCGAGCAGCAATTGCTCGAGCTGCTCGAGCGACCCCACCGATACGCCACCGCGCGCGATGACGGCGACGTCCATGAGGGCAACGTCTTTGATCTTCTGCCACAGCGTGCGCTTGGGGACGTCGCCGGTCTTACGCAGTAAACGCATCGATCTCCATCCGAATGATCGCAGGTCTCATCATCGCATGCCTCGCTTTCGCCGCAGAATCCATTCGGCGCATAACAGCAATATCGCCAACGCGTACGCCCATCCGGCCGTGCGCAACCGCGGACCGATGTCGGCCGAAATCGCACCGTGCACCGCACCAGCCGGGAGACGCGGCGGGCGCGGCAACCATTCGCGCGACGGATTGACCGCCAGCAGCGCGCTGCCGCCTCGCGTCGTCGCTTCGTAGATCCCGGGCGCGAGCGGTGGCGTCTCGACAACACTGGCGCTCCCGCCGAACCTGAGCGTCAGCGAATCGACGCGTGTTGTACCACGCTCGCGCAATGCCACCGACACGACCGAGTCTATAGGCGATCCCCGTCGCCAGCGCACCGGGTCGCCGGCCCGCAGCATTCGATCGTCGGGGACCGCCGCGCGATGATCGGCCCGCTCGGCAGCGAGCCAATCGAAAATGCTGCCCCAAAGCGCGGTGAATGCATCCGACGCCACGCCACCGCGAAACCGCCATCGCCACAACCCAGACGCCGCCACGATCGCCACGCGTCGCGGCTCGTCGGTACCGATGAGAATAGGCTTGCGCTCGTCGCCGCGCCCGCGTCGGGCCTCGAGGCCTTGCCACGCCCCTTTGGGCGGGTTGGTGGCGATACCGACGGGCGGCAAGCTGTCCCAAACGAGGCCCGAGAGCGCGGCGGCCAGCGGCGACGCCGGTGCGGCCGATGGGTACCATTCTCCCTCGGTAGACGTCGTCACGATGAGCGCCAAAGGGCCTAGTGTGATCGAGCGTGGCGGACCGAACGCCGCGGTGTCGCCGTGAATGATCGCGACTGGCGCTTCGCGAACAGCTTGTCGGACGTCGGCCTCGGAAACCGGCGTGAGCGCGCCCTCGATCCGCCACTCCCCCGGGGCAACGCGAAAAAAGCCGCGCGTCGGAATGCCGAGTGACCCGCGGAGGACGGCGAGTGCGTAGCGGGCGTCGAAATCGGGAGACGTCGAGACGAAGACCGCGGTCGCCGCACGCGACAGATCGATCGTCACCGCAGCGGTGTCGTTACGTGGTTCCGCGTCCCCCGACGACGCGACAATGGCGCGAAGAATCGATGCCCCGCTGGCACCTTCGAGCTTCGATCGCACGACGAGCGTTCGCTCGCCAAACGGAGCGAGTGAATCGATCGGCGACGTCGCGATCGTTCGGCCCTCGAGCGCGACCGTCAGCGTTCCCGCGTGGGCGCCGCCGCTGCCCGCCACCACGCCAATACGCGCCTCGATCGTGTCGCCGCTTACGACCGCTCGCGGCACGTCGATTGACGCCACGGCCAGATCCCGGCGAACGGCATGCGAGAGCACCACAATGCGGGAGCCCGCCGGAAGCCCCCGAGCCGCGTCGGGGTCATCGATCTCGCCGTCAGTGACAACGACGAGCGGATGGCCGGCCCCGAGCGCGCGCTCGACTGCCGGTCGAAGTTGAGTGGACAGGTCGTGGGGCGCGCCGGCAGCATTTCCCTTCCGCACGGAATCGCCGAAGACGAATACGGACTCTGCTCCGGCCCGGCGGATCGTATCGCCGGCGGCGCGCCACAGGCTGCTGTCGCCACGACTCATGCTCAGCGATGCGTCGAGCGCCGCCCAAGTCGACACGGGTCGGGCGCGAGCGGAAGGCGCGTCGACGAGCAGGGCGACCAGAAGGGCGACGGCTCCGACGCGCATGAGCGCCGCGAAAAGGTTTGCGCCCCCCGAACGCAGATCGCGCGCGCCGTATTGGATCAGCGCGACGACAACGCCTACGGCGAGCGCAACCAGCCATGACGACATTCGCGAAAGCTAACGTGTCGTCCTGACGCGCCGCAGCAGACGCGGTGTTGTGCCGAGCAGCGCTCGGCTACGTCGTGATTAGTGCAGCGCGAGGCGCACGACGCCGAGCGTCGGCGCATCAATCGAGGCAAGCAGGCGATCACGAAGCTGCTCGAACGCCGAGCGTTCGGACTTCGGCACCGGTTCGCCGCCGCTCTGCTTGAGGGCGATTCGCGAATCGCGCTGTCTTCCGTTGATCAAGACCTCGAAGTGCAGATGCGGCCCGGTCGCAAGCCCGGTCATGCCGACGAATGCGACCGTTTGGCCGATCGCGACGTGCGACCCGACGTGCACGCCGGCGGCAAAGCGGCTCAAGTGCCCGTATCGCGTGACGTACCCATTACGGTGGCGAATCTCGACGAGGTTGCCGTAGCCGCTTCCCCATCCGGCGCGAGTGACCACACCATCGCCGATCGCGCGCACGGGCGTGCCCGTTGAAGCGGCGTAATCCGTACCCTTGTGGTCACGCCAGCCGCCGAGGATAGGATGCTCGCGCGCACCGAACACGCTCGAGATGCGACGAAACTCGAGCGGGGCGCGAAGAAACATGGCTCGCATCGACTTGCCGGCCTGGTCGAAGTACTGACCGCTCACCGTTTCGCTGGCGAAGCGCACCGCGTTGATGACGCTCCCCGACAGCTTGAACGTCGCGGCGATCACTTTGCCAATGCGTACCGCACCGCTCGGCGCAACCGAACGCTCGGCGACGACCTTGAACTCATCACCCACTTGGAGGTCGCGACTCATGTCGACGCGATATTCGTAGACGTCGGCGAGCGACCAGGCGAGCTGCTGCCGCGCACCGGCGGGGAGATCGTTCTTCGCGCTCGAGTCCATCGCGTCGTAGAGGTTCGACGCGATCGTTCCGCTGACGACGATGGTGTCGGTCGTCCAGGGCAAGCGCTCGTCGGTGCCGGTCCACGCCTCGCCGGACCGGCTGAGGTGCAACAACCGGTCGATCGAGAGCTGGAGCGTGACCTCGGACGGGATCGAGTCGGTCGCAGCGGTCTTGATCGTGACGGGCATGCCAGCCGGAATGCGCCGTTCGTCGAGACCGGTGGCCGCCTGAAGGACCCGCGCTGCCGCTCCGTCGCTCAAGCCCCCGCGTCGCAACAACGATTGCAGCGACTCACCCCGCCCCAGCGTGTCAAATCGGAGCCTCCAGGTTGGAGTGGCGGCTTGGGCAACCAAGACCTCTCCCGCTTTCCGCTCAGGCTCGGGAAGCGGTGGGGTAAAGCGAAGCGCGCCGGCAAGAGCCAGCGCGACAAGGGAATACAGACCTATCCGAACGATGTACAACTTCAATCCATCTGTCTCCGAATGAACGTCGGGATCTCCATGTCGTTGAGATCCTGGGCCGGCGGCGTCTTCTCCGTCGCCGGGCGAACCGGTCGGGGCGGAACCTCGGCTGGTCTGTTCGTCAAGCCGGTGGCACGTACTGGACGATTGGCGGGGAACGGAATAACAGGCGACCCTTTGGGCAAGGTGACCGGACTGCGAGAATCCTGCACGGAAGGAGCGTTGCTGCCCTGCAGCGCGCGATCGAAGCCGGTGGCAATGACCGTCACGCGGATCTCGCCTTGCATGGCCGGTTCATGCACAGCGCCGAAGATGATCTCGGCGTCGTCGCCGACGGCGTCGTGGATGATCTCGTTGATCTGATGCACTTCACCGAGCGTGAGGTCGGCGCCGCCCGTGATGTTCACGAGGACGCCCGTCGCGCCGGAGATGCTCACGTTGTCGAGCAGCGGCGAGCTGATGGCCTGCTGCGCTGCTTCCATGGCGCGGTTCTCGCCGCGTCCGACGCCGGTGCCCATGAGTGCCGAGCCGCCGGCCTGCATGACGGTGCGCACGTCGGCGAAGTCGACGTTGACGAGACCCGTGACGCTGATCAGGGACGAGATGCCCTGGGTCGCGTGGAGCAATACTTCGTCGGCCTTCTTGAGCGCGTCTTGGAAGGGGATCCCCTTACCGACGACAGCGAGCAGGCGCTCGTTCGGCACGACGATCATCGTGTCGACGTGCTTCGCCATGTCGGCGATGCCCTGCTCGGCCTGACGCATGCGCTTGCGTCCCTCGAACAGGAACGGCTTGGTGACGATGCCGACCGTGAGCGCGCCCGCCTCTCTGGCGAGTTCGGCGATCACCGGAGCGGCGCCGGTGCCCGTGCCGCCGCCCATACCGCAGGTGATGAACACGAGATCGGCGGCAGTGAGTGCACGGCCGACTTCGTCGCGATTCTCTTCGATCGCCTGGCGCCCGATGTCTGGACGCGCGCCCGCGCCGAGTCCACGCGTGAGCTTCTTGCCGATCTGGATCTTCACGTCCGACTTGGACGTGAGCAACGCTTGCGCGTCGGTATTGACAGAGATGAACTCGACCCCTTCGAGATGCTCGTCGATCATACGGTTGACGGCGTTCCCGCCGCCACCGCCGACGCCCACGACTTTCATGCGGGCGTTTTGGGTCGCGCTCTCCTCGAACTCAAAGATCATTGAGAACGGTCCGTACTTCGAGTGGGGTGATCGAAAGGCAGGAAGGGTACTTCGACGCGGGTGTTCGGAGGGTAGTCGGCTAGAATGCCGTTGGGCCGTCGCGAAATCGCTCGGGCAATATAATGCTTTCTTGCATTCCCACTACCCCGTCTTTTAGACGAGGAACTGTCGCAGAAATCACACCGCGGCGATCACAATCTTTTCCACAGACGCGGCGTATCGTAGCAGTTTTTTGATCGTGCTCATGGCGCCTCGTCGTTGTGTCAACCTGAGGAAAGCGAAGATTTTGCTGTTGTCTTGAGAACAGCAGATCCTTCGGCGCTTCGCTTCTCAGGATGACACAAGAGAGAGCTCAGGATGACAAACGACAAACGCAGAAACGATCGCGAGGAGGACGCGAATTATTAAAAGAAATCTTGCAGCCAGAACTTGAGCTTCGCCACCATGCGCTCCATGCCGCCACCCATGGGGATCCGCCGAGCGTTGGTCACGCTCCCGAGCGCGACGCGATTTGCGCCGTACTGCGCGAGGCCCGTGACCGTCGCAAAGCGCGGCGCTTCGACCGAATCAATGAGGCCGCCGATGTTCTCCGACGGGATTCCGACGCGAACGCCTGTGCCGAACACGTCGCTCGCCAACTCCGCGGCGCCTTGCATCGCCGCGGCGCCACCGGCGAGCACGACGCCGGCGCTCAGGCGTCCAGCGAAGCCGGCCGCCGAGATGTCGCGCTGCACGAGATCGAAGATCTCGTCCATCCGCTGGTGAATGATATGCGCGAGCAGCTCGCGCGGAATCTGTCGGTCTCCTTGCGCAACGGTGCTCGGCAGCTGGATCACGTCCGACGGATCGACCATCGGTTCGTATGCGCATCCATACCGTTCTTTCAAGCGTTCCGCGTCGGCTTGCGTCACGCCGAGTCCGTGAACGATGTCACTCGTGACGTTGTTCCCGCCGAACGCGACGGTGCCCAAGTGACGTATCTTTCCCTCGTGGAACACCGCGAGGTCGGTCGTGCCCGCGCCCATCTCGACCAGCGCGACGCCGAGCTCTTTTTCGTCTTCAGTGAGCACAGCGAGCGCACTCGCCAGCGGTTCGAGGACGAGCTCGCGCACTTTGTAGCCGGCCCGCTCCACTGACTTGCGGAGGTTGACGGCCGGTGAGCTGCCGATCGTGACGAGGTACATCTCCGTCTCGAGACGCGTGCCGCTCATCCCGATTGGATCGCGAATGCCGGTGTCCTTGTCGACCGTGTATTCCTGCGGGATCGCATGCAGTAGTTCGCGGTCCTGCGGAATCGACTGCGCGCGGGCGACCTCATTCGCGCGATCGACGTCGGACTTGTTGATCTCGTCGTGACTGACGGCCACGATGCCCTTGCTCGTCATCGCTTGCACATGCTCGCCCGCGATGCCGGCGTACACTTCCTGTACTTGCGCCCCCGCCATGCGCTCGGCGTCCTGCATCGCTTTGCGAATCGAGCGGGTCGTTTCTTCGATGTCCGAGACGACACCGCGACGCATGCCCGTCGTACGCGCTTGACCGACGCCCAGAATTTTGATCGTCGGATGCTTCGGCAGATCGCCCTCGACTTCGGCGATGATGGCGGTCGTCTTCGCCGACCCGATGTCGAGTCCAGCGACGAGGCGTTCGGGATTCATAGGATCTCTAATCGGCTGAATTCCGAGCGAAGGTGCGAAGCGCCGCAGCGAGGAACAATCATCTCTAATCGGCTGAATTCCGAGCGCAGGTGCGAAGCGCCGCAGCGAGGAACAATCATTGGAGTCTGGCGATGACTTGGTCACGGTAACGAAGATCGATCTCGGCCACGCGAAGTTGCTTGCGGCTGAGATCTGCTTCGACAGGTTCGATATCGGCGAGGCGGTCCAGCGTTACGTCTTGCATCACCCGGACCGGCTCCGTTTTGAGCTCGAGAATGAGCTCGTCCCGGCCCGTGCGTCGCACGGCGCTGACCCGCTCATACAATGTCGGCCGGCCCACGCGCATCGCGCCCAGGAATCGAAGCACCGTCGTGTCGCGCTCCATCAACACCGGGACGTCGACGGGCACACGAGCGGGATCGATCGGAAGCGCGACACCGTGCTCGTCGTAGACGCGAAATCCGCTGGTCGCCGGAACCATCGCGATTGGCACGCGTTCCACGATCTCTACCACGAGTGTTCCTGGCAATTTGCGCCGCACGACCGCGTGCTCGATTTCCGGATGACGCGCGACGCGCGCGGCCAGCGGTCCGGTCGGATCCCAGACCGATGCCAGTGTGTCGACATGCAGGCGAGAAAGAATGTCACGTGGTGCAACATAGCGCGCGCCAAGGATCTCGACGCGATGGACGCGGAAAAAAGCGAGTCGGCGCAACAGGAGCGGACCCCAGAACGGCGCGCCGAGCACGAGGACGACCACCATCCCGATGAGCGAGCGTCGCACGGCCGGCTGATGACGCATGCCCCTTGGCGCCGCATCTTCGGTCGGTTCGTTGCTCACATTACTCCCTGGAGGCGCTGCAGCAACTCGGGACCCGTCTTCGTGACGTCACCGGCGCCGATCGTGAGCACGACGTCGCCCCATTGCACCGCGGACGCGAGCGCGTCGGCGAGCGCACCGCGCTCCCCGCGCCAGGCCAGGCTTCCACCCGCTGCCGCGATGGCGTCCGCAACGAGCGTTGCCGACACTCCTTCGATTGGCTGCTCTCGCGCCGGATAGATCTCGGTGAGATAGACAGCGTCCGCGGCGGCGAGCGACTGACCGAACTCCTTGGCAAAATCGCGTGTCCGCGAGTACAGATGCGGTTGAAACGCGGCCACGAGGCGACGCCCGTCGAACGCGGCGCGCGCGGCTGCCAGCGTCGCCGCGATCTCGGTCGGATGATGCGCGTAGTCGTCGACGACCGTCACGCCGCGCGCCTCGCCGAGTCGTTGGAAGCGACGCTCCGCGCCGGCGAACGTCGCCAAACCCGTGGCCATCGCCGCGAAGTCAGCGCCGAGCGCGAGCCCGCTGGCCACCGCCGCGAGCGCATTCAGCACGTTGTGTCGGCCGGGGACGCCGAGCCGGAGTCGGCCAAGCTTGTCATCGTCGTAAAGAACTTCGAAGCTCGTCCCGGCGGCGGTTGTGTCGATCGACGTCGCGACGAGGCGTGCGTCGCCCGACGTCACCCCGTACCGAATCACTTCGGTGCTGCTCGGCGTCGGCAGCGAGTTCGCGCCCGCGTCGTCGGCGCACAGCACGATGGTGCGCGCACCGCGCACGAACTGCGCGAATGCGCGTTTGATGTCGGCGAGATCCGTGTAGATGTCGAGGTGGTCCGCCTCGATGTTCGTGACGACAGCGACGGTCGGCGACAACGCGAGAAACGAGCGATCGTATTCGTCGGCCTCGACGACGTACAGCCGGTCGCCGCCGGCGCGCAGATTCCCCTCCCATGCCGCGACGCGTCCGCCGACAAGCGCCGTTGGGTCGCGACCGGCGGCGGCGAGCGCCGTCGCAGTCATCACCGTGGTCGTCGTCTTACCGTGCGTGCCGGCGATGGCGACGAGCTCACGACCAGCGGTCACCTCGCCCAGCGCTTCGGCGCGGCGCACGACCGGAACTCCGAGCTCCCGCGCCCGAACGAGCTCGGGATGATTCTTAGCCATTGCCGAAGTGACCACGAGCGCGCGCGCGTGATCGACGTGCGCGGGATCGTGCCGCTCGACCGACACGCCGAGTCGGCGCAAGTCGTCGGCACCGGCGGGGTTCGCGTCACAGCCGGTAATCGGAACGCCGCGTCGCAGGAACAGCTCCGCGAGCGCGCTCATACCCGCGCCCGCGATGCCTACGAAATGGACGGGACGCGGATCGCTCGATTCGAGGAGAGACATAGGAAGGAAGATCAAGAATATAAGAACATGCTCACAGCGCGTCGAGCAGCGCGAGGATTCGACGCGCGATCTCCTCGGCCGCGCGCGGCCGGGCGCGCGTCGCCGCGCCGGCGGCGAGCCGCTCGAGCTCCTGCGGATTCTCGAGCAGCCTGCGCACCGTGCCATCGAGGCGTTCGACGGTGAACTGCGCCTGGGGAACGTGCACCGCGGCCGCGGCACGCTCGAGCGTCACGGCGTTCGTCGTCTGATGGTCGGCGGCCGCCGTCGGCAGCGGGACGAGAATTGGCGGAATTCCCCACGCAAATAGTTCGGCCGTGGTCATCGCGCCGGCGCGGGTCAACGCAATGTCCGCCGCGGCGTACGCGTCGCCGATTGGAGCGAGATAATCACGCACGCGAACGGATGGGCCTTCATAGTGCTTGAACTGCTCGTACGTCGCGCGCCCGGTGGCCCAGATCAGAAACAGGTCCGGCGGCAAGCCACGATCGATCCACTCGGCAACAACGCGATTGATCGCGAGCGAGCCCTGGCTTCCACCGTAGACGAGAAGTACATGCCCGCCGCTCGGCGGGAATCGCCACTGTTGGCGCGCCGCGCGTCGAGCGGGCGGTGGCGCCGGAGGTGGCTCGATCGGGGCGCCTGTGTCGACGAGCGAGCCGGGATGGTGTGCCGTAAGCGCCGTAGCGGCTTCGGGAAAATTCAGGTAGATCTCGCGCGACCAGCGACTGAACGCGCGAGCGGTCAGACCCGGAGCGCTGTCGCCAGCCTGCTGGACGATCGGGATGCGATGTGCGACGCCGTAGGCGAGCATGATCCCGGCGGCGTAGCCGCCTGTCCCGACAATCAGCGCCGGCGGCTGTTGGCTGACCATGCTGGCGATGCGACGCCACGCGGTCCATGCTCCGGCAATCGTCTTCCCGTTCTTCCAGACGGCGGAGCGATACAGGGGATGTAGATCGAGCAGAACGTGTGGGAATTCAGTCTTGGGAAGGACGTCGCGCTCGATGCCACGCTCTGCGCCGACGAAGAACGGCTCGATCGATGGACGCGCGCGCACGAGTGCGCGCGCCACCGCGATCCCCGGATAGAGGTGCCCGCCAGTCCCACCGCCGGCAAACACGATCCGCGTCATGGCGGCTGTCTATCGAGTTGGACTACGCGGCCGCGACGGCCAGCGGATCCGTGGCCGCACTCCCGATGACGCGCTCTTTGGCACTTCCGATATTCACCAGAATCCCCGTGAACAGCATCGTGAGCACGAGATTCGACCGGCCGTACGACACGAACGGCAACGTCAGGCCCGTCGTCGGCAGCAGGCCGATCACGACACCAATGTGAAGAAACGCTGTGAGAACCGTCGTGAACGTGAGTCCGACCGCGACGAGTTGGAGGAACGGCGTGCGGGCCTGACGTGCGATGCGGAATCCGAGCAGGGCGTACATCGCGAACGCGATGGTGATTGCCGCAAGTCCCACGAAGCCCCACTCCTCGCCGACGTTGCTTCCAACGAAGTCGCTATACGGGAATGGCACGAAGAAGGCCTGCTGCATGCCTTCTCCGAAACCACGGCCGAACCACCCACCCGACCCGACGGCGATGAGCGATTGTTGAAGCTGAAAGTTCACCGTCTCGGGCGCGCTGCCGGGATGAAAGAACGCGCTGAGACGCGACACCGCGTACCGCCATTTCTCGATCTTGGTCAACGTGATCGGAAGGAACATCGCGCCGAGCGCGATGAAGTGACCCATGCGCGCACCGCCGACGAACAGGAGCAGCGCCATGAGCAAGGTATAGAGCATCGCGATCGACAGATCGGGTTCGAGCGCCGCGAGCACATCGAGCACGCCAATGACGACCAGAAACGGCACGAGCCCCTTGGTCAACCGCCTCAAGGCGTTCCCTTTCTTGACGATCAGCATCGATACCCAGACGACGACCGCGAGCTTGCCAAACTCCGACGGTTGAAATGACGACGCGAAGAGGAATCGCCGTGAGCCGTGAATCGTCGGAGCAATGCGGCCCGGCAAGATGAGGACAGCGGTCATCGCCGCGATCGTTAGCCACATGATCGGCCAGGCCCACTTGTTCAGCTTCTCGGCGTCGACCTTGGCGGCGACGGCGAAGGCGACGATGCCTGCGGCGACGCCACCGAGCTGCCGAACGAGGAAGTAGGAGCTCGACCCATCATGCTCCTTCATCGCCACGAACGCACTCGCGCTATACAGCACCGCGACTCCGAACGCCGTGAGCACGGCGCTCAGCAACACGAGTCCGCGGGCCTCGGCGCCCATGCGCCACCGCTCGCGAACGTCGGCCATCGCGATGGCCGGACGACTTTTGATTGGAATCGGAGGAGCGTCGATCATTTGTGTTCCGCCGGAACGCGCGCGGCCAGCTCTTTGAACACCCGGCCGCGCTGCTCGTAATTATCGAACATGTCGTAGCTCGAGCACGCGGGCGAGAGGAGGACAACATCACCGGGCTGCGCGAGTTGCCGCGCCGTGTCGATGACTTCGTCGAACGACGATCCGAGTCGGGTCAACGGCACCACACCGTCGAGGTCGCGCTCGATCAGCTCGGCCGCCTCGCCGTAGGCGATCACGGCGCGTCCCGTACGCCCGAGCTCCGGTGCGAGGTCGGTATACGGCTCACCCTTGTGCTTGCCGCCGAGTAAGAGGACGGTCGGCTTGGTCATGCCACGCATCGCGACGATCGTCGACGCGACGTTCGTCGATTTCGAGTCGTTGATCCACGTGACCCCGCCGAACTCGCCGACCGTTTCGATTCGATGCTCGAGGGCGTTGAACCGCTTCAATGCGTCGCCGATCGTGCGAAGCCCGCGCGGGCTGCGATGATCGCGATCGGCGAGCATGACCGCGAGCGATGCCGCTAGCGCGTTTGCGACGTTGTGATCCCCGATGAGCGGCAACTCGTCGCGACGGACAATCGGGTAGCCGAGCACGACGAGCTCACCGGTCGACCGGTCGAGATACGCGTCGCTTCGGCCGCGGACCGAGAACCGGCACTGGATTCCGGGAACGCCCTCGACCATTGCTTGCACGTCGGGCTCGTCGCCGTTCGTCACCCACTGCGAGACGGGACTGGCGTTCTGAAAGAGCAAGGCCTTGTCGTCGTAATATCCCTGAACGCTGTCGTAGCGGTCGAGGTGATTCGCCGAGAGGTTGGTCAGCACGCCCACGCGCGGATTGATGCTGGGCGCATCGTGCAGCTGAAAGGACGAGACCTCGAGCGCGACCCAGTCGGGCGGTGCCGCCATCAGCGCCAGCTCGGAGATTGGCGTACCGATGTTTCCCGCGGTCGCGGCGCGGCGGCCGAGCGCCGCGAGAAGATGTCCGGTCAACGCCGTCGTCGTGGTTTTGCCGTTCGTGCCGGTGATGGCGATGTAGTTCAGCAGCGGCAGGAAGCGAAGACCAACCTCGATCTCGCTGACCACGTCGACCTTCGCATGGCGCGCGGCGGCGAGTGGCGGCGCGGTCGGCGGCACTCCCGGGCTCACGACGACGAGCGACGACTTCGCGATGCGCTCGAGGTCGTGGCCGCCGAGCTGGACATCGACACCCTCCTCGCGGAGCGACTTGGCCGTAGCCTCGAGGTCCGGCGACCGACCCAGGTCGGTCGCATAGACGCTCGACCCGGCGCGCACAAGCAGCCGGGCAACGGAGCGCCCACTGCGAGCCAGACCAACGACGGCGATCTCGCCGCCCGACCATTCAGGCTTCATGGCCAGGTCCACGACATGCGCCATCGGTCAACGGAGCTTCAGCGTGCTTAGGGCGAAAAATGCGCACAAAATGCCGATGATCCAGAAGCGAACGACGACCTGCACCTCGCTCCACCCGATTTCCTCGAAATGATGATGCAGTGGCGCACGTCGAAATACCCGGTGCGCTTGGGCGTACTCCAGGCTGTATCGCTTTCGCCTGAACTTGAACACGTAACGTTGAATGATCACCGACAACATCTCGGCGACGAACACCGCGCCGACGAACGCGAGCACGAACTCCGCTTTAAGCAAGATCGCGACCGCGCCCAGCGCGCCACCGAGTGCGAGCGATCCGGTGTCGCCCATGAAGACCGAGGCGGGATGTGTATTAAACCAGAGGAATCCGATCAGCGCGCCGACCATCGCTAGACAAAACACGGTGAGCTCACCGGAATCCTGGAGATAAAACATCAGCAGGAAGCGGCTGTAGTCGACGCGGCCAATGATATAGGAGAAGATCGCGAACGTTCCGAACGCGATCGCCGAGAGGCCGGCGGCGAGCCCATCGAGTCCGTCAGTGATGTTCACCGCGTTGCTCGTCCCGGTCATGATGAACGTCGTGAACAGGACGTACAGCCAAGCGAAACCCGCCAGCGGCGTGACGAGATAATACTTGAAGAACGGTACCGTGGTCGACGCGCCGGGCAGGTTCGGCGACAGCGGGTGATAGACGAGATACAGACCGAGCGCCAGACCGGCGGTCACCTGTCCCACGAGCTTGTATTTCTCGACCAGCCCCCGATTCTGCTCGCCGCGCTTCTTCTGCTGAAACTTTAAATAATCGTCGAGGAACCCGATGCCGCCCATCCACACGGTCATGACGATCGCAATGAGCAAATATGGATGGCTCAGGCTGAAGCGTCCCCACAGCACGACCGAGATCAGCGCGCTATTGAGTATGATCAACCCGCCCATGGTCGGCGTAGTGCCTTTCCCCGCGTGCGAATCCGGCGTCCCCTCGCGGACGACTTGATGCAGTGACTGCCGGTTCAGCGCGCGGAGAATGATTGGTCCGACGATGAACGACAGCAGGAGCGCCGTGACCGCCGCGCCGACCGCTCGAAAGGAGATGTATGTGAGAACGTTGAACAATCGGTACTGCTTTGCGAGCGGAAGCAGAAAGTGGAAAAGCACGACGAGACACGGACGAGGGTGGAGGACCGAGGGTAGCGCTCACCCCCCTCAGCCAATCACGATGACTGCTGCTGTGTTGCCCATTTGCTAATGGGCTCGACGAGTCGCTCCAAGCGCATCCCGCGCGACCCCTTGAGGAGGATAACGGCGTCCAGAGCGAGACGCGACGAGAGTGCGGGCCACACCTGCTCGGCGTCATCAGCCGTAATGACGCGCGAATCGCCCGGTGCGATACGCCCGAACGCTGCCACGAACTCACCGATCGCCACCACCACGTCGATCCCTGCGTCGACCGTCGCCCGCGCGACGTCGTCGTGCAGGCGCGGCCCCTGAGCCCCGAGCTCGAGCATTGTCGCCAGAATCGCCACCCTCTGGCGTCCCTTCCCTGTGTGCGCAAGTAACTCGATGGCCGCCTTGGCCGAGCCCGGATTCGAGTTGTACGCGTCGTTGATGAGTGTCGCCGCGCGATACTGGACCCAATTCACCCGCATCGGTGGCGCCGGCATCGCGGCCAGGCCGCGCCCCGCGTCGTCGAACGACACGCCCAACTCGCGCGACACGGCGAGCGCCAGCATGGCATTCCGGACGTTGTGCGCGCCGCGCAGCGGGAGCCGAATGTCAACCGAATCAACCGTCAGTCTGCCGCACCCGTCGGCGTCTACGGCCCAGCTCGTGGCGTTCAGGTCACCCGAGTCGAGACCGGCCGCGACAACGCGCTTGGCTCGCGCTCGCGCCGCCTCAATTACCTCGGGCTGCGACGATGGCACCACCGCGAGGTCCACGCCATCGGTCGCGGCCAGCTCTTCCCGCAATACACCGGTCAAATCGCCAAGTCCTTCCAGATGCTCTTCGGCGACGGATGTCACGACCGTGATGTCGGGTTCGACGATCGCTCGGAGTCGCGGCACTTCGCCCGGCTGGTTCGTGCCCATTTCGACGACCGCGACGTCCGCCGTGTCAGGAATCGCGAGAAGCGTCAGCGGGACGCCAATGAGATTGTTGAGATTCCCCTTGGTCGCGTGGACCTCGTAAACGCTTCCGACGGCGGCGCGAATCAGCTCTTTCGTGCTCGTCTTGCCATTCGTCCCGACGACGCCGACGACGGTCTTGCCTCCTCCCCACGCTCGCCGGCGATAGCGACCGAGCGCGCCGAGAGCGACCAGCGTATCTCCGACCTCCAACACGGGAACTCCGAGTCCGCGAGCGGCGGTGGCATGCGACACGACGACGCCCGTCGCGCCCCGCGCAACCGCGTCCGACAAGAAATCGTGCGCGTCGAATCGCTCGCCGATCAGCGCGACGAACAGGTCGCCGTGCTCGATCGTCCGCGTGTCGGTCCACACGCGTCCGAACGTGCTCGCCCCACGCGGCACGTTGACCGGCGACAATTCCTCGAGCGCATCGGCGACTCGATCGAGCGTCCAGAAGGTGGTCTTGACCATAGGCGCGATGGCCGGTGACGCGTTGCTCATCGCGTTCATCGCGAGGCCCGACTGCCGGTCGACCCCGAGAGCTCGGCGACGATTGCCTTTTCGTCGAACGGGAGTTTCGTCGTTCCACGCACCTGATAAGTCTCATGTCCCTTGCCGGCGAGAACGATTACGTCCTGAGGCGTCGCCAACTCGAGGGCGCGTTCGATCGCGGCGCGTCGGTCCTCGATTCGCTCATGCGGTTTGAAGCGCATTCCTTTCTCGATGTCGTCGATGATGGCCTCCGGATCTTCCGTCCGCGGATTGTCGCTCGTTACGATCGCGAGATCGGCCTTTGCTTCGGCAATCGCGCCCATCTGAGGTCGCTTGCCGCGATCGCGATCGCCACCGCAGCCGAAGACGACGATCAACCGCTCCGGCGTGAACGGGCGAACGGCGTCGAGCGCGCGCGCGAGCGCGTCGGGGGTATGCGCATAGTCGCGCAACACGGTCGGCGCGTCGCGCAGCACCTCCAGACGTCCGGGCACTTGGGGCATCGTCGTCAGACGCTCGGCGATTACGCTCGATGAAACTCCCAGGGCGAACGCACTCGCCGCTGCGCCAAGCGCGTTGATGATGTTGAAGTCGCCGATCAGCGGAAGACGCACGGCGACCCGCTCGGCTCCCAGTGCGAGCGTCCACTCACTTCCGCGCGAATGAAAGGTCACGCCCTCAGCGTGCACCTCGGCGGTCATTGCCCGCTCGCTGAATGCAACGCTCCGACGATCGGTCTCCAGACCGGCCCATGCCTCGTCATCGCCGTTGTAGACGACCACGCCGTGCGGCAGCAGATGCTCGAGCAATCTCGCTTTCGCCGTGAAGTACGCGTCCATCGAACCGTGATAGTCGAGGTGATCGCGTGTGAAGTTGGTGAATGTCACAACGTCGAAGAACACACCTTCGACGCGTCGCTGATCGAGCGAGTGTGACGACACCTCCATCGCGACGCGCCGCACGCCGCGATCGAGCAACGCTCGAAAGACCCGCTGCAGCTCGATCGGCCCTGGCGTCGTCAGTCCGCCGCCGCCGTCGAGCGGTGTGCCTTCGCTGGCGATCAAAACGCCGAGCGTGCCGAGCGACGCGCTCGCGCCGTCGCCGGAATCAAGCAGGTGGCGCAGCATGTTGACCGTGGTCGTCTTGCCGTTCGTTCCCGTGACGCCGACGAGTTGTAGGTTGCGCGCTGGAAAATCGTACGCCGCCGCGCCGACCACCGCCGCGGCGCGGCGTCCATCGTTCACGACGAGTGACGGCAGCGTCGTTCGCGATGCGTCCTGGACGATCGCCGCGCCCGCCCCTGCCGCCGCCGCCGCGTCGAGATAGTCATGCCCATCGCGCTCTGAGCCGCGCACGGCAACGAACAGAAACCCGTCGCGCACCGCGCGGCTGTCGTCGCTGACGCCGGTAATCGCGCCGGGAAGGGTCCCGCGACGTTCGACGAGAAGTCCAGCCTCATCAAGCGCTGTCGCGATCGTTTCGATTTTCATCGCGTCATGTGGGGAAGCGTGTTCCTTGTCATCCTGAGGAGCGAAGCAACGAAGGATCTGCTGCCACGTCACGTCGCTTGACGACAGCAGATCCTTCGCTTCGCTCAGGATGACAGCTAGTAGTCAAAGAGCAGTCGGACCAGCGTTCCCGTTTGAGCGAGCTCGCCCGCGGCCGGTGTCGTCACCGCTGGCCTGCTCGCGACACCGCGCCCGAGTTGGACGCGGAACCCCGCACGGTGCAACGAACGCACCGCGTCGCGGAGGGCGAGGCCGCGAACGTCGGGAACCGGATGAACGGTGCGCGGTGCCGGTGGCTGTGCTTGCATCGGCAGCGTGACGACGAACGGCAAGCTCCCATCCGGGTTCGCCGAGTCTGTGGCCGCAGCTACCTCGACTGGCTTCTCGGGCGCGCCGGCTTGTTGGATGCTCGCGCGGCGCGCGGTGTCCTTGCGCGACGGCACGACGCTGGACGCGAGCTTCGTGCGGTCGAGGGCCGCGTTTCCAGCGGCCACGGCTGCCTCGAGGATTGCCTTGGTGACCGGTGCGGCCGTCTCGGCGGCGAAGATCGAGCTCTGCGGCGCGGTGAGCTTGACCACGATCACATACTGCGGCGCGTCGCCGGGGAATAGACCGACGAAGTTCGGATTGTACCGGCCGGCGATGTAGTGCCCGCGCAACGCTCCGCGCGGCGTTCCGGTCTTGCCGGCGAGCAGATAGTTGTCGAGCGCCGCCTGAAGCGCGGTTCCCTCGTCGACGACGTCCAGCAGCATATGCCGAATCTTGTCGGCCACGGGGCGCGACATGACACGACGGACAACGCGCCGCTCGTGACGATATCGAACGGAGCCATCCGGCCCGATTACCTCTTTCAACAGTGAGGGCTCGACGAGCTCACCGCCGTTGGCGAACGTGGCGTAGGCCGCAGCCAGTTGCAACGGGGTCACCGAGATCTCATATCCCATCGCCATCGAGGCGGCTGACTGCTGCGACCACGATTTCGGTATGCGGAGGATTCCACCCGACTCCGTCGGGAACGGAACGCCAGTGACTGTCCCGAACCCAAAATCGCGCAACGTCTCGTACTGGGCGCGATTCGTCAGTCGCTGCGAGAACTTCACGATCCCGATGTTGCTCGACCAGCGCAGCACGTCGGCCAGCGGCGCGCGCCCGATGCGATGCTCATCGTGGATCTCGCGTCCGTTGATCGCGTAGACACCGTCGCCCGTGTCCACCGAATCGCGATCGGCCACGAGCCCGAGCTCGAGAAGTCCGGCGGCCATGAACGGCTTGGCGGTCGATCCGGGCTCGAACGGTTCCGTGAGGGCGGTGGCGGCGGTCAAGCGCGGATCCAACCGCCGGCTCGCCATCGCGAGTATGTCGCCGTCGTGCGGATCGAGAATGACGATGTCACCGCCTTCGGCGCCCATGCGTGCGACCGCATCGGCCAACGACTTTTCGGCGATCTGTTGCAAGTCGGCGTTGATCGTGAGCACAACGCTGCTGCCGCGAATCGGCGCCGTTCCGGGTGCGATCGGCGACTCGCGGCTCTGGCCTTTAGGATCCTTGAATATCGTCGCCGCGCCGGGTTTGCCTCGCAGAATCGAATCGAGTGAGAGCTCGAGCCCATCCACGGGTTTGTTGTCGCCGTCGACATGGCCGAGGATTCCCTGCGTCCCCTCAGACACGGCGTACGCGCGAGTGATCGACGCGAACGAATGCACGCCGCGCAGCGCCATGGCCGGCGCCGCGTCGGCGGCGAGGAATCGGTTCGGCACCGTTACGTATTTGACCGACGTGTCGAGCGCCCGCGCGATGATCGATGCGTCGATGTGGAGTTGGGAGAGGGCTTTGCGCAGCTTCCGCGGCTCGGTCACTTCGCGCGGCGCGATCTCGAGGCGCACCATTTCACGACTCTGCGCCAACACGTGGCGCGTCGCGTCGAGGATATCGCCGCGCGGCGCCGGGACCGTGCGTTCGGTCGTCTGTTGGCGCTCGGCCCGGGCGCGCCACGCCTTGCCTTGCGCGAGTTGCACGCGCGCGGACTGAATCAGAATGGCAAGCGCGAAGATCGCCAGCGTCGCATGCGCGAGGCCGATGCGCTTAGAGCGAATCATGCGTCGTGCGTGGGGTCTTGTTCATGGTACGCGGGATGAGCACCTGCTGATCGGGGGTCGGGATGTGCATGTTCAATCGTTGTTCGGCGATCGGCTGCAGATGCGTTCGACTCGATGCGTCCCGGATTGCGGTCTCCAATCGGATGCGGTCCGCCTCGAGCGCGTTGCGCTGCTGCTGGAGCTTTCGGATTTCCCGTTGCTGTTGGACGCCGAAGACTCTCCGTGCAATGACGCCCGTCGTGACCAAGACGAAACCGACGAGCACCATGGCGATGATTCCGCGCCGACCCGGCTTTACTCGGCGCTTCGCCATGCGCGGAGCCGGGCGCTGCGGGCGCGTGGGTTGCGAATGACTTCGTCGGCCGACGCGGGGATGGCGCGCCTGGTGATCGTCGTGCCGAGCGGGCGTCCGCGACAGGTGCAGACGGGCTGTTTCGGCGGACAGACACAGGCCGCGCTCCATTCGCGGAACGCGTTCTTGACGAGTCGGTCCTCGCCGGAGTGGTAGGCGATGACGACGAAGGTCCCGCCCGGCAGCAAACGATCGCGGAGCGCGGGCAGTGCGCGCTCCAAGCTTGGCAGCTCATCGTTGACGGCAATGCGCACCGCCTGAAACAGGCGCGCGAAGTCGCCAGCACCGCTGCGAGAGCCCAGGACGGCCCGGATTGCGCCGACCAGGTCGTCGCTCGTCTCGAACGGCGCGTTGGCCCGCCGCCGTACGATCTCTCGAGCAAGACGACCGGCGCGGTGGGGCGGCTCATCGCCGAAGTCCCGGAAGATCGACGTCAGGATTCTCTCATCCTCGGTGTTGAGCAATGCGGCGGCATCCATCGGCGCGTCCGCGCCCATGCGCATATCCAACGGGGCGCCGGGGCGAAACGTGAACCCGCGATCGCTCTCGTCGATTTGATGCGACGAAATCCCGAGATCGAGTAAGATACCGTCGAAGCGAATCCCGTCGAGCGAAGGGAGGTTGTCAAGCATCGCGTAGTTCGATTCGACGGCCGAGAATCGGCCGAGTGCGGCGAACGGCGCGAGGCGCTGAGTCGCGGCGGCGAGCGCCTCAGGGTCGCGATCGACGCCGACCAGGGTCTCGACGCCGGCCTCGAGCAGCGCCAGCGAGTGCCCGCCGCCACCGAGCGTACAGTCGAGCACGTGCTTCGAGTGACGGAGCATCTCGGTGACGTCGCCGGCGAGCACAGGCGCGTGATATGCGCTATCGAGCGGCATGAGATCCAAGCACATCGTGTTGATCATCCACGGGTCGCGCGCCGAGTACCCGGAAGTTCACCATCTCGTGGACTGGGTGCGGCAAAAGGGGCACCTGGTCGAGCCGCTGGTGACGTACGAGGCCGGCGACGCTACCGCTCTCGCCGCCGATGCCGCGCGGCGTGGGGTCGACGTCGTCGTCGCGGTGGGGGGAGACGGAACGCTGAACGAAGTCGTGAACGGACTGGATGGATACGACGTCCCGCTTGGGGTCATCCCGGTGGGAACGGCCAACGATTTTGCGCGACAGGTAGGGATACCGGCGGATGCCGATCATGCCATGGATGTTATCCTCCAACGCAAGCCTAGGCGACTGGACACAGCGTCGCTTAACGGCCGACGATTCCTCAACGTCTCGACCGCCGGGGTCGGCGCGGAAGCCACGGCCGAGACGCCGCCTGAGGCCAAGGAATCGCTCGGGACGATCGCGTACATCATCAGCGGGATGCGCAAGCTGGTCGACCTTCGCCCGCAGGTCGCCCTGTTCGCCGGCGACGGCTTCGAGTACGAGGGCGAGTTTCTCATGTTCGCGGTCGGGCTCACGCGTGCGTCCGGCGGCGGGACGATGGTGACGCCGATGGCGTCAGCGACCGACGGACTCCTGGACCTGTGCATCGTCGAGAGCATGTCGCGCGCGGACTTCGCGCGAATCGCGCTACGCGCGAAGCGAGGCGAGCACATTGGCCAAGACGGCGTGCAGTACGTACAGGTGCGCTCGGTGACCATCGACGCGCGCGAACCGATCTCCGTCAACGTGGACGGTGAGTCGGCAAATGCAACGCGGCTCGTTTATCGCGCGAGAGCGCGCGATCTCTGGGTGCACGTCGCGACGCTGCCGGGTGAAACTGAGGATTAGACCAGGCCGGCGCTATCGGCACCTGAGCGTCGTCTTGAACTGCGGAATGTACGCGCCGTACGTGCTGATGTTGTCCAAGATCTGCTTGGCGGCGGCCGGATCGACCTTGCCTCCCGCCGGCATGGCGATGGACGCAATGGCAAAGTTAGCTTCGACGACCTTGAGTTCCTCACAGGCCTTCGCCCTGT
>Ga0070708_100000023_pt1 | contig 110968 bp, 96 predicted proteins | sample KBSK5503metaG_FD_65469 | JGI IMG/M metagenome (GOLD analysis project Ga0070708, IMG submission 65469) | Corn, switchgrass and miscanthus rhizosphere microbial communities from Kellogg Biological Station, Michigan, USA - KBS K5-50-3 metaG | ecosystem: Host-associated > Plants > Roots >... | reverse complement strand
GGCGATCGCGGCCACGAACGCGCGCCGCGGAACCTCGAGCCAGAGATGCATTCCCGATACGACAAACTTGTACACCGCGCCCAACCCGAAGCCCATGAACACCGTCTTCGCTTGAACGCCGCGTTCTTCACCGACGATGAGCACCTGCGCGCAGGCGGTGCCTTCAGGGTATTTCAGGTTCGCATGCTCCTTCACGATCAGGCTGCGCCGCAGCGGAATCATGAAGATCACGCCCAACACGCCGCCGACGATGCCGATTGCCATCACGGTGGACCACGGCAGGTTGTAGCCGAGCAGGAGCAGCGCGGGCAACGTGAACGAGATGCCGGCGGCAATCGACTCGCCGGCCGATCCCGTCGTTTGCACCATGTTGTTCTGGAGAATCGTCGCCGGCGGACGCCCGAGGATCCGCGAGATGTAGCGGAAGATCGTGATCGACAGCACCGCCACCGGAATCGACGCACTGACGGTGAGACTCACCTTGAGCGCGAGATACACACTCGACGCCGCGAACATCAATCCGAGGATGATCCCCAGGACGATAACGCCCGGTGTCAGCTCGGCTGGCGCTTCTGTTGCCGGGATGTACGGAGAGTGTACGACGTCTTCAATTTGCGTGGAATGCGTCATGACAACGGGTTGGGAAGGAGCAATAATGGCGGTAGGTCAAGCAACTGGACAGATGTCCGGGGCAAGGTCCACCCTCCACGCTCAACCCCCCACTCTGTAGTTCTGTAGCTTTCGCCGTGCCGATGTCGCCTCTCTTGGAGTTTTCAATGAACCGACGTTCCCTCGCCGTCGTAATCGCCGCCCTCACGCCTGCGCTGCTGCCGGCGCAAAACGCCAACCGCGGCGACTCGGTGTCGGCGACGATCCGCGACGTGCACTACGACGTCACGTTCATGCGCGCGAACGCGCAGCAGCGGATAATCGACGTCGCGATGTCGTTCAATACCGCGGGGGCCGCGCCCGTGATCTTGTCGCTTCCGGCGTGGACGCCCGGCGCGTACGAGATCAGCAACTTCTCACGCTGGGTCGTCGAGTTCGCGGCGACGGCCGACGGCAAGCCGCTCACCTGGGACAAGCTCGACTTCGACACGTGGCGCATCCGTCCCGCCGGGGCAAAAGCGTTGCGAGTGACCTTCCGCTACGTCGCCGACACGCTCGACAATGCCATGGCGTGGACGAAGCCCGATTTTCTCCTGTTCAACGGCACCAACGTTTTTCTCTACGCCGAAGGGCAATCGTTGGACACGCCGGCGACGGTCGCCATCCACACCGAATCCGACTGGCGCGTGGCGACCGGCATGCCGATCGCCCCGCAGCCGCGGACGTTCACCGCCGCGAACTATCACGATCTGGTCGACATGCCGTTCTTCGTCGGCCACTTCGATCTCGACAGCGCGCGCGTCGCGGAGCGATGGATTCGGCTCGCGACGTATCCGGCCGGGGCGATCACGGCGCAGGTTCGATCGACCGCGTGGGATCAGCTCAAGCGGGTGATCCCGCCGGAGACGGCGGTGTTCGGCGAGATCCCGTGGGAGACCTACACGGTCATGGAGATCGTCGACTCGGCGTATGCCGGCGCCAGCGGTCTCGAGCACCAGAATTCACACGTCGACGTGCTCGCACCGTCGTACGTGGGGAGCGAGTTCCAACCGTCGCTCTATGCACACGAGATCTTTCATTCGTGGAACGTGAAGCGGCTCCGACCGGCCGAGATGTGGCCATATCAGTATTCTCATCCTCAGCCCACGCCGTGGTTGTGGGTCTCCGAGGGGATCACGGATTATTACGCGGACCTGGCCGGGGTGCGCGGCGGTGTCGTCGACGAGCACGGGTTTTACAACCTGGCGGCTGAGAAGATGAACGAGGTGATGAACGCCAGACCCGTGTCCCTCGAGGACGCGTCGGTCAACACCTGGGTGCACCCGGTGGACGGCACCGAGTACATCTACTATCCCAAAGGGTCGCTCGCCGGATTCATCCTCGACATCATGATTCGCGACGCGAGCGACAACAAACACTCGCTCGACGACGTGATGCGCGGGCTGTACCAGTCCGAGTACAAACACGGGCGCGGATTCACGGCCACGGACTGGTGGAACGCCGTGAGCGCCGCGGCCGGTGGAAAGTCGTTCGCGCAATTCAACGCCCGCTACATCGACGGACGCGAGGCGTTTCCTTGGGACAGCATCCTCCCGCTCGCCGGCATGAGAGCGCGTCAGGAGCGCGTGCCGCGACTCGGCGTTCTCACGCAGCCTGACCCGAGCGGAGTGATGGTAGCGAATGTCCAAGAGGGCAGCTCGGCGGCAAACGCGGGCGTGAAGCCGGGCGATTATTTGATTTCTGTCGGCGACATCCCGGTCGAAGACCAACAATTCGGCGCGAAGATGCGGGCGAAGTACGGCGCGTCGGTCGAGGGATCTCCGCTGCAGATCAAGGTTCGACGTGGCGCCGACACGGTCGTGCTCGCGGGCAAACTCCAATTCGCGCCGGGCGATGTGGTGTTGGAAGCCGATCCGGCCGCGAAACCAAAAGCCGTCAAGATTCGGAACGGAATCCTGAAAGGGGCAACTGGCTAAAGCAATCGCTCAATTGGCGCGATCAGGGCGGGAAATCGGTTGCGAACGCCGCCCAAGGTCCGTTTCGCGACGTCGTCGCGCGAATCAGCTTCGTCACGGTGTTCAGCGCATCGTCGTCCTCGATCGGAATCGAGAGACCGGCCACGCGTGAGGAGAGCGCGGCGTAGTTGAGCGGTTCCTGCGACGCAAAGATCAACAGGTATCCGTGCTGGTTGAACGCGAACACCGGGAGTGAATCGCGAGCCGTCATGTTTCCCCGAGCGCGCGGGTTGCCCGGCTGACGATTCCCGCCGGTCTGCTCCGGAGGACGCCGAATCAGACGCGAGCTATCGGCAACTGCGGCGCGAGCGAGCGACGTCTCGACCAGATGCGAGCCTGCCTCGACATACGCGCTCTGCACCGAATCGGCGGGGAAGAGCAGCCTGCTCGCCCGACCGGGAGCGACAAGGAAGACAGCGACGTTGGCTGGCCGCGAGATCTGCACCGTGAGATGCTGTGGAATGCGCTCGCCTTGCGTCGGCGCCACCCTTGGGGCCAGATCGTTGTACTGTCCGAACACGTGCGGCTGGCTGCTCGCGCACGCGCAAAGCACACCGACAAGCGCCGCTGACTTCACTGTACCAGAACGCACTGACCCCTCACAAACGATTGAGATGACCTACGAGTATTCACGAATACAAAGACGCCGGCTCACGTTCGGACTGTTGGCCGTCGTCGTCCAGGGTGCCGCCGCACGAGCGCAGGCTACAGCGACGCCAGTAGCGTCGTCGATCGCTGCGCGCACGGCGGGAATGGAGCGGCGGGACGGTTTCCTTCCAATCTACCTCGACGGACGGCAAGGGCGAATCCTGCTCGAGATCGCCCGCGATTCGCTGCGCGCCCTCTGTCTCATTACCCAGGCAACCGGGCTTGGTTCGAATCCCATCGGCATCGATCGCGGAGCTAGCGGGGCGACGTACGTCGCTCGCTTCGACCGCGACGGTGATCGCGTGCTCATGGTGCTCGAGAACTGGTCGTATCGCACGTCCTCTGGAAGCCCGGATCACGCACGCTCGGTCGCGGAGGCGTTTCCGCCCAGTACGGTTGCGTCCATGCCGCTCGTGGCGGACGAGAACGGTCGCCTTCTGGTCGACGCGACGGACGTCATGATGCGCGACTGGAACGACGTCGCCGGAACACTAGCCCAGAGCCAACAGGGGACGTACACGGTCGCGCGCGACCGGTCGAAGGTCTATGCCCCCAACACCAAGGCATTTCCGGACAACACCGAGATCGATGTCGCGCTCACCTTCGCGACCACCGGCCGTCCGGGAACCACCGTCGCGGCAATCGTTCCCGATGGGCGCGCGCTCACGCTCCGCCAGCATCTTTCATTCGTGAAGCTGCCAGACGATGCGTTTCGGCCACGGGCGTTGGACCCGCGCGTGGGCTATTTCGGAATCGAGTTCAAGGACTACGCGCAGCCGATCCAGGCGCCGTTGCGAATCCAATGGGCCGCGCGACACCGGCTCGAGCGCGTGAATCCGAACGACCTCAACTCGCCGATCAAGAACCCGATCCGCTACTACGTCGACCGGGGGATTCCCGAACCAATTCGCTCGGCGACGCTTCAAGGCGTGAAATGGTGGGAAGAGGCGTTCGATCGTGCCGGCCTCAAGGGGGGATTCAAGGCTGAGATGCTGCCCGAAGGCGTCGACCCAATGGACGCGCGGTACAACGTGGTGCAGTGGGAGAACCGGAATGAGCGCGGATGGTCCGTCGGCGGGACGCTCGATGATCCGCGAACCGGTGAGATCCTCAAGGGAATGGCCCGTCTCGACTCACATCGTGCTCGCACGGACTACAATCTCTACGCCGGTCTCATGGGCGCGAGCACGTCGCCGGCCGACACCGCGTTCGTGCTGGCGCGCGTCAGGCAGGTGAGTGCACATGAGGTGGGACACACCCTCGGCCTCGCCCACAACTACATCGCGTCGACCTACGAGCGCGCGTCGGTGATGGACTATCCGCCGCCGCGCGTCCGGCTCGATGCAAACGGCCGCATCGATCTCTCGCAGGCGTACGGAGTCGGCCCAGGCTCGTACGACGTATGGGCGATTCACTGGGGCTACGGGACCTTCACGCCGGCGACGGAACTTGATTCGCTACGCGCAATCATCGCCGACGGATTGAAGAAAGGATATCTGTACCTGTCCGATGCCGATGCTCGCCCAGAGTACGGCTCCGATCCGCGGGTGAACTTGTGGGACGACGCGTCCACGCCGGCGGAGTTTCTCAAAACGCAAACGGCGGTGCGGCGCGTCGCGATTCGGCAATTCGGCGATCGCAATATTCGACCGGGCGAACCCATCACGCTCCTCCAAGAACGATTCGTTCCGGTGTACTTCTTTCACCGATTCGCCCTCAACGGCACGTCGAAGGCGATCGGAGGGATGGAGTACAGCAACGCCCTTCGTGGCGATGCCCAGCAGGCGACGCGTGCCGTGTCGTATCAACAGCAGATCGACGCACTGCGTCTCATGCTCGACGCCCTCGCGCCCGAAGAGTTGGCGATTCCCGACACCGTGTTGACGCTCATGGCGCCGGGCGCGAACGCCGTGACGCCAACGGTCGAGCTGTTCGGCAGCCGAACGCGCCCGGCGTTCGACGAGCTGGGAGCCGCGCGGTCGCTAGCGCAGATGGTCGTCGACATGATTCTGCAGCGCGATCGCGCGGCGCGGCTCGTGGAGTTCGCTTCGCGCGGCGACGGTCCGCACCTCACACTCGCGGCGACGATCGATAAACTCGCCGCGGCGACATGGGACACGCCCACGCCGGCAAGTGCCAAGCTCGCGGCGCTTCAACGCGTGACGCAGCGTGCCGTGATCGAGAAGCTGCTGATACTCGCCGCGGACGCCGACGCCGCGACCGAAGTCCGCGCCATGGCCGAGCTCAAGGTCTCCGATCTACGAACCAGGGCACGCACGAAGCAAGCGAGCGCGCGCAGCGACGAGGTGCGCGCGCATTGGCTCTCGATCGTGAATGACTGCACGCGATGGATCGAGAAGCGTGAGCTGCCGAAATTCTCACCGGCTTTGATCCCGCCGCCGGGGGATCCGTTCGGAATTCCGTAGAGCGAGACGCTTGTCATCCTGAGGAACGAAACGACGAAGGATCTGCTGTCCTCAATGGAACAGCAGATCCTTCGCCTTGCTCAAGATGACAGCCGCTTTGCTCAGGATGACAGCGATTTACCAGGACGCGAGATTATCCATCCACGAGTTCGGGATCGAGATGTATTTCCGCATTCGTTGCGTCGCCTTCGCGACGCTGCAGGAGTCGTAGACGTATGTCTTTTGTCCGTTCGCCGCGGCGTCGTCAGGATCGACGTTTGGGTTGCCGGAGACGCTGACCGCGGGCGTGCCGCCCAGAAGGAAGTTCAGGCCGCTGAGCGTGGCGCCCCATGTGGTGTTGTTTCCGTCCGATGTCAGCTTGCCACCGACGAGCAGGATGCCGCTCCACATGTTGCTGCCGTGGACCTCGAAGTCGCTGTCGGCGACGATGATGCCGCGGCCCGCGTTCGGCAACCGATAGCCGTTGGTCTTGATGCGGATGACAGGCCAGTAGTTCGTGTCGGCGGAGAATGCCGATGCGGGCGGGAAATTGTCGTCCGGAATGGTGATGTCCGGCGTCATGGAGTTCTGGTTGACGATGGCGTTCCAGTCAATGTTGTTCTGCGCGACGAGCTGCGCGAAGGTTTTGCTCGTGTCCACGGGAGGATTCCCGTAGAAATCGGACGCGTTTCCGTTGTTCGTGAAGTCGCCCTTGTCGACTTGGGCCCCGGCCACATCGGGCATCACATGGCACGCATCGCGACCGTCGATCGTTCCCGTACCATTCTTCTGAAGGCCGGACAAGCTCACCCACGCCGCCGTCACCTTCATCGTCATCGTGGTCCACTTGGCGTAGATGCCGACGGTGTGTTCAGCGTTCACCAACATGGCGCTGCTCAGCTTGACGGTCGTGTCGACTCCCTTCGAGCGAATGAAGTAGATTGCTGGTGTAAACGAGTCAACTGCCGGACGGATCTTGACCGCTACGACGTCAGCGTAACCGCCCGGAAGGTTGACGCGCGTCCATTCCGAATCGGCCGTGACCGGATCGGTGCAGTTGGTGCAGAAGCCCGGTGAGCTTCGCAAAACCATAAACTGCTCGAGGCCTGTCTCGGCGAGGTTATACGCACGGTTCTGGCTTCGCTGCGCCGCGTTCGTGGTGTACTCCGCATTGGTGGCGGAGAACGACGCGGCAAGAGCTGCAGTCAGCACGGCGATGACGAGAATCGACATCGGCAGCGCGAACCCTTTTCGATTGGTAAGTCGCGACATATTGGGACTCCGGGTCAGTACGAACGAACGTTCTTGAAGAACACCGAGGTTCGCATCTTCGACATCGAGTGCGAATTGATATTGTTGGATACAACGCGCGAACTGATGGCGCTCAACACCAGGTCGATGCCAACGACCGACGAGAGCGCCGGCGGGCTGACAACAGAGGTGTCTCCTCCGCTGACATAAAATCGGAACCGGGCCGACGTATCAAATGGCGCGAGAATTTCCTCCGCTGGCATGCCCTCGATGTCGCGCCAGAGGCCGAGATAACCGGCATACTGCGTGGACGCCTTGAACGAGTACGAGATGCGCTGCCACATGAACACCGGCGTCCCGGCGATCGCTCCGGTCGCAGCGCTCGCGTTCAGATCGAGGATGTCCCCTGTGCGCCCGGCGACCGAGAACGTCCTGAGGTTCGCTTGACCGCCACCGTTCCCCGTGCACAAGCTTGGGCTGGCGCTGACGACCGGCGCGTCACCACTGCTCGGCGCGGACGGCGTTATGATGTGGTACCTGCCTCTGAGCGTATCGCGCCACGCGAAACCGCCGTATTTCGCCATCGCAACGACGCTCGAATCGGATGGCAGCATGCTGACCGTCGTTGTCGTGCCGTTGGTGCCGCACACGAGACCGAAGCGATACGGAACTATGATGCGGATTGCTTTGCCGTCGCTGGCGGCGGAGTCGATGCCGCCCGAGTCCTGCACCATGCGCAGATCGGACAGCATCACGTTCGTCGAGTTGCGCGCGACGCTGCGTGCCTTGCGGATGTTCGTCTGCTGATCGAAGTAGCGCGACTGCGAGGCGAGGAGCTTCGTGAACGCGGCACCGATGATGGCGACGATCACCATCGCGATCGTGATCTCGATCAGCGTGAAGCCGCGACGAGCCGGTCGTGTGGTTGTCATGTCAGCACCCGGTGCAGAGGGGGGTGGAGGTCGCGGGCTTCGTGCGGTCGAGCGTCAGTGAGTCCTTTTTCGTCGTGTCGTTCATCGGGGTGATGAGGATCTTGATCGAGTACCGGTTCGTGCCGGTATTCGCGATCGCCATTCGACGCTTGTACGTGAAATCGCCAAGCGTGAGCGTCTGGGCGCTCGTGGGCCAGGTCGACAGCGTGGCATAGGGAAGGGCGCCGAGTTTGTTGCCCTCGAGCTGCAGCACAGCGGTGCGCTTGGCGACCAAGTCATTGCCGCGTCCGCGCACGGCAACCATCAGTGACATCTTGGCCAGTGACATGAGGACGATCGCGAGCAGCGTCATCGCGATAATGACCTCGATCAGCGAGAACCCTCTGCGATTTTGTGTCATCGTTGTTGCACCAGGCCGGCGCGAGAGACCCAGATCTTCTTGGTCACGCCGAACGACGAAAGGGTGATGAGGAGCGTGTCGTTCGCGAGACCATCGGGGAACACTTCGGTCCGCGTCCTCGAGAACGTGACGGTGCCAGTCGTGAGACCGTACGGGTCCTGTCCCAGCGCGGTGCGCCGGAAGTTCGTGGTGCCGGCTCGATCGGTGATGTTCATCTGTCGATTGCTCGAGTTCCACGAGATTTCGATCGGGCGGCGATTGCGGGCCGCGAGGGCCCACGCTGCCTCTACATTGGTCTGTATGACGCCGGACGCGCGGTACAAACGCTGCTGCGTCATCACGTCGCGGACCTTGCCGGCCGAGACCGTGGCAAGAACCCCAATGAGAACGAGGACAGTGATTAGTTCGAGAATAGAAAATCCGCGGCGAAGTGGAGTTCGTCGCGTAAGGGCAATTGAATTCATATGGGCACCGAAGCGGAGGCAGTTCAACCTACTTCGTGGACGGCAGGAGACATGACTAAGTAACCGTGGCGTGCTCGTCTGTAGCGTCCATCACCCGGCAGAGACCCGAAATGTGGTCGGTCGCATGCATCTAAAATCTTGTACTGTAATAGCTTGGCCTCTATTGTAACAACCTGAAAAAATCACTCAAAAACTCGCCTGAAACCGTCTGTTTTCGAGGGCCATTGCGCCGTGATCGACGACGACCATTTGGGGGCCAAATGAGGGTTCGAAAGTTGGGGGTGATTGGGGCTGGAACGATGGGAGGCGGCATTGCGGCGCTGGCCGCCTCAACGGGTATTCCCGTCGTGCTGCTCGACGTCCCAGGTTCCGGAGCGGACCGAAACGCGACGGTTCGCGCTGGCCTCGAACGCGCGAAGAAGACGAAACCGGCGGCGTTCATGGACGTCGACCGCGCCTCCGCGATCGAAATCGGGAACACCGATGACGATCTCTCGAAGCTCGCCAGCTGCGATTTGGTCATTGAAGCGATCATCGAACAGCTCGAACCCAAACGCGCGCTGTTTCAACGACTCGAGCAGCTGCTCGCCGAGCATGCGATCATCGCGTCGAATACGTCGGGGATTCCGATCAATCGGCTGATCGAGGGACGATCGGCGTCATTCCGCGCGCGGTTCCTCGGCATGCACTTCTTCAATCCGCCGCGGTACCTGCATCTCCTCGAGATGATTCCGACGGCGGAGACATCGGCCGCGACCATCGATGTGGCTCGTCGGTTCAGCGATCGCATTCTCGGCAAGGGAATCATCGTTGCCAAGGACGTCCCGGGATTCGTCGCCAACCGTCTCGGCGTGTACGGAATGGTGATGGCCATTCGGCTCATGGAGCAGCACGGCCTCACGATCGACGAAGCCGATGTGCTCACCGGCGTGCTGACCGGTCGGTCCAAATCCGCGACGTATCGCACGGCTGATCTCTCGGGCATCGACGTGATCGCACATGTCACCAAAGGTCTGAGCGAGACGACAGGCGAAGACTTCTCGTTGTCATCGTGGGTGCTCGACCTGGTCAAAGCCGGGCGCGTCGGCGAGAAGAGCGGCGCCGGCTTCTACAAGCGTGTAGGCAAAGAGATTCACACGCTGGACTGGCGGACGGGCGAGTATCGGCCCCAGGCCAAGGTCGAGACGCCCGAGCTCAAGCGGCTGGCCAGGCTTCCGCTCGCCGCGCGGTTCGCCGCGATCCGCGACTGGAACGACCGCGAGGGTGCTTTCGTGAGAGAATACCTTTTACGCTTCTCTCATTACGTGCTGACCACGACGCCGGCGGTCGCTTACGGTTTGGTGGCGGTCGATCACGCGATGGAATGGGGCTACGCGTGGGACGTGGGTCCATTCAAGCAGATGGATCTTCTTGGTCTCGATTTTCTGCGGCGCGGATTCGCCGAGCTAGGCCTCGACCAACCGGTGTTGCTTCGCGAGGTGACGGGCGGGTTCTATACCGCGGACGGAGCACAGGTCCTCTCACTGAACGGCGGATACGAGGCGGTGCCGCGCGAGCCCGACGAGATTCGCCTTGCCGAACTGCGCCTGCCGTCGAACCGCGAGCGACGTGTCCTCGACCATTCCGACGACGCGTCGTTGCTCGACGCCGGACAGGGCGTGCTGATTCTCGAGTTCCACAGCAAGATGAACACGCTTGGCGCGGGAGTGGTCGACGCCATCCACCGTTCGCTCGATCGCGTGGAACGCGAAGGCCTCGCCGGACTCGTGATCGGAAATGAGGATCCTCGCACGTTCAGCGCCGGCGCCGACCTCGCGATGATGCTCGACTTGCTGCGGGGAGAGCGAGCGCCGCTCGAGGCCGCGGTGCAAAGGTTTCAGGACACGTCGCTCCGCATCAGGGCGTCGCCGTTCCCGGTCGTCGCGGCTCCGTTCGGCCTGGCGCTGGGCGGTGGCTGCGAGTTCTCGCTGTACGCCGATCGAGTACAAGCGCACGCCGAGCTGTACATGGGGTTGGTTGAAGTCGGCGTGGGATTGATCCCGGGCGGCGGCGGAACCACCGAGCTGCTGTTCCGGTTCTCGACCGAGCTCGAGCCGTATGCCGAGGCCGATCCGTTCGAGGCGGTCAAGCGAGCGTTTCAACTCATCGCGATGGCGACGACCAGCACGAGCGCACTCGAAGCACGCAAGCTGGGATTCCTGCGCGCAGCGGATCGCATCACGATGAATCGCGATCGCTTGCTGGCCGACGCCGTGGCGCGCGTGGTCGATCTGGCGCCGGACTACGTTCCGCCGTTGCCGCGGACGATCACGGCGTTGGGCAAGGAGGCACTCGGGAATTTGCGCTATGCCGCTTGGGCCATGCACGAAGCGGGACAGATTACGGAATACGAGGTTCGGATCGCGCACGAGCTGGCGTACATCCTGGCCGGCGGCGATGGGCCACCGCGACGCGTCACCGAGCGCGACATCCTCGCCCTGGAGCGCGAAGCGTTCCTTCGCCTCGCCGGAACGAACGAAACGCAGGAGCGGATTCAACACATGCTCACGACCGGAAAGCCGTTGAGGAATTGAATATGAAAGAAGTCGTAATCGTCTCGGCCGTCCGGAGTCCGGTCGGCAAAGGGAAAAAGGACGGGGCGCTGGCGAACGTGCACGCGGTCGATCTCTCGGCGCATATGATGTGCGCGGCGATCGACCGCGCGTACGTCGACCCAGGCGCGATCGACGATGTCTTCTGGGGCTGCGCGATGCCGGAGGCGACGCAAGGTCTGAACGTCGCCCGGCTGGCGTGGCTCCGGGCCGAGCTGCCGGTCGAAGTGCCTGCGGCAACGGTCAACCGTTTCTGCTCATCCGGCTTGCAGACCATCGCGCTTGGTGCGCAGGAGATCATGAGCGGCATGGCGGACGTCGTGCTCGCTGGCGGCGTCGAGATGATGAGTCAGGTCCCGATGTCGGGCTATCACACGCGTCTCGATCCTGAGATCACGGAGTCGTACATCGGAATGGGATTCACCGCCGAGCGCGTGGCGGAGCGCTGGAAGGTCACGCGCGAAGATCAGGATCGGTGGGCGTTCGGTAGCCAACAGAAAGCGGCGCGGGCATTGAGCGAAGGCGCGTTCGACAAACAAATCGTGCCCGTTCCGGTGGAGCGAGTGGTGTGGCACGGCGCCGAAAAGGAAACCCAGACGATTGAATTCGCGCGAGACGAGATTCCTCGCATGGACACGACGATCGATGGGCTGGCGAAGCTGCGGCCGGCGTTCAAGGTGAACGGCACCGTCACGGCCGGCAACGCGAGTCCGTACTCGGATGGCGCCGCCGCGGTACTGCTGATGACTGTTGAGCGGGCGAAGGAGCTCGGACTAAAGCCGCTCGCGCGCTTCATCACCTTCGCGTCAGCGGGCGTGGAACCCGACATCATGGGAGTCGGCCCGCTCAAGGCAGTTCCCAAGGCGCTGAAACGGGCCGGACTGAAGCTCGACGACATCGACTTGATCGAATTCAACGAAGCGTTCGCGGCGCAGGTCGTGGCGGTGGTTCGCGATCTCGGAATGCCCGAGGAAAAAGTCAACGTCAACGGCGGAGCGATCGCGCTCGGTCATCCACTCGGCGCCACCGGAGCGAAGTTGACGACGCAACTCGTGCACGAGCTCGGAAAGCGCGGCGGTGGACTCGGACTCGTGACCATGTGCATCGGCGGTGGTATGGGTGCCGCGGGATTGTTCGAGGTGTTCGCCGCGTAGGCACGCATTGATTCCGCTCGACGAGCGGCGTATGCTCCCGCGTCGCCTCTACCTGGAATTCACAATGCGTTCGATGCTCCTCGCTTTGGTCGTTGCTGCTCCGTCGCTCGCGCAAACTCCGACGATGACAACACCGCCGCCCGCCGGACCGATCGTCATCCATGCGGACCGGATCGTCGACGGTCGCGGCAAAGTGATTCCCGGCGGCAGCGTGGTTGTCGAAGGCGACAAGATCGTGAGAGTCAACACCGCCTCCACCGCGGCGGTCACCTACGACCTCAGGGGACTCACGCTTCTTCCTGGTTTGATCGACGCGCACTCACATCTCACGTGGTACTTCAACCGACAAGGCCGGTACCACACGCGCCGCGGTGACAGCGATACGCCAATCGAGGAGATGCTGTCGGCGGCGGGCAACGCCTACGCGACTCTGCTTGCCGGCGTCACGACGATCCAAAGCCCGGGGTCGTCGGAGGACCACGATCTGCGCGAGTGGATCGCCATGGGACAAATCCCCGGTCCACGCGTGCTCACCTCGCTGCAGCCATTCAACAGCCCGACGCAAGTGAGCGCCGACTCACTTCGAGCGCTCGTTCGCTTGCGCAAATCGCAGGGTGCCGACGTCATCAAGATCTTCGCCTCGGCGAGCATTCGAGACGGCGGCGCGCTGACGATGACCGACGAACAGCTGCAGGCGATCTGCGGCGAGGCAAAAGCACAGGGCATGCGGACGATGGTGCACGCGCACAGCTCGGAAAGCATCAAGGCAGCGGTGCTCGCGGGCTGTAATCAGATCGAGCACGGCGTGTTCGCCAACGACGAGGTGCTCAAGCTGATGGCCGACCGTGGGGTTTATTTCGACCCGCAGATCTGCCTCGTGTTTCGCAACTATCTCGACAACCGCGCGAAATACGAAGGCATCGGCAACTACAACGAGGTCGGATTCGCATCGATGGAAAAGGCGATCCCGATCGCGACCGAGATGTTCACGCGCGCCATCCATACTCCAGGTCTCAAGGTCGTCTTCGGAACCGACGCCGTCGCGGGAGCGCACGGCCGCAACGCCGAGGAGTTGGTGTGTCGCGTGCAAGCCGGCAAACAATCGCCGCTCGACGCGATCACGTCGGCGACGTCACTCGGTGCCCAGGCGTTGAGAATGGGCGATCAGATTGGCTCGATCGCGCCGGGGCTCCAGGCCGACCTGATCGCCGTGCAAGGCGATCCGACGAAAGACATCACCGCGCTGCGGCGCGTGATGTTCGTCATGAAGGGCGGACGCGTTTACAAGAACGAAAAATGACCGTCACCCCTGTTCCCGGCGCCATCTGGCATACACGGCGGGCGAAATCTCCGATGGCTTGATCTCGCTCCGCCCGCCCCAAAACACGTTCGTGTAGAGCACGGGCATTCCGATCGATGCGAGGTGGGCATCGATGGCCGCCTTGTGCGCGAGAACGAATTCCTTGTCCGTACCGTGCGCGACGGCCATGATGTTGACGTTCGCGAATTCCGGCCCGCCCTCGCGCCAGTATGCGTGCGTCAGAATGTGGTGGCGCCCCACCTCTCGACCAGCTTCGATCTCGCGACCTTCGGGGACGCGCCAGTGAAACAACGCGTTGTACCGCGTCACGCGCGTTCCGGTGCTCGACGGCTTCACGTGCTCCAAGAAGGTCGAGAATCGACCGATCACACGGCGCTCATTGAGCGATCGCGCGACTCGCACGAAGTCGTCGAGCGACAGCCCCGCTTCTTGGGCGCGGCCGGTCCACGGATCATCGACGATCTCGTCGGCGGTGAATTCCCGCTTGAGCGATTCGAGCACCCGCCAATCGAGCTCGCTCAACTCGACGACGTTGGTGTCGATTACGACGCCAAGCTCGTCGCTTCTGCTGCCCGGTTCCATTCCCTTGCGCCGCACATGTCCCACGCCGAGCGCGAACAGGCGCTTCGCCGGCATGGCGCGATACGCCTCCGCCCCGATTCGGCGCATGAGCAGCTCGCAATGATCGGCGATCGAGAAGCCTTGCGGAACCTTGAGCGTCGTCCACAGTCGGTACGCCGAGCCCGGCGTTTCGGCGTCCGTCGACCGGATCACGACGTGCCCCGAGAACGGATCATCGTTCACGAGAAAATCAAACGCGGCGTCGAGCTTCTCATTGGCGATCCGCCACGCGACCAGCGCGCCGGGGGCGAGATTGGTCGCCATGAGCGTTTGTCGAATGCGGCGGATGGTCCCCGCGGCCAGCATCGCGCGCAGGCGTTCGTGCACCGTCGTGATGTCGAGCGAGGCTCGCTGGGCGATTTCGGCGAACGGATCGGTCAGGAAACCAGCGATTCGATCTTCCGACACCGCGAGAATACGCGCGTTGACGGGATCGGTGATTTCGACGGGGACGGTCGTATCCAGCATTGAAAGAAGAGAATGAGAGGCCGCGGTCGAAGTCTAACAATTCGCGCGAGGTTGTGCTTGCTCGATGGCGCGACGCGTGCAACGTCGAATACATCGTGACAACGAGCCTCCCTCCGCGAACACCTCGTCCTTGGTCGCGGCGCGCGGCCGCGACGCAACTCGCGATCGGCGCCACGGCGATGGGCGCGATGATGATGATTGCTCGCAGTTTACGCGATAGCGATCCCCCGCTGATCGATCGGCGGGCGCGGCGCATCGCGCGATCCCGCCCGATGCGCGTGGCCGCCAGGATCTTATGGCCGCTCTTCCCGCTCGGCTTGCCGGCCGTGTACATCGGCATCGCCCACGCGACCGCGCGTGCGCTTCACCGGCGCGGGCAACGCGGCGGACCGGCGATCGTGACGTCCGCGTGGTTGGGTTGGCTCGTACATCGCGCGCTCAAGCTCGTTTATACTCGCGAACGTCCGCGGCGGCGCGGCGTCAAGCGACGCACAGACAGTTATCCGAGCGGGCACACGACCGGCGCGACGGCGTTGGCAATAACAATGGCGTACGTTCTTCGCCGGCGGCGACTCATCTCGTTGCCGAGGGCGGTCGCGATCGCGTCGATTGCGCCGGCAACAATGGGCGTCTACCGTGTGATCGACGACGAACACTGGGTTACCGACGTCGTCGGCGGGTGGCTACTCGGCGGCGCGATCGGAGTTACCTGCAACGCCGCGCTCGCCGATTCGGTCGGCGGCGCGGCGCGTCGCGTCAAGGCATTGGAAGCGTCATCGCGAGGACGCCACCACCGTGGCCGTCAGGCACGACCGACGTTCGCAGCAGAAGTCGATCGAGCTTATTCCCTTGGTGGCCGTGTTGGTACTGCACGACCTTCCGTCCGCTGAACGTTCCAATCGCCGCGCCGAGCGCGACGTCGCTCGCCCAGTGCTTGTTGTGGTACATCCGCGAGAGACCCACTGCCGTGGCGCCGCCGTACATCAGCGGTCCAACAATCCACGTGGAGTTCGGCCACCAGCGCGTGGTCTCGTTCGTGACCGCTGCGGCAGCGGCAAAAGCAGTGCTGGTGTGCCCCGAGGGAAACGACGTCCAATCACCGGACGAAAAACCCTTGCCGAGGTGAAAGTCGTCGGGGTCCTTCGCGTTGGTCATGAATGGCCGGCTTCGACCGACGGTGCCCTTGAGCACGAACGTCACGCCCTGAGCAAACATCACAGCTTCGGTGCCGTGCAATCCGAGATCCGCCACGCGATCGTATCCACCGACTCTGCCGATGGCGTACAGGCCTCCGCCAATTACGTATGCGCCCGGGCTCGCGATCGCTTCGACACCGGTCGACGTATTCTTGAGGAAGTGGTTTGCTTGGGTTCCGGAGTCTTGCAACTGCAGAGCTACTCGCTTGTCGAACGGGGCGGCGAGAAGTGTCGCACCCGCGAACAGACCCGCGAGAATCGCGTCCTTATGGGTGAAGAACGGCGCCTGTTTTTGAGAGTGCGTCGTGTCACGCACTGAGTCGGCGGGTGACTTTTGAGCCGCGACGACAGCGGGAAGCATTGTCGTCGCGACGAGCCCGATTACCGCGAGCACGCGCCGGGAGGTCCGGTAGATGTCTGATGAATTGAGATTTCGCATGGCAAGCTCCGCCGCAGCTGTCTACCCTTCAGAAATGCACGAATTGGGCGAGGGCAGCCAAAGTGTGAACCTCGAACCCTCCCCAAAGACGCTCTCGACGCTGATATCGCCACCCATCATTTGTGCCAGGTTGCGGCTGATGGTGAGTCCGAGGCCCGTTCCACCGTGCGCGCGGGTATAGCCAACGTCGACCTGCACGAATGGGTGGAAGATCCGGTCCTGATCCTCCCTCGCGATTCCCACGCCAGTGTCCTGGACGGTTATGCACGTCCAGCTCGCTGTGCCGTTGGCTGACGGGATCGGAGCGTGGTTCGCGCTCCCGCAGCGAATCGAGACGCTTCCGCCGGCGGAGGTGAACTTGACCGCGTTCGATAAGAGGTTCGTGATGATTTGCTGAACCCGCTGAGGATCGCCGAGATATTCAGCTCGGGGATCACCAATCGCCTTCGTCACCAGATCGATGCCCTTGGTGGTCGCTTGCGGACGGATGAGATTGAGCGCCGCGTCGGCGGCGTCGCCCGCGATGCCGAGCGTCGGCTCCACACCCATGCGTCCGGACTCGATCTTGGCGAGATCGAGGATCTCGTTAACCAGCGACGTGAGATGCTCGCCGCTCGCGCGAATCCGGCTCAGCTGCTTGGCCTGCATCTCCGTGATCGGTCCGGCGATTCTCATCTCGAGCAGCTCGGCATAGCCCATCATCGCGTTGATCGGCGTCCGAATCTCGTGGCTCATCTTCGCGAGAAAATCCGACTTCGCGTTGCTGGCGGCTTCGGCGTCGAGACGAAGGGAGAGCGACCGACGATAGATCACGGCGTTGTCGATCGCGACGGCGGTGCGGCGCGCGACTTCGCTCGCCAACTCGAGGTCGTCTGGACCAAACGTTCGCCCTGAATCGGTCATCGTGAACGACATGGCTCCGAACGAACGCCCGCGTGCGACCAACGGCACGCACATGAATGAGGTCGGGTGCACTTCGTCGAGGAGCCGTGCGGTTGCTTCGTCGCGAGCCGCGCCGCGAATCGACGGGAGGTCCAGCCGCTCTATGATGATCGGCTGTTGCGTTCGAATAACCGCGGGCACCTCTCCCGGCCCGTCGACGCGGTACTCGTACTGCTTCACGAGTGCGCGTAGGGTGCCCTGCTTTGCGGGATCGTAGTGAACCGTCTCCACGCGACGAACGACCCCGTCGTCGTCGGTGACATGGATCGTGCAGTAGTCGGCGAGTCGTGGCACGCAGCAGCGCGCGAGGTCGGGAATCAGCGCGTCGTCCGACAGAGATCCGGCGAGAATTCGACTCGCCTCGGCGAGGAACTCCTCGGTCTTTACCGACTTCGTGAGACGTTCGACCGCGAGCGCCGACTCGTCAGACGATTCCTGCACCTGCTCTGCCATCCGATTGAACGCCGTCGCCAACCGGTTGATCTCGCTCGTACCACCGCCGCCGACACGCCGCGAGTACTCGCCTTGGGCGATCCCTTCGGCGGCGTCGGTGAGCTCGCCGAGGGGGCGAACGAGTTGGCGACTGATGGCCCAGGCAATGCCGGCGCCGATTACCGCGAGGACCATCCCGATCACGATGAGAACGCGAATCGTTGCCGACGGTCGCGCCAGGATCACGCGCATCGGTCGTTCGACGGTAATCAGTAGCGGTGTTCCGCGAACCTTTGTCGTCGATGCGAGGAACTCGCCTTTTCCGGCGTGCGTGTAGAGGGTCAAGCTGTCGAAGCGGCGAGCTGCGATCGGCGGCGCGACCCCGGCGCCGGTGAGCAGGACCCAAACGTTGTCGTCGGCGTTTCGGAAGTAGAAATCGATATCCGACCCGATGAGGTCGTGGAGCGGTTGCACCGCGCGCGGATTGCTATTGATGCGTCGCTCCTGCGCGACGAAGCCGAGCAGTTGACCGTCGTTTTGGCGTACAGGCACGGCCATCCACAGCGACGCACGTCCATTGCTGGCAAATAATCGACTGACGCGTCCCGAGTCCGAGCCTCCTTGCTGTCGGACTTCGTCGCGCAGATGCTGAACATCGGCCGGGGTCTCGAGCTTGAGATTTCCCGTTCCCACCGGGCGCCCATCGGGGCGCCAGAGTTCCGGCCGCGTCGCGGTATCCGCCGGCGTCGCAATCAATGCGGCCAGGGTCTTGTTCACGCCGACGTTTGGTGCGCGATCGGGCGCGCGCAACGCATGCTGTACACCCGTGTCGCGGGCGACGCGACGCATCAAGGCGAGTCGGCCGTTCGTCTGCTGCTCCACCATCGACACGAGCACTTGCGAGAGTCCCACCAGACGCTCGCCGGCGGAGACTTCGGCCGAATGCTTTATCTCATAGTAGGAAGCGCTCAGCGAAGTCGCGAGCACGAGACCGAACAGGCCGAGATTGACTAGCGGCAACTTGCGCTCGAGCGGAAGCGAGCGCGGTAACTGGATCGTCCGCGAAGACGGTTTGGACGTTGCCCTTGGATTCAGTGGCGCCACGACGAGGTCTGATCCGCTGCGTATGGGAAAAGACGAACCATCTTTCGCTGCGTATCGGCAAATACCACAGCGCTCGTCACTCCGCTAGCGGCCCCGGCTATTCGGCTCCTAGCTGGCCATCACTATTCTCCAACGAGCGCCACAAATACCACGAGGCGACCGAGCTGTGCGGACTCCATTTAGCGCCGACACGCCTCACCTGCTTGGGCGTTGGGCGTTTTCTCATGCGGTACGCCTTGCGGATGGCATTTTGAATTCCGAGGTCCAGCTCAGGAAGCACGTCAGGTCGGCCGAGTCGAAAGATCAGGAACATTTGGGCGGTCCATCGGCCAATGCCTTTCACCTGGACGAGATGTGCGATGAGATCATCGTCCGTCATGTGTTCGACGGCCTCTAGTGGGAGATCGCCGCTCATCACCTTCGATGACAGATCTTTTATGTAGGCGATCTTTTGGCGTGACAGGCCGACGGCGCGCAGTCGTTCGTCGCTCGTCACCAGGACCGCCTCGGGGTGCGGCAGGCTGTCCGGGTAGAGTGCATTGAAGCGCGAGAGAATCGTTCCCGCGGCCTTGCCTGAGAGTTGCTGAAAGACGATCGAACGGGTGAGCGCCTGAAAGTGTGTGCCGTCGGTCCGCAGCTGAATCCGGCACGGACCGACGCGCTCGATCACCCGCGCGAGGACTGGGTCGACGCGCTTGAGGTGGCGGACGGATGGGCGGTGGTTGACCATGGGGCAAATTTACGCGCCGCCCGTTCCGTTTGCTTTGTAGGTGCCGAAGACTTCGCCAAATAGCGTCCGACCGCTCGAACGTCGGCCATGAACATTTTCTCCGCACGGACGCGCTCGGCCGGAGGCGCTCGCAACACCGACGACGGATGGACCGTGGCGAATACCGCCGGCGCGAGCTCGGATTCGATCGGTGTCCCGCGACTCTTCATCACGCTGAACGCGCGGCCGAGTAACGCCTTCGCGGCCGTGGCGCCGAGGCAGATGATCACGCGCGGCTTGATGAGCGCGATCTCGTGTTGGAGCCACGGGAAGCAGGCGCGAATCTCGCCGGCGTTCGGGGTCTTGTGGATGCGTCGTTTCGTGCGCGCGTCCTTCGCCCACTTGAAGTGCTTGACAGCGTTGGTGACGTAGACGTCGTCGCGATCGATGCCGGCGCCATCGAAGGCCCGATCGAGCAATTTCCCCGACGGGCCGACGAATGGTTTGCCCGCGCGATCCTCCATGTCACCCGGCTGCTCGCCGACCACGATGACATGGGCGCTGCTGGGTCCCTCGCCGAAGACTGTCTGCGTGCCGACCTTGAAGAGATCGCAACCCTGACACCCCACCGCCGCGGCTCGAAGCTTGGCAAGCGTCGCTCGCGGCGGAATGAAGTCAGCGGCGGAGCCGGTTGGCTTCGCTGTTTTTCTCGGCTTCGTCATGTTGCTCGCGGTCCTCGTGGAGGCGATGATGTCCAACGATCGGTCGGCCGAATTCGTCGAAGTCGTTCTGGCCTTGGGGCGCGCCCTCCGATTCTTCACTTCCGCCATGTCGCCCGTGAAGCTCCTCGATGAATTCGGTGTGCGTCTTGTCGCCGTGCTGACCTTCGCCGTGGGTCTCGGGTCCCTGCTGTTCGCCCTTTCGGTTGTCCATTGCGACCTCGCCGTTTGAAATCGAGCGGAACCGCCGACGGGCGGTCCGGATACGACTTCGGGCAAAGGCAAGGCCATTCTCTCAGCAAGGCTCCCGGTGATCCAATTGTCAAAGGCCGCGTTCGCTCTCAGCGTCTGCGGAGTAGTTTGCGCAGCGCCGCTGCGAGCTCAACACGACATGTCGCAAATGCCAGGTATGCAGATGTCGATCGCGGCTCCACTTGGCATTCCATTCGCTCGTTTCGGTTCTGGAACCTCGTGGCTACCCGATTCATCACCGATGCACGCCGCGCATCGCGCCATCGGGGATTGGATGGTGATGCTTCACGGCGCCGCCGTCGGCCAATTCGATCATCAAGGGACGCGGCGCGGCGACAGCCAAGCCGGGATGACTGATTGGGAAATGCTCATGGCCGCCCGCGATTACTCCAGCGGCCTGTTTCGCGCAAGTCTCATGACGAGTCTCGAGGCGCTGGTTCTCGGCGCGCATGGGTATCCCGAGTTGCTGCAAACCGGTGGATCGTATCACGGCGCGCGGTTGGTCAACTACCAGCATCCACACGATCTCGTGATGGAGGCGGCAGCCGCGTACGATCATTCTCTAGCGGAACGCCTCGCCGCAGGGATCTACGTCGCGGCCGTCGGCGAGCCGGCGCTGGGCCCGGTCGCGTACATGCACCGTCCGTCGGCTAACGCCGACCCATTCGCGCCGCTCGGTCATCATTGGCAGGACGCCGCGCACGAAAGCTTCGGCGTCGTCACGGCCGCGCTCTACACGCACGCGGTCAAACTCGAAGGCTCAGCGTTCAACGGCCGGGAACCCGACGAGTATCGGTTCAACTTCGACTATCGCGGGGCCAGGCTCGACTCGTATGCCGGGCGTCTCACGGTACTGCCAACCGGCCGCGTGAGCGTTGCGGCATGGGGCGGCTACCTGTTCGACCACGATCCGTTGGAGCCAGGCTTGGGAATGCAGCGTTACGGCGCGTCGGTGATGACGACACGCCGCGGAGTTGCTGGAGGCGCGTGGTCGACCGCGGCGGTGTGGGGACTGAACATCCATCATCATTCGGATCGCGAACACGTGCACGACACGACGGTGTCGACGAAGCTCTATCACGTGTCGTCGAGCGTTTTGGTCGAGAGCACCTTGGAGCTCGGGCCGCGGACGGAGCTGTACGCGCGAGCGGAACAGGTTCAGAAGAACGGGGACGATCTCGGGTTCATCGGGGGCGATTTGATCCAGCTATTCACGGTCCGGTCGGTGGCCGCCGGCGTCACACGGGAAGTTCGCGCGATCGGCGATGCGTCGGTCCGTTTAGGACTGCGCGTGTCGCTTGATTTGTTGCCTGCGACATTGGTACCGACGTATGGGACGAGAACACCCGCCGGACTCGCGGCGTTCATTCGAGTCAGTCCGGCGAGTGAACGGCGAGACTAACAAAGAGCGTGGCCAACGAAGAGCGCGGCTAACAATGAACGGTACTAACGAACGGTTTCGGTCCTTGTTACCTGCGCTCTCTGTTCGCTGCGCCCTTTGTTAGTTTCGCCGTTTGAAGTACTATCCCCAGCGTGTCTCGCCTCTTCGCCTACTTCCTCCGCGGCCTTGTCGTCGTGGTTCCGCTGGCGCTCACGGTGTACGTGTGCGTCCTGATCTTTCGGACGATCGACAGTTGGCTCGGATTGCCCATTCGCGGCGTCGGCTTCGCCGTCACGCTGCTCCTGATCACGTTCGTGGGGTTCATGGCGTCGAGCCTGATCACGCGCAGCCTCATTGCTACGCTCGAACGCTTATTCGATCGGTTGCCATTTGTCCGACTGCTCTACTCGTCGACGAAGGACATGCTGAACGCGTTCGTCGGCGAGAAGCGGCGGTTCGATAAGCCCGTGCTCGTCTCGCTCAGCGACGATGGTATGGTCAAAGCGATTGCGTTTCTCACGTCGGAGTCGCTGGCGTCGCTCGGCGTGACTGGTCATGTCACGGTCTACGTACCGCAGTCGTATGGACTCGCCGGCCACATGCTCGTGGTCCCGGTCGAACGCGTTCGACGGATCGACGCCGACGCGGCCGCGGTCATGGCCTACATCATCTCGGGCGGCGTGACGCAAGTGGAGTCGCGGAACACGCCGCACTGACGCGACCGTCATGCCGGACGACGCGCCGCCGTTCGAGATTCGTCCGTCGCCGATGCAGGGCCTCGGTGCGTTCGCGACGCGACGCATTCCGGCTGGAACGCGGTTGATCGAGTACGCCGGCGAACGTCTCTCTCCCGACGAAGCCGATGCGCGGTACCCCGACGGCGTCGGCGAGCGCCACCACACGTGTCTGTTCGCGCTCGACGACGAGATCGTGATCGACGCCGCGGTCGACGGAAACGATGCACGGTTCATCAATCACTCGTGCGATCCGAACTGCGACGCCATCGTCGAGGACGGTCGCATCTGGATCGAGACGATCCGCGACGTCGTGCGCGGTGAGGAGTTGGCGTACGACTACGCGTACGTGCTCGACGAGCGTCACACGCCGGCGGCAAAGAAGCGCTATCCGTGCAACTGTGGAGCGGCGAACTGTCGGGGGACGATCCTGACGAAGAAGCGCTAGGGCGTCAGCCGCTGCGCGGCCACACGTTGTTCGAGCGGTCGATGTCGAGGAGGCGGTTGTCCGGATCGAGTTGGATCTTCGTCACCTTCTTGCCCTTGAATTCGTAACGACGGACGTACGCTGTCGTGTTGGTGCTCCACACTTCGGCGGGATAATTGACGTCCTCGGTCGTTCCGTCGGCGAAGGTGAAGCGGGCGCGGATCGGCTCGACGCCGCGCGCGTGGTTCACGAACAACACGGCGACGGAATCGATGTCGCCGACTTGTTTCTGCGCCACCGTATCGATCGCCAGGTCGAAGTGCGGGTTCTCGAGAAACCATTCGCGGAAGAACCAGTCGAGCCGCTTGCCGCTCACGTCTTCCATCGTCTTGAAGAAATCGCTCGGGCTGGGATGCTTGAACGCCCATCGTCGCGTGTACTCGCGGAACGACTCGTCGAACGCTTGCGGTCCGAGAATCTCGTCACGAAGCAACGCCAACCCGACGGCCGTTTTCACGTACGCGTTCTCGCCGAGGAGGTTGGGATTGATGCGATCCGGCTGGACCTCGAGCGGCTGGTCGGCGTTGTGCTGCATGAACTGCTCGACTTGCGAGCGGTCGGATCGCACGCGCGCCTCGTACGAACCCTTCTCCGGAAATCGTCGCGCCTCGGAGAAGTAATTGATGAAGGTGTTGAACCCTTCATCCTGCCACATGTGCATTCGCTCATTCGATCCGACGATCATCGGATACCACATGTGCCCGATCTCGTGCGTCACGACGTTGTACAGCGCGTACTTGTCCGGATTCTTGTCCTCCATCGCGAGCATTGGATACTCCATGCCGCTGATCGGACCTTCGACGGCGCTGATCTGCGGATAGGGATATGGAAACCAACGCTCCGAGTATTCCATGATCGACATGCGCGACATGTCGGCCGCATCCTTCCACGTATCAATGGCCGAGGGACGGTAGTACGCGAACGCCATGTGTCCCTGCCAGCTCGACGCGTCCCACAGGTAGTCCGGCGACGCGGCCCATACGGCGTCGCGAACGTTGCGCCCGGTGAAGCGCCACGTCTGCATGCCGGTTTTGCGCGGACGCGCAGCGCCGCTCTTCAGGTCCTCTGGCGTCACGATGTGCACCGGCGTCTCCGACTTCGCCGCTTGCGCGAGGCGCGCGATCTCGGCCGACGTCAACACCTCCGTCGCATTCTGTAGGGCGCCCGTTGCCGCGACGAGGTATCCCACCGGGACGGTCACCGACAGGTTGATGTCGCCGTACTCGAGATAAAACTCACCCTGGCCGAGATACGGCTCGGTGTTCCAGCCGCGCAGATCGTCGTACACACAGAGACGCGGGTACCACTGCGCGAGCTCGAACAGCGCACCGTCTCGCCCCATGCGATCGGCTCCGTGCTCGGGGATGTTGAAGTGCCAGGCGACGTCGAAGCTCGTCGTTTGTCCCGGCGCCAACGGCGCGACGAGATCGACCTTCATCACGGTGCCGTCGACGCGCATCTTGAGCGGCGTTTTTTTGGCCGCGATCACCTGATTGAATCGATCGATGAAATCGCCGCCCTCGAAATTCCGCGCGCCGAACCGCGATTCGGCGGGGAAGACGAACGAGTTGAGCGATCCGCTCTTGAACGCGTTCTGCTCGACCTGGAACCAGACGAAGCGCAGCGTGTCGGGCGAGTTGTTGGTGTAGCGCAGCGTCATCTCGCCCTGCAGGGATTTCGCCGCCGTGTCGAGCGTTCCGTGAAGATCGTAATCGGCGCGCTGCTCCCAGTAGCGCGGCCCCGGCATGCCCGATCCACCGCGAAACAGGTTTCCGGTGGGCAGGTTGAGCGGCGCGAATAACGACGTATCCGGCGCGCCGGTCATGTCGAATTTGTCGGTCGGGTTTGTCGCCTTCGGGGGATTCGCCGACGACTGGGCGCGGAGGGAAGCAGTGAACGCCGCGACGAACGTCAGCGCGGCGAGGGATCGTGCGATCGACATGGTACGTTCGGGCTATGGGAAAACAGCGGCCGCGACAGCGATGCCAGCATTGCTGAAATCAAGCGGTCTTCCACAGACGAGCAAGAACAAAGCCCGCCAATGTTTTGTAAGCTCAGCGCGCGGCGTAGACCCGTGTTTTCCCGTTGCGCTCGAATGCAATCACCTTGTAACGCTCGGCTGGCCCGCCTTCCATCCCCGGTGAACCGACCGGCATTCCCGGCACCGCGAGTCCCAAGGCCGACGACTGCTCGGCAAGAAACTTCTTCATGACATCGGCCGGCACATGTCCTTCGATCACGTAGCGCGCGACGACCGCGGTGTGGCAGGACTGCAGCGCCGGCGGGACGTTCATCGTGCGCTTGATTTCATCCATATTCCGCACGTCGCGCACAGAGACCACGAAGCCATTTCCGGTGATGTGCTTCACCCACCGCGCGCAACAATCGCACGCCGGATCCTTGTACACCGTGACGACCGGTGACACCGGTGCGGCGAGCAGACGATGTCCGCCGACGAGGGTCGCGGCGGCACCGACGAGAGAATTGCGAAGCCATTCGCGGCGGGAGGGCATCGAAAAAGTCCGAGAAGGTTGGCTGAAACATAACGATCGAGCGCTCAGCCTGGCGCGTGCACCCGCCGACCGGTTTGATTCCCGTCATATGGCCGCATCTCTTCCGACTGGACGCGATCGTCTCACGCTGTATGTGCTGCAACTTGGCGCGATCGCCGTCGTCCTGGCGGCCTTGCCCTACAAAGGGTTCGACCTCGACCGTTATTTCGTCCCCAAAGAGCTCGTCCTCCACCTCTCGGCGGCGGTCACCGCGTTCCTGTGCATCCGCAACCGGAATCGCGTCACTGTCACCGTCGTCGACGTTCTATTGGCAACGTTTCTGGTATCGAGCGTCGTCTCGACCTTGTTCGCGATCAATCTGTGGGCAGCGGAACGCGCTCTCGCTATGTCGCTCTCCGGCGCGGCGTTGTTCTGGGTTGCGTCGGCGCTCCGTCGCGCCGGTCTCGTGCGTCCCCTCCTCATCGCGTTGGCGTGGAGCGTCGTGATCGGCGCGGCGACGTCGCTCGCCCAGGCGTACGGAGTTCAAACGGAGTACTTCAGCCTCAACCGCGCGCCGGGCGGAACGTTCGGTAACCGCAACTTCGTCGCCCACCTGGCGGCGATCGGCACGCCCGTCGTCATGCTCGTCGCGCTCACCGCGCGTCCGGGATTCGGAAGTCTCTTCGGCGGGATCTCGATGGCCGTCGTCGCGGCGGCGCTGGTCCTATCTCGCAGCCGCGCGGCGTGGTTGGCCGTGCTGGTGTTGGCGGTGCCCGTGGTGATCCTGGGGATGCGGACATGGAGCCGCTGGCGCGAGCCGCGCACGCTTCGTCGCCTCGTCGTGCTCGGCGTGTTCGCCGGAATCGGCGTTGCGGCGGCGGTGTTCCTGCCCAATCACCTCGAGTGGAAGAGCGAGTCTCCGTATCTCGACTCCGCGGCGGGATTAGTGAATTATAAAGCGGGAAGTGGAAAGGGGCGGCTCGTGCAGTACGCCAACTCATTGCACATGACCGAGGCGCACCCAGTGTTCGGGGTCGGCCCCGGAAACTGGCCCGTTGCCTATCCCAAGTACGCCTCGCGCGGCGATCCGTCGATGTCGCAGGAGGACGGAATCACGTCGAATCCGTGGCCGAGCAGCGACTGGATCGCGTACCTGACGGAACGCGGTGCGGTGGGCTTCGCGCTCCTCCTGATGGTGATGATCGGCCTGCTGTCGCGGGCGGTCCGCGACCTCGGCGTGCGAACCGGTCGCGACGCCGAGCGCGTACTCACCGCCATCGCGCTCGTCGGGACATTCGTCGCGGTCGCGGTCGTCGGCGCGTTCGACGCGGTGTTGCTCATCGCCGTGCCGACATTCTTTTTCTGGACGCTCGCTGGCGCGCTGGCACCGCCGGGCAATGGCGGCATCGAGGTGGAGCGGGGCGTTCACCGATTCGCGCCGATCTTGGTGTTGGTCCTCGGGCTCGTCGCGGTGGGGCGAACGGCATTGCAGCTGGCCGCCATCGCCACGTTCAGCACGACGCCGAAGATGAGTGTTCTCGAACGAGCATCGGTGCTCGACCCCGGCAGCTACCGGATCCACATCCGGCTTGCCCAGGGTTACCATGCGCGAGGTGACTGTCCGCGAGTCATCGCCCACGCGCGCGCCGCGCGCCGGTTGTTCCCGAACGCCACCGAGCCGCGTCGCGAGCTGGCGGCGTGCGGCGCACGTTAGAGGTGCCGGAGCGCGTCGCCAACATCGGCCCGCGAGGAGCGCGCCGCCGCCGGCGCGGCGGAGTCGCTTGGCTGATCATCGCTGTCGCGGCGTTCGGCATCATGCTGGCAACAGGAGCGCCGCGGGCCGCGCGGTTGCTCCTCGTGTTCCCGTTCGGTCTCGCCGCGACGGGCTTTCTCGAGGCGCGACAAAAGACGTGAGTTGCCCTCGGCGCGCTCGGGAAGCGCGAAGCGGAAATCGGAGACACGGAGCTAAGCGCCCAAGAGCGCCGTCTGGTGCGGAGACAGGCTGTTCGAGTGGTAGCGCAGGCGGCTTTGATTGCTGTTGTCGCGGCGGGCGTGGCTTGGCTGCTGTAGGAGCGGAGGCGGAACGTTACTTCCGGCATTTGTCAGCTTCGCTCATGGCCGGGTGGCTTCGCCGCCGGAGGGGGCGCTCCTCGCTGTGGCAACGGCGGGAGGCCGCCGGGTCTGCCGCGTTCCGGGAGCAGATACTCGCCCGGCGGCGGCTCGTTGTACCCGCGATGACACGTCGCGCAGGTGACTTTCGGCGTGTCCTTCGGGTAGAGCTTGGGGAGCGTGACAAGGTTGATGTCATTCTGCATCTGCTGCATGAAGCGCGCGCGGCGTTTGTCGTTCGAGGTGTCGCTCGCGAAGTTGCCCTGCGGTGCGAAGCGGTGGCAGTTCGTGCAGTTCCAGCCGAGCGCTTCGCCATAATCCTTGTCCATTTTCTGGACGAGCTCCGCGGCGCTGAGGCCCTTGAGCACTTGCACGTTCTCGAAGACCTGCTCCGCGGGCTGGCTCTCTCGGCCTGCGATCTTTTGCGTGATCTGCGCGACGTAGATCGCTCGGAGCTTCGCCAAGCTGTCGCGTGACGGCGGGGGGCGGCGCACGGCCACTCCGGGCTGTGCCGCCGCGGCCGGCTGTCCCGGCGGGGCCGGGGTGGAGCCGCGTGCCGGAGCGGGCGTGGCTGGCGCCCGCGTACAAGAGGCGGCGAGCAGGAAAGCGCCGACGACCACAACTGCACGGCCCATCGTCATGGACTACCTCAGTGATCGAAGCGTGAGATGCAACGGCCGGAATCTATTTCGTTACGGCTTTGGCGTTCGCGACGTTGGCGCCCACTTGGCGATGCGGCCCTTGGGGCCAGCCGCCCAACCATCGGTGCGCGACGCGAACGCGACGCTGTTGTAGGCGACGGTGTCGATCATCGCCCAGCCTTCGCCGCCGTCGCTGGACGTCGCCGTGCCGGCCAGTCCGACAGCGACGAGCGATCGGCCGTTCGTTGCTGGTATGTACGCGACCGCTGACATGTAACCCGGTGGCAACGGTCCGTGCGCCAGACGCCATGTGCGCCCACCGTCGCTCGTGACGGCGACGTTATCAAATGCTTGCTTCGGCTTACTGTACTCGCCGCCGACGGCGACGCCGTGCTCCGCATCGGCGAAGGCGACCGAAAAAATTCCCGCGGCCGAGTTGCCGGCGTGAATCGGTGTGTCGGCCACGGTCCAACTCCGACCGCGATCGCTCGATCGAAACACGCGGGCCCGCGGTCCGCCACCGGTTCCGATCCACACGTTCGATTCGCCCTGCACCGTCAGACACGTTCCGCTCGCGGCAAACGCGGCCTCGCCCGGCAGCACGGCCGTGGCGCCCGTCGCCGCGACACGCGCCCACGTCTTTCCGCCGTCGTCGGTGGCCAGAATGAACAACTCACCGCCGACAGGATCGCTCAACGCGATCCCGTGTTGCGCGTCCCAAAACGCAAGTGCGTCGAGAAAGACGCCGTGTTGCGTCGTCTCGAATTGCTTGTTCCAGCGGGCGCCGTCGTCGGTGTGAAAAATCTGCGCCTGCCCTTGCTCCGCGGGACCGGCGCTGAGTGACCAGGCGACCGTGGCGCTCGACGCCGCGATCGCGCGCAGATCGAGGGTCGAGCCGGTTGGGATCGAATCGAGCTTCCACGTTCGCCCGCCATCGGTCGAGTGAACGACGCGGTTCCGCGTGCCGCTCGCCCAGACGACGCTCGGGCTCAGCGCGACGAGCCCGCGGAATTCGGCATCGGTGCCGCTCTGTTGCGGGACCCATTGGGCGCGCGCGGCCGTGGCGGCGACACTCAGCGCGAGTACCAAGGAAAGTCTCATTGTCGTATCCTCATTCTCATGTTCAGCCCCACCAAAACGCCGCGGCGATGATGCCGTACAGACCGATCAGCGCCACACCCTCGAGCCAGATGGTCTCACCATCGTTGACGATGATGGCGGACGTGAGCGTCGTGAGGAGCAGCGCGGCGATCAACAGCGGCGGCATCGCGAGCGTCAGAACGGTCCCCCCGAGTGCCGACGAGAGCAGCACCAGGACTGGTGCGACGACCAACGCGATGAGCAACGAGCTGTTGAGAATGACGCTCATCGCGTAGTCGGGCCGGTTTTTCGCGGCGAGCCTGATGCCGGCGACGTTCTCGACCGCGTTGCCGGCGATGGCGACGATCACGATGCCGGCGAAGGCCTGCGAGATGTGCAGCGTCTTGATCGCCGGCTCGAGCGCCGCGACGAACCACTCGGACACGAACGCGGCACCGATCGACGCGCCCGCAAGGACCGTCAGCGCTACCGACATGGACCACCGAGCCGACGTCATGTCCTGGTGCTCGGCGTGACGCACCGAGAGCTCGGGATCGGATGTGAGCGAGAAAGGGAGGCTCGCGAGGAAGACGCCGAGCAGCAGCACCGAGCACGCGATGCTGAGGGCCTGCTCATGCGCCGCGGCCGGGGTGTGCAGCTCCGCGGCAAGCGTCGGAATCGCCAGCGCGGCGACGGCAAGCATCATGAGCGACGCGATCATTCGCGGCGCCTCGGCGTCGAAGTGAAGACGGCCGTGTTTCAGACCGCCGACGAGAATCGCGATTCCGAGTACGAGCAAAGAATTGGCGAGGATCGAGCCGATCAGCGCCGCTTGGACGACCTGGAGCAAGCCGGCGCGGAGACTGAATACACAGACCAGGAGCTCGGGAAGGTTGCCGAGCGCGGATTGCAACAAACCCGTCGCGCGCGGGCCGACGTGCGAGCCCACCTGCTCGGTGCCTTGCGAGACATGCATCGCGAGCAACGAGAGCGCGGCGGCGGTGACGACGAACGTGAGAACGTCGTTCGCGTGCGCGAAGTGGAGCACGGCGGCGACGGCCACCGTGACCGCGGTGGCGGCAAAGCTGAAGATATCGGTTCGTTGAATCACAACAGTGCCGCTTCGAAGAGACGCGCGAATCTAATACGGTCCGGCGACTCGGGGATCACACGGGCCGTCCTTGGAACGCGCTGTGTCCACTGTGCCCTCTGTGGTTACAGTCCTCTGTGGTACCTGCTGCGGACCCTGCGTCATACCTTTCTCTCTCTGTCTCAATCTCACCCAACTCCATGCTCGACCTCTCGATGATCCGCGCTGCACGCGAGCGCATTGCCGGCCGCCTGCACGTCACGCCCACGATGTCGTCTCGACGGATTGGCGACGCCGCCGGTGTTCGCCTCTTTCTAAAATGTGAGAATCTTCAGAAGACAGGGTCGTTCAAACCGCGCGGAGGGCTCAACAAGTTGAGCCAGCTCGATGACGCCGCGCGCGCGCGCGGTGTCATCACCGTGTCAGCCGGCAATCACGCACAAGCGGTAGCGTGGGCAGCGCAGTCGCTGGGAGTTCGGGCAACAGTGGTTATGCCGACGGTCGCCTCGCCCGCGAAGATCGACGCGAGCCGCGGGTACGGTGCCGAAGTCGTGCTGTATGGGGCATCGGGGATCGAGGCGTTTCGCCACGCGCACGAGCTCGAGCGCGAGCGGAATCTCACATTCGTCCATCCATTCGACGATGAGCTGATCTGTGCGGGTGCAGGCACCGCCGGCCTCGAGCTGATCGAACAGATCAACGACCTCGACACGGTGGTGATCGGGATCGGCGGCGGCGGGCTGATCTCCGGAATGGTCGTCGCGATCAAGGAGATGAACCCGAAGATCCGAGTGTACGGCGTCGAACCGACGGGCGCGTCGTCGATGCGTCAAAGCCTCGATGCGGGTCGCGCTGTCCATCTGCAATCGCTCAACACGATCGCCGACGGCCTCGCCGCACCGATGGCGGGAGAGATCAACTACCAGATCGTTCGTCGTTACGTCGACGACGTGGTGCTGATCGACGACGACGCGATCGCCGCGGGTGTGCGCGAGCTGCTGTCGAGCGCAAAGCTGCTCGCGGAGCCCGCAGGCGCGGCGGCGACCGCGGCCGTGATGACGCGGGCGATTCCGTTGCGCGACGGCGAGCGCGTCGCCGCGCTGGTGAGTGGAGGCAACGTCGACATTCCAAAACTGACGACGCTCTTAGCGAGGTAGCACGCCGCGTCCGCGATCGCGAAACGCGTACATTGTCGCCGAGAGCCAGACGACACCGACGACGATTCCGGCAATCACGTCGGTCGGCCAATGCACGCCGAGGTAGACTCGCGAATACAAGCTCGCGAGCATGATCGGAATGAACACGTAGTACGGCCACGTCCATCCCTTTTCGCGGTGGAGAATGATCGCGAGCGTGATGAGCACCGAGATGCTCGCGATTGCGTGGCCACTCGGATACGAGCTCCAGCCGAACCAGCCGCGGCGTTCATAGAGATCCGGACGCGGGCGATCGAACATCGCCTTGAGCGACGGATTGAGCAGATAGCTCCCGAGCTGCACGACGCCCAATCGCATGGCGAGATGCGGCTGGCCGCGTCTTGCCCACAGCCACCAGCAGATCAATGCGATTCCTGGAATGAGCGAGATGTTCGTTCCAAACCATGGGAAGACCAGCATGAGGTGGTCGACCGCTCGCGGCAACGGCGTGTGCATGCGGGCGAGCAGGTCGCGCTCCCATGGCAACCCGTTGCTCCAGCTCGCGTCGCCCGAAGAGCGAGTCACGACCGCGGACAGCACACCGACGCCGAATGACAGCGCGTAACCGACGAGGATCACTCCCCAGCGCTGCCGCCACCAAGGAGGAATCTCTTCCGTGGAGAGAATTTCTTCGTTCGCGATTGCTGCCATGCTCGCTATTCAGGCACGTTGCCTGCCACGACCGCGGCCGGGAGGAATAGCGAATGGCCGACGATCGAGCGAAGGACATGAAGGGTCGAGACATCGAGGCACACGGGAAGGGCAAAGGTCGCGCACGCGAGGAGAGCTTTGCCGGCGCCGACATCGCGGGCGACGAAGAGGAGCAGACACGCGACCGCGAGCGCGTCGGCCACGACCACACCGACGAGGTCGGTGAAATTACCGAGACCGAGCTCGACGACTGGGGTTCGATCTAGTCGATCAAACCGCGGTCTCGTACGGTCATCATCGTCCCGACCATCGTCGCGACGAGGCGCTCTGTCTCACCCGCGTACGCGGTGACGTCGCCCCAACACACGGTGACGGTCTTGCCGGCGCGAATGACGCGTCCGCGAGCAACGATGCGGTCGCCGACCGCCGGCGCGAGTAGGTTGATCTTGAATTCGACGCTCAGCACCGCCGCTCCCACGGGCATGAGGCTGAAAGCGGCGTAGCCGCACGCACTGTCCGCGGCGGCGGCGAGCACACCGGCGTGCAAAAAGCCGTGCTGCTGGGTGAGATCGTCGCGCACATCGAGCTCGATGTCGACTTCACCGGCGCCGACGCGCGAGAGGCGCGCGCCGATCGTCGCCATGAATCGTTGTCGCGCGAAGCTGTTGCGGACGCGCTCGTCGAATGCAGGATCCTCGGGCGTGTGCGCCGCGGGGGACGTCACGCCGCTTGCCGGCACGCGCAGCAAATTGGATCGGCGCCAAAATCGACGAGCAGGCGGCGGAGCCACGAACCGTGTAGGTGACGCTCACACAGAATCCTGCGGCACCGCACACACGCGCCGCCGGCGATGAGATCGAACCGCCGGCCGCAGACGTCGCACTCGGTCGCCATCTCGGTGTGTCGGAACAGCCGGATTCGGCGACTCATGCGACGTCGGCGCGTGCGTTCACGTTAGGGCTTTTTGCTGCGCGTCTGGGTGTGAACTCTCGCCACGGTCCACGCGACGATCGTCGCACATCCGCTCTGTCCCGGCGGCGAGTATTGCGGCGGCGTCTCGCTGCCGTGATACACTTCGATCGCGACGAGCTCCGACGGCTGCACGAAATTGTCGATGTCGCCCGGTGTCATCTGTGTCCAGATTTGTCCGTCCACATAGAAGTTGACACATCCAGTTGTGGCGCTGCGGCTGTCGGTGATGACGTACGTTCGCCCGTCACCTGTCGGCTGGATTCTCAAGCCGGGATCCATGCGCATCACGTCGCTGAACGACATCGACTGGTGATTGATCTGCTTGCCGTCGTAAAAGCGTCCCATCCCGGTCTGCTTGCGTTGCAGATACCCGATGTCGGACAGCGCCTTGTCCTGAGCCGCTTCGACGCGCATCGTCTCGAGCAAGGGTATCGCGTCGCTCATCGTGACCGTCGTCGCCGCCGGGCTGTTGGCCGACAATTCGACCGCGACCTCAGCCGCCGAATAGCCAAGCTTCCGGATCGTGAGCGCCTGTGTCCCGGACGGCAGGCTGTCGAGCGTGAACTCGCCGTTCGCCTTGGTCAGTGCCAGGGCACCGCCGCCTTGCAGCATCACGCGCGCGTCGCGCAGTGGCTGTCCTCTCTTATCAACCACTTTTCCAGTGACGCGCGCCGAGCCTTTGGCGTAGCGCGTCGTCTTCCCGCTGTCCGACTTCACCTCGACGATCCCTTGGTGCTGCGCCACAATGCTGAACGCGCGAAGCGCGACGAACCCATTCGTGACCTCGGCCGGCACCTCTCCCGAGCTGACGCCGTTGCGGAAGACTTGGACCTTGCCGCTCATGTCGCCGGGCAATCCGCAGATGCGATAGAACCCAGCCGAGTCGACCGGCGTCTCACGCAGGATCGGCTTCTTCCGACCGATGATGTCGGTCTCGTTGTACACGAGCGACACCTTCGATCCGAGCGCCGGGCCGTTCGTATCCGGATCGCGCACGAACCCGACGAGCACGGCCGGCCCACGCGAGCGCCAGACCGAATTGCAAAGCGCGCTCGCCAAACGCTCGCCGCCCGGGATCGTGAGATCGAGCTCGTGCGATTGCCCCGCGACGAAAGGATATGCCGGCGTTCGCATCTGAATGCCGAGCGTGTCGAGCACCGGGTGCAGCACCATGATCCGATGCTGGCCCGGCGGAACGCTGTCAATGCGATAACGCCCGTCGGCGTTGGTCATGCCGCTTCGCGATGCGCCTTCGACGATGACGTTCGCGTTCGCCAAGGGGATATTATGGACGCTGTCCATCACGAACCCCTGGACGGCAGAGAATCCACTTGCCGCCGGGACAGGTCGTTGGGCGCGAAGTTCGTGAGACGGCGCAGCGGCCGAACAGACGATGACCGTCGTGAGGACCACGGCCCAGCGCGGTGCGCGATTGGTGTGAGAGGTCGCGTGCTTCATGGGCAAGCTGCGAGTTGAGGAGAGGGACTACCGCAAATTATGAATGGAGTCGACCGCGTTCTACCCCCTGCGCGACCCGGGGTTGCGATCGGTGGCCAAACCGAAGCCCAACAATATCTTAACCCAAATGTCGATTTGTGTGGCCTCCGTTCGACTAGTTGCAGCACGAACACGGTAGCCACTACACACCATGGAGATCGACCGATGCAATACCTTCTGCTCATCTATCAGAACGAACAGCAAAATTCTGCCGCGACGGCCAACGGTGAAATGCGGGCCGAGTACCGCGCGTTCACCGAAAGCATTGCCAAGTCCGGCCACTACAAGGGTGGCAACGCGCTTCAGCCAACCAACACCGCCACCACCGTCCGTGTTCGCGGCGGCAAACGACAGGCGACCGACGGTCCGTTCGCCGAATCGCGCGAGCAGCTCGGCGGCTATTATCTCGTCGACGCCAAGGATCTCGACGAAGCGATCGGCCTCGCCGAGCGCATCCCGGGCGCGCGAACGGGATCGATCGAGGTGCGGCCGGTCCTGACTATCCCGACGCCGTGACAGCTGAGCTGGAGCAGGAAATTGGCCGGGTGTATCGGACCGAGTCCCGACGAATACTTGCCACGCTGATCCGCCTCCTCGGTGACTTCGATGTCGCCGAGGAGGCGCTGCAGGATGCCTTTGGTGTAGCACTGGAGCAGTGGGCACGCGACGGGATTCCATCGAATCCGCGCACGTGGCTCGTCAGCACGGGTCGCAATCGCGCCATTGACCGGATGCGCCGCGACGCTCGCTTCGTCGCTCGCTCTGATGACGTGGGCGCGGATTCCGTCGCTGTCGATCCGACCGAGCCTATGGAGAACGAGAGCGGCGTGGAAGACGATCGGCTGCGATTGATCTTCACCTGCTGTCACCCGGCCCTCGCGCCCGAGTCGCAAGTCGCGCTGACGCTGCGCACGATCTGCGGACTGACCACGGAGGAGATCGCGCGCTCGTTCCTCGTGCCCGTGCCGACGATGGCCCAACGGTTGGTCCGTGCGACCGGAAAGATTCGCGCGGCGAGAATTCCATATGGCATTCCGCCGGCGAGCGAGCTCCCCGGACGAATCGATGCCGTCCTCGCCGTCGTCTATCTGGTGTTCACAGAGGGCTACGCGGCGACGTCGGGCGACGAGCTGATTCGTCGCGAGCTGTGCGGCGAAGCGATTCGACTCGGCCGCTTGCTCGTGGAGTTGATGCCGACGGTGAGCGAGACGAGCGGCCTGCTCGCGCTCATGCTGCTGCACGACGCGCGTCGCGACGCGCGAAGCACCGCGACCGGAGAGCTGGTCCTTCTCGAGGAACAGGATCGCACGCGCTGGAATCGCGAACAGATCGAGGAAGGCGTGCGTTTGGTCGACGCGTCGTTGCGCAGCGCGCGTGTTGGTCCGTACGCGATACAAGCGGCGATCGCGGCGCTTCACGCCAAAGCGCCGACGCCGTCCGACACCGACTGGAGACAAATCGCCGCGCTCTACGCGCTCTTGCTCGAGCGGGCGCCGAGCGCGGTTGTCGAGCTCAATCACGCGGTCGCGGTTGCGATGGTCGATGGCCCCGAGGCCGGCTTGCTGCTGATCGACGCGATCGACGCGCGCGGCGAGCTTCGAGACTACCATCTCCTCGACGCGGCGCGCGCCGATCTGCTACGACGACTGGGGAGACACGATGAGGCGACTCGCGCGTACGAGAGGGCGCTCGAACTCGCCGCGCTGGAGCCCGAGCGCCGATTCCTCAGCCGTCGAATCAGCGAATTACAATCGCATGACTCTGATCGAGTGCCGGCTCGATCGTGAATTGGATCTTGTCGCCTCTCCCGGCGGCCAGCGGCCCGACGACCGCGCGACCGCGGCCGTCCGTCGGGATCGCCGCGACGTAGAGCGAACCGGTCGGGAACATTTGCGGATCGAGCAAGATGCTGGTCGAATCGCTCCCGCCCACCGAGCCGGCGAATTGCGTCCGCCCGTTCAGGACGGTGCGGAGCTCCATTGGTGACGTGCTCCAATTCTTGACGTGAAGGACGACAGTTTTCGCTGCATCTGCGGGATCGATCACACTGCCCGCGGCCGAGCTCTGCATGTAACGGTTGCACGCGCCGCTCAGGCTCGCCGCGGCGAATAGAATCATAAAAGTGCGAATCTTGAGCATAGTTTCCTCCTGTGCTCGTCGCCCGCCGTCGGGCGTCAGCCACAAGAAGGCATGTTCAATGCCGTCTTGCCGGTTGCTACATGTGCTCGAAGGCGTTCAGTGTATCGAGCGCGTCGAGATTCGTATAGCAATACGGGCCGCATTGCGTGAGGCCGGCGCGGCGAAACAATCGGCGATACTGCGCGGCCGTGCGCTCGATCCACCCCGCGCGGTCGCCTTCCATCTGATCTTCCGTCGCGAAGGTCTCGATGTAGGCGACACCGCCGAGCAGTCGGCGGATCGAGCGCAGCCCGCGCTCGAGCTCCGGTGTGTCGACGTATTGTAGCACGTCGGCGCAGACAATGAGATCGACATCGCGGCGCAGCTTCATCTTCGCGAGATCGCCCAGGCTCCCGCGACGAATGTTGCGCGCCGCACCGAATCGTGCGAGCACGTAGTCGCTGGAGTCGATACCGGTGTAGGTTGCCTCGGGACGCAGGCGGCGAATGACCGGAAACCACGGCGCTTCGCCGCAGCCGACGTCGAGGATGGTGCGAATGCGCCGGCCGATGAGAAATTCCGTCACGGCGACCGCCATTCGTGCCTTGCGCTCCAGACTCTCGCGGGTCGAGACTCTATCGGTCGGATGGCGGTACCACCGTTCGAAGTACGCGTGGTCGTATGATTTCATGGCGGTCACAAAGACTGTTCGGAAAACGGGGCATGCGAACACTATCGGTCGACGTCGGCGGCAGTCACGTCAAAGCGTCCGTGCTGAGCGAGCGCGGAAAGATGCTACATGAGCGCGTGCGCGCCGAGACACCGAGCGATGTCACGCCGAGTCGTCTGATTCGAATTATCGCGGATCTCGCCGAAACGTTGCCGGACTATGATCGTGTGTCCGTGGGGTTTCCAGGTGTCGTGCGCGCCGGCGTCATTCGAACGGCCGTCAACCTCGGCGACGAACGCTTCGCGGGATTCAATTTGGGACGCGCGTTGACGAAGAGGCTTGGCGCGCCGGTGCGTGTGTGCAACGACGCCGACATGCAGGGCTTCGGCGCGATCCGCGGCAAGGGCGTCGAGATGGTGATCACCCTCGGCACCGGGTTCGGCACGTCGCTCTTCGAGAATGGACGGTTGGCCCCGCATCTCGAGCTGGCGCATCACCCGTTTCGCCACAATCGCACGTACGAGGACGAACTCAGCGACGCGGCGATGAAGCGTGTCGGACGGCGCACCTGGAATCATCGCCTGTCGCTCGCGATCGATACGCTGCGCGCACTGACCTGGTTCGACCATCTGTACATCGGCGGCGGCAACTCGCGTAACGTCCGTCTCAGACTACCCCGCGACATCTCCATCGTCGACAATGCCGCCGGAATCATTGGCGGCATTCGGTTGTGGTCCGACGAGAACGCGTGATCGCGATCACTAATCGCCATGTGCACACGAGAATCCTCGCGAGAAATCGGGCGCAAATGACGTGGAGGGCACGTCGTCTGCTGAGTTGAATCCATCCACGCCTTGCACGGAGGTATCGATGGATGAGAAACCTCGTCGCGACGACGCACGCAACGGTCAGAGCCGTGAAGCAACGAATGCGGAAGAGACTGATCAACGCGATGAGCTGGCTCGCCGTCGAGAACACCCGCGCGAACATCCCGCGCTGACTCGGCGCGAACGCGAGGAGCGCTGGCCGATCGGCTAGTTGGCGGTCGACCTATTGATCGCGCCGCGAGAACTGGATGTAGTCGGTGTACGGCGGCTGGTGACCGGCCTGGCGAAGCGACCGCGCGATCTGGCCACGATGGTAGCTCCCGTGCATCGCGACGTGGGTGACGATTTCGCCGACGGGACTCCGGTAGTCGCGTCCCGCGCTGTTGCGGTACGCGACGACTCGCGCCAGCGCATCGTCGTCCGAGATGGTGACCAATTGCTCGAACAAATCGGCGTGTTCCGCGGCGAGGTCGCGTGCCTGCGAAACGTCGAGCGTCGGCCACACGGCGTGTTGCTGCGGCTCGCCGCGAATGCGCGCGTACCACAGATGCTCGACCGATGCGACGTGCGCGAACAATCGCACGGCCTCGGCGGGCGGATCATGTGCGAGCGCGTCGGCGAATTGCGCGTCGGCCCACCGCATGTGTCCCACGAGTCGCAGCAGGGTGTCGTTCATCGCGAAGTTGCCTCTGGCGAAGTTGGCCTCACGAATAGATAGTGTGCCATGGACATCGCCGCCCGCCCTGATGATCCCGCGCTCGACGAGATGGCGCGGTCGATTTACACGATGTTTCCACGCTGCATGCGTTGCGGCGAGCCGATCGCCCGCTATGAAGATGCCGACGTCCGCATCCTCACCCACCGCGTCGTGCATCGCGATGAGTGTTCGGTGGGGGAAGAGATGGCGGAGTAGTGGGCAACCGTTGGACTAGCTTCTCAACTTCGGTTGCTTCCAGACTCAGCTCGGAAACGGATTATCGACCGGAATTCCCGGCGACGGTTGGTTCGGCGGTAGGTCGATGATCGTGACCGGCGTTTCGTCGGGGCTCGCCGGTCCGGGTTCCGGGTGTGGAAACGGTTCCGGTTCCGGATGCGGGTCGGGCGTGGGTGCGGTCATACGTTAGCCTCGATGACGTATACTCCCGCGCCATTGCACGTTTCGCGCGCGGCGCCTTGCCGCGTCCAACAGGGCGTGCGACAATCCGTCAGCAACCTCATCTTCGACGCGCCTTCCACCCACCGGGGTTCACGTGCACACGTTTCGTCGTTCGCTGCTGCTGACCATTGTCGGACTGTGCGGCGCGGTCGCACTCCACGCGCAACAAATCGACCCGCGCATGTATTCGGAAATGCGCTGGCGCATGATCGGACCATTTCGTGCGAGTCGCACCAAGGCGGCCGTGGGGATTCCCAACCAGCCGAACGTGTTCTACATCGGCGCGGTCGACGGCGGCGTGTGGAAGACAACCGATTACGGACGCACCTGGACGCCGATCTTCGACGACCAACCGTCGGGATCGATCGGCGCGATCGCGATCGCGCCGTCGAACGCGAGCGTCATCTACGTCGGCAGTGGGGAAGGGCTGCAGCGCCCCGATCTCTCGACCGGCGACGGGATTTACAAGTCGACCGACGGCGGCAAGACGTGGACGCATCTCGGTCTACGCGACGGCCAACAGATTCCGCAAATCGTCGTCGATTCGCGTGACCCGGACCGCCTGTTCGTGGCCGTCCTCGGTCACCCCTATGGCCCGAACGCCGAGCGAGGCGTGTTTCGCTCGACCGACGGCGGGAAGACGTTTCAGAAAGTCCTATATCAGGACGAGAATACCGGCGCCGTCGACATCGTGATGGATCCGGCAGATCCCAACACGCTATACGCCGCGATGTGGGAGGCACGACAGGGTCCGTGGGAGAACGGACAGTTCTCGGGCCCGGGGAGCGGGTTGTACAAGACGACCGATGGCGGCGCGACGTGGCGCAAAGTCGGCAAGGGTCTCCCGACGTTCGAGCAGGACGGCCTCGGACGAATCGGGATTACGGTCGCGCCCAGCATGCCTTCGCGCCTGTTCGCGACGATCGACGCGCGACGGAACGGCGGCTTGTATCGCTCCGACGACGCGGGTGAGAACTGGCGTCTGTCGACCACCGACGACCGTGTCGTGAGCCGCGCGTCGGACTTCGCCGAAGTAAAGGTCGACCCGAAGAATCCGGACGTCGTGTACACGGCGAGCGTTGTGTCGTGGAAATCGGTCGACGGCGGAAAGGCATTCAGCGCGTTGCGTGGCGCGCCCGGCGGCGATGACTATCATCGCATCTGGATCAACCCGAACAACACGAGCATCATCATCATCGGCAGCGACCAGGGCGCGATCATCACGGTGAACGGCGGCGAGTCGTGGAGCTCGTGGCTGAATCAGCCGACCGCGGCGTTCTACCACGTCATGACCGACAACGCGTTTCCGTATCGCGTCTGTAGCGGGCAGCAAGAGTCCGGCTCGGCGTGCGTGCGCAGTCGCGGTGACGACGGCCGCATCCTCGATTGGGACTGGCATCCCGTCGGCACCGAGGAGTACGGCTACGTCGCGCCCGATCCGTTGGATCCCGACATCGTCTACGGCGGCAAAGTATCGCGCTGGGATCGTCGCACGGGCGAAGTGCAGCAAGTTGGGCCGCGCGTCGGTCGCGGCGGTGGCGGCGACTATCGAACGTTGCGCACGGCGCCACTCGTCTTCTCGACCGTCGATCCACACGCGCTGTTCTTCGCGTCGAACACGGTGTGGAAGACGATCAACGGCGGAAAGAGCTGGACGCAGATCAGCCCAGATCTCACGCGCACCGACTCGATTGTGCCGCCGGGCGTCGGCAAGTATGCGGGCGAGCCGGCAGCGGTGGCGCGGCATGGCGGCGTCGTCTACACGGTGGCGCCGTCGTACGTCGACATCAAGCGCATCTGGTCGGGCAGCGACGACGGATTGATTCACACGACGGCCGACGGCGGCGCACACTGGAGCGATGTGACGCCGGCCGATCGCCGCGCGCATCCGTGGAGCAAGATCTCGATCATCGACGCCAGCCATTTCGACGCGAACACGGCCTACGCCGCGGTCAACACGATTCGTCTCGACGACTTCAAGCCGCACATCTATCGCACGCACGACGGTGGGAAGACGTGGGCGCAGATCACGACGGGGATTCCCGATGGAGCGATCGTCAACGTCGTGCGTGAGGATTCGAAACGGAAAGGACTGTTGTTCGCGGGAACGGAGACGCAGGTCTGGGTCTCGTTCGACGACGGCGACCATTGGTCGTCGCTCCGGCTCAACATGCCAGCGACCTCGATCAGAGATCTCGTCATCAAGGACGACGACATCGCCGTCGGCACGCATGGGCGGTCGTTCTGGATCCTCGACGACATCGCGCCGCTGCGACAGATCTCGCCGAGCACGGCGTCGAGCGCGGCGAGCTTGTTCGCGCCGGCGAGCGCGTACCGGTTCCGCTGGAGCAAGTACACCGACACGCCGATCCCGCCGGACGAGCCGTGGGCCCAGAATCCGCCCGACGGTGCGATCGTCGACTATTACCTGGGCGCAAACGCCGGCGGCGACACGAAGCTCGAGATCGTCGAAGCGAGCGGTCGAGTGATTCGCGCATACTCGAATCGTGACACGTCGATGGCGCCGGCGGACTTAGGCAACACGCCGTCATACTGGATTCGTCCGACGAAGGTTCTGTCGGCGGCGCCCGGCTTTCACCGCTTCGTCTGGGATCTACACTACGCCGCGCCGGCGGGCACGAGCTCGCAACCCGGGCAATACCCGATCTCAGCGACGCCGCACGACACGCCGCGCGGCCCGCGCGGTCCCTGGGCGCTACCGGGGCAGTACACGGTTCGCTTGACCGCGGGCGGCAAAACGTACGAGAAGCCGCTCGTGGTGAGAATGGATCCGCGCGTCAAGACGTCGGCGGTGGTGATCGCGCAGGAACACGCACTGGCTGTGGCGCTGTTCGACGACATCGCGCGCGACTCGGCGATCGTCGCCCAGGTTCGCGCGTTGCAGACGCCGCTGCACGCGGTCCGCGATCGGGCGAACAACGCAACGCTCACCGAGGCGATCAACACGTATGATGAAAAGCTCAACGGGCTCGCGGGGCAGGGCGGCGGTGGTGGACGACGAGGCGGCGGTGGTGGTCGAGGTCGCGGCGGCGCGGGGGCCCAGCCGAGCTTTTCGTCGATCAATGGCGAGCTGCTGTCGATGCTCGCGCTGCTCGAAGGCGCCGATGCCGAGCCGACAACGCAGGCGCTGGCCGCCGTGCGTGGAACGCAACGCGACTTCGACGCCCTCGTTGCCAGATGGAATGCGCTGCGGACGACGGACCTGAACGCGCTCAACGCGAAGCTGCGCGCGGCTGGGCAGCAGACGGTGTCTATCTCGCCGTAACGCGGGGCTCGCGCTGTCTCGTCGCAGCCCAGGCTATGGCTAAGGCCGGCGGCAGCGCGAGCCCGATCACGGCCAGATTCACCTGCGACGACAACAGCACCAGGTGCGCGACGAGCGCGATAACGGACAATCCCGCCAGCCCGAGCGCGAGCGCGCGCGTCCACGCCGCCGCCCGGCCGCTCCACATCGTAATCGCGATCAACACCGCTAACACGAGCCACAACGGATTGAACAACAGCAGATTCTCATTGCGATGCGCGAACACGTGATCGGTCACGGTCCATAGGAGCGTGAGCAACAGACCGAGAACGCCGGCCACGACACACCAGAGTGACATCACGATCGCCGCCCCGATGCGCGCACCGCGGCTGGCCGACGTCGCGCGAACACCCGACCAAGCGAAGAGCAGCGCCAGCGCGAGACCAATCGCCATCAGCCAAGGCGCGAGATTCGGCGGTTGCTCCGCTTCCGGGCCGCGCGTCGCCTTGAACAACACACGCTCGCCGCGCACCACCGGACGCGTCGCACCCGTGCTGTCGCGGATCTGCAACGTTCCGACGACGTCGTGCAGCCGTCGCGGAAGAAACATTTCCTGCCACATCGTGATCTTCGAGTCCGACGGCTCGCCCAGCCCGATGTCCACGCCAACGACGAGCGGCTTGTCGCCCTGCATCAGTCGGAGCGCCTCGGAGCGATACGATGCGTCGGTGAACCGCGATGAGTGTGCTTTGAGCTGACCGCCGAGTACGAGATCGAGTAGATCGCGCGGCCGCGTCGAGCAGTTGTCGACGAAGTAGTCGTAGCGATACTGCAGATTCTCCGGTCGCGCGTTGATCTGAATCAAACGCAGCAGCGAGTCCTTTTGCGCCGGCGCGAGGTCGAGCTCCTGCGACACGACGGATCGATTGAAGTATTGGTATTGATACAGCAGATCGGCCAATGTCTGGCCGCCCATCTGATAGAGCATCAAGCCCTGTAAGAAGTGCGGAATGAAGTGCGGCTGATGGCTGTCGAAGACGCCCCAGTTGAAGACGGTATCGCGACCCGTGACGTTGTCGTGGAGCCAGATTGCCGTGTGGCCGAACATCTCCCACACCTCGGAGCCGTTACCCATCGTGAGCAACGAAACCGTGACGTTCTGGCCCGACTGGTGGAGCGGATCGGTCGAATTCGCGGGTGCGACCGCGGGCGGCGCGACCTGCGCAGCAAGCGTCGTGGCGGAGAACAGCGCGAGCGCGTTGCGCAAAAGTGCACGGAGCATGGCCGGAAACTAACGGGCGGGACTAGCGGCCAGGGATGGCCTCGGCGACGCATTTCGCGAGTGCCATGACCGTGATCATCGGATTCACGCCACTCGACGCAGGAAACGCGCTTGCATCGGCGACGTAGAGGCCGCGCACGCCGAATACTTGACCGTTCTCATCGCACACCGCCGTTCGCGCATCCCGTCCGATGCGGCAGGTGCCCATTTGATGCGCGCTGAAGAGCAATGAGCGGTTGTCGGCGAGCGGTTCGCGCAGCAAGCGGTCGCAGAACGTGTCGATGTCGCGCGATGTCGTCGCGTTCGTTTGGCGGAACGATGGTCCCTTCGTATGAAGCGTGAGCACTTCCTCGGCGCCGGCCGCCAGATGCACGCGCGCTCCGGCGACGATTCCCTGGGCAATCAGCGATTGCTCGGTGCGGCCCGGCCGGTAGTCGATCATCGCCGTTCCGTCGCGTCGCACTCGAACCCGGCCGCCACTTGCGTCGCGCGTGAGTGCGATGATGGCGCTCGCGTGCGCGCATCGCTGCATCAGCCGCCGATGATCGCGTGCGCCGGTCCACGGAATGGCCAGCGCGAGGAGGCCGGGATGCGTCGGCGCCGTCTCCATGCGAAAGCCATAATTGCCCGCGATCGCCGTGAAATGATTGCTCACGATCGTCTGCGGCGGACCTGTCCACGGCTCGACACGCTCCGAGTACACACCGGCGACGGCCGTTGTCGGATGCAGATACAGATTGCGGCCGAGCTCCGGGAGCGTGACCCCGGATCGGAGAAGCAGCGCGGGCGACTGAATCCCGCCCGCGGCGACGACCACCGTCGGCGCGCGAACCGTCACCGTCGATTCCCGCCCGTCCGCGTCGCGCGACAGTGCCTCGACGCCGGTCACGCGGCCGTTCGCCATCGTGACGCGCTGCGCGGCACACGCCGCGATGATCGTCGTGTCGCCCGTGCGCTGCGCATCGGCGAGGAATGTGAGCGTCGTCGCCTGCTTGCCGCCGACGCGACAGCCAAACGTGCAGTAGCCGCACTGTGTCGTATCGCAGCCATGTGAGTTGCGGGCGATCGGCGACCATTGATACCCGAGCGATTCGCAACCGCGCTTGAGCGGCGCGTTGTTCGCGTTCACGATACTCTCATCGGTCGAGACACACGACCGCGCCCACACGAAATCCGTGGCGCGCGCGAAACGTTCGTCGGTAAACCACGCGCAACCCGACTTCTCCCTCCACTCGTCGCGAACGTCATCCGGCGTGCGAAGCGACGTCTGCCAGTTCACCGCCGTGCCTCCGCCAAGACACGCCCCGGCGAGAATCGACAGGCTGAGGTCGCGCGTGGCCGTGAGTCCGGCGTCGAGGAAAAGCCGCTGCGTGCTCTCGAGCTCTCGTTGGCTGAAGTCGGCCGCTTGATCACCCGGCCCGGCCTCGAGCACGATCACGCGCATGCCGCGCGCGGCGAGATCCGCCGCGGCGACCCCACCTCCCGCGCCGGAACCGATCACGCACACGTCGCAATCGAGCGTCGTCGGTGTCGAGATCGGTCGCACGCGGAGCGCGACCAAACCGGGCGCCGGGAGCGGGGACGGACGATAGCCGATCGAGCTCCACGTCACGTTCTCGCCGACGCCATCGGTCACGCTGTACGACAAGAAATTCGCGAGCCGCTTGAGTGCTTGAAATCCGCTGCGCAACTGCGGCACCGGACTGTTCGCCAATGTCAGCAACAGGCGTTCGCGTTGCTCGACCGTCATTCGCGTCACGCCGCGGGGCGTTCGCGCGAGGATCAGCCCGACAACTCCGACGTCGAGAAGACCGAGCAATTGTTGCAACTCGGCTTGCTGCGCGGGGGCGAGCCGGGCGATGGTCGCCTCAGCGGCCGCGGGGACGCCGAGTTTGGTCGCGCTCGCCGCGAAGAGCACCGCATCATCACCAGCCTCGGCCGCGAGGGCGGGCTGGAATGCTTCGCAGAGCGAGGCGAGGGTTGCTCGCTCGCGCGCCGTCAACGACCAGATCGCGTCCATGGTTGCCCCCAACTTGCAGACAACGGTTGAGTGGCGATAGGCAATGAATGCGAGGAGGACACGATGCCTTCACTCTCCGTCGGGCTCAGGCGAATCGCTCGACCGCTCGCGTCGGACAACGATCTCGATCCGTTGCTGAGCGCCGTCGGCGACGCGCGCTTCGTTCTCCTTGGGGAGGCGTCGCACGGGACATCGGAGTTCTATACATGGCGCGCGCGGATCTCGAAACGGCTGATCGAAGAACGTGGCTTCTCCTTCATTGGCGTCGAGGGTGACTGGCCCGACTGCTATCGCGTCAACCGATACGCGAAGCACATGGCCGATTCCGGCGACAGCGCGCTCGACGTGTTGCATGCGTTCGAGCGCTGGCCGACGTGGATGTGGGCGAATCGCGAGGTGATCGAGCTCGTCGAGTGGCTGCACGATCACAACCGCCGCACCGTGAGCGAGCGTCAGGTTGGGTTCTACGGCCTCGACGTCTATTCCCTGTGGGACTCGATGCGCGCCGTCATCGAGTACCTCGCGCGCATCGATCCCAAGCTCGCTGCGGCGGCGCGACGTGCCTACAACTGCTTCGAGCCGTATGCCGAAGATGTGCAGGAGTATGCGCGTGCGACGGCGATCGTGCCCACGTCGTGCGAGGACGAGGCGATTGCGGTCCTGCGCGAATTGCGCGTCAACGCACCGCAATTCCGCGAAGACGGCCGCGAAGGCTTCTTCAACGCCGAGCAGAACGCGCTCGTCGCGAAGAACGCGGAGTTGTATTACCGGACGATGGTGCGCGGCGGGCCGTCATCGTGGAACGTGCGCGATCATCACATGGTCGAGACACTCGATCGGCTGATGCAGCATCACGGTCCGCGCGCCAAGGCGATCGTCTGGGAGCACAACACGCATATCGGCGACGCGCGCTTCACCGACATGGCGCGCGCGGGCATGGTGAACGTCGGTCAGCTCGTGCGGCAGGCGCACGAGCGAGACGGCGTGTTGTTGGTGGGCTTCGGCACGCATCGTGGAACGGTCATCGCCGCCGAGGAATGGGGCGCGCCGATGGAGCGCATGCGCGTGCCGCCCGCGCGAGCGGGCAGCTTCGAGGAGGCGATGTACGACACGGCGGTGGGCGATTCGCTGTTGATTTTCAACGGCCGCGACGACGGCGGAGTGGTCGGTCTCAATGAGCCGCACGGTCATCGCGCGATCGGCGTCGTCTACGATCCGCGCGGCGAACGGTGGGGGAACTACGTGCCGACAATTGTGCCGCGACGATACGATGCCTTCCTCTACATCGACGAGACGCGCGCGGTCGATCCGTTGCACCTGCCGGTGCACGTCGGCGGTGAGCCACCGGAGACGTACCCAAGCGGAGTGTGAGCGAGAATCATAGATTGGGCCATGGCTCCGTTTCCGGCCACACGCCCATCGGTTATCCGCGCCCTGAACGACGACGATCGCGAGACACGCACCCGCGCGCGGGAGACGCTCGCCGCCACCTACTGGAAGCCCGTCTACAAGTACGTGCGACTCAGGTGGAATACGTCACGCGAGGACGCCGAAGATCTGACCCAGGATTTCTTCCTTCAGGCGTTCGATCGCTCGACGCTGGAGCACTACGACGCGAACCTGGCGCGCTTTCGCACGTTTCTCCGGACGTGCGTCGACGGCGTCGTCGCGAACGCGCGTCGCGACGCGAACCGCATCAAACGTGGCGGCGCCATCAGGTTCACCGCGATGGACTTCGCCGGCGCCGAGCTGGAGCTGGCCGGGGTTGCGCCGCCGGCCGACGCGCAGATCGACGAGTTCTTTCGTCGTGAATGGGTGCGAGCCGTCTTCGAGCAGGCGGTCCATCGTCTCCGTGGCGAATGCGAGCTCGATGGACGCCAGGCGCCGTTCGCGTTGTTCATGCGCTACGACATCGAGCCGATGGACGAGGGCGCGCGTCCGACGTACGCGCAACTCGCACGCGAATTCGATCTTCCCGAAACGAAGGTAACGAACTACCTGGCTCTGGCACGGCGCCGATTTCGACATCACGTGCTCCATGTACTCGCCGATCTCACTGGGAGCGACGAGGAGTACGCAGAGGCCGCGCGCGACCTCCTCGGCGTCGACGCGTGACCAAGCCGTGAGCGGACCGATCTCCGACGTCGCGATCCGCCGTCTCCAGATGATTGGCGAAGTCCCCGACCTCTCGCATACGAAGTACGATCTCGTAGAGTTGCTGGGCCAGGGTGGAATGGGCTCTGTCTATCTCGCGCGAGATCGTGCGCTGGATCGTCTCGTCGCCCTCAAAGTCGTGGCGACGTTCGCCTTGTCGGCCGACGCGATCGACCGTTTGGTGCGCGAAGCCAAAGTGCTTGCGCGCCTCGAGCACCCGGGCATCGTACCCGTGCACGACGTCGGCACGCTGCCCGATGGGCGGGCATTCTACACGATGAAGCTCGTGCGCGGTCGCCGGCTCGATGAATATGTCGCCGACGAGACGACGGCCGCTGAGCGTCTGAGAATTCTCGAACGTCTGTTCGACACGGTGTCGTTTGCGCACGCAAACGGTGTCATCCATCGTGATCTCAAGCCGCAGAACGTGATGATCGGTCCGTTCGGTGAGGTGCTCCTGATGGACTGGGGCGCGGCGCAACTCACGGCCGCGTCCGACGGCGAGAGTCATGTGGTTGGCACACCAGGATACATGGCGCCTGAACAAACGCGCGGCGAGCGGGCCGACGAACGTGCCGACGTGTACGCACTGGGCGCCATCATGAAATTGCTCATCCGCCCGTCCGCGCCAAAGCCACTCGAAGCGATCGCGGCTCGCGCGACAGCCGCGGAACCGGGGCACCGATACGAGACGGTGGAGTCGCTCGCGGCCGACGTCGCCCGATTTCGCGCCGCGCTCCCAGTCGAGGCCTACCGAGAGGGAATCGTCGGCCGTGCCGCCCGGATCGCCCGAAAGTACGCCGTCCCGATCGCGCTGGTCCTGGCGTACCTCGCGATGCGAGCCGCCCTACTTCTCGTTCGACGTTAAAGACCGCCCGGCAAACGGGTAATGGATAGAAGAACCGCGACGCGCCGCGGCGTACGCCTACACCCCACTCGAGGAGCGGCGATGAACAAAGTATTGCTGGGAATTCTGCTCGGCGGAGTGCTCGGAATCTTCGACGGCCTGTCCGCGTTGGTTTCGGCGCCAGAGACTCGGCCGGAGATAATCGGAATTGTCATCGGCTCGACGGTGAAGGGAACCATCGCCGGGCTGGTGATCGGTTTTTTTTCACGCAAAGTGAACTCGCTCGCGCTGGGTGTGCCGTTCGGCCTCGCCGTTGGTCTGCTCCTAGCCTGGCCGATCGCATACATGAATGCCGTGGCCGGCAAGTCGTACTACTGGCAGATCATGCTTCCCGGCGGTGTGCTCGGCACGATCGTCGGCTTCGCGACGCAACGGTACGGCGAGGCGCGTGCGCGGCGAGCGGGCGCGTTGTCGTCGTCCTGAAATGCGGGTCGGACCTACTCGTACAATTCATCGAGTCGGAGCGCCGCCAGCTCGACGAGGAAGTCGCCGATCCGCTCGACCGCCGCCGCGACGTACGCGGCGCCCTTCTCGGTTGTCGCCTTGGCCGGGTTTCCGATGCCAGTATCGGCCGTGACCTGGGTCCATCGCCGCGGTGCCCACGCCCAGCCCTCGCGCACACCGCGGAGGCGCGAACGGCGCGAGCGGCCTGGGCCGGCTTCGTCGAGCGGGCGGACGAGGTCGGGCGCCAGATGCAGCATGGCGCTCGTCTCGGCCTCGCCGGCGTGATCGCCGGCCTCTTCGATGAAGTCGTGGACGTCGACGCACGACCACCAGTTGATGGAGCAGAGAAAGACCTGCGTCCGAGGCTGAAGCTCGCGGATCATCTGCCGAAAATCGTTGCCGCCGTGCCCGTTGAGGACGAGCAACTTGTGAATCGCCTGTCCCTCGAGCGCCGACACGAGATCGGCGAGCAAGGCGGCCTGCGTGCTGGGATTCAGGTTGAGACACAGCTTGATGTCCAACTGCGTCGTGTTCACGCCAAACGGAACGGTCGGCAGAACGGCCACGCGCGCGCCGCGCGACCAGGCCCGCTCAGCCGCGCGCGCCGCGACGTGATCGCATTGGATGGTGTCCGTAGCGTAGGGCAGATGATAGTTGTGAGCCTCTGTCGCGCCCCAGGGGAGAACGGCGACCTCGTATGGCGTCGCGTCGACAGTCTTCCACGTGGTTTCGGCGAGGATGTAGGGTCGAGTCATCCGCTTAATGTACCGGGCCATCCGGCGCGCTTCGAGCGAGATGGGAGTGTCGGTACCCAACGGGCCGAGACCGGCACGAGCCGTGCGCTTGTGATTGGTGACCCCAACTGGAGCGTGTGACGTGGCAGACGAGAAACTGAATGACGATCAGGGCGTGGGCGCGGCGGGCAAGGAGCCTCGCGAGGATCAATCGGGCGACCAGACCAAGAACAACGAGTGGCTTCGAGATCAAGTCGGCGAAGACCACAACCTGAGTGGATCGACCACCTATCGGACGCTTCCTGATCAGCCAGAGGGCGATCAACCAGATCAGGACCCGGGTGAGGCCGACACCAAGGATCGACAGTCGAACCGATAACCGACTTACGGCTTTTTCCATCTGTTGTTCGACCGGTCGACGTCGGGAAATACCTGTTCCAGGTCGATTTCGATTGCGGTCACGCTCGACGCCCCCTCGAGCGTGACCGCGTATTGCCGCGCTCCGGCGAGCCAGACGTCAACCGGAATCACCCGATGCTCGACACGGCCGTCGCTTCTCGTCACAGCAAGACGAATCGGCATCGGCGCGAGCCCGCGATCTTCGATCGTGACGATGAGCTTGCCGCCTGACGGCACGACCGAGCCGATCGCCTGATCGAGGGTCCAGCTCTCATACCACCACGTTCGCCAGAACCACGACAGGTCGCCCGCGGCGAGCGAGTTGAAGCTGTTGAAGAAGTCGAATTGCGTCGGGTGCTTGTACTGCCAGCGCAACCCGTAGGTGCGGTAGGCGGCGAGAAACGCGTCGTTCCCGAGCAGTGCCCGCAGCGCGACCATGTTCGTCGCCATCTTGTCGTACGACGCGATACTGTAGGCTGGCGTGTCGTAGGGATACTGATCGCCGGGACGCATGAGCGGAACCTCACCGTCGGTCCGGGCGAGCTCGATGTAATTCTCGCGCGAGATGCGCTCGCGATCGTAGCCCTTGAAGAACGCTTGCATTCCTTGGGCTTGATTGAAGCGGGTCAGTCCTTCGTCCTGCCACGCGTAGCGGCGTTCATCCGAGCCGACCTGCATCGGGAACCACATGTGCGCCGTCTCGTGGACTTGCACCGAGTAGAGCAACAGCGTATCGCGCGGTCCACCGATGCAGGTGAGCATCGGGTATTCCATGCCGGCGCACGACGCCGGCCCCTCGAGCGCGGTCATCTGCGGCCAGGGATACGGCCACAAATAGCCTGAGAGGAATTCGACGACCGATCGCTCGTACTCAGCCGATCGATCCCACGACCATTTACGTGCCTCGGGGCGATAGAAGGTGTTGATCGACGTCGTGTCGGGTCGCCCGCGTCGCTCGCGATCACCAACCACGGCGACCGTCGCGTCCCAAAGAAACTTCGATGACGCGCCCCAATCGAAGTCGCGCACATTGCGCGCGCGAAAACGCCAGGTCAGCACGCCGTCGAAGCCGGTATTCGTCGCCTTGGTCGGACCGACGCCACGGTCCTGATCGCGCACGACGTTCACCACGTGCGCACCGCGGCGCGCCTCGGCCAATCGGTCGCGCGTCTGACGCGACAGCACGTCATTCGGATTTGTCAGCTCGCCCGTCGCCGCGACGAGCCAGCCCTGCGGCACGTTCAAGTTCACCTCATAGTCCGCGTAACCCATGTAAAACTCGGCGCCGCCGAGATACGCGTCGTTCTCCCACCCGGTAACGTCATCGTACACGGCGATTTGAGGATACCAATACGCGATCATGAATACGTCGCCCGTGGTCCCCTCGCGCGGCGCGCCGTTGGGCGGAACTTGGAACGCCCACGCGATGTCGAGCTCGAGTGAGTCGTGAGGAGCGAGCGCACGGGGAAGACTGATCCGCATGAGCGTCGCGTAGATCGAGTACCCGGCACCCGAGTCGCGTTTGGCGAGCGCTTGTCCCCATGCGGCGACGCGAAGGATCTCCGTGCCGCCCGTGACTGGCGTCTCGACGACGCGCGGAGACGACGGCGCGAACAGGTTTTGATTCAGATATACCCACACCGTTCGCAGCGTGTCGGGCGATCGGTTGAAGTACCGAACCGCCTCGCGCCCGTTGATCTGACTCGTGGCCGGCACCAGCTCGGCGTCGATGCGGTAGCGCGCGAACTGTTGCCAGTAATTCGGCCCTGGCTCGCCGGTGCGTGTGCGCGTCCCCTTTGCTACGGCTCGAGCGAATGCGTTTGTCTCGAAGACCGGGTACGGAATCGGTCGAGACGACACGCGCGTCGCCGGCGGCGGAGCCTTCGACGGACGAAGGTGTTGAAGCGCCGTGCATCCGCTCCCGGCGACGACGCAAAGAACCGCGGTGACGATTCGCATCCCGGAATATGCTACGTCGGTTCCGCCCGAACCACGCGCTAGATCTCTCCGCGGTGTTCAGCGGACGTCGCGGTCGTACCAGCCGAACGGTGATCCCCACGAGTATCGGTCCTCGAACCCGATCATCTTCCAGCCGATCTTGTTGGAATGGCCGCCGTACTCGGGGTTGGCGAGCATCCCGACAATCGTCGCGCTGCGAATCTCACCGAGAAACTGGCTCTTCTCTTTTTCGAGTGCTGTTAGCACAGCGATCTGTTGCGTGTCGCTCAGCGCCGCGAACGACTTGGCGCCGCGGAACATTTTCGCCGAGCGTGCACGAAGTTCTTTGAGGCCCTTGGTGACCGGCTTCGAGGTCCGCGACTTGATCCGCGCTCAGGAATTGAAATGGCGGTCGCGGGTTCTCGCGGCCGGCGCGCGCGGCGTGCGCACCGGCGGCGAGCAGGTCGCGCGTTTCGGCCGCGAGCCAAACGGCGGCGATCGATCCATCGACACCGGCGAGGAATGTCCGGCGAGAAATCTCAGGCATTGGAACTTGCGGGCGCGGAACTCGGGTGCATCACGTGGACCGAGCAACTTCGGGTCGAGACCAGCAACCAGCAGCCAACAACCAGCAACCAGCAACCAGCAACCAGCATCCGGCAATCCCCGCGCGTATACTTGGCATCCCCCAACGACTGTTCGTCGGAGAGTTCATGCGCCGTCTCGGTTTGCTTTGCCTCGCTCTCAGCTGCGGGCTTTTTCTCGCGCCACCGCTTCCGCTCACCGCCCAACAGACCCTCGGATCGGGTGCTGCCTCGACGACCGCCAAGGCCGATCCGGGCATCAAGAAGGTCCTCGGGCTCGCCGACATCGCTCGCTGGAAGCGAATCACCGGTGCGGCCCTCTCGGCCGACGGTGTCTGGATGACTTACGCCTACCAGCCAAACGAGGGCGACGACACGCTCTTCGTGCGCCAACTCTCCGGCGCCAACACCTACACGATTCCCGTCGGCTCCGGCGCACAGTTCTCCGACGACTCTCGATTCGTCGGCTATTTCGTGAGCCCGAGTGAAGGGCGCGGCGGTAGAGGCGGCCGAGGTGGTGGTGGCGGCCGCGGTGCTCAGGCGGGAGCGGCCGCCCCCGCTGGACCGAGCCGCCGGTTCGAGGTCCTCGACCTCGCCACCGGCGATAAATTCCCGGTGCCCGACGCCGCGACGTTCAAGTTCTCTAAAGGATCAAGATTCCTCGCCGTGCGGGCGAACAAAGCCAGCGCCGCCTCGAAGCAGAACGGCGCCGATCTGGTCCTGCGCGAATTGTCGACTGGCATCACGCAGAACATCGGCAACGTCAGCCTCTACGACTTCGACGACGCGGGCCGCATGCTGGCCTACACCGTCGACGCGGCGGAACGGGTCGGCAACGGCGTGTACGTCGTCGATCTCGCGACGAGCCAATCGAAGGTCTTGAGCTCCGCGAGCGCCGATTTCGATCAGTTGACGTGGGGCGACAAGAACGACGCGCTCGCCGTCCTGCGCGGCGATAAGAAGAAGGAGAATGCGCAGCGCGACAACAGCCTGCTCGTGTGGCGCGACGTGAGTGCCGCCAAACCGCAGCTCGTCGAATACGATCCGTCAAAAGACACGAACTTCCCGAAGACGCACGTGCTGAGCGAGCTGGCCACGCTGCGGTGGACGCGCGATGGCTCGCGCATCTACGTGGGACTCAAGGAGCAAGAGCCCGACAAAGCGGCGAGCACCGAGCCGCAGGCAAACGTCGACGTCTGGCACTGGAAGGATCCTGAAGTGCAGTCGGTGCAGATCGTCCGCATCGCGCAGGAACGCCGGACGACACTGCCGGCGGTGTTCAATGTCGCCAGCGGAACGCTCGTGCGCGTGTCGGACGACGTGATGCGCAACGTGACGCCGACGCCCGATTCGCGTTGGGCGCTCGGTCGCGTCGACACGACGTATCGCGGCGAGGTGCAGTGGGGCGGCAGCAAGACGGACTACTATCGCGTCAACACGGAGACCGGCGATCGCGCGCTGATCGAGAAGGGCCTCACTCGCACGATGGGCAGCTCACCCGACGGAAAGTGGTTCCTGTATCTGAAGGACAAAAAGGTGCTCGCCTACAACATGGAGACCGGCCGGAGCGCGGCGCTGGCGAGTGGTGAGAAGCTCAGCTTCGTCGACGACGCGGACGATCATCCGTACGAGAAACCGGTCTACGGTGTCGCCGGATGGTCGAAGGATGGCAAATCGGTCATCCTCAATCATCACTTCGACGTGTACGCCCTTCCGCTCGACGGTGGGAAAGCGGTGAATCTCACCGGCGGAATGGGCGACGCGCAGCAGACGCAGTTCCGCATCGTGCGACTCGACCGTCCCGGGAATGGTGGGCGCGGCGGTCGCGGTGGTGGAGCCGCATTCGGCGCCGCTCCGGCGGAAGACGACGAGGGCATCGATCTCTCGAAGCCGCTCTTGCTGTCGGCCTACGGCGAGTGGACCAAGAAGACGGGCTACTACACCGTCGCGCCCGGCGGCAAGCCGACGCCGCTCATTGACGATGACGCGCAAATCGGTCAGGTGCAGAAAGCCGAGAAGGCGGATCGCGTCATCTTTACGCGACAGACGTTCACTGAGTCGCCCGACTATTGGATGACGACCACGAACTTCGTCTCGCCGACCAAGGTGACCAGTGCCAATCCCTTCATCGATGAATATCGATGGGGCAAGCGCATGCTCGTTGACTTCAAGAATAGCAAAGGCCAGCGCCTGCAAGGCACGCTCACGCTTCCGGCGAACTACGAGCCAGGCAAGAAGTATCCGATGCTCGTGTACTTCTACGAGATCTTGTCGAACACACATCACGCTTTCCCGATGCCGGTGTACGACGACCGGCCGCACTTCGCCGAATACGCGAGCGACGGCTATCTCGTGTTCGAGCCGGACATCGTCTACGAGATCGGCAAGCCGGGTAGCTCGGCACTCGATTGCGTGACGAGCGGCGTGAAGAAGGTCATCGAGATGGGGTACGCCGATCCCAAGCACATCGGGATTCAGGGACACAGCTGGGGCGGATATGAGACCTCTTATATCCTGACCAGAACCGACATGTTTGCCGCGGTCGTCACCGGCGCCCCGCCGACCAATCTCGTGAGCTTCTACGACGAGACGTATCCCGGCACGGGCACTCTGCAGCAAGGCATCGTCGAGGTGGGCCAGGTACGCATGGGAACGAACCCGTGGGACAGCCGCGAGCTATTCGAGGACCAGTCGGCGCTCTATCACGTGCGCGACATCAAGACGCCGTTCATGATCCTGCACGGCACCGCCGACAACGCGGTCGATTGGCATCAGGGCCTCGAGCTCTATGGCGCGGCGCGGCGGTGGGGAAAGCAAGTGATTCTACTCTCGTACCCTGGCGAGCCGCATCACTTGGCGAAGAAAGAGAATCAGAAAGACTTCCAGCAGCGGATGAGGCAGTTCTTCGACCACTACCTCAAGGGCACGCCGGCACCCAAGTGGATGACCGATGGCGTTCCGCAGACGAAGAAGGGGGGGCCAATCGAGTAGCTCGCGTTACGTCCCCTGCATGTACGCACACCCGGCATTCTGCGCGCGAATGAGCGCGTAGATCCCGGACGGGACGAGGATCGCGCCCGGCACGAGGTTCGCCCTCACCTCCTGACGAACCTCTTCCACATCGCGGCCCGATTTCTGCGCCAAGCTATAGCCGACGTTCATCGCGGCGATGTTGCATACGAGGCTGATCATGCCGCGTTTCTGCAGCGTTTCGATCTTGTCGCCAGAGGTTTCCGGCGATGCTCCCGGCGCCGCCTTCCAGAACACGTTGCGCTTGGCCGGGGCATGCGTTGCTGAGTCGTTCACCTTCCGATCCTCGCCGATCGCGTACTTCTCCCACAGCATGTCGTTCAACGCCATCACGGTGCCGAGTCGCCGGAACACGATCACCGGCCGTGTCTGGGCATCGCTCGTTCCGTGCGCCTCGTGGAAGGCGTCGAAGAACATCGACGCGTATGCCATCGCCGCACCGTCGGCGATGTCGCTCGCGTTGAACACGACCCGATATTGCGCCGCGGCGAGCCGATCGAGCCATGAGGTATCCCACGGCGACCCCGCGTTCGAGACCGACGCGGCATGCATCTCATCCGCGTCGAACGCGATCGCGGCCGCCGCCAACCCCACTTGTGCCAAGAACTCTCGACGGTGCGCCATTGTCTCTCCTCGCGGTCAGTCTCTCGGATACTACCTCTGATGCCGCGAGCGGACAAACCGTTCACGCGGAGTGCCTGGACCGGTTCAACGCCAGAGCTAGAGCGTCTTTTTTTCAGAGTCGACGAAACGGTGAAACTGGGCTTCTGGGCCAAAATGAAGGAGAAGCCCGAGTCGAAAGGAAGTCACGCGCAAATAGTTCACGAGCTGTCGGCTCGCGAATGCAGGAAGCGCAACGCCGGCCTTTATTTCTAAAATGATCCTGTTGTCGACCACCATATCCAATCGCTGCCATGCCACATGCCGACCTCTGTAAGTGACGTCGACGGCGAGCTCACGAACAACTGTGTGTCCGCGATCGACCAGCTCGTACTCGAGTGCGCCGGCATACACCGATTCCACGAGTCCGAAACCGTAATAGTTGTACACCTCGTAGAATCCCCCAACGATCGAATGGGCGCGATGGGCCTCGAGTATCTTCGGTTCCACATGACAACATGAATTGGTCGCATAGAAAGCCGGAACCATTCCATCGCGAATTAACGCGAATTAACGCGAATGGACGCGAATGCCGATCGGAATTCGCGTCCATTCGTGGCAATCCGCGGCAATTCGCGTCCAATTGTTCCAGTCTACCTCGGCTCACCCATCACTCGGCCCGGAGCGCTACGTTTGGATCGACGCGCGCCGCGCGTGAAGCGGGAATCGCGCTGGCAAGAATGCCCACGCCGATCAGCGTCGATGCGACGATGCCGTAGACCAGCGGATCGCGCGACGAGACACCGAACAGCAGTTTGTCGATTCCTTTGCCGGCGAAGAAAGCGATCAGCGTGCCGATCGCAACGCCGCCGAGTGTGACGCGGACACCTTCGCCAACCACGAGCCGCAAGAGGTCGACGCCGCGTGCGCCCAACGCGATCCGGACGCCGAGCTCCTGCGTCCGCTGCGCTACCGCGAACGAGATCACGGCGTACAGCCCGATCGCCGCGAGGGCGAGCGCCATGACGCCGAACGCGAGGAACATGCGCGCCCCCGATGTCCATGATTGCATCGTCGGGTCGACGATCTGATGGAACGGCTGCGTAGTGACGAACGCCGACCCCGGCATCAGGGGTTGGAGCCGCGACCGCGTTGTTTCGACCAGGTCCTCCGGCCGACCGTGCACGCGGACGAACAATGCCAACATCGACGGCTGCCCGAGCGTCGCGACGTACTGGGCCATGGGCAGGTAGTACATGAACTCCCCCTCGCCCGTGATGTTGCGCGCCTTCGTGTTTTCCGCGATGCCGATTACGCTAGTGCAGGGCGTCGTGTCGGTGCCAATGCGAAAGCATTTGCCGATGGGATTCTCATCCTTCCACAGAATCTTCGCCATCGCATCGCTCACCACGGCGACGAGCGGCGTTCCCGCGCGATCGTCGGCTGTGAACGGGCGACCACGAAGAATGCGCGTGCCGGTCGTCGCGAAATAGTCCGGCGAGCCAGCTTGTAGTTGGAACCGTCCGAGCTTTCGTACGGAGTCGATCCCCGCGACCCGCAGATTTCGACCCTCACTCGAATAGAACGGCACAGACTCGATGAGCGTCGCGTTCGTGACGCCAGGAATAGCTCGCGCCCCCGTTACCAGGCGATCGGCGAGCGCGCCGGCTTCCGCCGGATTCAACGTGGCACCGCGCATCGAGGTCTCGACGTACATCAAGTGGTCGAGATCATAGCCGAGTGGAAGCGCGCGAACTTGCTGCAAGCTTCGAACGAACAGGCCGGCGCCGATGAGAAGCACGACCGAGAGCGCCGACTGGAGAAGCAGTAACGTCGTGCGGACGCGCGACTGACGATACGCACCTTCGCGCGTTCCCGCCTTGAGCGAGGCGGCGAGATCGACCCCGCCGGCCTGCATCGCGGGAAGTAATCCGGCGAGCAGCGCGGTGACGAGCGTCAGGATCCCTGCGAACGCGAGCGTCCGCCCATCGGTGACAACAGGCCACGCGTCGTTCACGTCGACGAGAAGTCTGCGCAGTCCGCCGCCCGCCAGCTGCGCGCCGAGCAATCCAGCGAAACTCCCCAGCGCGGCCAGAACGAGCGTCTCCGTCATCAACTGTTGAACGAGGCGCCCGCGCGTTCCGCCGATTGCTCGACGCACAGCCATTTCGCGGCGGCGCCGCAGCGCGCGAGCGAGGAGAAGATTCGCGACGTTTGCGCAGCTGATAAGAAGGACGACGAACGCCACCGCGCCGATCCACACCACGACCTTCGTCTCCGGTCCGGCCATTGGGCCACGCGCAAGCTGGATCGGTGCGGCCACGGCAATCGGGTGGACGACGCTTGCCGCCGCCAAACCCGACTCGAGCACCCGCTCGGCATTCCAACTCAGGATGTTGGCGCTCGTCAGGTCCGCGGATGCGGCGTCGACAGTCACACCGGGTTTCCGTCGGACCAACACCTCGAGCCAACCCCAGCCATAGTTCTTGTAATAATTGCGATCGATCGTCGCGGCGAACGCTGTGATCGGAACGAATGCGACCGAGGCACGCCCATCGCTTGTGCCCTCGAATCCAGGCGGGGCGACGCCGATCACCGTGTACAACGACTTGCCGATCCTGAGCGTGGTTCCAAGCACGTCGTGACGCCCGGTGTATCGCGATTGCCAGAACCCGTAACTCAGCACAGCGACCGCGCGTCCGGCGGGAATCGAATCCTCCTGAGGCCCGAAAAATCGACCGAGCACCGGTCTCGCGTCGAAGAAGTCGAAGAACGAGGCGCTGACGATTCCGACTTGCAGTGGCTTCGTTTCTTCACCGTCGCCCACCGCCATCGTGCGGAAGGCAAACGCCGCGAGATGCGAGAGCGACCGATTCCATCTCGAGAGATCGGCGTACGTTGTGTAGGCGTAACTGCGATCGAACGCTCGCTTACCGTCGGTGCGTTGCCATTCGACGTAGACCCGATTCACAGTACCCGGATCGATCAGATATCGCGGAGGGCGAAGGAATGTTCGATCGAGGATGCCGAACATCGCCGTGTTGACGCCGACACCGGCCGCCAGCGTCACGATGACCGCGGCGGTGAACATCGGTCGCGCGCGCAAACCGTGAAGAGCGTAGCGGACGTCCTGGATCACGTGCTCGACGAGCGACACGCCGTGCGCGTCGCGCGTGTCGTCCTTGATACGATCGACACCACCGAAGGCGATACGCGCCTGCCGCAACGCTTCGCCCCGCGAGAGACCGCCACGCTCGAGCTTCGCGACTTCGTACTCGAGATGCGACCGCACCTCGTCGTCGAGCTCTCGCTCGACGTCGTTGCGTCGAAGGATCGCGCGCGCGCGATAGCGCAGCTCACTCCAGAATTCGCCGAGCATCGGTCACCCCATGTCGAGGACGAGGGAGACGGCCGTCGTCAGTCGCTGCCACGCGTCAGTCTCGGCGTCGAGTTGTTTTCGGCCGGCACGCGTGAGCTCGTAGTACTTGGCGCGGCGATTGTTGTCCGACGCGCCCCACTCGGCCTTGATCCAGCCGCGGCGCTCGAGGCGGTGGAGCGCGGGGTAGAGGGAGCCTTGCGGGATCTGCAGTGTCGCCCGCGACACCTGGCGAATTCGCTCGGAGATCGCCCAGCCGTGCTGCGGCTCGAGCGAGAGCGCTTTCAGGATGAGGAGGTCGAGCGTGCCTTGCGGCAGGTCGAGCCGATCGTCGGTCATCGCGTTCCCTGTTGCTTCTACAGGGAGGATATCACCGCTCTTGTAGAAGCGCAAGAGGGACGTGTCGGCACGACTTGGATAGGACGGACCGACGCCGGGTCGCGGTATATTGGGCTGCAACCCGAACCCCGCTCTTCATTCGCTTGCGCGCCGCCACCGCCCTGTACGCCGTCGCGATCTTCCTGAGCAGTTGCTTGCTCTTTCTCGTCGAGCCGATGGCGGGGAAGCGATTGCTTCCTCTGCTCGGTGGGTCGGCCGCGGTCTGGACGACTTGCCTCGTCTTCTTTCAGTGCGCCTTGCTGCTTGGCTACCTCATCGCGCACGGTCTGATCACACGAACCGGCTCGCGCATTCAAGCGCTTGCGTACATCGCGTTGCTTGCCGCGTCCATCGCACAGCTCTCGCGCGGGATCGGCACCGAGGTGCGTGCGAATCCGGCGCACCCGATCGCGAGCGTGCTCTGGTTGCTCACGCTGCTGATTGGACTTCCGTTCGTCACGCTGTCGGCGACCAGCCCGTTACTGCAAGCGTGGTACTCGCGATGGATCGCTCATCGCCGAGCGGGCGAGGATCAACCGCGGCCAGCCACCTCTCCGCAACCATACCGGCTCTTCGCGATCTCCAACGTCGGGTCGATGTCGGCGTTGGTCGTGTATCCGTGGTTCATCGAGCCGCGGTCGAGCCTTCGCGAGCAGTCCACGGGACTGGTGTTCGGATTCGCATTGCTGGGCGCATTGTGCGCGTTGATCGCGTATTCGGTGCGACGTGCCCCGCTATTGCACGTGGCGACTGAGACTGACGACCCCGCCGCGCAACCGGCGGGCGCAAGCGTCCGCGATCGCGTGTTGTGGGTGCTCTTGGCCGCCTGCGGGTCGTTGCTGTTGTCGGCCGTCACGAACCATCTCAGCCAGAACGTCGCGACCATTCCGCTGCTGTGGGTCATTCCGCTCATCGCGTATCTGCTCAGCTTCGTCGTCGCGTTCGGCGGCGGCGGTTGGCATCCACGGTGGTTGGTGATCACGCTCTACATCGCCGCGCTTGGCATCGCCGGTTACTTCCTGCACAAGGGAGACCTCGAAGTGCCGCGGGCCCTGCTCATTGCCGCGTTCACCATATCGCTATTTCTCCAATGTGTGTTCTTCCACTCGGAGGTGTATCGGCGGCGGCCCACCCCACGACATCTCACGGCGTTCTACTTCTACGTCGCCGGGGGCGGGGCGCTCGGCGCGATGTTGGTTGGTGTGGCGGCACCGATGCTTCTCTCCGGAAATTACGAGCTCGTGCTGGGGCTCATATTCGCCACGCTGCTCGGGCTGGTGGTCACGTGGACCACGGGTTGGATTGCCCGCGGATTCTGGGTCGCGGCTGCGGCGGTGATGGGCGCGCTCGGCGTGTTGGAGGTGAAAGCCGATCGTGTCAACGCGCTGCTCCGCGTCCGCAACTTCTACGGCTCGCTGCACGTGACGCAGGTTGACGACGCGCGGTATCATGCCGCTGTTCGAACGTTGTACAACGGAGTCATCGAACACGGACAGCAGGTCTTCAGCACGACGCTTGGCACGAGCCCGACGACGTACTACGGCCATCCGTCGGGTGTCGGGCTTGCGCTCGACCTGTGTTGCGGCCGGCGTCCCCGGCGCATTGGCGTGATCGGCCTGGGGACGGGAACGCTCGCGGCGTACGGGCGCCCCGGTGACGTGTTTCGCTTTTACGAGTTGAATCCGGCGGTCGAACGAATCGCGCGAAACGTGTTCAGATACCTTCGCGACTCGCCGGCCGCGATCGAGGTTGTGATGGGCGACGCACGGCTGTCGCTCGCGGCCGAACCTCCGCAGCGGTACGACGTGCTCGTGGTCGACGCATTCTCGGGTGACGCGATTCCCGTGCACCTGCTCACGACGCAGGCGCTCGAGCTCTATCGCCACCACCTGCAACCCAACGGCATCGTCGCGTTTCACGTGTCGAATCGGTTTCTCGATCTACCCCCAGTGGTCCAGCAGCTTGCGGAGCATGCGGGGCTCAAAACGGCGTTCATCAGCTCCGACGACGATACACCGCGCGATCTGGATAGCTCGGACTGGGTGCTCGTCACGGCGAACGAAGCGTTCTTGTCGGAAGCAAACGTGGCGAGCGCGCGACAAGCGATCACGATTCCGCCCGCCTTGCATCGCTGGACCGACGATTACAACAGCCTGTTGCCGGTGCTTCGCACGACGGCGGGAAGCAAGTCGGAATAGAAGCAGGCCCATCCGCCGTCGCGCGTCAGTGCGAAGGCGCGAAACGCTGCTCCGACACCAGCACGGCGAGCACTTCGTCCGCGTGGGCCCTGAGCTCGACGTCGGTCATCTCGACGGCGCCGAGTCGCAGCGCGTCGAAGACGCCGATGTATGAGAGATATAGCATGAGCGCCCGGCGGCGCGCTCTGGACTTCGGGAAGCCGATCCGGGCGTACATGTCCGAGAAGTAGCGGAGCCGGCGATCGGTCACACGCTTCACGATCGGTTTCACCAGGGGATGCGTGGCCGCTGCGAGGAGCGCGGCGTCGCGAATGCCACCCGGTCGATCGACGAACGCCGCTGCCAGCACGGCGCGCAAGCGTTCGGCAGGATCGCGAATGAGATCGAGACGCTCGATCACCGCGTCGGTTTGTGACCGCTCCCAGTCCTCGAGCGCCGCGACGATCAACGCATCTCGACTGGAGAAGTGATGGTAGAAGCTGCCCTTCGTCGCTCCCAAACGGAGCGCCAGCGGCTCGACGGCCACCGCCGAGACGCCCCCCTCGACCATCGCGCGCATGGCTGCGGCGATCCACGCGGCCGCCGAGAGCGGCGGCGATTTCTCGGGCTTGTGGGTCTTACGGCTGAGTTTTCTTGACACGCGACCGACCATACGGTACCGTATCCTCAGAGTACGCTACCGTATCTTAGTGCAAGGAGGCCTACGATGCGAGTGCTGTTCACCGTGCAACCGTCAACCGGTCACCTCCATCCATTGGTGCCGGTCGCGCAAACGTTCGCCGCCGCCGGCCACGACGTCGCGGTGTGCTCGTCGCGGTCCTTCCGCGCCGAGGTGGAGGCGTTCGGCCTCACACACGTCGCGGCAGGGCTGGATTGGATCACCTCCGATCACTCCACCTGGAGCGCGTTTCCGCCGATGCCCGCGCCGGGTTCCGAGTTCGGAAAGTTCGTCGTCACGGTGTTCGCGGACATCACCGCGCAGCACATGGTGCCGGACCTTCTCGCCATTGCCGCGAGCTGGAAGCCTGACCTCATCGTTCGGGAATCGATGGAGTACGGCGGTTGTCTCGCCGCGGAATGCTTGGACATCCCACACGCGTCGATCGGCGGCAACGGGTACTCAGCCGTGGATTCACCGGACGTGCATTACTTCCCTGGCAATCGCCGACTGGTGCACGAGCCCCTGGCCCGGCTTCGCCAGTACTACGGATTGCCCGCCGATCCGGAGAACGCGATGCCGTTTCGGTACCTGCACCTTTGCTTCACCCCGCCTCGGTGGGATGGGGATGACGCGCCGCGGCCGCCGCACACGCAGTTCCTTCGTCACACCAATGCGCTTCGCCCGGGAGCGACGCTGCCGGAGTGGATCGACCAACTCGACGATCGGCCGACGATCCTGGCCAGCCTCGGCACCGTGTTCAACAGCACGCCGGGCGTGCTCGAAGCGATCGTCGATGGACTCCGGGGAGAATCGGCGAATGTCGTCGTCGCTATTGGCCCCGATCAAGACCCAGCGCGTTTCGGGGACGTTCCGGCGCACGTTCGGCTCGAACGCTATGTACCGCAGGCATTGATGCTGCCTCACTGCGACCTGTTCATCACGCATGGCGGTTTCAACAGCGTTAAAGAATCACTCATCGCCGGATGTCCGATGGTGGTGCTTCCGATCACCGCCGACCAGCCGTATTGTGCCGCGCGTTGTGCGACACTCGGAGTGGGGCGTGTGATTGCACCCGATCAACGCTCCGCCGACGCCGTTCGCGTCGCGGTCCGTGAGGTACTTCGCGACACGGGCTACCGCGACCGTGCGCGGCAATTCGGCCGCGACATGCTGAAACTTCCGGGGAATGATCGAATGCTCGAGCTCCTGGAGAGTTTATCGGGTTCACACTCGAATCACGCGACGTCCGGTGTCGGCGCGCCTTGATATCGATCGAGACATCGATCGTCAAATCGACCGAGACTCGCTCGCGACCGCCGTATCCCGGGCCCTCGACCGTCCGGCGATCGAATTGTCGGACTGGCATGTCGACGCGCTGCACGCAGCGTTCAATCAGTCGACCGGAGGACTCTACCGACTACGTGGCACCGCATGCAATCGCGGCGATCGTGGCGAGCGCGTGCGCTGGTCGCTCGTCCTCAAGATTCTGCAGGCGAGCGACGGCGCGTTTGGAGGGAAGGGTGATCCCGATGACGCCAACTATTGGAAGCGCGAGCTCCTGATCTATCGATCGGGTGTGACCGAGAACCTTCCGGGAATCCGCGCTCCTCGATGCTTCGGCGTCGAAGAGCGCGACGATTCGACGGCCTGGCTTTGGATGGAGGACGTTCGCCACGAATCCTCGTCGCGCTGGCCCCTCGAGCGGTACCGTCACGCGGCACGTCGTCTCGGTGAGTTCAACGGCGCGTATCTCGTTGGGCGGCCGCTTCCGGACCGCGACTCCATTTCTCGCCAATGGGTTCGAGCGATGGTGAGGAGTTTTGCCGAGCCGTTCGATCAGCTCCCTTCTTCGCGCGAGCACGCGATGGTGCGGCGGTGTTGGCCAGGTTCGTTGCTCGAGCGAATGCTCGAGCTCTGGCGAGAGCGCGAGCTGTTCCTTCGCGCCCTCGACGAGTTGCCGCAGACCTTTTGTCACTTCGATGCATGGCCGCGGAACCTGCTCGTCGACAGCGATCGAGGCGAAGTGGTCGCCGTGGATTGGTCCTATTCAGGAATCGGTGCCGTCGGTGCAGAGCTCGCGCCGATGGTTGCGGCAAGCGTGTGTTTCTACGATGCCGACGTGAGCGCGATGCGGAGTATCGACGATGCGGTGTTCGGCGGTTATCTCGAAGGAATTCGCTCGGCGGGATGGTCCGGCAGCGCCGCGCTCGTTCGGCTCGGATACACGGCCACAGCGTCCTTGCGCTATGCGTTGTTCCCGATGGGCATCCATCTGCTGAGCGACGAGTTGCGCGCCCACTTCGAGCGCACCTTCGGGCGTTCGGCACGCGAGATCGCCGATCGGTGGGTTACCCTCGTTGGCTTCCTTCTGGACCAAGCTGACGAGGCTCGACGCCTGTTGCGGTCATCATAGCCTCGACGTCTCGGCGCCCAACGCGTTGCAACGCGTCGACTCGCGGGTCTACTCCGGTGGCCACTTCGGTGCGACGAAACTTCCGACGCCGGGTTCGTAGACGACGCCCGGCTTGAGTACGACGAAGAGCGCGTTCGACCCGCTGACGTCCGGAACGGTCGTGTCGAAGCAATCGCGAAAGCGCATCTCGGCGATATGCTCAGGCTCGATCTCGTACAGCGCGAAAACCACGTCGAATATCCCGCTCACCGCTTGCCGTGAGGAGATGTGCTCGCGGGCAAGGGCCATGTCATTTGTTGGGACGAATTTGATTCGTGTCCCGTTCACCCACAGGTTTATCGGGTCGCTCCCACACGGCGCGCGCCCGCCTGCCATGTCGGGACGGAGCTTGGTCACGATATCCCACGCGTTGAACAGCGGGCGCTTGCTTGCCGCGATGGCGTCGGCGTCGATCGAGTACACTCTGGTCTTGAGGTCTTCTTTCGCCGTTACCTTCACCGCCTCGAGCGATGTCGCGATCGGCGACGGTACGACGATCGACAACACGATCGTATCTCGCGACGCGACTTCGAAAAAGCGATCGCTTCGCTGGTAGCCGAGTTTGCGAATGACGATGTCATAATCACCCGACTCGGCGGCGAAGCGGAGCGAGGCGCGACCATACTGGTCGGTCGCCCCGTGCGCGATCACCTCATTTAGGCCGCGCAACACCGCGAGCTCGGCGCCGGTCACCGCGGATCCGGACGAGTCGACGACGAACACGCGCACGACGGATTGTCTTGGCGTCGGCGCGCGTTGTCCGCGCGCCCTCGACGACGTGCCGATGCCGAGCGCCGCGCAGAGCAAGAGCGGCAGGCAACTCGAGACTCTCACGCCGCGCTCGGGATGAGCAGGACCTTTCCGGCCGTTTTGCGTCCGGTGAGCGCTCGATGCGCCTCGCCCGCCTTCTCGAGTGGGAACTCGGCGCCGATACGCACCGACAGCTCGCCCGAGCGAACCCAGGCGAACAGCTCGCTGGACCGCGCGAGCAGTTCGTCGCGGGTCGCGACGTAATCGTCGAGCTTTGGCCGAGTGAGAAACAATGAGCCTTTCCGATTCAGGATTTGCGGATCGAACGGCGGGACGGGTCCGCTCGACTGGCCGAAGAGCGCCATCATGCCGCGCTTCGCCAGCGAGTCGAGCGATTTGTCGAACGTCGTCTTTCCGACCGAGTCATACACCACATGCACGCCGGCGTTGCCGGTGATTCGTCGCGTGACGGCGGCGAAGTCCTCGGTGGTATAGTCGATCATCTCGTCGGCACCCGCGGCGCGTGCGAGCTGTCGTTTCTCTTCGGTCGACGCCGTGCCGATTACGAACGCGCCACGCTTTTTCGCCATTTGGCAGAGCAGGAGGCCAACGCCGCCGGCCGCGGCGTGGAGCAGTGCCTTCGAGCTGCGATTGAGCGGAAAGACGGACGTGGTGAGATAGTGCGCCGTCAACCCTTGAAGCCACACGGCCGCGGCTTGCTTGGTGCTGACGTCGTCGGGAATGCGGACGGCATACTCCGCCGGGACGACTGCGCAATCCGCATACGCCCCTTTGACGCCCTGAGACACAACGCGATCGCCGGGCTTGAAGTCGCTCACGTTCGCGCCCACCGCTCGTACGACGCCGGCGGCCTCGGCGCCGAGCGTGAATGGTCGGGGCACTGGGTACAACCCCTCGCGGCGGTAGATCTCGATGAAGTTGACGCCGATCGCCTGGATGTCGATCAGCAGCTCCGATGGGCCTGGCGCCGGGTTAGGCAGCTCATCCAGCCTGAGAACTTCCGGGCCGCCGGTTTCGTGAACTCGAATCGCTTTCACCGTTCCACCTTCGTCGTTCCACCGCTATTTCAACATCGCCTTCGCGATCGTCTGGAGCTGCATGTTGCTCGTGCCCTCGTAGATCGCCCCGATCTTCGCGTCGCGATAGAATTTTTCGGCGGGATAATCCTTCGTGTATCCGTATCCGCCGAACAGCTCGAGCGAGACCGACGTCACGCGCTCGGCAACCTGGGACGAGAAGAGCTTGGCCATCGCGCCTTCCATCGCGATGTCCTTGCCCGAATCCTTGAGCCGCGCGGCGTTATAGACCATGAGCCGCGCGGCCTCGAGCTCGGTCCGCGCTTGCGCGAGCTGAAATTGAATTCCTTGAAACTCGGCGAGCTTCTTTCCGAACTGCGACCGATCCTTCACGTACTCGGTCGCGGCGTGGAGCGCGCCCGCCGCGACACCGATCATCTGCGCTCCGATGCCCACGCGGCCTTCGTTCAATGTCTCGATCGCAATCTTGTATCCCTGGCCGACGGGGCCGAGGACGTTTTCGTTGGGGACTTCGACATCGTCGAGAATGAGCTCCGTGGTGCTCGACGCGCGAATGCCGAGCTTGTCTTCCTTCTTTCCGACGGCGAAGCCCTTGAAACCGCGCTCGACGACGAACGCGGTGATCCCCTTGTAGCCGGCGGACGGATTCGCGTTGGCGAATACGACGTAGATCTGTGCCTCGGCGCCGTTGGTGATCCACATCTTGCGCCCGTTCAACATCCACCGATCACCGCGCTTCTCGGCGCGCGCCTGCATGCCGAACGCATCCGAACCCGATGACGCCTCCGAGAGCGCGTATGCGCCGACCTTCTCCGCCACGAGTTGCGGGAGGTAGGTCGACTTGATGTAGTCGCTGCCGTAGGTGCGGATCGGATAGTTGGCGAGCGTGTTCTGCACGTCGACCAGGATCGCCGCCGACGGATCGACCTTGCTGATCTCTTCGACGGCCACGGCGACCATCAACAGCGAACCACCCGACCCGCCGTACTGGTCGTCGACTTCGATCCCCATCAATCCCATATCGAAGAACTTCGTGATCAGCGTCGGATCGAGCTTGCCGTCGCGTTCCATCTGCTGCACGCGAGGACGAACTTCTTCGTTGGCGAATCCGGCGACGGCATCGCGGAACAATGCCTCGTCGTCGGACAGGGTTGTCAGCGGCGCATGTGTCAGGGAAACCGAAAGTTCGTTGGACATGGCGCGGACGTAAGCGCTCAAGAAGGGGTACGGACCGTGAGGTCGATACCGGTCCGGAGCGCGATCAGCTCGGAGAGCTTCTCGTGAACGCCGAACGCCTCAGTCACACGGTACGCGATATCCGGAAATTCCCGCGCCGCCTCGGCGACGAGACGCGGGACGTCGCGTGTGACATGCTTGCCGGGGGACAGCATGTACGGAAAGGCGATCACTTCCGTGGCGCCGGCGCGAACGCACTCGGCGAATCCCTGTGTGATGGTCGGCTCAGCGAGCTCCATGTGGGCGAAACGCACCAGCACGGCATCACCGGCCATTTGTTGCAGCAGGTCTGCCGCGGCGGCCAACATCTGATTCGCTTCGTCGCGGACCGAGCCGTGGTCGATGAGCAGGATCGAGCGCATGCGCATCAATATATCGCGGAATTGTCTGGCTTGACGTCGAGGACGAAATTCGACATCGTGATGCGGCGCCGATCCGCGCCCAACCTCTGCAGACTCCGCCCCAGCCGGAGTCGAATGCGAGGCAAAGGGGGGCAGACTCCCGGATTCGTACGTCGATCCTTTGTGTCGCCTCGGGCGCACTGCTGGGGAGTCACCCGTGGTGCATCCAAAGGAGATTCGACGATGCCTCAGCAGAAAGATTTCAAGCGCCTCGTTCGCGCTCGCATGGAGAAGACGGGTGAAGCCTACACGGCCGCCCGCGCTCAACTAATCCGAAAACCGAAGCCCAGTTCCGCGCGTCCACCAGCGACGGTGTCCAAGGTTCTTTCGGCGCCGGACCCGAAAGAATTCGCGGCGATCGCCGGCATGAGCGACGAGAAGTTGAAGGAGAAGACGGGGTGCACCTGGAAGCGTTGGGTGGGCGCGCTCGATTATTACGGCGCCGACAAGATGTCTCACACCGAGATCGCGAAACTGGTGCACGAGAAGTACAAGACCGACGGCTGGTGGTCACAGACGGTGGCCGTCGGCTACGAGCGCATCAAAGGGCTTCGCGCTCGCGGCCAACAGCGCAACGGAACGTACCAGATCTCTAAATCGCGCACCTACCACGTGCCGGTCGCCACGTTGTTCGACGCATGGACCGACGCGCGTGTGCGCCAGCGTTGGTTGAAGGAGCCGGGCGCCAGGGTGCGCAAGGCCACCCCGCTTAAGTCGATTCGGCTTGGCTGGCCCGACGGCGGAATCGTGGCCGTCGGGTTCTTCGCCAAAGGCAAGGCGAAAAGCTCGGTGGCGATCGAGCACACGAAACTTCCCGACCGCGCGAGCGGTGAACGTCTCAAGCAGGACTGGTCGGAGCGATTCGACGCGCTCGGCGAGGTGCTCGTTGCTAACTAGCGGCGGCTACGTCATCGCCTTCGCGCGCGCCAACAGGCCGAGGAGATCGCCGTCGGCCATTGCCTTCCATGTCTCAGGGCATGGCCATAGTCGCCGTCGCTCGACGTCGGACACGAACAGAAGGCCCGGATTCGTGGTCTGCGGCAGCATGTCCCAATCGAGCGCGAGCGCGATGCTCCACGTGCCTTCGTCGTAGACCTCCCACTCGACGCCGAAGTCATCGACGATCGTGCGTGGCCGGCCCTCGGAGGAAGCCCAGTGAGTCACGTGATCAGTCGGCGATCGATCCAAGGGCATGCGTCTTGGGTCAACGAGGGCGGGGCGGACAATCCGTCACCGCGGCAGAGGCGCCAATGCCATCCGCACACGATTTACAATGTACGGACGGTCGCCTAGGACGCCACTGTCATTCTGAGCGAAGCGAAGGATCTGCTGTGCCTAATTGAGGACAGCAGATCCTTCGTTGCTGCGCTCCTCGTGATGACAGTTATGCTCGCTCGAACACCTTCAGCGCCAATTCCACCTTCCCGAACGGCGCCGACACCTGGACGCCTTGTACAGCGTCCTTCACGCGATCGAACATCTCGTGCGCGATCGCGATCCCCTCGGCCACCGCGTGCTCCTTGGACTTTTCGTTGGCGCGACGCATGCGCGTGATGATACTGTCCGGAACCATCACGCCTGGCACTTCGTTCGCCAGAAATTCCGCGTTCCGCACCGAGACGAGCGGCCAGATCCCCGCGATGACCGGGATCCGCACGTGCGCGATCGAATCCAGGAATCGCTCCAGTTGCACGACGTCGAACACGGGCTGCGTGATCGCGTACTCCGCGCCGGCGTCGACCTTCCACTCAAACCGCTTGAGCTCTTGCGCCGGGTCGATCGCCACGGGATTACACCCGACGCCGATCGCGAAGCATGTCGGCTTCCCGATGGCGTTGCCGCCGGGATCGAGTCCGCGGTTGAGATTCCGTACGAGATTCGTCAGGCCGATCGAGTCGACGTCGAATACCGCCGTCGCGTCGGGGTAGGGGCCCATCTTGGGCGGATCACCCGTGACCACGAGCAAGTTGCGCAGCCCGACGGCCGACGCGCCCAACAAGTCGCTCAGCATGCCGAGCAGGTTTCGGTCGCGACACGCGTAGTGCGTCACCGTCTCGATCCCGACTTGCTGCTCGATGAGCACACTCGTGAGCAGCGCGCCCATGCGGCTCTGCGCGCGCGGTCCGTCGGGCACGTTGACGGCGTCCACGCCGGCCGCCTTGAGTCGGCCGACGTCGGTGAGCATGCGCGTCGCATCGACGCCGCGGGGCGGCACGATCTCGACGGACGTGACGAAACGCTTCGTCGCCAGCTTCCGCCCCCACTTCGACCGCTCGGCAAGCGGAATCGGTTCGACGCCTTCGACGACCGGTGCATGGGCGGTGAGCGTGCTGCTCGCTCCGTTGCTGCTGGCCGAGCCGTCGTGCGTGACGTCCAACACTCCCCCGCCGGCGAGTCGTGGACTCAATGGCCGAACGCCCTCGACCATCGCGTGGATGTGCTCCGGCGTCGTGCCGCAGCATCCGCCGACGATCTTCGCGCCCGCTTGCACGAGATGCCGGGCGTACGTGCCCATGTACTCGGGGCTCGCCATGTACATGCTCCGCCCGCCGACGTCGCGCGGCATGCCGGCGTTCGGCTGGGCGCTCAACTTCTTCCGCGTGTGCGGCGCCATCTTCTCGATGCACTCGAGAATCGTCTGCGGGCCAACGGAGCAGTTGAGCCCAATCACGTCGGCGCCCCATTTGTCCAGCGAGTGGGCGACGTCCTCCGGTGTCGCGCCGTAGGGGGTGCGGCAGTCGGCGCCGATCGTCATCTGCGCGATGATCGGCAGTGTGTCGTCGACCGACCGCGCGGCGCGAATCGCCTGCTCGATCTCGAGCAGATCGCTGAACGTCTCGAGGATAAAGAGGTCGACGCCGCCCTGCTTGAGGCCTTCCAGCTGCTCGCGAAAGATCGAGAAGGCCTCCTCGGCGCTCGTCGGTCCGTACGGCTCGATTCGAACGCCGAGCGGACCGACAGCGCCGGCGACGAGCGCGCGATCGCCGGCCGCGTTGCGGGCCACTTGCGCCGCGGCGCGATTGAGCTCGCGGACTTGGGTCTCCAAGCCGTGCTGCGTCAGCTTGAGCCGGTTCGCGCCGAAGCTGTTCGTCTCCAACACCTGCGCGCCGGCGTCAACGTACTTGCGATGAATCTCGCCGACCATGTCGGGCGCGCGGACGTTCAGCTCGTCGTAGCACTGGTTGATGAACACGCCTTTGCTGTACAGCATCGTCCCCATCGCGCCGTCGAAGACGATGATGGAGTTGGGATCGAGGAGGCGTTGGAGTTTGGACGAGGTCACGCTTTCACCGCCTCGCCTCTCACCGCGTAATACTTTGCTTGCGGATGATGGACGATGATCGCGGCCGTACTCTGTTCCGGAATGAGCTGAAACGCACTCGTGAGCTGCATGCCGAGCTCACGCTCGACGGGCAGGATCTTGAACAACTGCGCGTGATCCTCGAGATCAGGGCACGCGCCGTATCCCCACGAGTAACGCTTGCCCTGTCCGGCCGGAACGCCGAGCTCGTGCCGGATTCTCCGATGCATCCACTCCGCCACCGCTTCGGCTGTCTCGACGGCCAAGCCATGGACGTAAAACGCTTCGGTGTATTCGCCGGCGTTCTGCAGCGTTTGGAATCGTTCGGTCGCTACATCGCTGACGGTGACGACTTGGAACGCGACGACGTCGACGTCGCTCGATTCCGTCGACCGGAAATAGTCGGCGATGCACAGTCGCTCGCGTCCCTCTTGGCGCGGGAAATGGAACCGCGCGATCTCTCGCGTCGTACCGTCGACGGCGTAGGCGACGGGGTCGTACACGACGAGATCGTTCGCCTGAGTTTGAACAGGGAAGAGTCCGTACACCGCGCGCGGCTGGAGCCAGCCATCACACCTTGCTGATTCCTTGAGCCGCGCGAGCGTCGGCTCGAACTCCCTCCGGACCGTCGCCTCATATTCGGGCCCCGAGCCGCGACCGCCCCATTGCAGGCGATAGAGCTCGTCGAGGTCGAGCAGCGCGAAGACTTCGTCGAGCGGAATGTCGTTGAGCGTTCGTGCGCCGAAAAACGGCGCCGACGGCACGGGGTTGTCGGCCGTGACGGCGCTCCGCTCGCCGCCGGCGAGTCCGGACGACGTGTCTTTGCCGACATTCGTGTGCAGAAACTTGTCCGTTCGCGCGTCGTCGAGGAGCCTGGCGACGAACGCGTCGTGGGTCTCCTCATCCTGCAGACGATCCATCGTCTCCAGTCCCTCGAACGCGTCCTTACAGTAGAACACGCCCGACTCGTATGGTCGATCGCCGTCGACGAACAGCGCGCGCCGACCAAACCGACGGTTGATGGCCGCGCCGCCGATCAACACCGGAATCTCGAGGCCGCGCCGGTCGAGCTCCTGTACGCAGAGCGGCATTTGCTTCGACGTCGACACGAGTAGCGCCGACAGTCCGATCGCGTCGGCGTTCACCTCGAGCGCCTTTTCGATGATCCTGTTCACGGGAACTTGCTTGCCGAGATCGTAGACGGTGTAGCCGTTGTTGGAGAGGATCGTGTTGACGAGCGACTTGCCGATGTCGTGCACGTCGCCATACACGGTCGCGAGGACGACGCGTCCTTTCGTGTAGCCTTCGGCGCGCTCCAAGAACAGCTCGAGGTGTTTGACTGCTTTCTTCATCACCTCGGCGGATTGCAGCACGAACGGCAGAATGAGCTCGCCGGCCCCGAACTTGTCGCCGACTTCTTTCATCGCGGGCAATAACACGTCGTTGAGCACGCGAACGGGTTGGTCGCGCACGCCGGCCGCGTCGAGCGCGGCCTCGATGCCGTCTTTCTTGCGATGAACCACCATCCAATGCACGCGCTGGTCCGCCGACATTCCTGCCGTCGGATCCTCTTTCTCGTTCTCTCGTTCCTTCCGCGCTCCACTCGTCGCATCGAAGTGCTCGATGAATCGCTGCAGCGCGTCGGGTCGCCGATTGAATACCAGGTCGTCTGCCAGCGCGCGCTCTTCGGTCGGAATCTCCGCGTACGGTTGCACGTGCGCCGGGTTCACGATCGCCATGTCGAGACCGGCCTCGACGCAGTGATGCAAGAACACTGAATTCAGCACTGCGCGTGCGTCGGGGGCGAGTCCGAAGCTCACGTTCGACACGCCGAGGCTCGTGTACACGCCCGGCAGCTCGCGCTTGATGAGACGAATACCCTCGATCGTCTCCACCGCCGAATCGATCCACTCGGCGTCGCCGGTCGCGAGCGTGAACGTGAGATCGTCGTAGATGAGATCCTCGGGCCGGAGCCCGTACTCAGCGACCACGATATCGTAGATCTTCTTCGCGACCTCCAGCTTTCGCTGGCGAGTCTTCGCCATCCCCTCGGTATCGATCGTCAACGCGACGAGCGCGGCGCCGTGTTTCTTGGCGAGCGGCACGACGCGATCGATCCGCTCGCGACCGTTCTCCATATTGATCGAGTTGATGATCGCGCGGCCGGGAATGGTCTCGAGCGCCGTCGCGATGACCGCGGCCTCCGTCGAGTCGACCATGATCGGCGTCTCGACGGTCATCGAGAGCAGCTTGACGACTTTCGCCATCTGCTCCGCCTCGTCGCCCCGCTCGGTGACGGCGACGCACACGTCGAGCACGTGCGCCCCCGACTCGACCTGCTCGCGCGCGACGTTCGAGATTCCGTCGTAGTCTTCGGCCAGCAGCAGGCGCTTCACCTTGCGCGAGCCCTGCGCGTTCACGCGCTCGCCGATCAGCAGCGGCTTCGGGTTCTGATCGAAGTCGATGGCACGCATTGCGCTGCTCGCGCGGGGAATCTTTGATCCCCGCGTTGCTCCAGGGTGGAGGGTGGAGGGTGGAGGGTTGAGGGAAGGTGTGCGGCGCGCTGGCGCGCGCGCGCTTAATGAGTCCACCAAATGCGGTTCAGCGGACACGGGGCGAAGCCCCGTGTCTGCAGTCCTGCCCTCCACCCTCCACCCTCCACCCTCCACCCTGCTGTTCTCCACCCTGTCCACAATCGCGCGCAGGTGCTCCGGAGTTGTACCACAGCACCCCCCAACGATTCGCACGCCGAATTGCTCGACGAACTCGCCGAGCATTTGCGCCATTGGTTCCGGCTCGAGCGGATAGATCGCGTCGCCGGTGCCGGTGTTGAGCGGCAGCCCCGCGTTCGGGATGCACGAGACCGGCCGAATCGCATTCTCGGCCAGGAAGCGGATCGGCTCGCGCATGTGTTCCGGACCTGTCGAGCAATTGAGGCCGATCACGTCGATGCGAAGCGCTTCGAGCGTGGTCATCGCGCTCGCGATATCGGTGCCGAGCAGCATGCGGCCGCTCGTGTCGAGCGTCACCTGCGCCTGGATCGGGACGCGTCGTCCGATCTCCGCGAACAGCCGCTCGAATCCGGCGATCGCCGCTTTTACCTCGAGGATGTCCTGCGCCGTCTCGACGAGAAGCACATCGACTCCGCCTTCGACGAGATACTTGGCCTGCGTGTAGTAGTTCTCCTCGAGCTCCGCGAACGTCGTGTTCGAGAGCACCGGATCATTGCTCGACAGCAACAGTCCCGTCGGTCCGATCGAGCCGGCGACGAAGCGCGGCTTGTCGGGCGTTGAGTACCTGTCACAGGCGGCGCGCGCCAACCGGGCAGCGGCGACGTTCAGCTCGCGAGTTTTTTCTTCGATGCCCCATTCGCGAAGCCGGTGCGGCGTCGACTGAAAGGTGCACGTCTCGACGACATCGCAGCCGACCGCGAGAAACGATTCGTGGATCGACTGGATGATGTCGGGCCGCGTGAGCACCAAGTGATCGTTGCAGCCCTCGAGCGCCTTCCCGCCGAAATCTTCTGGCGTCGGATGATGGCGCTGGATGTTCGTTCCCATGGCGCCGTCGAACACGACGACGCGCTCGGCGATCGTCGCCAGATACCCGCTCGGTGCGTCGGGATGAGTCGATTCGGGCGGCGGCGGGAACGGCGGGGAGCTGTTGAACGTGACCATCGGTCGACCCTAAAAAGAAATGCCCGGAACGCTAGCGCCCGGGCTGGCGCTTTAGCGGAATGTTTAACGTGGCCGCAAGTTGCCGAAAATCGCCACGAACGAATGTCCTCGTAGTCTAACGACCTGCCGCTAGGGATGGCTAGGGTGGCGTGCTTCGCTCCTCGCCCGTTTCGCCGAATCCGCGCCCGGTCGTCCGCGCGCGATCTTCGACGTGCTGCACCAACGCCATGAGACGATTCCGTTCGAGCGGAAGCGTCAAATCGGCGAGAACGACGCGTTGCACGGTGGGCGAAAGCGTGACAAGCGGACTTCCGATTACGCGAAAGAGGACGAGCGCGCCACCCGGGGCAAGCGGTATGCTCAGCGTGTCGGTCGTCGCCGGTGCGGCGAGGCCGCGACTGATCACGGCGATGAGTGGTGGATTCTGCGCCGCGATCTCGCGCGCTTCATGAACCGATTGTGCGACGGTTGGCGTGAAGCCGAGGGCGGCGAACGATTGTGCCAGGCCTTCGAGCAATGGTAATTCGGTGCCGACCAAAAGAATCTGGGTCATGGCTTCCGCGTCAGCGCCCGGTGCGTTCGGCGACGTCCTGCACCGCGCGTTCGGTGATTCCTTCGATCTCCACGATCTTCGATCGCGAAGTCTCGCCCGAGAGAATTCTAACATCACGACGTCGTACCGCGAAGACGTTCGCGAGAAATTCTATGAGCGCCGTGTTAGCGGCCCCGTCTACTGGTGGCGCCGACAATCTGATCTTCAGCGCGTCGCCGTGAACGCCAATCACTTCGCTGCGTGACGCTCGAGGCTGAACGCGCACCGAAAACCGAACTCGGCCGCCCGTCTCGCGCACGCGAAGCGTCGTCACGGAATTCCAAGCAGCCGCTGAATCAAGCCGAGCCCGAACCACGCGACGATCGGCGTGATGTCGATCATTCCAATCGACGGAATCAGCCGGCGAAGCGGGGCGATCATCCAATCCGTCAGCACGTACGACCATCGAATCCACTTCGAGTAGGGCGAGATCGGAAGCCAGGACGACACCACGCGCACGATCAATCCGAGCTTCAGAATCGAGAACGCCCACGATAAGAGAATCAGCGGCGCCTCGCTCGGCTGTTGGGCGATCGCGATGATCTGATAGAGGATGCCGCCAAGCAAATTCAAGATGCTGATCAGCACGATGCCGCCAACCACGACCGCGACCAATGCCCACCACGGTGCGGCCGCCGGTGTTCCTCCGGCTCTCACGACGATGCGCTCGATCGGAGTCACGAGCGGATCGACGCGCCCGCGAATCACTCGCGCCGTCCGGCTGAATGGGCTGATGCGCCGGGTGCGCACTCCCCAGTCGAATGCGCAGACAACGGCAACGACACCGGCGCCATACAACAGCGCCGTTTTGATCACCCCGACAATTGTGGCGTACGTGGCGAGCGCGCTCATGCGCGAAAGGTGACTGCCCCTTCAAATCGCAGCAAGGCGGACGCGCCCAATTATTGGGCGGTCACGATCACCGTGCGAGATGGAGCGCGCCGAAGAGAAACGCGAGACGGTCCGCGTCGATCAGCATCTGTTTTCCAAACGCAGTCCCGGGGCCGAACCCGGCGTTGTACAGCACGCGCAGCAGGATCGGCGCCACGCCGGCCTGACCCGTCTGCAACGCGGCCGCGAACTTGTAGCTGTGAATTGGCGTCACGACTTCATCGTGATCGCCCACTGTAATCAGTGTCGCGGGATAGGCCGTCCCCGCCTTCAGGTGTTGCAGCGGCGAATACGCGAGCAACGCGCGCAAGTCCGATGGGTTGTCGGGCGACCCGTACTCGCGTGTCCACGACGCGCCGCCGGTGAATCGATTGAACCGCGTCATGTCGAGCACGCCCGCGTCGATGAGCGCGGCTCCGAAGAATTCGGGCCGTTGCGTCATCGCCGCGCCAACGAGCAGGCCGCCGTTTCCTCGCCCGCTGATCGCCAGCAACGACGGACGCGTGTACCGCTGGTCGACCAAAAACTCCGCCGCGGCGATGAAATCATCGAAGCTGGTTTGCTTGCGCGGTCCGGTCGCCGCCTCATGCCACGCGCGCCCGTACTCGCCGCCGCCGCGTACGTTCGCTACGGCGAAGACGCCCCCCGATTCGAGCCACGCTGCGACCAGCGGAGAGTACGTCGGCGTGCTCGACGCCTGAAACGCACCATCGCCCGCGAGCAACGTCGGATGAGTTCCGTCGAGCGCCAGACCGCGACGAGCCGTGATGAACAACGGCACGCGCGTGCCGTCCTTGCTGCTGTAGAAGAGCTGCGTGGTCTCGAACTGCGCGAGCGCGGTGTCCCCTCGGGCGGCTCTGTATGAGATGGCGCTCTTTCCATCGAGATCGTAGCGATACACGCTCGGCGGCTGCAGGACCGACGAGTAGGTGAAGTAGAACTCGCGGTCCTCACCCCGCCCGTCGATCTCCCCAACCGTTCCGATTCCTGATCCCGGAAGGGGCACCACACCGCGGGCCCCGCCATCGAAGGAATACAACTCGAGCACCGAATGCGCGTCGTGCAGACGGTGCGCGACGATGCGATCGTCGACGCGCAACGCGCCGATCAACGGATCGTAGGCCTCGCGCACCACCGTCGTCCAATGATCCGGATCGGGCGAGTTGATGTCGACGGCAACGACGCGCGCGCGCGGCGCGTCCTTCGTCGTTCGCATGAAGAACAGCGGACCGTCGCTGGAAATGAACTCGTACAGCGCGTCACCGGTGTCGAACAGCTTGACGATCGGTGCGCCGAGATTCGGACGCTTGGGGTTGTCGAGATCGATGAAGTACACCCGGTTCGGCAACTCCGTCCCCGCACCTGGACGCGCGGCGATCACGAGATACTGGCCATCCTCGCTCACATCGGCGCGCAGACGCCAGTCGGGATGATCGGCCGCCTCGTACATCAGGCGATCATCGGCCTGTGGCTGACCAACGCGATGATAGTACAGGCGCTGCCTGGCGTCGGGCGCGAGCGGATTTGTCGCCTGCGTCCCGCCAAGATCGGATCGAACGTAAAAGAATCCGCGCTCGTCTTTCGTCCACGAGAGCGGAGATTCCTTGATGCCGTGGAGAGCGTCGCTCAGATCTTGGCCGGAGCGAACGTCTTTCACGCGCACCTCGCGCCACGCCGAGCCCTGCGTGGACACGGCATATGCGAGATACCGTCCGTCGGGCGACGGAGCCTGATCCACGATCGCGATGAGGCCGTCGTGCGAGAACGCGTTCGGATCGATCAGCACGCGAGCAGGCGTATCGTGCCGGTCCTGGACGTACAGTGCGGGTTGGTTCTCCAGCCCGCTGTTCTCATAAAAGAACAGGCGCTCGCCGCCGCTGAATGGTGCCGCCACCTTCGGGTACAGGGCGAAGCGGCGCACTCGATCCGCGAGCTCGGCGCGTCGCGGCACTTGGGCCAAGTATGCCTCGGCCACGGCGTCCTGCGCCGCAAGCCAATTGTGGACGTCGGCCGACGTCACCGCTTCGAGCCAGCGATACGGATCGGCGACCCGCACGCCGCTCAGATCATCCGTCTGGAGGCCGCGCGGTGTCGGCGGGTACTTGAGTTGCGCCGACACCGTCTGTGCGCCGAGCGCTGTCGAGAACAGCCCCGCAAGCGTGGCCCAGCGCGCGACGCTCGAGCGCAGGATTCGCTGGGGATACGCGAAGTTGTTCATCGTGTGAGAATCAACCGTCCGGATCGGCGGAAAACTGTGCTGGTGCTCACGGACGCGGGCACTCCCTCTTAGACTCAAGCTACACCAAAACCGTTTCCAACATGCCCACTCGCCAATACTGGCTTGTCAAGACCGAGCCGAGCACGTTCTCATTCGACGATCTAGTTGCCAGTCCGAAGAAGACGAGCCACTGGGACGGCGTCCGCAACTATGCGGCGCGCAACCATCTTCGCTCGATGAGAAGCGGTGATCTCGTCCTGGTCTATCACTCGAGCGTGGTCCCGAGTGCGATCGTCGGCGTGGCGGAAGTGGTTCGCGAGGCATACCCTGACCCCACGGCGCTCGACCCGAAGGATCCGCACTTCGACCCGAAGAGCAACGCTGACGATCCAACGTGGGTGATGGTCGATCTGCGAGCCGTCGAGGCACTCAAGCGTCCAGTCACGCTCGACGAAGTCAAAAAGACAAAGGGCCTCGACAAGATGGCGCTCGTCCGACTCGGTCGCTTGTCCGTTCAGCCAGTGACGCCGGGCGAGTACGAGATCGTTCGCAAACTCGGCGCCTCCAAATCGTCATCCTGAGGAGCGAAGCGACGAAGGATCTGCTGCCCAGAAGCAACAGCAGATCCTTCGCTTCGCTCAGGATGACCGCGGGGTTCACTTCCGCAGCGCGTCTTTCTTGAGCGTCGGGAAGCGTTGGGCGAGCTTGCTCTGGAACGGGCGCTCGCCATAGCCCACGTAGATTTGGCGCGGACGGGCGATCTTCTGCTCCTTGTCATTGAGCAGCTCTTCCCACTGCGCGAGCCAACCCGCCGTGCGCGCCACCGCGAACAGCACGGTGAAGAAATCGGTCGGGAACGCCATCGAGCGATAGATCAGGCCCGTGTAGAAGTCGACGTTCGGGTAGAGCTTGCGCGACACGAAGTAATCGTCGTGGAGCGCCGCGTCCTCGAGCTTGAGCGCGATCTCCAGATCCTTGTCCATGCCGACCTGCTTGAACACCTCGTCGGCGAGCGCCTTCACGATCTTGGCGCGCGGATCATAGCTCTTGTACACGCGGTGGCCGAAGCCCATCAGGCGGCCGCCTTTTCCACCCTTCACTTCATCGATGAACGCAGGGACGTTCTTCGGATGCCCGATCTCGTTGATCATTCGCAGCACCTGCTCGTTCGCACCGCCATGGAGCGGGCCATACAGCGCCGCGACGCCCGCCGCGATCGCCGAGAACGGGTCGACGTGTGACGAGCCGACGGCGCGCACCGCATTCGTCGAGCAATTCTGTTCATGGTCGGCGTGCAGGATGAACAGAATCTCCAGCGCCTTCACGAATACCGGGTTCGCTTCGTACTTGGGCTCCGACATCCGGGCCACCATCGACAGAAAATTCTCGACGTAGCTCAGGTCGTTGTCGGGGTAGATGAACGGCAGCCCCTTGATGTGGCGATAGCAGAACGCCGCGAGCGTCGGCAGCTTCGCGAGCAGGCGGATGATCGAGATGTTCCGCTGATCGGGATCATGAATGTTCTTGGCTTCCGGGTAGAATGACGAGAGCGCGGCGACGGTCGAGCACAACATCGACATCGGATGCGCGTCGTAACGGAAGCCCTGCAAGAACGTCTTGATGTTCTCGTGGACGTACGTGTGGAACGTGATGTCGCGAACCCACTGATCGTACTCCGTCTGCGCCGGCAACTCGCCGTTGCGGAGCAGCCACGCCACCTCGAGGAACGTCGCCTTTTCGGCGAGCTGCTCGATCGGATAGCCACGGTAGCGAAGAATCCCCTTGTCGCCGTCGATGAATGTGATCGCGCTCTTGCACGACGCGGTGTTCATGAACGCGGGATCGTACGTCATCAGCCCGAATTCGTCGGGCGAGGTTTTGATCTGACGAAGGTCCATCGCGCGCGTCGCGGTGTCACCCTCGACTCCGCCTTGTACGATCTGGACGGAGTATGCCTTGTCGGTGCGCGAATCTTTGATCTCCAACGTGCCCGTTGGCCGAAGCTCACCTGATGGCGTCGACTTAGCGGTGGTGGGGGCGGGCGCCGTCTGCGTGTTGCCCATGCTCACGATCTCCCAGAGAGTTCGAGACGGAGCGTAGACGCTCCGTTGTACGTGAGCGTAATCTAAGTGGCCGCTTGGTCGCGCAACCGCCCTCGCCGCTGTAGACGGCGCTCAGGTAAAATCCGATGTAGGGGCTCAGTGCCGATTCGTCGAGCCGCCAGGGGATTGCTCGGCGAGCACGGGCGCTCCGGCCCGATCGGCAAGCAGACGCGTCGTAAAACGCTGGCCCTCGGAGATCCGCTCCACCTCGATCGCCGTCGCGTCCACCGCCGTCTCGATGCGGTTCATCCGCTCGGCGATCTCGTCGAGCCGATGCATGAGATCGGGCGACGCTAGCTGCTTTCCACGCCGATGCTTCATCCAGCTGGTGAGGATGCCTGTAAAGCACCCCATGGCCACGATGACACCGACAAAGGTGAACACATCTTCCAGGATCGCCTGCTCCACGCTCTCTCCCTCCTCGGCCCCGGACGTCCGTCAGGTCATTGCCCGCACTACGGCGCGCGGCGCCCGGAATGTTTCGCCCCCGTTGCGCAGTAAGGCCGAACGGGGCACTCCTCGCACCGCGCAACGCGTGCCGTGCAGATCAGCGCGCCGAGCTCCATCAGCGCCTGATTGTGCGTCCAAGTCGCTCGACCCGTGCGCGGCAAGATCGACTCGGCGATCCCCCAAACGATCCGCTGGCCCTTCGCCGTCTTGAGCTGCGCTTTTGGTGCGAAGACGCGCTTGAGCACTCGTGCCACGTTCGTATCCACCAACGCGGCGCGTCGCTCGTACGCGAAAGACGCCACCGCGCCCGCCGTGTAGGCGCCGATCCCGGGCAGCGACCGCAACGCTTCCGGATCGGAGGGAAGTTGGCCATCGGACGCGCCGCCCCCGAACGTGACCTGGCGGGCCAGGCGGTGCAAGTTGCGCGCGCGGGCGTAGTAGCCCAGTCCTTGCCAGGCTTCCATCACGCGCGACGGCTTGGCGCGCGCCACGTGCTGAATCGTCGGGAATCGCTCGAGGAACTCGCCGTACTTGATGACGACGCGCGAAACCTGCGTCTGCTGCAACATCAGCTCGGACACCAAGACCTGATACGGGTCGCGCGTTCGCCGCCACGGAAGATCTCGCGAATTGCGGCGATACCACGACCGAAGCCGACGGCCGAATCCCGCACGAATCTCGGGTGCGATCGTCGGCGGCTCGTGCGCGGCGCGACGGGTAGTCAGCGCGGCGTCCACTGCGGCAGCGCCGAAAAGAGCCCGGCCGAAATTCCTTGTCCGGCCAAGATGAGACCGAAGACGACGCTGGCGACCCCACTCGCCAGCCGCAGCGCGCCTCGCATCACGCCGAACCGCCGTGCCGCGAACGTCGACGGAACGGCGATCGTGAGCGTGATCACCGCCATGCCGGCGATGGTGCCTAGTCCGAACAGCGCGAGATAGCCGAGGCCCGTCCACGCTCCCGGCTCCGCTGCAACGACTAACAACGCGATGAAGGCCGACCCCGCGAGACCATGCACGAATCCGACGATCACCGGTCGCGCCGTGCTGGTTCGTGCGCGCTCACGGGGGCCGCTCAGGTTCATCGCGCCGAGCGCGATGAGCATGAGCGCGACCGAGAACTCCATCGCCAGACCCAACCGAGGTGGAATCGTGAAACGAAACACCACGATTGCGCCGCCGACGAGCAGAATCGTTGCCGTGTGACCGATTCCCCACAACGCGCCGACCGCGCTCGCGCTCCACAGCGACGACCGATTGCTAACGATCGTCGTCACGGCCACGACGTGATCGGCATCCGTCGCGTGACGCATGCCGAGGACGAATCCCAACAGCAGAAGGGAAGTGGAGGAAAGCATCGAGTGTGATCGACAGAGGAATGGTCGGCACAATCTAGCTGTGTGCCGCGATTCTCGGGCGCAATTGCGCAACCGGCGACGATCCGATCATCTTTGCGCGTGCAAATTCACGTGCTACGGCGACATTTCGTCGCGACGATTCTCGCGTCGTTTGCCGTTCTCATCACGCCCCTGCTGCTGTACGCGCATGCGCGGCTGGTGCGAAGTACTCCATCGGCCGACGCGCGCCTCGATGCCCCGCCGGCTCGCATCACCCTCTGGTTCTCCGAGCAACCGGAGCGCCGCTTCACCACCATTCAACTCGTCGACTCCGCCGGGGTCCCTGTCGCCCTTGGGCCAGTTTCGAAATTGGGCACCGATCCCTCGGCCGTCACCGTTCCAGTCACTGGCCAACCGAACCGAGGCCGCTACACGGTCATTTGGCGAACCGCGGCGGCCGACGGGCACCCGAGCTCAGGGCGGTTCTTCTTCACAGTGCTGAATGCCGCGCCGGTCGCGCCGCCGGTCGTCGCGCCGAGTATTCCAAGCCCGCAGCCGACACCGACTGAACGACAGAAGACCGGGGCCAACTCGCCCGTGCAGGTAGCGCCGGACGCGACCTTCTCCACCGAGGTTCGCTGGGCCGAGCTCGTTGCGGTCATCACCATGATCGGCGCCATCATCTTTCGTCTCGTCGTGCTCCCCGGCGCGCAGTGGTCGAACGAGCTGACCACCGAAGCGGGAGAACGTGCGCGACGTCTCGCGCAGGCGGCGTTGACGTTGTTCGTCATCGGCACCTGCATGCGCGTGATCGCCGAATCGAGTCTCATTCCGAGTGACGCCGGCGGGCGCCTGTCGGCTGTGCTGTCGGTCATTCGCGACACGCGCTGGGGACACGGCTGGGCCGTCGGCGCCGCGGGCGGGGTCGTCGTTCTGATCGGGCTCGTGGTCGCGCGTTCCGCGCGGGCCGGCTGGCTGATGGCGGCCGTTGGCGTCGTGGCGGTGTGCACTGGTGACGCGTTGACCGGCCACTCCGGCGTTTCGCGTCATCTCGCGCTCGCCGTCGCGACGGACATCACGCACTACCTCGGCGCGGGTGGTTGGATCGGTGGACTGGTCGCCGTCCTGCTGTCGGGGCTTCCGTCGCTGCGGGTCGTTGGTGAAGCAGAGCGTCCGGACGCGGGATACCAGCTCGTGCGCGCGTATCACGGCGCCGCGATGGAATGCGTCGCGCTCGTCATCATCAGCGCGATCGTCGCCGCGTGGCTGCGTTTGAGCAGCTTGGGACAACTGCGAACCACGCCTTATGGCGGCCTGCTGTTTCTCAAGATCACACTCGTGTGTGTGATCCTGCTCTTTGGATTTTATCATTGGCGACGGGTCGTCACGCCGCAGTGGACCGCCGAGACTAAATTTCGTTTCCAGCGCACGGCGACATTGGAGCTGCTCGTCGCCGCGACCGTCGTCGCGGTGACCGCCGCACTGGTCTCAACCCCGCTTCCAGAATGACCACGAGCATCGAGACTCCAACGACCGAGTGGCCGGTGACGCTCGCTGATATCGAGGGCGCGCGCGATCGGATTTCGCCGTACCTCTCGCCGACTCCGTTCCGGCGCTACCCACAACTCAGCGCGCTCGTCGGCGCCGGCATCGACGTGTTCGTCAAACACGAGAACCATCAGCCGACCAACTCGTTCAAGATTCGAAATGGGTTGTCGTTCATGACCGCGCTCACCGACGACGAACGCCGTCGTGGTGTCGTCGCCGCGTCGACAGGAAATCACGGGCAGGGAATCGCCTACGGCGGCACGTTGCTCGGCGTAGATACAGTGGTCTGCGTGCCCGCCGGGAACAATCCGGACAAGAACGCGACGATGCGCGCCCTCGGCGCGACCGTCGTCGAAGAAGGCCGCGACTACGACGACGCGGTGACGGTCATGTTGCGGATCGCCGAACGTGATGGACGCGTCGTCGCGCATTCCACCAACGATCCGCGGATCATCGCCGGCGCGGGGACGATGACCCTCGAGATTCTCGAGCGCGAGCCGGAGCTCGATGCGATCGTGATTGCCGTGGGTGGAGGCTCGCAAGCCGTTGGAGCGATGACCGTCGCTCGTGCCTTTGGGTCGAACGTCGCCGTGTACGGTGTGCAGGCCGCCGGGGCCGCGGCGATCCACGACTCGTGGCATGCGCGGCGGCGCCTCACGACACCACGCGCCGACACCTTCGCCGAGGGCGTCGCGACTCGCTCGACGTACGACCTCACGTTTCCGTCGCTACTCGCCGGGCTCGCGGATTTCGTCACCGTCACCGACTCGGAGATCGCCGAGTCGCTGCGGGTGATTCTCTCGGTGACGCACAACTTGGTGGAGGGCGCGGGCGCGATGGGCTACGCCGCGCTTCCCAAGCTCCGCGATCGGCTCGCCGGCCAGCGCGTTGGCATCATCTTCTGCGGCGGCAACCTCGACATCGCCACGCTGCGGCGAATCCTGACGCGCGAGCTGTAGCGACGGGGGTCTAGCCGACCTTGCGCGTCTTTCGCTTGAGGAAGTCCATCAGAATGAACTGCCCGAGCGTCATCGTCGACGTGAAGTAAGCCTTTCCGCGGCTGATCTCCGACACGCGCTTCACGAACTCGATCAGCGTCCGGTCGCGCGCCAACATGAACGTGTTGATCATGATCCCTGCGCGCCGGCAATTCGCGACCTCGCGCAGCGTCTGCGCGATCACGGTCGCGTCGAGCCCGAACGAATTCTTGTAGACCTGACCATTCGGCATCGTCAACGCGCTCGGTTTGCCGTCGGTGATCATGATGATCTGCCGCATGTCCTTCTTCTGCGCCATCAACAGCCGGCGCGCGAGCTTGAGACCTTCCGCCGTGTTCGTGTGGTACGGACCGACCTGCGACGTCGCGAGCGTCGCGAGCGGAATCTCCTCGGCGGAATCATGGAACAGCACGACCTTGAGCGTGTCGCCGGGAAATTGCGTCCGGATGAGGTGCGTGAGCGCGAGCGCCACCTTCTTGGCCGGCGTGAAACGATCTTCGCCGTAGAGGATCATCGAGTGCGAGCAATCGAGCATCAGCACGGTCGCGCATGACGACCGATACTCGGCTTGGCGCACCATCAAGTCGGCGTACTCGAGATCCAGAGGGACCTCGATCTTGCCGGTGCGCGCGAGCGAGTTCTTGAGTGTCTCGTTGACGTCGATGTTCAAGACGTCGCCGAACTCGTACGGCTTGCTCCAGCCGTCGGCCTCGATGCCGGTCGCGAGGTACGCCGTGTCATGACTGCCGAAGCTCGAGCGTCCGAGCGACCCCAGAAGGTTTCGTAAAGTTTTATAGCCGAGAAAGTCGATGCCCTTCTCGGTGAGATTGAACTGCACATCGCGCGCGGCGGCCTGGGCGAGACTCCCGGGACCGGTGACGGGTTGATGACCCGCCGGCATTTGCGGCGCGTTCTCAAGGTTGAGATATCCCTCGTCGATCAGGCGCTGGACGAGCTTGTCCAACAACTCGGCGAGCTTGGCCTGGCCTTCTTCGTCGTCTCCCCCGCGCAGGGCCTCGAGCATCTCAGGTGTGAACTGTCCACTCTCCATGAGTGCGTCGAGAATCGCTTGCTTGAGCGCGTCGAGCGAGCGATTGCCCTCGTCAGCACCGTCCCAGCCGTAATAGGACTGGTTGTCGCCGCCGGCGAATCCGGACTGCAGCAGGAAGTCGGCGAGCTTATCGAGCAACGCTTGTAGATCGATCGCGTCGGCGAGCTCGGGGCTGAATTTCGTGTAAGTGTGGAACCGCATCGTGGCCTCCTCTCGAAGAATACGTCGAGGGGCGAGAGAGTGCCACACCGCGGCCGGCCTCACCACGTTTCCAGTCCTCACCGAATACATTCATCCCGTGCCCGCGTCGCTCAATCCATTTCGAACCCTGCAGCGCCACCGGAACTTCCGGCTGTTCTGGTTCGGCCAGACGCTGTCGCTCATCGGAACGTGGATGCAGACGATGGCCCAGGGCTGGCTCGCGTTAGAGCTCTCCAATAGCGCGTTCCTCGTCGGTCTCGTCGCGTCGGCCCAGTCGTTTCCGATCCTGCTGTTCTCGCTTCACGCCGGGGTGTTCGTCGACCGGACGGACAAGCTTCGCCTCGTGAAGATCGCGCAGACCTTGTTGGCGCTCGAGGCGGCGGCGCTCTGGTGGTTCACGTGGTCGGGTCACATCACGGTCGGGTGGCTCCTCATCCTTGCGACGATCAACGGGCTGGTCACCGCGTTCGAGATTCCGGCGCGGCAGTCACTGATCATCGAGCTCGTTGGCCGCGACGATCTGCCGGGCGCGATCGCCCTCAACTCGAGCGGCTTCAACATCGCGCGCGTCGTCGGGCCGAGCATTGGCGCGCTCATCATCGCGAAGGCCGGCCTTGCGTGGTGCTTCGGCGTGAATGCACTCAGCTACGTCACTGTTCTGATTGGCCTGTTTCTCATCCGGCTCCCGGCCTGGATGGCCCCGGAGCATCTCGCGTCTCCGCTTGAAGGCATCCGCGAAGGCGTGCGGTACATGCGCGACACGCCGTCGATCTCGGCGCTCATGCGCTTCGTGGCGGTCTACTCGATCCTCGGCGTGCCGTACCTCACGCTCATGCCAGTCGTCGCGCGAGACCAGCTCGGACTCGGCGCGGGCGGCTACGGCGCGCTCCTGGCGTGCGTCGGCGTGGGTGGAGTGACCGGAGCATTAAGCCTCGCCGCGGTCGGCGACCGGATCCGTCGCACGCGTCTGTTGTCATACTCGTCGTACGCCTTCGCGACGCTCCTGATCGCTTTTTCGGTCGTGCGAAATGCTGGCCTCGCCTATCCGATTCTCTTGGGTGTCGGATTCACTATGATCTTGAACAACGCCGTCGCCAACTCGACGTTGCAGCATCTCGTCCCCAACGAGCTTCGCGGCCGGCTGATGGCGGCGTATTCGTTCATCGTGGTGGGGCTTTCGCAAGTGGTGGGCTCGGTGCTCGCCGGCAGCGTTGCCCACGCGATTGGCGTCTCGTGGTCGATCGGCGGCGGAGCGGCCATCATGCTCGTCTACGCCTATTGGGCGTTTGCTCGTCGTCCGGAGTTACGCGCGGTGCAGTAGCAATTACCGGGTGTCATCCTGAGCCGGTCCCTGACCTCTCATCCGGGGATCGCACTGAATCGAGTTGGAACAATTTTGGAACAGGATGAGACTGGATGAGACCGGATGCGACGTGATCGAGGGCGATTCGAACAAACCGCTGTTCTCGCCGTTTGACCTGTCTCATCCAGTTTCATCCTGACTCATCCTGTTCCCTTGTTCCAAGTGTGCGGCGCCACGGCGAACTGTCGTCGCGCCGCCTCGATGACCAGCTCCGCCGCGCCATCGAGCCCGAGCCAGGCGGTGTTGACGCAGAGATGATAGTTCTCATGCGCCAACCAGTTTCGATTCCAGTGACGCTTCACGTACTGCTCGCGTTGCTTGTTCATGTCGGCGACGCACCGCTCTGCCTCGGCAGGGCCAATGTTGAACTTCTCCATCGCGTAGGCGCGGAGCGCCGAACGCGGCGCGAAACAAAACACGTGCAGCGCGTCGCTTCGCTCGGCGAGGAGACACTGGGCGCCACGCCCCACGAACACCGCGGGCCCGATCTGGATCGCTTCCTCGATCACGCGCCGCGTGACCGCGACAATCCGCTCTTCCGTCGTCTCCATCGGCCCCGACGGCACTGGCGGCATCATCTCGGGAGACGCGAGCGAGAGTGCGGCCGCCACACGCTCGACCATCGACGGAACGCGCTCGTCTTGCGCCGATACTTCAGCGACGGTGAGTCCGGATCGCTCGGCGACGGCATCGATCATCGCGTTGTCGAAGAGCGACCAGCCCAGGGACGCCGCTACCCGCTCGGCGACCTCGGAGCCGCCGGATCCATACATGCGCGAGATCGTGATGACCGGCATCAGCGAGCCGCCGGATGAGCGTCGATCGTCGCGTGCGCCGCGTGCGCCGCGACCTCGGGTGCGAGCGGACGACGGCGGACATGCTCGACGACCTCGAAGCCCAGCGCGCTCCACGCTTGCTCGGCGATCGTGGCCGTCGCCGAATTGTGGAGACGCATCTCGCCGATCCCGTGCTCCTCGCACCATCGATCAGCGGCGGCGAGCAACGCTCGAAGTACGCCCTTTCTTCGTTCCGCCGGACGCACATAGACCGACGACACGTAGCAATACCGCTCGGGAAAAAACAGCGGCGAGCTCGGTGTGTCGACGCATCGCATCACGCCCACCGCGCGCCGCTCGATCTCGGCGACGAAGATCGTGTCGTGCGGCGAATTGAGTTGCGCCCGGAACACATCGTACGCGCGCTCTTCGGCATCTGGTCGGAGATTCCCGTAGAGCGGATGGTCCTGGTACTCTCGGAGCAGTGCGAGGCGCAACTCGACGATGGCTGAGAGATCGTCGAGCTGCGCTCGCCTCACCGAGATCTCGCGCTTCACGTCAAGCCGCCGCCGAACAAGTCTTGGTTCGGCCGCCGGCGCGGCTCTGGATTGGCGCGCCCGTATTGCCCGACATCGGATCGCGAGATTTTCTTTCGCGCGACCAGCGCCTCGAGCACGAGCTCGCATGCGGCGACGGACGTCGCCGCATCGTCCTCTGGCGCGAGGCCGACGCGATGGACGATGCGCAGCAGATCCGGAACGATCTCGAACCCCTTGAAGGCCATGTCGGCCCGCGCGTCTTCGGCGACCTGCAGCGCGCCCCCCTCGTCGAACCACATGATGACGTCGTCGACGTTCACGCCGCCGGCGCGATCCTGGAACGTCGCGTCGGCAGCGCGCCGGATCAGTTCGCGCGCGATCGTCGCGCCGCCGATCAATTCACCCTCATACTCCAACTCGATCTTGCCCGTGATGGCCGGAAGCGCCGCGTAGATGTCCGAGATGCGCGGCACCACTTCCGCGTCGCCGGTCATGATCGCTCGCCGTTCGGCGTTCGACACGACGTTCTCGACGACCGAAATCGGCATGCGCTGCGACACGCCCGATCGCTTGTCGATGCGGCGGTCGGTGCGCGCCTCGAACGCGATGCGCTCGATCACCTCAGAGATGAACTCCGGGATGCGCACCGGACGGTTGTCGCGTTTCGTCCACGCCTCTTGCCGCGTGATGTCGATCCCGAGATCGACCGTCTCGGGGTAGTGGGTCAGGATCTCGCTGCCGATCCGGTCCTTGAGCGGCGTGATGATCTTGCCGCGCGCGGTGTAGTCTTCGGGATTCGCCGTGAAGCACAGCTGGACGTCGAGTGCCAGGCGCACGGGATAGCCCTTGATCTGCACGTCGCCTTCCTGCATGACGTTGAACAGGCCGACCTGCACTTTCCCCGCGAGATCGGGCAGCTCGTTGAGCGCGAAGATCCCACGATTCGCGCGCGGCAGCATGCCATAGTGAATCGTGAGCTCGTCCGACAGCACGTGGCCGCCGCGCGCCGCGCGAATCGGATCGAGGTCGCCGATCAGGTCGGCGATCGTGACGTCGGGCGTCGCCAACTTTTCGACATACCGATTCTCACGACCGACCCACGCGATCGGCGTATCGTCGCCCGCCTCGTTGATCAGGTTGCGTGCGTACTTGGAGATCGGCGCGAAGGGATTGTCATTGATCTCGCTGCCGGCGACGATCGGCATCGCGTCGTCGAGCAGCGTGACCATCGCGCGGAGAATTCGCGACTTCGCCTGCCCGCGTAGCCCGAGCAGGATGAAATTGTGCTTGGAGAGGATCGCGTTGACGATCTGCGGCATGACAGTCTCTTCATAACCAATCACGCCGGCGAACAGCGTGCCGCCTTGGCACAGCCGGTCGAGCAGATTCTGTCGCATTTCGTCCTTGACGGATCGAAATGCGCGATCGGGGACACCATGGGGTGAGCGCTTGAGAGCGCCGAGTGTTTCTGGATGCGCGTGCACGGAATCTCCATTTCCTCACTTGCGTCTCCTGCAATGAAGGCGCCCGCACAAGGGGTGCGCAAGTCTCGGGACGTCGCGACCTCTTTCCGCCACGCTTGTCGGACGAACTCGGGAAAGTCTGTCACCGTCGCTGCCATCGCGGCGTTCACAGCGAGCCCCAGCCGTAAGCCGTGAGCCTGAAGCACGGAGCCGTGAGCTGCTCCCGGTGCGAGCTCACGGCTCAACGCTACTGGCTCAAAGCGTATCGCTGGGGCTCACCATCCGCATCGCGATTCCCGCGACGGCTCGTGGTGTTCAACTTCCGTGACGGGCTTGCGAGCACCGCTTAATCCGCCAGCCCGACCTCCACGAGATTGTCGTAGAACACCGGCCCGTGTCCCAGGTCAGTCTCTCGTTGCGAGGTCGTCTGATTCGCGTTGGCCCCGTCGGCGGCGAACTTGCCCCACCAGATCGATGGTGCCCACACCACGCCCGGCCGAATGCCGTCCTCGACGCGCGCGACGGCCGTGAATGCGCCGCGGTCGTTGTGCACCACCACGCGCGCGCCCACGCCGATTCCGCGACGCTCCGCATCCACCGGATGAAGCAGGCATTCGGGCTCCCCCGCGGCGCGCCGCAATGAGTCGACGTTCACAAACGTCGAATTCAAGAATTGATGCGCCGGTGAGGAGATGAGCGTCAGCGGATATTTCTCCGCGAGGGCGGGAGCGTCCTCGGGGAATTCGTACGGCGCAGTGAACGCCGGTCGCGGATCGAGTCCCAGGTCGGCCATGCGAGCCGAGTAGAACTCGCACTTTCCCGATGGCGTCGTGAATCCGCCGTCCGCATACGGGAGATACGGCCTCGGCAGGTTGAGTCGCGCCCAACCCTTTTCGATCAAGGTCTCGAGCGTCACGCCCTCGAGTCGTCCGGTCGACGAGCCCAACGCCTGTCGAATCAGCGTGAGATCGTCGTCGCGGAACATTGGCTCGTCGAGACCCATGCGCGCGGCCAACCGCCGAAAGATCTCGCTGTTCGGCAGCGCTTCGCCCAGCGGCTCGACCGACGGCTGGTTCAGCGTGACGTAGTGGTGCCCGTACGACAGATGGATGTCCCAGTGCTCGAGCTGCGTCGTGGCCGGGAGCACGATATCGGCGTAGTCGGCCGTGTCCGTCTGAAAATGTTCGAGCACCACGGTGAACAGGTCGTCGCGCGCCAATCCACGAAGCACCGCGTTACGATCCGGCGCCACCGCGGCGGGATTCGAGTTGTACACCACGAGCGCGCGTACCGGCGGTCCCCCGACGCCCGCGTCGCGCGTCGCCAACGCCTCGCCCAATCGGATCATGTTGATGGTCCGAACCGGTGGTGAAAGGTCCGCGCGCTCGAGGGCACGCTTGTCGAACGTGAAGTTCGCGCTCGACGACAGCTGCACGCCGCCACCAGCGCGCCTCCAATGCCCTGTGAGCGCGGGAAGACAGGCAATCGTCCTCACCGCCATGCCGCCGCCGCGATGACGCTGCAGCCCGTAATTGACGCGGATGAACGCCGCTTTTGCGCGCGCGTACCGCTCGCCAAGCGCGACGATCGCCTCGACTGGAACGCCGGTGATCGCGCTCACGCGCTCCGGAGGATACTCCTTCACGCGTTCACGCAGCCCGTCGATGCCGAGCGTATGCGCGTCGATATACGCCACGTCCTCGAGGCCGAGACCGAACAACACATGCATCATGCCCAGCGCGAGCGCCGCATCGGTGCCAGGCCGAATGCCGATCCATTCGTCGCATTGAGCCGCGGTTCGCGTCCGGATCGGATCGATCGCGATGATGCTCGCTCCGCGTTCCCGCGCCTCGAGGACGAACGGCCAGAGATGGGGATTTGCCGTCAGCGTGTTTGTTCCCCACAAGAGAATCAGATCGCTGCTCGGAATTCCTTCGGGATCGGCGCCGACGTTGGCGCCGACCGTCATCCGCATCCCTACAGTGCCCGCCATCGAGCAGATGGTCCGATCGAGCAGCGATGCGCCGATGCGATGGAAGAATCGGCGATCCATCGACGAGCCCTGGACCATCCCCATCGTCCCGGCGTACGAGTAGGGAAGGATCGCTTGGGGTCCGTCGCTCGAGTTTCTGATCTCATTCAAACGAGCCGCGATCTCGCCAAGCGCGCTGTCCCACGTCGTGCGCTTGAAGCGTCCCGACCCCTTCGGGCCGATGCGTCGCAGCGGGTGTAAGAGCCTGTCCTGCTGATACGTACGCTCGACGTATCGATTCACCTTCGCGCAGAGAAAGCCGCGCGTGAAAGGGTGATCCGGATCACCGGCGACGCGCACCGCACGGCCCGATTCCACCGTCACGAGCATCGCGCACGTATCGGGACAGTCGTGGGGACACGCTCCGCGAACGACGCGGCTGTCTGGTGAGGAATGAGTTGGCATCGCGGATTTCCTGGGCGTGAGACGTCGGCGACAATTCAAGCTAATGATCGACTCGATGTCGCAGCCAGTGGTCCGGAAGGTGCAACGCCCGTGGCGTTAACGCGACGACGCTGACGCGTTGCCCCGGTCTGTGTGCAACGGAAACTCATTGCCCGAAACGTCGTTGCCCAAGAGGCGCGCCTTGACACGCCCCCTGAGCACGGTAACTTTCTCGCCGCTCGACCCGAGCGCCAAGATCGCGTGCACGGACCACGCGGAAGACCCACTCGACCTACTCTTCAGGAGAATGTCATGAAGCGCCTGGCTTTCGTCGCCGCTGTGCTCGCGGTAACTGTGACCGCTTGTTCGAAGTCTGAGGAAGCTGCAAAGGATACGTCCACGCCCGCAATGGCGCCGGCTCCCGCACCCGCCGCCGCCCCGGCAGACACCGGAATGAAGATGGACACGGCGATGAAGATGATGGATACGTCCAAGAAGATGGACACGACCAAGAAGGCCAAGAAGAAGCCGTAATCGCTTCGCCGCGATCCGCTGTCCGAGGGCGCGACATCACGTCGCGCCCTTGTTGTTTTCCGGCGCGCTAGCCGAGCGCGTTCCGCAGCGCCGCCACGCGCATCAGCAAACTCGCATCATCGAGGACGGGCGTCGTGTTCGAGACATCGATCCCATCGTCGAGCTCGACCCACGACACGCACCCCAAGTAGCGACGCGTCTCCGGAACGATCACCGTTTCCGCGAGACGGGCGACGCGCACCGCGACCACTTGCACGCCCGGCTGATTCTTGTACTGGAATCGCGACTCGACCGCGGTCCACGCAAGCCCGTGCGCGTCGCCGATCACGCGCAACGCGTCGAGTGACGAAACGGCCCACACACCCAGTACCTCGGCGACGTACTCGATTCGAATCGTTCCTTCCGTTGGTTGCCGCGAGTGTGACGCGTCGAGTCGCGCGACGAATCTCGGAGCGAGCTCGTTCGCCTTTTCGTGAAAGAACGTGGGATAGAGAAGGAACCGGTCGTGACGCACCGAGAATCCCGCGCGCTGCTCGCGGATGCCGCCTTTGCGAATCATCGCGATGATCTCGCCTCGCGCCATCGCGTCGACAAGAACCGCCCATTCCTTGAGCGCCGTGCGCTCGATCAATGATGCGTTGTCCACCACCGAAACGCCTCCGGAATGCCTTGCTCGGGTCGCACCGTCGGCGACCAACCCAACTCTCGCCGAGCGCGGTCCGAGGTGAACGGGTTGTCCCGCGTAAGCATGCCGAGCGACGCGTTCGAGATCACATTGAATCGGCCGGCCGTGACAATCCGCGACGTCGATTTCACGAACTTGAACACGCCCTTCGCCACCGGCAACGGAATTGGAATGAACCTGACGCGGGTGCCCAGTCCCTCACCGGCCAACTCGAAGAACCGACGCACCGTGACCTCGAAGTCGTTCGCCAGATTGTACGTTCGGCCGCCGGCGATGTCAGACGCGACGGCGCGCACCGCGCCGTCGGCAACATTCGCCGCGTGAGTGACCGAGAACGTCGTCCGCCCGCCACCGATCAGTGGCACAATGCCGCGCCGAAGCAGCTTCGCGATGCGCGGTACGAACTGGCGATCGCGACGTCCGTACACAACGTTGGGCCGCACCGCCGTCGCCCAGATTTTTCCCGCGGCGTGCGCCGCCAACACCATGTGCTCCGACTCACGCTTGGACCGCGCGTAATACGCGCGCTCCGGTAGTTGCCCGAGCACCGTGTCCTCACCGGTCTTCTTTCCCGGTCCGCTATATCGCCCCGACGGTCCGTACACCGCCACGCTGCTCAGCTGGAGCAGCCTCGCTCCCGACGACTCGGCGGCGGCGATCGCGTTAGCGGTTCCGTCGACGTTCAGGTGGCGAAACACCTCCCAACCGCCTGCCGTCGTGATGGCCGCCGCGGTGTGAAAAATTGCGTCGCACCCCGCGGCGAATCGCACGAAGGCATCGCGATCGAGAACGTCGCCGCGAACGATGTCGGCGCCGAGCGACGCATCGTCCTTCGAAGGCGATCGCACCAACGCACGCACGCTCCAGCCGTCTCCTAGTAGACGCTCGACGATGTGCGAGCCGATGAGACCCGTCGCACCCGTGACGAGCGCCCGGGGCACTTATGCGGGGAAGGGAAGCGTCGTCACATCCACTCGCCGTTCGCCACCTTCCCACTTCGCGTTCAGGCTCACGCCGGGCGCCACCTCGCGCCGCACCATGCCGATCGCGATCCCACCGAGTCGCGGCGACGCCACCGAGCTCCGCACGTCGCCGACGTGATTGCCCGAGTCGTCGATGAGCTGCGCGCCGGTCGGGGGAGCCTCGGAGCTGGCCGCGCGCAACCCGCGGAGATGCCGGTTCACGTGACCGCGGAAGTGAACGCGTGCCACGACTTCCTGACCGATGTAACACCCCTTGGTGTACGAGATCGCGTCGAGCTCGTCGAAGTTCGCTTCCTGCGGAATCGTCGTGTCGTCGATATCGATTCCCCACTCGGGCCGACCCGATTCGACCCGCGCGATCTCCCACACATCGAGTCCGGCGGGCATCGCGCCGTCGGTGATTGCCCGCTCCCACAATCGATCGAACTGCTCGAACGGGACGAAGAGATCGTATCCCTCGACGCCGATGTCGGGCGAACGCGCGACCACGATCGGCGTTCCATCGGTCGCGACGTCGAGATGTGCGTACGACGCCAGCGAGCCAAGCTCGTCGAAACTCACCTCGGTGATCGCGGCGACGATGCGCCGCGCCTGTGGACCGAAGATGCCGAGATTGCGAATGGCGTGCGAATCATCGCGATATCCTGAGAGACGCGGATTCACATATTTCTTCACCATGGCCAACCAACTGGGCCACGCGCGCGGCGGCGCGTCGACGAGATACGACCCCGCCGCGGCGAAGATTCTCAAATCCGCCACGATGCGTCCCTTGGCCGAGAGCGCCGCGCCGTACTGGCCCTCACCCGCCTGCATCGCGAGCACGTCGTTCGTGACCAGACCGGTGAGCGCTTCGCCCGATTTTTCGCCGAAGAACCTGATGCGGCCGCGATGACTTCGATCGACGACGATCGCGTTGCTGCGTAGCGCATCATACTCGGCGGTCACGTCCGCGTACGCCAGAACGACGTCCTGACCGCCAATCTCTTGCGTCGTGCCGCGCCGGTGCGGTGCGATGTCCAGATTCGTCATCGAGCGGGCACCTCCTCCTCCCTCTTTCCCTGCTTCACGCTACCGAACTGAGATGCGTATCGTCCATCATGTTTCGTAAGTAAACCGCGACGATCCTGCCGCGCCACGGGCGAGGCGCTCCTACTCCGGCGTTTTGCGCCCGTAGCTCCGATCGAGCAGCTCAATCGGATGCAGCGCAACCGTCGGCGAACCGGCACGCAGCAGCCCGGCACCAATCTGCATGAGACAGCCCGGGTTTCCCGTCGCGACGACGTCGGGCGTGGCCGCCGCGATATTCTCGAGCTTTCGGGCCAACACGGCGTCCGATGTCTCGGGCTCAACAAGATTGTAAATACCCGCGCTCCCGCAGCACATCTCGCTCTCGTTGAGCGGCACGAGCTCGAGCTCCGGAATCGCCCGCAGCACGTCGATCGGCGCGGCCGCGATCCGCTGCGCGTGCAGCAGATGACACGGCGCATCGTAGGCCACGCGACTCCGCACCGCGCCACCGCGATTCGGTCCGCCCTCGACGGTGAGAAGCTCGCTCACGTCCCGAACCGCGGCCGACACGCGCCGGGCGCGCTCGCGCCATTCCGGCTCGTCCGCCAGAAGGTGCGCATACTCCTTCATCATCGCGCCGCACCCAGCGGCGTTCACGCAGATGTGGTCCGCGCCCGCCCGCTCGAACGCCTCGATATTCGTCTTCGCCAACCGCCGAGCCGCGCCCACGTCGCCCGCATGAGCATGCAATGCGCCGCAACAGCGCTGGCCCGGCGCCTCGCGAAGCGCGTACCCGTTCGTGCCAAGCACTCGCTCGGTCGCACGGTTCGTGTCGCCGAACAAACCTTCCATCACGCAGCCCGTCAGCAGCGCGACGCTTCCGCGATTCGCGGGTGGTGCCGGATCGCGGCGCGTGCCCGATGCCGATCGACGCGTCGACGCGAGCATCGCCATCGCGAAGCCGGGCCGACCAGGAAGCGTGGCCAGCAGGCGGGCGATCCCAAGGCCGCGCAAGACCCTTCCGCCAAGCATCGCGAGCGCGAGCAGGACCGGCCGTTCGAATACCCACAGAATGACACGCGCGACGAACGGAATTGGTCGATGCTCCGCCAGCGTCGCCCGCGTCGCCTCGAGCAAATGACCGTACGGCACACCCGACGGACACGCTGTTTCGCACGCGCGACAGCCGAGGCACTGAGCGATGTGGCGGTGCACGCTCTCATTCTCGGGCGGCAGCGTTCCCTCGAGGAGCGCGCGCATGAGAACGATTCGCCCGCGCGGGCTGTCGTTCTCGTCCTCGAGCGTGAGATACGTCGGACAGGACTGCAGACAGAAGCCGCAGTGAACGCACGCATCGATCCCCGATCGCTCGGCGGCGAGTGGACTGTTCGGCAGCGCGCACTCGGGTGGCACGACGACCGGCGCGCTCATGAGCTTTCTCCAAAGATGCCCGGATTGAGCACGCCGTGCGGATCGAACGTTCGCTTGATCCCCTGTGAGATACGATCGGCGATCGCCGACGGCGAACACGCCGGCCATAGCTCGGGCGTCAGACGCTCGCCTATCCGCTGCATCGTCGACTCCCCTGCCCACAACCGGCGCAACGATGACACCGAATTCGCGCCGCCGGGCACGACACAACGCACGATGCCGCGTGCTGGAGTCGCGTCGATCATTGTTCCGGGACAGTCAACGGCGATGGCTTGTGCCGCGGTCCACGCGCGCGCGATCTCCGACGGACGCGTCGACAGTCGAAACACCAATGCACCCATTCCTTCGCTCGCGCGAAGGCGCTGCCACACGTCGGGTTGTATCTCGATGACCGAACCCAGCGCGGCGAACGCCGCCCGCTGCGCGGTCACGGCGAGCCGATTCCCACCCAGCCGAATGATCGCGGCGGCTCCGTCGATCGAGATCAGCCGCCGGGCAAGATGCGCGTTGACGATCTCACAGGCGTACGGCGTGAATGGCAGACGTCGCAGCAGTTCCCGCACGCGCGCGACATCGGCATCAGCACTGAGAGGCACACCGATCGACTCGTCGGCTTCCGGGCGAGCGTGCAGGCGCAACGTCACCTCGGTGATCACGCCGAGGGTCCCCCAGGAGCCAGTCAGCAAGCGCGTGAGATCGAACCCCGCGACGTTCTTCACCACCCGGCCGCCACCGCGAACCAATGCTCCGTCGCCCGTGACGAACTCCAACCCGAGCATCAAGTCGCGCGGACTCCCGAACGACGTCAACAGAGGCCCGGCCGAACCAGTGGAGATCGTCGCGCCGAGCGTCCCGTCATCGCCGCCGTACGGATCGAGCGCGAGCCATTGGTCGTGGGCCGCCGTCGCCAATCGAATCTCTTCCAACGTCGTGCCCGCGCGGGCTGTCAGCGTCAGATCGCCGGGAACGTACTCGGTGATTCCGGCCAAGTCGCGCGTCGAGACCGATTCGCTCGCCGCGACCGCCCGTCCCGCGTCGAGCCACGTCCCACGACCGACGACGCGAAGCGCTGCGCGACGATCCGCCGCATCGCGCACGCGGTCGCGTAGCGCGTCGACCGAATCGGTCTCGACGGTGGTCACGCCGGCATCCGCGCCGGGGCCTTCGCGGGCCGTGCCGATGGAGCTGCGTGCCATTCTCGACAGCTGTGGAGCGGAACGACCTTGCCCGGATTCGCTCGACGATCGGGATCGAACACCTCACGCAACGCACACATTGCCGCGAGTGAGTCGGCGGAGAAGATCATTTCCATGTACGGAACCTTGTCGAGTCCCACGCCGTGCTCGCCCGTGATCGTGCCACCCGCGTTGACGCACGCCGTCATGATCTCACCCATCGCAACGTGGACGCGCGCGGTCTCGTCGGCGTCCGACGCGTCGTACGCGATGTTGGGATGCAGATTGCCGTCGCCGGCATGAAACACGTTGCACACGCGCAACCGATGGCGTTCAGCGATTGCGTGAACCTCGGCGAGCACGTCGGGCAACTTCGTCCTCGGCACGACGGCGTCCTGGACCACGAGGTGCGACGATATGCGTCCCATCGCGCCGAACGCTTTCTTCCGTCCCTGCCACAGCCGCGCACGATCAATCTCGTCGCGTGCGATGCGCACCGTCCTCGCTCCGTTGCTCTTGCACAACGCCTCGACGTTGGCGACATCGGTTTCGAGTCCGACAGCGGCGCCGTCGAGCTCGATCAACAGCGCGGCCGCCGCATCGGTCGGATACCCGGCGGCGTAGATCGAGGACTCGACGGCGCGAATTGTCGCTTGGTCGATCATCTCGAGCGCGGCCGGGATGATACCCGTCGCCACAATCGCCGACACGGCCCGCGCCGCCGCGTCGATCGACATGAAATCGGCCAGCAGCGTACGAATCGCTTCGGGATTTCGCGACAGCCGCACGGTGATGTCGAGCGCGATGCCGAAACATCCTTCCGACCCGACGAATACGCCGACGAGATCGTAGCCTTCATGCTCGCCGTTCGCGTTGCCGAGGGAGACGACCTCACCGTCGGGCAACACTACCGTCAGCGCGACGACGTGATTCGTCGTCACACCGTACTTGAGACAATGCGGCCCTCCCGCATTCTCGGCGACGTTGCCGCCAATCGTGCACGCCGCTTGACTCGACGGATCGGGTGCGTAGTGAAGACCATACGCCGCAACGGCGCGGCTCAACGCCACGTTCACCACGCCCGGCTCGACGACCGCGAGGCCATTCTCCGCATCGACCGAAATTACCCGGCTCAATCGATTCAGCCCGATGAGCACCACACCATCCGCCAGCGCGCCACCCGACAGTCCCGTCCCCGCGCCGCGCGGCACGAATGACACCTCGCGGCGAGCCAGCTCGCGAACGACTTCGACGACTTCGTCGCGCGTTCCAGGAAAGACCGCCAAGCCGGGCTGCTTGTGGTACTGCGGCAGTCCGTCCGCCGCATACGTCAGCAGCTCGCTCGGTCGAAATAACACGCGGCGCTCGCCGACGATCGAAGCGAGACGGTCAGCCAGATCTTGGTCGATGTTCGCGACGGTGGGAGGCACGCGTGAAAGCTATCGCAGGAACGGTGGAATGGTGGGACCCGGACTCATGTCATCCTGAGCGAAGCTCACTGTCATCCTGAGCGAAACGAAGGATCTGTCGTCCGTTTTGGGCTTGTCGCGTTACCCGTTGTCCGTTTTCCGAACTCGGCGTTCTCCGTCCTCCGTTGTCCGTGTTGAGTTAATCAGTGACTGATGGACCCCGACCGTTCTTGAGTGCTCACGGGACCACCCAAAAAACGCGCGGCCGCGAGGCTCGCCTTGTCGAGAGCCGTCCCGGAGCCGCGCGACTGAATAACTGGATACCCAAAACGGAGAACGGAAAACGTAGAGTTCGGACAACTCAAAACGGAAAACGCGAAGCCAACGTTCCCGACAACCGCACGTTCAAGACACCACCACTCTCAGATGTCCCGGTACGTGTCTGTATCGCAACGGCGGTTGCATCTGCACAATCTCTCCGTCGATCGACGCGCTCCGTGCGCGTCGATCGATACGACATGAGTCGACCAAGAAGGCGTCCAGCGCCGGCGTTCGCGCTACGGCGTCGACTCCACGCGCCGCGGCGGCGAGGCCGAGCGCCACGGCGCGAGCTCCCGAGCGCCGGCGAACCACCATCACATGCAGTCCGGTCTTTCCGCCTGGCACTCGCGCTCCGAGCGTCGGCAAACGCAGCTCGCGCTCCCCGACCCCGATGAAGACAAGCGGCGTGACGTATTCGCGCGTCGCATGCTCCACCTCGAGCGTCACGCGAAATGTCGGCATGTGAACGAGGAGTTGCACGCCCGCGGCCAGCGAGCCGAGATGATATCCGACTCGCCGCTCGAACCGGTCGCGCGCACGGACAAAGGCGACGTACGCGCCCACGGAGCTCGTATTGAGAAAGATCCTATCGTTCACGACCGCGGCATCAACCGCGACGGAACGGCCGGTCTTGGCGACCCGCGCCGCCTCCTCCAAGTCCGCCGGCAGCGACAGATCACGCGCCAAGTGATTCAAGGTTCCGCAGGGGAGGATCGCCAACTCGATCCCTGTTCCCGCGATCGCCCCAGCCGCGCTGCCGATCGATCCGTCGCCGCCGGCGACCAGAATGCGCCGCGCACCGCCGGTGATCGCCGATCTCACGCGCTCGGCGAGCGTCGCCGGCGGAACGTCGCGAATATCGAAGTCGCCGACTGCCTCGAGCGCCACGCGCGCGGCCCCCGCGTTACCGGCGCGCGGGTTGATGAAGGCTGGGATCATACATCGCGGTGGGACAAGAACTATACCGGGCCGCGCGAACCGCCGACCTACGAGACGGCGAGCGCCTGCCGCAAGCCCATCACCACCGACTCCAACGTCCGAAGCTCGAACGGCTTCTGCAACACGGTGCAGCGAGTCCGCTGCACGAACGCCGCCGCTTCCTTCGACGCCGTGTCGCCCGTCGAGAAGATGATCCGATCCAACAGCTCGGGCGCGACCGCGGCGACGTGGTCGTGCAGCTCGACCCCCGAGCAACCCGGCATCATGAGGTCGGATATCACGACGGTAAAATTGGCCTCATGGCTCAACAAGATCGACAATCCCTCGACGCCGTCGCCCGCCTCGTCAACCTGCCACCCACGACGCGCAAAGAAGCGCCGAAGCGCGGCGCGGATCGCCGGCTCATCGTCGATGATCAACACGCGCGGAGCGGCAACTGGCGTTCCGCTCTCCGTCGCAACGATCGGCCGACCGTCGCCGCTCGGTACGCGACGCGCCAAGTCGCGCGTCGTGACGCCGTCGATCGGTAGCGTCACGATGAATCGCGCGCCAGTCTCTCCGTTGTCCACTCGATTCTCGACTGCGATTCGTCCACCGAGCTGCTGCACGATTCCCAACGTCACGGACAAGCCGAGTCCCGTGCCCTGTCCGACGGGCTTGGTCGTGAAGAACGGCTCGAAGATCCGGTCGATGAGGTGCGACGGAACGCCAGGCCCGCTATCCTCGACGACGACGACTAACTCGGACGCGGAAAGCCTCGCCCGCAAATGCACTATTCCGCCCAGTCCGCACGCCTGCGCCGCGTTCACGACCAGATTGGTGACGATCTGCTGAAGTCCGGCCCGATCGGTGTTGCCAAATGCGTTTCCCGTCGGCAAATCCGCCGTCAGGCGAGCGCCCGCTTCCTCGACGGTTGGCTGAAGCGCCTTGACGCTCGCGGCCAATGCGTCGGCCAGCTGTACGCGCTCGCGCGACGCGTCACGGAATCGGACGAACGACAACAGGTCGCGCACGATCGCTCGCGATCGGCGAGCCTGATCTCGAATGACGGACAGCGCCTCCAGATCCGCCGGTGACCGCTCGTCGTCGAGCAGGTCCTCGGCGAAGTGAAGAATTGCCGCGAGCGGATTGTTCAACTCGTGCGCGACTCCGGACACGAGTTGGCCGAGCGCGGCGAGCTTCTCCGATTGTCGCAGCGCCTGCTCAGCGGCGCGCAGCGGCGACACATTCTCGACGAAACCCTCGGAGTACCAGACCGAAGCGCGATCGTCGGAGTAGGCTCGCGCGCTCACCCGCACGGTCACGACGGTGCCGTCTTTCCGGCGCCACTCCATCTCTCGGCTGCGGGCTTCGGCGTGGCCTTCGAGCTGGCGAAAGAGTTGCTCGCGGTCGGCGGCCGTCGTGAAGATGTCGCGACTCATGTCGAGCGCGAGCACTTCGGCGGGCGAGTCGTAGCCCAAGAGCTCGACGAGCGACGCATTCACCGCGAGCAGACGTCCCGTATCGGTCGCGCGATAAATACCGATCGGAGAATTCTCCACGAACGACCGGAAGCTCGCCTCCGATTGCCGCACCGTCTCCGCCGTATGCGCTCGACCGATCGCGATGCCGGCGAGCTGCGTGGCTGTGGCGGTGATCCGCAGCTCCGCGGGCGATGGCTCGCGCGGCTCGCGCACATACAGCGCCACAGCGCCCAGAATGCGACCCTGCGGTGTCACGATCGGCTCGGCCCATGAGGCGCGGTAGCCTTGCTCGCGCGCCAGATTGCGAAAGTCGTTCCAGATTTCGTCTGTGTCGATGTCGACGCTGACGACTTGCTCGCAGCGGCGCACTGCGACTCCGAAAGAGCCCGCGTGCGGCCCCACGACGATCTCGTCCATCGACGCGACGAACTCCTCGTGCATCGAGGGCGCGGACACGAGGTGGAGCGTCAAACCGTCATCATCGAGAAGGTGAATCGCACAGTCCACGCCCGGACTTTGCGTTTCATGAAAGCGCGCCACGGTCGTGAGGACCTGCTCGAGCTCGACGCCGGTCGCGATCGACTCGAGCACGCGCCGCTGCCATTCCGAGTTCTCTTCGGCCCGTCGCCATTCGGTGATGTCGCGGATGACGATCGTCAAATGCGAATGGCCATCGATTCGTGTGTGCGACACGCTGAGGTCGATCGGGAAGATCGAGCCGTCGCGGCGACAACCCGCCGCGTGGCGCTCGGCTGAAAAGACGCGCGGGTCCTCGCCAGAAATGAGCGCGTGACTGAGCGCGCGCCGAAGCTCTTCCCTCGATTCCTCGGGCATGAGCATGACCACGGAGCGCCCAATCGCGTCGCGCGACGGGTACCCGAACATTGCTTCGGCGGCGCTGTTCACCATTTCAATGTCGTAGCGCTGGTCGACAATGATGATCGCATCCATCGCCGTGTTCACGATCGCCGCGAAGCGCTCTTCGTTCTGCGCCTGCTCCGTCAGGCGCCGAAGGTGCGCCGATCGGTCGTACGCGTATGTGGCCAGGCCGGCGACGACTAAAATGCTGATGAGTACGAGCGCCTCGAAGCGGAGCCGCTCGCGCATCGGCGCGAACTGCGTCGCTTCGTCCACGGCGAAATACACGGCCCAGGGAAGCGATGCGGCGCGTTGCGTCGCGACGAGCAGTTGTCTGCCGTCTGGGTCGATGACTGCTTGGTAGCTGTGTTGACTGGCGATGGCGAGCCGTGCCAACGTGTCGCTCGCCGGCAGAATGCAGATTCTCGGCGACGGCGTGACGCACAACGATACTGCGTTCAGCACCCCGTCAATCGGCATCACGATGACCGGCGTCGCGGTGGGAACGGGTCGCGCCGACGATGTCGGTGATGCGGGCGGCCCTGGCGTCGGCGCGACCGTGCGATTGAGATCGGCGCGAAAGACGACGGCCGCTTCGGCCCGCGGCACGCCATGGTCGGTGACGATGACTGGTTTGGCGACGCCCACGGTTACGGTGCTATCGTGGCGCTCCGGTCGGCCCACGCTAATAGCGTGAGTCCGAATCGCGCGGGCCACGGCGCTGTCTTCAGGAGCGCTCAGCGCCTGTTTGTTCACTCCGCCCAAGACCTTCCCGTGGGTGTCCACGATCCAAATGCCGCGGTAGCCTCCCCGGCGTTGCAGCGCCTCCATCTGGAGACGGAGAATGTGACTAGCGGCGACCGGCGAAATCGCTGTCGAGTCGGTAGCATGGATGCTGGCGACGTCGGCCAGGGTTTTGGCGTCGCCATCTTGCTCGGCTACCCAAACGTCGACGGATCGCGCGGCCCGTGCCGCGCCCAGGCGTAGCGTTCGCTCCGCCTCGGCGGCCGCGTGCTTTCGGACGTCGTCGACGTGCCAGGCCGCGCCCACGACCAGCAGCACGAGGGCTGACCAGGCGGCTGCGGTTACCGCGACGGCGCGGTGCCTGCGCGGATCATTGTGAGGGGACACGTCTTGAGACGACCACGTGTCCCCTCCGTTACGACTACCGGTGGACGATCAAGCCGCCCAGAACCCGCACAGTGCGCGACCGTCGGGTGACTCGCGCAGCTTCTCGAACGCACGCTCGCGGATCTGACGAATCCGCTCCCGCGTCACGCCCATGAGCGCGCCGATCTTCTCGAGCGTCATGGCCTCGGATCCTTCCTCGAGTCCGTAATACAGATAGAGGATCTTTCGCTCGCGCGGTGTGAGATACTTCTTGAATACGCGATCAATGAACTCGCGCATCAATTTGTAGTCGGTGACTTCCTCGATCTCCGTGCCGTCGACGCCGGCGAACCGCTCGCCAAGTGTAGAGGCTTCGCGATCGGATCGATCAATTGGCGCGTCGAGGGAGACTTCGGTCGCCGACATCTGCTTGGCCGCGCGGACATTCTCCGGCGTCTCTTCGAGCAGACGGCTCACTTCGTCTTCGGTGGGATCTCGCTTGAGGACTTGGGCGAGAATCGTTTCCGCGCGAGCGAGCCGAATGAGCTGCGAGTTCTGGTTGAGCGGAATGCGCACCGAACGAGTCTGTTCGGCCAGCGCTTTCAGGACCGCTTGTCGCACCCACCAGACAGCGTAAGAAATAAATTTGACCCCCTGGTCCGGGTCGAACTTCCGGACTGCCTTCAGGAGGCCCTCATTTCCTATGGCGACAAGCTCGCTCAGATCGAGCCCGTGTCCCTGGTATTTTTTTACGTACGAGATGACGAAGCGCAGGTTGGCGGTCACGAGTCGCTCCGCCGCGGTTTCATCTCCCTTTTGCGCTCGTCGTGCGAGTCGGCGCTCTTCTTCAGGATCACTGATCAGCGGCAGTTTTTGAATGTCCTGCAGGTACTGATCAAATGCAGTCGACGGAGACGATCGGAAGTATCCCTTCGACGATCTGGTCTCGGTCACTTGCTCCATACACGCTCCTTCCCGAAAAACGCCGGTTAGTGGAGCGAGCGCTCGTCCGCTCGCGCGATGTAGAGCCCATGGTGGGGACGCGCACGATAATGTTGGGCTCCAGAGGCGTCAACAGAGAGTTACGCCAATATGACCGCGATGCGTGTAGGAACGTTCCTATCTTGTTGATTTGACAGGATTTTGCAGGTTACTTCACCAAAGTCAGGCGCCAATGAGATTTCGGTCAGCATGACCGAAATCTCATTGGCAGACAGCGGAATCGAACAGACGAGCTCGCCAGGGGCGACGTCGATGTCGGGTCGTCACACACTGCGGGCGACTTGTCACACGCGGCGGCGCGCTCGAATCACTAGGCAGTCGGGCCCGTTGGCGGCCGACGCTCTCCGACAGTCGTGTCGGATGCGCCAGTCCCGGCAGCCGGGTCGCGCATTTTGGTTCGACTCGTCGCGCTGAGCACGCCAATGCCCAGCAGCACGATGACGCCGACTCCGATCCATGTGCTCGGTATGTTGAGCAAATACGCGGCGAACGCGAGCCCGACGATGAGGATCAAGAATCCGATGATGTACGATGCGAACGAGGACATGGCTCTCAAGCCCAGCGTTGAGGACGCCGTACCAACAAAGCAAGGGGCGAGCCGCGAACCCGACTTACGCAGAGATCCGCAAACGAATTCGTTAAGAGAGCACGGCACGCACGATGTCATCATCCACCGGCACTGACCACCCTCCGCTCTCCGACATCGAACCGACGCGCTTGGGGAGTGCATACTCCGGTCGGCCTGCGCGCGCCTTTTTGTCTCCCTGCGTCGCACGGAGAATGTCGTCGGCGCTGATCGTCGACGGCCGGACATCGGGAAGTCCAGCGATCCGTACGGCCTCTCGAATCCGCCGCATCGTTCCTTCTTCCGCGACACCAATCCGTTCGGCAATCGCGGCCTCGCACACCATGCCAATCGCCACGGCAACGCCGTGCAGCAGCGTGTACGCGCTGCATAGCTCGATCGCGTGGCCGATCGTGTGCCCGAAGTTGAGCGTTTTCCTGACGCCAGCTTCTCGCTCGTCGCGCGCGACGACGTCGGCTTTGATCTGGATGCTGCGTGCGACGACGCTGAGCACTTCGTCGCCTGCCACGTCGATGGCGTCGATGTCCGTCGCCATTCGTTCGACGTCGTCCAAATAGCTGGCATCGGCGATGACGCCGTGCTTGATCGCCTCCGCGAGACCGGCCCGCAATTGGTCGAGCGGCAGACTTGCGAGCACCGTGGGATCGGCGATCACCACGGCCGGTTGGTGAAAAGCCCCGACGAGGTTCTTTCCGGCGGGTGTGTCGACGCCGGTCTTGCCGCCGACCGACGCGTCGATCATGGCGAGGAGACTCGTGGGCACTTGTACGTACGGCACGCCGCGCATGAACGTGGCCGCCACGAAGCCCGCGAGATCACCGACCACTCCGCCTCCAAGCGCGACGACAGCGCTGTCGCGACCGAATTCGGCGCCAAGCATCTCGTCGATGAGGCGCGACCACGTTCGGCGCGTCTTTTCCGCTTCACCGGCGGCGATCGTGAACGTCGACGTTCGGGTCGCGCCGAGGGCTGACGCAACGTGACGCCCGTAGCGTGGCCCGACGTTCGTGTCGGTGATGATGGCGTAGCGGTGCGCGGGCGCGGCCTCGTGCACGATGTCGCCGATGCGATCCAAGAGGCCGGCGCCGACGCGGACGCGATACGTGGGGAGCGCGATGTCTCGCGTCGCGCTCACCAAGTAACTTCTCCGGCGCCGCTTCGCTTGTTCGCCACGCGAGCGAGCGTGAACAGCAGATCGGACAGTCGATTCAAGTAGATGACGACGAGCGGGGGAATGTCCGCCTCCAGTCCGAGTTCGACAACACGTCGCTCGGCGCGGCGACACACGGTCCGCGCTACGTGGAGCGCCGCGGCCTTGGGACTTCCGCCCGGCACGATGAACGCGCGCAGTGGCTCGAGCTCGGCGTCGCCGTCGTCGATCGCTCGCTCGAGCGCGGCGATGCGTGCGTCGTCGACACTCGCCTTCTCGAGATGCTGCCGCATCTTGTCGCGGTCGGGTGTCGCGAGCAGCGCACCGATCGCGAACAGATCGCGCTGAATCGGCACGAGCACTTCATCGATGCGCGGCATCCGCTCCACCGCGCGGACAAAGCCGAGCATGGCGTTCAATTCGTCGACGTCGCCGTACGCCTCGACGCGCGGGTGGTTCTTGCGAACGCGCCCACCGCCGAAGAGGCCAGTGTCACCGGAGTCACCGGTCTTCGTGTAGATCTTCATCGCGCAACAAATGTACGACCGCGGCTGTCGGAGCGCGCCCCGCGCCGCGGCTTACTAAGTTTGCACCATGCCTCTGAATGAGATCAAAGACATCACGATCATCGGTGGCGGTCCCACCGGAATCTTCGCCCTGTTTTATGCCGGGATGCGCCGCGCGACCGCGCAGATCGTCGACGCGCTGCCGGAGCTCGGTGGCCAGCTCACGGCCCTCTATCCCGAAAAATACATTTTCGACGTCGCGGGCTTTCCCAAAATCCTGGCGAAGGATCTCGTCAAATCTCTCGCCGAGCAGGTCAAGCAGTTCCACCAGCCGATTCACCTGGCGCAGCGTGTCGTCGGGTTGGAGGAGGAAGACGGGCACTTCGTGCTCGTCACCGAGACGGGTCGGTTTGAGTCGAGAGCACTCGTGATCGCCGCGGGCATCGGAGCGTTCTCCCCGCGGCGCCTGCCACAGGCTTGCGCCCAAGCATGGTACGGTCGCGGCATTTACGACGTCGTGACGGATCCGGAAGTCTTTCGCGGGCAACGTGTCGTAATCGTGGGCGGCGGCGACTCCGCGTTCGATTGGGGAACGCAACTCCTCGATCGCGCCGAGCGAGTGACGATCGTCCATCGGAGCGATCGCTTTCGCGCGCATGGAGCGACGATCGCGCAGTTCCAGTCCGCGGTGGATGCAGGTCGCGCCGATCTGTTCACGTTTCACGAGCTATTTGACATCAAGTGTGCGACCCGCCCCGACAAATTCACGCACTTGGAGATTCGCGAGGTCAAGTCGAAAACCACGCGTGAGATCGACGCGGACGTCGTGCTGCCGATGCTCGGATTCGTGAGCGATCTCGGTCCGCTCGCCGAGTGGGGATTGACGCTCGAGAAAGACGAGATCGTGGTGAACAGCATGATGGAGACGGGCCGCCCGGGGCTCTACGCCGCGGGCGACATCGTGACGTACCCGGGAAAACTCAAGCTCATCGCGACGGGATTCGGCGAGGCGGCGACGGCGGTGAACCAGGCCGTTCACTGGATCTATCCCGATCGAAAGGTCGCGCCGGGGCATTCGTCGAACATGGAGATCTTCGGACAGAAAGACGATTGAATGGTGGGACGGTGGGACGGTGGGACGGTGGGACGGTGGGACGGTGGGACGGTGGGACGGTGGAACGGTGGAACGGTGGAACGGTGGAACGGTGGAACGACTGAACATGTCATCCTCCGCGAAGCGAAGGAT
>Ga0070708_100000022_pt1 | contig 113297 bp, 100 predicted proteins | sample KBSK5503metaG_FD_65469 | JGI IMG/M metagenome (GOLD analysis project Ga0070708, IMG submission 65469) | Corn, switchgrass and miscanthus rhizosphere microbial communities from Kellogg Biological Station, Michigan, USA - KBS K5-50-3 metaG | ecosystem: Host-associated > Plants > Roots >... | reverse complement strand
CGTCGTGCTCGATGAACGCCGCTTGGACGGGATGCAGCGTTCCGTTGGCGGAGAGGCCTTCAATGGTGATGATCGGCCGGTCGTCGCAGGCGACTGTCAACGTCAGACACGAGTAGACGGAGATACCGTCGAGTAAGACGGTACACGCGCCGCATTCGCCGCGTCCGCACACCAGCTTCGTGCCCGTGAGGTTGAGGCGTTCGCGCAGCGTGGTGAGCAGCGTCTCATGGGCGGGTGGGCTGACGTCGTGCTCGGCTCCGTTGACGATGAGACGCATGCAACTATCTTAGCCTCTACGCCCTTGAATCGCAGGACCATCCGAGGCTCCGCATGCCCTACGTCATTACCGAAGCTTGCATTGGCACCAAAGACCGCGCGTGTGTCGATGTGTGCCCCGTCGATTGCATATATGAAGGACCGGATCAGCTGTTCATCCATCCCGACGAGTGTATCGACTGCGGCGCCTGCGAGCCCGAGTGCCCGGTGACGGCGATTTTCCCGGAAGAAGACGTACCTGGGAATATGAAGCAGTACATCCAGCTCAATCGCGACGTCTTCAAGAGCGACAGCCCGCCGGGGAAGCCGCAGAAGTAGGGGCGCGGCGAAGCGGCCTCACCGCTTGCCAAGCCACTCTTTCAATGCAAACACAACCGCCAGCGCCACGTACTGCATGAAGGTGCTGATCTCGCTGCGCCACGCTTCACCCCAGTCGTGTGGTCCCGTTTCGGGCTTCGATGGCGGTCGCGGAATCCAGCGCGGCGCGATCTCCTTGTAGTCCAGATACTCACGTCCGAAGATCGACTCGAGCACGCCCTCTTCATAGGCGACGATCAGCGTGTACTCGATCGCGAAGAGCACGATGGCGATCGGAAGAAACCACAGCACGCCCGAGATCACGACGAAACCCATCCAAATTAGAAAATTCCCGACGTACAGCGGATTCCGAACCCAGCGAAAGATTCCATAAGTCACCAAACGCTGGACGTCGCGCGAGCGGCGGCGGGTCACGGTACCGGCCGCCGCCACGCCGGCGAGTCGGATCCATTCGCCGATGAGGATGAGCACCGCGCCGGCGAGCCAATTCACGACCGTCGCGTGTCCCGGCGCGAGCAACGCGACGAGTAGGAACGGAACAGGCAGCCAGCTGCGATTGCGGAAGAGCAGGGCGCCGATTCGAGCACTCGTGCGCTGTTCCGCGGCCGACGGTGCGCTCGTGGATGGGGGCGATGATGACATCGCGCGTAACCTAACTGTAGAGTAGGCTGCCCAGGAACTCGCTGACCACGGTGTTGAATGCGGCGGGTCGCTCGACATTCGACAGATGGCCAGCTTGACGCAGCACCTCGATTCGGCTTCCCGCAATCGCTCGATGCAGCGCGCGCGCTTCCTTCGGTGGCGTGACCACATCTTCCTCTCCGACGACGACCAACGTCGGCACGTCGATCGTCGCGCAGGTCGGCGTCGAATCGGGGCGTTCGATCATTGCTTCGAGGGCGCCCACGATTCCTTCGGGCGCCGTCTGCGCCATCATGCGATGGATCGAGTCGTAGATGTCGGGACGCTTGTCGCGCGTCGTTTTCCCCACGAGGCCGACGATCTGCATGTTCGCCACCGCGGTGCTGCCCTGCGTTTCGGCGACCTCGATCAATTCATGCCGGCGCGCCGCCGTCTCGACGCTATCGGCGCCGGCGCGCGTGTCGCCGAGAACGAGAGCGCGGATGCGATCGCGATGCCGGCGCCACATCGCGAACGAGACGTAACCGCCCATCGAGAGTCCGACGATGACAGCGCGCTCGATCTGCAATGTGTCGAGCACCCCCGCGACGTCGTCGGCGTATCGATCCATCGAGTACGGTGGCGCTGCCGCCGATTCGCCGAAGCCGCGAAAATCGATTGGGATGCAGCGGCATTCGGCGACCAGCGCACCGATTTGCGGCTCCCACATCGTGCGGTTCAGCGGGAAGGCGTGGAGGAACACGACCGGAAGCCCCGAGCCGATGTCGTCGAACGTGATCTCTGTGTCGGCGACCAGCGCGATCAATCCGTCTCCGGCCACTGCGGAAGCATTTTGCGCCAGCTGTCAGGCACGGGTACCGGCAACCCTTGCTGGTCGATCGCCACGAACACGATCGATGCTTCGGCGACGAGCGCATCGCTTCCGACTTTTCGCACCTCTTGCTTGATGATGTAGCTCGTCCGCTTGATGGCGAGCAGCCCGGATCGAATCACCAGATCTTCGCCGGGTCGCGATTGCGCGAGGTACCCAATGTCGACGTGTCGGACGACCGAGAACACCGGTTGCTTGGCCCAGTGACGCACGTCGATCTGCGGCTCGAGCAACGCCCAACGCGCACGCTCGAGAAAGTTGAGCATCGTCGCATGGTTCAAATGCCCGAGCATGTCACAGTCGGTCGGATAGATATGGAACGTGACTTCCGGCAGTGTCGTCATGAAGGCCCAAGGATGCGGGAGTCGAACGTTAACCAAAACACGGTCGGTCCGCGCGATGCGAGATCGAGCGCCAAGGCGAACGCCTTCGCGCTGTACGTTGGATCGAGCGAGATCGCGGCGGCGGCGTGCAGCCGCGCCGCGGCCGATTTGCCGGACTCCGTCTCTCGGCCGTAGGCGCCGCCATAGTTTCCATGCGCGATCGCGACGTCGCGCCGTCGCACGCGTGGCAAACTCTCGCCCGCGACGCGCTCAATGAGGCGCGCTGTTCGATGCGCCAGACGCAACACGCGACGCTTGCGCCCCACGATCCGCGGAACGACGCGAGCACCGACAACTTCGATGTCGCGCCCCGCGATCCGGAATGCGAGCGCGAGGCCGGCCATGGTTCCACCCGTCCCGAGCGGTACGACGACCCGGTCGGGCGGCGGCAATAACCCGGCGTCGATCTGCGCGACCAACTCGAGACCCGCGTTCACGTGGCCGAGGATCCCGAGTGGCGTCGTTCCACCTGCGGGAATCCAGCGCGCGCCGCGTTGCCGCTGACGCCATGCCCACAGGTACGCGCCCATAGGCGAGCGAAAGACCGGCGCGCGCTCCGTGCGCTCGACGAGTTGGCGGGCCACTCGCTCCGCGACCGCATTCATCTCCTGTCGCCATCGTCCGACCGACACGCGCGCGCCCAAACGCGCCGCGTAGACCGCAACCGCGAGTGCATGAGTCGACCCCTCCGAACCCACCGTGACGACGTGTTCTCCGGCCCGGAGATCGGCGAGAAGAAATTCCAACGCCCGCGCCTTGTTCCCGCCCATCGGGTCGGCGCAGAAATCGTCGCGCTTGATCCAGAGTGACGGCGAAAGGCTGGTGAGCGCGAGAACCGGCGTCGGATAGCATCCCAGCGCGACATGCGGAATGCGGGACAGCGCCGGGAACCGAGCAACGAGTGGTGTGATGTCGGCGCTCGTCGTCGGACTACGCCTCGACGCCGTTTTGGGGATCCTCGCCCGGGCCGATCTGCGGGTCGCCAACAACGTCTTCGACGTACAGCATCTTCACGCCGACGACGGTCGCCGCGAGCAGCGGTACGGCACACATCAGACCGAGGAAGCCGAACAGCAGCGCCATCAGAGCCTGCGAGAAAATCGTCAACGCCGGCGGAAGGTTGATGCCGCCCTTCATGAGCAGCGGAATCAGCAAGTGTCCTTCGAGAAAGTGCACGCCGATGTAGGCGATCGTGACCCAAAGCGCCTTCTCCGGTGAGTCGAGGAACCCCATCGCGATCGCGGGAAGAGAGCTGATGATCGGTCCGAGTGTTGGAATGAACTCGAACAACCCCGACAGCAGCCCGAGGGCGAACGCCGCTTTGACGTCGAGCGCGAGCAGAATCACCGTGGTGACGATCCCGAGCGTGACCATGGCGATGAGCTGGGTGACGAGCCATTTCCGCAGCACCGCGGCGACCGCCGAGAGCACCTCGCCGACTCGCTCGCGGCGGCCGTGTGGGAACAGGTGCATGATGCCGCGACGGTACGTCTCCGGGTCGACCGCGATGTAGATCGACATGAAGACGATGATGAGTAAACCGGTAACGACTTCGACCGTAGATGACAGGAATGGGAAGAGATAGCGCGTCGCGCCACTGAACTGGGCACCCAACCGCTGGCGCAGTGTCGTCGCGAGCGCCACCGAGTCCGGCGGCGTCGTTGCCTGCGGCGACACGGGCACGCCGGGCGTCGGGGCTGCGGCTGCCGAGTCGATCCGCGCGTCGGTCGACAACCCGGAGAAGACCATTCCGATCACGCCATTACGTCGATGGTTGATCCACGTCTCCACGCGATCGATCGCGTCGGGCAGTCGGCGACGGAGCTCGATGCCCTGCGAGTGCAGCGTCGGCGCCATCCATGCCCCGAATCCAAACAGCACCGCGAAAAAACTGATCACGATCAGCGCTGCGCTGAGACCGCGCGGCAAACGCCATCGGGTCAGCAGGTCGACGCCCGACGACACGGCGAGCCCGAACAAAATTCCGAGAAAGGCGGTCAGGATAAGCGGGTTGGCAAACCAGACCAATCGGCCGAGCAGGTACATCGCCATGACCAACGCCGCGGCGCGCAACACGTCGGCGCTGCCCCATCCCGGCCGACGACGCCGAACCCGCTTGCGCCGAAGGACACTGGTCGCGGTGGGGCTGGTCGCAGTTCGGCTAGTCGCAGTCGGGCTAGTCGCAGCGGGGCTGTCCGCCGCAGGACTCCTCTCAGTCGGCACGGCGTCATGCGGATGACTCATGCGCGTTGACTCCGGGCAACCTGCGTGCCGGTTAGATTGCGGACGTGCACACCCCCGTCTACCTCGACACGCCGAGCGCGGTCGACGCTTTCCTCAAAACCATCGCCAACGCACGGATTCTCGCGCTCGACACGGAAGGCGCCAGCTTCCACCGATTCATCGATCGAATCTACCTGCTCCAGCTCTCCACACGCGAGCAGACGGCGATCATCGATCCTATTCCCATCGGCACGCCCACACTGCTCGGCGACCTGCTCGAGGACCGTGACGTCGAAGTCGTGTTTCACGACGCGGACTACGACCTGCGACTGCTGCAGCAGGACTACCGCTGGCACGTGCGGAACATCTTCGACACGCGCGTCGCCGCGCAGCTGCTCGGGCTTCGCGCATTCGGTCTCGCGGCGCTGCTCGAGCACTATTTCGGCGTGAAGCTCGACAAGAAGCATCAGCGCGCCGACTGGTCGATGCGACCATTGCCGCAAGGAATGCTCGACTATGCGGCCCAGGATACCATCCACCTGCTCGAGCTGCGCGACCGGCTGAAGCACGATCTCGAGTACGCGGGCCGCTGGGACTGGGCGCGCGAAGAATTCGCGCTGCTCGAGGGCACCAAGTGGGGCGATGACGATTCGGCAAACGCGTTCCTGCGCATCAAGGGCGCGCGCGATCTGACGAGACGCGAGCTCGCGGTGCTGCGTGAGCTCGTGCCATGGCGCGATTCCATCGCGCGCCAACTCGATCGTGCGACGTTTCGCGTCATTGGCAATGAACAGTTGCTCGACATCGCCCGCCAACAGCCGGCGTCGCGCGACATTCTCGGCGCGATCAAAGGCATGCCGCGCGCATTATTCGAATCGCGGGGCAACGAGGTTCTCGATGCCGTGAAGCGCGGACTCGCCGTGCCCGACGCCGAGTTGCCACGGTTCCCGAAAGCCGCGCGCTGGGATCGCGACCCGGATTTCGACGTCCGCGTGAGCGCCCTCAAGACCGTGCGCGACGAAGCCGCGACGCGTCTCGACCTCGACCCGGGCGTATTGTGCGCGCGCGACCGACTCGAGGCGGTGGCGCGAAAGAATCCCATGAATCGCGACGAGCTCGAGACGATCGTCGAGCTTCGTCAATGGCAGCGCGCCGTACTCGGTGAGAGTTTCCTAAAGGCTCTGGATCATCACCGCGCCGCCCGCAGCGCTTAAGGGCATTACAGCCCCATGTAGGCTCGCACTCGCGGCTCGATGAGATCGGGTGACCAGAATGGCTGCCACACCAAATTGATCGTCGCGGTCCCCACACCCGGCATGGCTTTCACGGTGCGCTCGACGTCGGTCATGATCTGCGGACCGGCGGGGCATCCCGGCGATGTCAGCGTCATGTCGACCTGCACGTCGGAGCCGTCGACCATGATGTCGTACACGAGCCCGAGGTCGATGATGTTCAGGTTGAGCTCCGGGTCCTTCACTTTGCGCAGCGCCATCTTCACCTGATCGGCGGTTGGCGGTGAGGCGTCGGTCTCGGCAGGGGCGGGCGTCGTTGAATCGGACATATGTCGAAACCTCCACTCCTCGCCGAGTCGCGGCAAGCGTTGGCCGCCTCAGCCACTAACGCTCGGCCCCGAGCTACGTAGTTTCGTCCCCATACCTACGTCGTGTTCCGGATCGATCTGACCCGTTGCGCGCGGCATTGTTGGCCTAGTCCTCTACCGGAGGAATTGCCATGGCTCGCTCACACACGGCTGTCCGGTTCGCGACGATCGTCGCCGCCCTCTGCCTCCCGACCGCCGCGCACGCTCAGAAGAAATCGCTGGAGGTCTCGGGCGTTCCCGCTCTCAACTTCGACGCCGACGAAGGCTTCGGTTACGGGGTCATCCTCGCCCTCTACGGCTACGACGCGACCGGGAGCTCATACCGCTGGACGGTGCAGCCGACAGTCTTTCTGACCACCAATGGACGTCGGGACTACACGCTCTTCTTCGATGCGCCGGCCCGGCCCGATCATCCGTGGCGCATCACGAGCTTCGTCGGACGCGAGCAGCAGCTGTCGACACCATACTACGGTCGCGGAAACGAGTCTCTGTACGACGCCGCGCTCGAGACGGGGAGCACGCGCTATTTCTACCGATACGGACGCGATCGCAGCCGCGCGACCGCCGACGTCCAGCACGCCATCTTGAACCCGGCGCTCCGAGTGTTGTTCGGTGGTGGTGCGTCCATCGATCGCATCGATCTCACGCCGTTCGACAGTGGACGCACGCTCATTCAAGGCGAGCTGTCGAATCAGACACCCGCTACGTCGCACACGAACTACCTCCGCGCCGGCCTCACGTGGGATACGCGCGATCGCGAGATCGGGACGCAATCGGGAAGTTGGGCGGACGTCATTGTCCAACGCACCGACAAATCTCTGGGCGCGACCAATGATTACACTCGATGGACGGCGACGGCCCGTCACTATCAGCCACTCAGCGGCCGCGTCACACTTGCGAATCGCCTGCTCGTGCAGAACACGACTGGAGACGTCCCGTTCTACGTTCTGAGCGAAGTGCAGACGACGCAGAAGCCGCAAGACGGACTCGGCGGGTCGAGCACCGTGCGCGGACTACCGAAGGATCGGTACATCGGGAAAGGAATCGCCGTGTCGAACAACGAGCTTCGTTGTAGGGCCGCGGATTTCACACTCCGCGGACGTCCATCGTCGCTGGTCCTGAGCGGATTCGTCGACGCGGGCCGAGTCTGGACCGACGGCGTCGACCTCTCGACGGCGACGAACGAGCTACACGTCGGCTACGGTGGCGGCGCTCGCCTGGGCTTCGGCAGCAGCTTCGTCATCGCGACAGATGTCGGCCACTCGGCGCAGTCCACCGCGCCGATCTACATCGGGCTCGGGTATCTATTCTAGTTGTCATCCTGAGGAGTGAGACTCTAGTTGTCATCCTGAGGAGTGAAACGACGAAGGATCTGCTGTAAGGAAACAGCAGATCCTTTGCTTTTCTCAGGACGACACGACGGTGTTATCGCTTTTTCTTCTTGCCCGAAATCGATGCCGACGCGTGTGCCGTGCTCTTGCTCGCGTGCTTCTTCTTCGACGCGGTGTGGTGGCGTGCCTTGCGCACCGGACGATTCCAGTCGACGGCCTTATCAGCGCGGAATTTGGCGGGCATCGTCATTGGGCCGTCGGCGTAATCGGTGACGGCGAGGGCCGCGGCGTCGGCGAGGTCTGCGCGAACGTCGGCGATCACTTTCGCCGGACGGCGTGCGCGCGCTTCGTGGACGCGGTTGGTCAGCAGCACGACGAACATGTCGCGATCGGGATCGAGCCAGAGCGACGTACCGGTGAAGCCGGTATGCCCGTAGGCATCCTCGCCGAGGTATTGACCGCAACCACCTGCGCCAGCGCACGTGTCCCAGCCCAACGCCCGCGTTCCCGCGGCGCGCTTGGTAAACAGGGCGACGGTCGAATCAGCGACGATGCGCGTGCCGCTATACTCGCCGCCGTTGAGCATCATCTGCGCGAAGACGGCGAGGTCGGCCGCGGTGCTGAACAATCCGGCGTGTCCGGCGACGCCTCCAAGCGCGTAGGCGTTCTCGTCGTGTACCTCGCCCTGAAGCGGGTAGCCACGCGGGGGCGCGACCTCGGTCGGCGCAATTCTAGTCTTGAGCGAATCGGCCGGACGGAAGAACGTGTCGTTCATGCCGAGCGGCTGGAACACGCGCTCGTCCAGGAAATGGTCCAATCGTTCGCCCGAGGCCGCCTCGACGATGAAGCCGAGCATGTCGGCGCCAAGGTCCGAGTATTCATAACACCGGCCGGGCTCACAGCCGAGCGGAGTGGAGATGACCTCGGCACGGGCCTCTTCGGGCGAGTGCGCGCTGCGCCACAGGTCGCGGCCGGCGGGAAGTCCTGAGCGATGCTCCAGGAGCATGCGAACGGTTACTCGGTCCTTGTCGCCGCCCGAGAATTGCGGGACGTAGACCGAAACGGGATCATCGAGATGAATCTTGCCTTCGTCGTACAAGACCATGATCGCGGTCGTGGTGCCGACGACTTTGGTCAGAGAGGCGAGGTCGTAGATGGTCTTGGCGGCGACGACCTGCGAGCTGCCCCGCTCCCAACTGAGCTTCCCGAAGCCCTTCTGCCACACCGCGGCTCCTCGTCGGCCAACGACAACAGCCGCACCGGGATAGCCGCCGGCCGAAATGCCACGCTCGATGACGTGGTCGATCTTGGCGAGCCGCTCACTCGACATGCCGACGGCTCGGGGGGTCTTCACTGGAAGACCACCGCCGTCACTAGTCGCAACGGTGAGCGCAGAGACCAACAGGAACAGCACTTATGGACTCCTAGACCAAGAACGAGCAGAATTGCCAACGACACCCTAGTACTGGGGGTGTCACTTATGATGCCAAGCGGTTATTTCGAATTGTTCGACCGGCGGTAGGGACCACCAACCCGATCGACTGAGTGCCGTACGTCACAATGCCACTGAATGTTCCGGATTGCAAGATCGAATTGTGGCAATAATGCCGCGCAGTAGAGCGACGAGCAATAGTAGGGGAAGTAACGATCCGACTTGCAGTTGAATGACAATAAACAGACGAGTTCGGCTCCTTGAGTAAACGGTTTGGCGGTCGCCAGTGACCAATTCCGCAGACATGGATCACGAGCCCCTCATCATCCGACGCGCGCTCGATGGCGATGAGGGGGCGCTCCGGGCCCTTTGGACCCGGCACGCCCCTCATATCGACATGGTTGTCCGCCGCTTGGTCGGGGGAGACGCGGACCTTGCCGCGGACATTGCCCAAGAGGTCTGGATTCAGATTTTCCGAGCGTTGCCAAGCTATCGGGGCGATTCGCAATTCGGCACGTGGGCCCATCGCATTGCCGTCAATCGGACGCTCAACGCGCTGCGCAAGACCCGCCGCCTGGCCAGCCTCGAGACGGAGGTTCAGGAGGACAGCGCGTCGGTCGAGCCGGACAACGACCGGACGTTCGTCGCCCAGTCGATCGAGGATGCGGCGGCGAAGCTCTCACCGGGAGCACGGGCGGTGTTCATGCTGCACGACGTCGAAGGGTATACGCACGACGAAATCGCGCGGGAGCTCGGGATCACGGCGGGCGGATCGAAGTCGCAACTGTTCAAGGCGCGCGCGAAGCTCAGAAAGCTCCTGGCGCATCTCATAGACGTGAAGGACATCGGCATTTCTGGGAAGGAATTACAACATGTCACATCCACCGAACGTGTCGCACCTGCCTACTGACCGACTCGCCGCCTTGAGCGACGAGTCGCCCACCGCGACCGAGCTGGCGCATCTCGCGACTTGCGCGGACTGCGCTCGTGAGCGAGCGGTGTATCAGAATCTGCTCGAGATTGCGTCGGCGGAATCGGCTCGATTGGGCGCGCCGCTCACGACGTGGGAGCGGTTGGCTCCCGCGCTCGTCGCGGACGGCGTGATCGAGAGTGGTCGCCCGCTGCCGATGATTGTTCGCAAGCATCACTTCCGCGGTCACTGGTTGCAGGCCGCGGCGGCGGTAGTGCTCCTTGCCGGCGGCATGGTCGCGGGACGATTGACCGCCGGTGCAACCGTGCTTCCACTACGCGCTTCGACCAATCGTGCGGCGTCGGTTGCCGATTCGGTCCCACGATTCACGTCGATCGAGGAAGCGCGCGCGGCGCAAACGCAGTCCCAGCTCACGTTCCAAACGGCGACCGCCTTCCTCGCGCAGCAGGACACGACCAACGGTGATTCGGAAACACCGGCCACGATTCGGACGCGCCTCGCCACACTCGATCGCGTTCGCGAAGTCGTGGGCAAAGCACTGAACGAGGCGCCGTATGATCCGGTGATCAACGGGTATTACCTGACCACCGTGGGACAACGTGAAGCGACGTTGCGGCAGCTCAACACAGCGCTGCCGGCCGGAATGCGGCTCACGAGCTATTGATGGGACACGCATCGATGTCGACCAACACGTCGCGCGGCGGCGCTGCCGCGCTCTTCGCAGTCCTCAGCGCGGTATCGCTCGGCGCACAAAGCGCCGGGCCGGTTCCAGCGCGCACCCGCGATTCCTCGGCGGTCGTCCAGGTTTTTCTGATGACGAAGGGAAGAATCGATACGATCAACATGCTGATGCGTTCGTTCGAGGAGATTCGACCCGGATCGCCGCTGGCGGACAGTGTCAAGAAGCGGATCCAAGCGCTGATGCCGTCTCGTATCGAGTTCCGGAAGCCGATCAATCCGTCGATGCGACTCAAAGGTTGGATTGGCTTCAACGCGGGCGGTGTGCCGCGCCACGAAGAAATTCGCAGCGATGGACAGTACTTCATCACGTACTTCGCATATCCGACCATCGTGGCCGTCGACGGACAATCGCCGGCGGAGCGCGCGGGGATCATGCAGGGCGACACGCTGATCGCGTACAACGGAATGGACGTTGTGGGTCGTGCGTTGAATCTCACCCAGTTGCTGATTCCCGATAAAAAGTTGGGCGTCACGGTTCGCCGCGATGGCGAGACGAAAGACTTCACGGTGACGGTCGCCAACGCGCCTAACCGCGTCTCCGAGCGACGCATGAATTTCGATCGCGAGCTGCCGATGCTACCTCCTGACTTCGAGCGCGAACGAACGGAGACGGAGGTTCGGCGCGCGGCTCCGGTCGGAGTCGGACGGGGACCTGGGCGGGTCACGGTTGCGCCAGGCATTCCGATGGACTTTGGCAATCACTTGTTCTTCATCTCGCCAAATGGTGTGTTCGGCGCGAACATGTCGACGATCGGTCCAGCACTCGCCAAGGTGCTCAGGCTGGAGACCGGCGTGCTGGTGAACGACGTCCCCGAGGAAACGCCCGCGTGGAAAGGTGGGCTTCGCGCCGGCGATGTCATCGTGAACGTCGCCGGTCAGCCGGTGGCGTCGATGAACCAGCTGCGCGAGTTGATCATCATGCGCGCGCCGGAGCGTGCCGTTCCGCTCCGGATCATTCGCGACAAAAAATCGCAGGACGTCAGCGTGACGTGGTAGCGGGCTCCCGCGGCGCGAGCTTTCGCGATTCCGGAACCAATGATTTGTGCATCGACAACGCGGCGGTCGTCCCATCGGCGGCCGCCGTGATTGCGAGTTGGGGTCCCGGAATGATGTCACCCGCCGCGAAGACGTTGACCACCGACGTCTGACAGTGGACGTCGACGATGATGTGCCCCTCATCGTCGCGCTCGCAGCCGAGCTGCGCGCCGAGATCGTCGGCCGGATACTGGCCAATGGTGAAGAAAACCTTGTCGGTGTCGAGCTGCATTCCGTCGGCGAGCATGAGGCAGTGGATCCGACTGCCTTCACAGCAGACGCGCACGATCGGCTGCGTGAGCACCGGAATGTTCAGCGCGTCGAGCTTCTCGAAGTACTCCGGCTCGTCGAGCTCGGGCGGACGTCCGTTCGTGCAGATGATGATGTCGTTCGTCCACGTGGTCAGGTTGAGCGCCATTCCCACGGCGCGGCGCCCGTGGCCGATGACGACGACCTTTTTCCCTCGCGACTCGTAGCCGTCGCAGTCAGGACAGACATGCGCGTTTGCGCCATAGATGTGATCGAGCCCCGGAATCTCCGGCCACACGTCGCGCAGGCCGATCGCCAGCAACAGCCGCCGGACCACCCGACGACCGCCGCCTTCCAGGCAAATTACGAACGCTTCCTCACTCGCCTGGTCCACGCGCAACACGATGGCGTTGACCAACTCCACGCCGAGGGTTCGACACACCTCGCGCCCGCGGGACCGCAGCTCGGACGGACGAACGCCCTCTAACCCGAGAAACCCGTTGATGCCGCGCGTCTCCCAATTCCGCGGATCGCCGCTGTCGACCAACAGCACCGAGTGTAGGTACCGAGCGGACCAGATCGCCGCCGACAAGCCCGCGGGTCCGCCACCAACGATCCCGATGTCGCGTGTCGCATCGCCATTCATGACCGTCATGCGGGTCAAGAGATGGCAAGAACGACACCGCGTCTAGCGAACCGATCCCGGTGAAAGCTGATACAAGAGCCGTAACGTCGCGCGGTCTGCCGGCGTGATCCGGTTCGTCATCTCGACGGGGTACATCTTCGTCGTCGAATCCGTCGAATGGCCGAGACCGAGTGCGTGCCCGGCCTCGTGCCTCACGATGCCGGCGAGGTCGGACGGGTCGATCGCCCGTCCGACGCTGTCGCGCACCGCGATAGAGATTTCGGCCGCGACGAGCCACCCGTTTTGATCGTTGGCGCGCGTCGTGTTGCCGACGCGTTGGCCCGCCTCGGGGGGGAAGCGATCGACCCACACAATCTGAATGTCCGAGCTCGCCGAGTCGAGCACGAAGTCGAGCCGCGCTGGAAGCCCGTTGCCGCTCCAGTCGGCGAATGCGTCGCGCGCCATCTGCGCATAGCGCGTGTCCCAATCATGCACCGAGGTCGTCGACTGCACCCAGATTCGTAGTCCCCTCTCACGCCGGTCTGGCCACCGCACGATCAGTCCACTGTCTGCCAGCAGCATGTTCGCCATATAGCCGTCGGTGGACGAGGCGATCTGCGCACGGACTTGTTCCGGATTGCCGACTCGCGCGATCTGGCCGCGCTGGATGATTTTGACGTCGCGAGAACCCGAACCTGTCCGCGGGTCGCGGGCTCGAGGCAACGCGTCACCAGTGTGGACGCTGGGCGGTCCACTGTCCGGGGCGTTAGCCTCGGATGCTTCCGGGCTGCCCCTCTGGATGCTCAGCGACTCGCGACGCTCGGCGACTCGCGAGCCGACGAACACAGCGAACGCGCCGACGACGACCGCTAAACACGCGTCGGCCCGACGCATCGTCGTGACGCAGAGCTAGCGCAGCGGCCCGGCGGGCAACGCGTACAGCAGGCGTACCGTCGCGCGGTCGGCGTCGGAGAGCTCGCGGACCCTGACGCGCGGCGCCATGATGCTCAAGCTGTCCGTGGTGTGGTCGAGGCCGAGCAGGTGGCCGATCTCGTGCAGCGCCATGGCACGCATCGCCTCGTCGTCGAGCCGATCGCCCTGATGGTGGTGCACGGCCAGCATGATGTTCGCGTCGGTGATCGCCCAGTCGTCGTCGCGCGCCCAGCGCGTGCGTCCGCTGATCGGCTCATCGAACCGATCGATCCAGTTCACGTGCACGTCGGCGTCGATCGAGTCATCGACGAAGGCGAAGCTGACCGGCAGGTGGAGCGCGTCCCATTCGCGGAACGCGTTGCGCACGTTCGCGATGTACGACGACGCGAATCCCGAGACCGACGACCGGGGCTGGATCCACACGGTGAGGGGGATGCCGTGACGATCGGGCCAGCGCGCCAACGACGAATCACGTTCGCGCAAAATCTCGCCGATGTACGTGCCTGCCTCCGAATCGTGAACTCTTCGCCGGAGCTCCGCGTGGTCGTCATCGATCGGATCGCTCGGTGCGACCGCGGCGAGAACGAGCCCGATGGTGCCCTCAGCCGAACCGCTGTGGAGGCCCATTGCTGGGCCGGTTGCATCGGCTCGAGGCTGCCGGATCACGCCGAGGAGCACAGCTCCTAGCGCGAGCGAGAAGAGGGGTAGGGCGACTCGCGTCATTCTCGGGAGATCGTCGATGGGGCCCGACGTCGGGCTCTTAGAGGAAGGGTTCGATCAGGGAGGAGAAGCGCTCAGGCGCTTCCCAAAAGGGCATGTGCCCAGAGGAGGGAACTACAACTCGATTTGCGTCCGCGAGTATATACGAATTCGCGCTGGAAACCGCCAGAGGGAGCGGATCGCGGTCTCGATCAATGACGAGCGTCGGTGTAGAAAAGCCACGGTGAGGAAGTCAGCGTAGGACATCGCGGTCAGCTATACTCTCCTCGTCCAAACCCAACGTCCATGCTTCGCCGACTTTTCGCCGTCGCTCTTCTACCTTCGGCACTCGCCGCGCAGGAGTCCTTCGATCGATCCATGGTCGCAAAGATCCGCGACGAAGGACTGAACCGCTCGCATGCCTGGGCGATGCTCGACACGCTCGCCACGGTAATCGGACCTCGCCTCGCCGGATCGCCGGCGTTCCTGCGCGCGGCCAACTGGACGCGCGATCACTTGGCCGGGTGGGGGCTGCGCGACGTTCATCTCGAGAGCTGGCCGTTCGGACGCGGATGGCAGCTCGACAAGTTCACGCTCGAGATGACCGAGCCGCGTTACATGCCGATGATCGGCTATCCCGACGCCTGGTCCGAATCGACGCGCGGGAACGTGGTCGGCGTGCCCATCTACATCGGCGGCATGTCGCCCGACTCGGTGGAGAAGATGCGCGACAAGCTCAAGGGCGCGATCGTCCTGACGCAGCCGATGATGACGACGTTCATCCGCGAAGATCGCGTCAATCCAACCGATCCCAATGCGCCGCCCGCGGCTTCGCCCGCGAACCCCGGAGCGGGTCGTGGTGGACGCGGCGGCGGACGCGGCGGGCTCACCGATGCGCAACGCATCGCGAAGCTCCTTCACGACGCCGGCGTGGGCGCCGTACTCAAACCCAGCCGCGGCGAACACGGCACCATCTTCGTGCAGACGCGCGATGCCGGTCCCAACGCGGTACCAAGCGTGGTCGTGGCCGGCGAGCATTACAACAATCTCCTCCGCCTGTTGCAGGACGGTGTTCCGGTCAAAGTTCGCGTCGACGTCCAGGGGGAGTACTTCTCGCGCGACACGAGCGGCTACAACGTGATCGCCGAGTTGCCGGGCACCGACGCGAAGCTCCGTGACGAAGTCGTGATGATCGGGGCGCATCTCGACTCGTGGCACGCCTCGATGGGCGCCATGGACAACGCCGACGGTGCCGCGACCGTGCTCGAGGCAATCCGCATTCTCAAGGCGGTGGGCGCGCAGCCGCGCCGGACCATTCGCGTCGCGCTGTGGGGCGGCGAAGAGGAAGGTCTTTTCGGCTCCAAGGCGTGGGTCGCGCAACATCTCGCCGGCGACGCCAACAAAGCTGCGCGTGACAAGATGTCCGTCTACCTCAATATCGATCCGGGCTACGGACCCGTGTACGGCTTCTTCATGGAAGGCAACGACGCGGCCAAGACCATCTTCGACGCATGGCTCGAGCCGTTTAAAGATCTCGGATTCCGCAAGAACATCATCGGCGGCATCGGTAACACCGACCACCTGAGCTTCATCGCCGAGGGCGTGCCGGCATTCAATCCGGTGCAGGAATTCGCGAACTATGACGTTCGCATCCATCACACGAACATGGACACGATGGAACGCATGCGGCCCGACGACCTGAAACAAGCGGCAATCGTGTTTGCCGCTCTCGGGTACGACGCGGCGATGCGCGACGGGCAAATGCCTCGCGTCGCCAAATGACGACGACAGTCGTTCACAAGTTTGGCGGGACGAGTCTGGCCGACGCGGCCTGCGTGCGCCGCGTTGCCGAGATCGTCGCCACGCGGCCCGAATCGCGGCGCATCGTCGTGGTCTCGGCAATGGGTGGTGTGACCAACATGCTTGTGCGGGCGGTCGAGCTGGCCGGTGCCCGCGACCCTGACGGCTATCACCGGTTGCTCGGCGATCTGGAGCGCAAGCACCGTGACACGTTCGCGGGCCTCGTGGCTCCCGCCGTCGCACGCGAGCTCGACGACGCGATCGACAAGGACCTCGCCGAGATCCGTGACGTGCTGCACGCGACGACGCTCTTGCGTCGCCACTCGCGCGAGACGCTCGATCTCGTGAGCGGATACGGCGAGATCTGGTCGGCGCGCATGCTCGCCGCCTATCTCGCGTCGCGCGGCAGTCCGGCCGTGTGGATTGACGCGCGCGACATTCTCACCGCCGTGTGGAAGGACGCGACCCCCGAGATCGATTGGACGTCGTCGCGCGCTCGCCTCGATAGCTGGAGTGCCGCGCACGCGGATGCTCCCGCGACGCTCGTCGTCACCGGATTCATCGCCTCGACCGAAGACGGCGTTGCGACCACACTCGGCAGGAACGGCAGCGATTTCAGCGCGTCGATCTTCGCCGCGCTCTTCGATGCCGGTGAGATCCATATCTGGACCGACGTCGACGGCGTCATGAGCGCCGACCCACGACTCGTGCCCGAAGCGCTCACGCTCGACGAGATGTCGTACGACGAAGCGATGGAGTTGGCGTATTTCGGCGCCAAGGTGATCCATCCGAGCACCATGGCGCCGGCCGTGCAACGCGGGCTTCCGATTTTCATTCGCAACACCTTCCGCCCCGAGCTGCCGGGCACGCGCATTCACGCCGGACCGTCGTCGGGATTCGCCGTCAAGGGACTGGCAACCGTCGAGTCGATCGCGCTGCTCAATCTCGAGGGAACGGGGATGATCGGCGTGCCCGGCACCGCGCAGCGTTTGTTCGGCGCATTGCGTGACGAGGGCATCTCTGTCGTGATGATCTCGCAAGGCAGCTCCGAGCACTCGATCTGTTTCGCCGTCCCGGCAGCCACCGCCAATCGAGCGCGGGCGGCGGTCGAACGCGCGTTCTTCGCCGAACAGCACCACGGCCAAATTCATCGCGTCGAGGTCACGAGTGCCTGTGGCATTCTCGCCGTCGTCGGCGACGGCATGGCCGGCCGCCCCGGCATCGCCGCGAAATTCTTCAGTGCGCTCGGCAAGGCGCGCGTCAACATTCGCGCGATCGCGCAGGGCTCGTCCGAGCGCAACATCTCGGTCGTCATCGACTCCGCGGACATGCAGCGAGCGCTCCGTGCCGCGCATTCGGGGCTGTACCTCTCGAGCCAAACACTGTCGATCGGCCTCGTCGGCGCCGGGAGCGTCGGTACCGAATTCCTGCGACAGCTCGACGGCCAACTGTCGCGGCTCAAGGAAGACTTCGACGTCGATCTGCGCGTGCGCGCCATCGCGACGTCGAAGCGCATGCTGCTCGCCGATCGTCCGATCGATCTCGCGCACTGGCGGCGGGAGCTCGACGCGAGCGGAGAGACGCTCGATCTCGAGCGACTCGCCGCCCACGTGCATACCGAGCATCTCCCTCACGCGGCGCTGGTGGATTGCACCGCGAGCGACGACGTGGCACGCCAATACGATTCGTGGCTCGCGCGCGGCATTCACGTGATCACGCCGAACAAACGCGCCAACGCGTCGGACATCGAGTATTATCGCCGGCTTCGGCGATCCAATCGCGCCGTCGGCGCGCACTATCTCTACGAGACGACCGTCGGCGCGGCGTTGCCGATCATCCAAACGCTGCGCGACCTCGTGCAGACCGGTGACGAGATTTCCGAGATCGAGGGAATTCTGTCGGGCACGCTCTCGTTCCTGTTCAACAGCTTCGACGGCAGTCAGCCATTCTCCGCGCTCGTCGAGCAAGCGCGATCGCTCGGCTACACCGAGCCCGATCCCCGCGACGACCTGTCGGGCATGGATGTCGCGCGCAAGATGATCATTTTGGCGCGTGAGATGGGCCTGTCGCTCGAGCTCCGCGACGTCGATCTGCATAGTCTCGTGCCTGAAGCACTGCAACGTGGAACCGTCGGCGACTTTCTCGATGCGCTTCCGCGGCACGACGGCGAGATGGAAGCGCTGCGGCGCGACGCCGCGGCGAACGGGAAGGTGCTGAGATTCGTCGGACGCGTGACGCGAGCGGGCGAGGCGAGCGTCGGACTGCGCGCGTATCCGACGAGTCATCCCTTCGCGCGCGTCCATCTGACCGACAACATCGTTCTCTTCCGCACTAGTCGCTACAGCGAAAATCCGCTCGTGGTGCAAGGGCCCGGGGCCGGCCGCGAAGTCACGGCGGCAGGCGTATTCGCCGATCTGCTCCGACTCGCGTCCTATTTGGGTGCCGTTTTATGAGATTTCGAATTATGACATCATGAGCGCAGCGAAGGGATCCGCTGTTCGCAACGTCGGGCAGCAGATCCTTCGTCGCTCTGCTCCTCAGGATGACGCTATACGGTCCTACGGCACCATCTTGAAGCAAAACTCTTGTTGCACGAGCTGCGCGACATGCCGGCCGCCGAGCACCGCCGGGAAATAGCGCGACCGCACTAGTGCGGCTTTGACCGCCTCGACGAATTGTCGATGCGCGGTCTTCGGGAATTCGATCTTGCTCTCGTCGACCTGACCTGTGGTGTCGACCACGAACCGCACGACGAAGCTCTCTTCGATTCCCTGGCGGCGAAGGAGATCGGGATATCGAGGCTCGGGATTCCCCGGCGCCGGCGCGACGATCCTTTCCACCATCTCCGGCGTATAGGCACCGCCGTTCGCCGGAGTGCCCACGACGAGTTGCCCGAACATTGCGCTCAGATTGCCGGCCCCGCTCTCGCCGTCGGCGAGTTCATCCGGCGTTCCGAGCCACGACTCAGCGATCTTGCCCACTTCCGCATCGAGGTCGACGTCGGGCAAGTCGATCGCCGAGATCGCTGCCGCCGCGTCGAGCGAGAGTTTCGGAATGCCCGACTCCGCCGCTGCGCGTGCGACCGCGTCGCGTGCTCGGCGCACCGCGTCGACGACTGCGCTCGCCAATCGCGCCGGTGAGATATAGGTGACTCGCTCCGTCGTAAGCTCGTGCAGGTGGCCTCGGATTCCGGCGCCTGATGCGGGCTGGGTGAGCGCGATCGCGATTGCGATCAGGGTGCCGTGCGCGACGGCGCTAAGCGTCGTGCTACTCGCGTTGGTCACGCGAGGCGCTTGCGAGGCGACCAGTTTGCGGAGCATGAGCACGTTCCAACGTCAGTGGTTCGACCAGCGCAGTTGGCATCCAGCGTCCCGGCTGATCGCCGATGCGCCCGCTCATTCATTAAGACTTGTGAATTCCTTGATGAAATTTCCATGAAGCCAAGCTCGAGCAAGATCGAGGGCCATGTGGACGTGCTGTGGATCACCGAACCGCTGTGCGCTCGCCCGTAGGCACCGGGCTCGACTTATCGCGACATTTGACGGCGTCCTCATCTATGACCCGTGAGAATTCAATGCACAGTCGCCTGTTGATCATTCCGTTGATTGCCCTCCCCATCGCTTGCTCGTCGCCGCGCGATCGCGCCCGGGCCGACAGCGCGCAAGCGCTCGCCGCCCAGCAACGCCTCATGATGGACAAGCTGGTCGCGCAGCGTGACTCCGTGTCACGCGTCCTCGGCGACGCCGACTCGTTCATTGGCCAGATCGACAAATCGATCTCGCGAGTCAAAGGTCTGCCCGCGGGCGAGCGCCCCAAGCGCAAATCGGAAAGCGGCATCGAAGACCAGCTCCGGAGCCGCAAAGACATGCTGCGTCGCGTCGACGCGCTCGTTGCACGCGCGCGCGAAACCTCGCGTCAAGTCGCGGAGTTGCAGGACCACCAGACGCAGCTGCTCGCCGAGAACGGAAGGCTCACGGCGGAGACGCAGCGTCTACGTGACTCGGTCGACGCGGCCGTTCGACACATTGCCGAGCTTGACGCATCGCTCGATCAACAGGCGAAGACGATCGCCGCGCTCGAAGCGCGCATCGACGACTTGGGCAAGGAGATCAGCGCCGCCCGCGCCGCGTACAGCAGAGCGTACTACGTGATCGGCACGGAATCCGAGTTGATCCAGAAGGGTGTCGTCGTCAAGGAAGGCGGCACGAACCTGCTCATCAAGCGAATCGGGCGAACGCTCGTTCCGGCGCGCGAGCTGCCCAAGGATGTGTTCACGACGATCGATACGCGCGACGTGCACATGATCGAGATCCCCGATACGACGCGCAAATATCAGATCGTGTCGCGTCAAAGTCTCGACGACGCCAAGGTTGCGGTGCGCGACGGCGCATACTTCCGTGGACCGCTCGAGATTCCGGAGGCTGACCGTTTTTGGTCTTCGTCGAGATACCTGATCATCGTGCAGCGGTAGACGTCATTGTGAAGCGGATGTCTTCGTTCCGAATCGTCTGCGCGGCCGCGATCGCGCTCCGTCTGCTGGGCGGCGTCGCGCAGGCTCAAGGGAAAGGCAAAGGGAATGGCGGAGTTCCGCCGGGACTCGCGAAGAAGGGCGGCCTTCCGCCAGGTCAAGCCAAGAAGTTGTATCGGCCGGATGAAGGTGTCGTGGTGCTGCGAGACGTCTTCTCTCGCCACGGTTACCGCGTCATTCGCACGGTGAATGACGGGGACGCACGCGTCGTGTATTATCGGCTGGGCAACGGCAGTCTGCGGCGCGCCATCGTTCGTCCGGGAACGGAACAACTGGTCTTTGTCAACGTTCCCGATGTCTTGTTGCGCGAGGTGTTGATCCGGCTGTATTGACGCCGAATCCGCGAGGGTTCCCGAGGGGGATAGCGTTCAGTCGTCCAGACACTCTCCCCCTCCATCGCGCATGGAACTCGGCGTCTACACATTCGCGGAAACCACTCCGGATCCGCACGGCGGTCACGTCATCAGCTCCACGCAGCGCCTCCGCGATCTCATGGAGGAGATCGAGCTCGCCGACCAGGTTGGCCTCGACGTGTTCGGCGTTGGCGAGCATCACCGTCCCGATTTCGCCGTGTCGTCGCCGGCGGTTGTGCTCGCGGCGGCGGTTGAGCGAACGAAACGAATCCGCCTCACGAGCGCGGTGACCGTCCTGAGCTCCGATGACCCGGTTCGCGTCTTTCAGGATTTCGCGACGCTCGATCTTCTATCCAATGGTCGCGCCGAGATCATGGCCGGGCGCGGCTCATTCATCGAGTCGTTTCCGCTCTTCGGCCACGACCTGGACGACTACGATGACCTATTCGCCGAGAAGCTCGACCTGCTGCTGAAGCTTCGCGAAACGGAACGCGTGAGTTGGTCGGGTCGTCATCGACCGGCCCTCAAAGACCTGGGCGTGTATCCCCGGCCGCTCCAAAGTCCACTTCCCATTTGGATCGCCGTTGGCGGCACGCCGGCGTCGGTCATTCGCGCCGCGGAGCTCGGACTGCCGTTGGCGCTCGCCATCATCGGTGGAGCGCCGGAGCAGTTCGCGCCACTGATCAAGCTCTATCGCGACGTCGGCCGGCGCGCGGGACACGATCCGTCACAACTCCGGGTGAGCATCAACTCGCACGGTTTCTTGGCCGACGACTCGAATCAAGCCGCCGACACGTTCTTCCCGTCGTACGCCGAAACGATGACGCGGATCGGGCGCGAACGGGGTTGGCCGCCGACGACTCGGCGTCAGTTCGACGCGTCACGATCTCCGCGCGGCGCGCTACTCGTCGGCGATCCCCAGGAGGTCATCGACAAGATTCTGCGCGAGCACGAGCTGTTCGCCCACGACCGCTTTCTCGCACAATTCACGGTCGGCTCGATCGCGCACGACAAAGTCATGCGGGCGATCGAGCTGTTCGGGACGAAGGTCGCGCCGGCCGTTCGCGGCGCCGTTGGTCATTCCGATGTTGACGCGCCGGAGCCTCCCGCCGCCAATCAGACCCGCGGCGCGGGCTGACTGCCGACCGCGTCTTTACCGATCACAGCGAGATCCTCCTCAGCGTAGCCCTGCGCGATCAAATCGTCCATGCGCTGCGCGATCGATGGAAGCGCCGCGAGCGGTTGCCCTCCGGCCGTCTCGATCATGAGCCCCACGTCCTTGCGCGCCATAGCGAGCGCGAAGCTGGGCGTGAAATCACCGGCGGCCATGTTTCTTCCTCGGCCGGCAATGACCGCCGATGGATTGAAGAATTCGAGAATCCGAAGCGCTTCGATCGGCCCGACGTGCGATCCTGCGGCTACCGTGAACACGTCGGCCACGAGCGCGTTGATACCGATGATGAACGCATTGCCGATCAGCTTATTCACGGCGGCGAGATCGGGGCGCTCGCCGAAGTACTCGACGCGCGACGCCATGCGGGCCAGATCACTCTTCACCGCGTCGAACAACGCTTGCGGTCCCGACGCCAGGATCGTCCCCTGACTTTCCCGCGCCGCCGCCGGTCCAATGAATACGGGACAATGCAGATAGCGAACGCCTTCGCCGTTGAGACGCCGTGCACGTTCCGCGGTGAGCGCGGGCTGAGTCGTCGAGTGATCGACGATGATCGTGTCGTGCGACAGCCCCGGACGAAGCGCCGCGACCACTGCTTCGACGACGGCGTCGTCCTTCAACACCAGATGCACGCGACTTGCGCCACGGACCGCGTCGGCCGGAGTCGGGGCGACTCGCACTCCGAGTGGCTCGAGAGCCTTGGCTTTCTCGACCGTGCGATTCCAGACCGTGACGTGATCGCCGCGCTTTAGCGAGGCGTAGGCGAACCCGCTGCCAAGAAGCCCTGTTCCGAGATAAGCGATGTGAGCCATGATCGAAACGTAGACAGAGCGGCAAAGCGAGACGTGTCGAATATGTTTGCCTGATCACTGAAGCGTGTAAAGGCAAGCGAAACGCCGGACCCACCCCGGGGGAGACACAATGGAGTTTCGACAACTCGGCGCGGCGGGGCTGCGCATACCCGCGCTGAGCTTCGGCACCGCGACGTTCGGTGGCGGAAGCGATTTCTATCGAGCGTGGGGAAGCACCGACGTCGACGAGGCGACCCGACTCGTCGACATCTGTCTCGGCGCCGGCGTCTCGTTGTTCGACACGGCGAACTCGTACTCGACCGGCCGCGCCGAGGAAATTCTGGGCGCCGCGATCGCCGGCCGACGCCAGAGTGTTTTCGTCGCGACCAAGGCGTCGTTCCCGATGGGAACGACGCCGAATGCCATCGGATCGTCGCGCCATTTCCTGATGCGGGCGTGCGAGGACAGCTTGCGCCGCCTCGGCACGGACCACATCGACCTCTATTACATGCACGGCTTCGATGCGATGACGCCGGTCGACGAGACATTGCGCGCACTCGACGATCTCGTGACGAGCGGCAAGATCACGTACATCGGTTGCTCGAATTTCTCCGGCTGGCATCTGATGAAGTCGCTCTCGATCTCGGAGCGCTACGGCTGGGCGCGATACGTCGTGCATCAGGTGTACTACTCGCTCGCCGCGCGCGATTTTGAATGGGAACTGATGCCGCTCGCACTCGATCAGAACGTCGGCACGGTCGTGTGGAGTCCGCTCGCCGGTGGCGCGCTCTCGGGGAAAATTCGCCGCGGCCAAGCGGTACCGCAGGGCACGCGGTCGAGCCAGCTCGGTCTCTCACGCGCCGGCGACATCGAGAAGCTGTTCCGCATCGTCGACGTCCTCGAGGAAACGGCAAACGAGTTGGGCAGGACGCCGGCGCAGGTCGCGATCAACTGGTTGCTCCAACGTCCCACCGTGGCGAGCGTCGTCATCGGCGCGCGCAACGAGGAACAGCTTCGACAGAACCTCGGCGCGATTGGCTGGAGTTTGAGCGACGATCACATCGCGAAACTCGACGCGGTGAGCGAGACGCGGCCGAGTTATCCGTATTGGCATCAGCGGCTGAATCCGCGATTGAATCCGCCGCCGGTGCCCATTCGCAACGCCGACGTCTGACCGCCGGCGTGGCGCTGCCATCCTGAGCGAGCTGTCATCCTGAGCGAGCTGTCATCCTGAGCGAAGCGAAGGATCTGCTTGTCGTATCCTGTCTGTAACACGGCAGATCCGTCGTCGCGCCACTCCTCAGGGTGACATTGATTGTGAGACGCTCTAAGGTCGCTTTTCGAGATACTTCGCGGGAATCGGATTCTGTTGTCGCTCGGAATCCCAATAGACCGTCACCACCCACCATCGCGTCCCGTCGTTGAACAACTGGATGCTGTTGATGCCGCGCGCGAACGGTTTTTCGTCAGCCGCCGTGCGTCGCGACTCGTACGTGCTGAAGGCGTGGGTGATGTTGCCGAAGGTTTCACCTGTGCGCGAAATCTCTCGCTCGAAGAATCCGCTCTGCTCGAGGCGAGGCCCTGACGCCGTCGCGTACTCATCGGGAGTCATGGTGCGGATGCGCGCTTTGCCGTCGGGTCCGACACCAGTCGGAATCAGTCGCGCGCCCGGAGCGAACAGCGAACGGAATCGGTCCCAGTTTCGCTTCTGCCCGGCGGGACCGGAAATCGCGTCGTAGAGCGCGGCGACGATCGCGTCTTGGGATCCGACGTCCTTCGGATCGGCGGCGATCGTCGGTGCGGACGGCGGAGTTGCCTGGCCGCGAACCAACGCCGGCGCGCTCAAAAGAAGACCGGTCGCGACGATCGTCATGAGACGCAGAATACGGTTTGGCATCTGATTGCTCCTGAATGATTGTCAACGCGCAGCGGCACGGCCCGCGGTGCGCCCCGAAAAGAGACAACCGCCGAGAAACGTTCCTTCGAGCGCGCGATATCCGTGCATCCCGCCGCCACCAAACCCGGCGACCTCGCCGGCCGCGTACAGACCCGGCAACGGATCACCGCTCGGTGTGAGCACGCGGGCGGAGAGATCGGTCTCGAGTCCACCGAGCGTCTTCCGCGTGAGAATCGACAAGCGGACGGCGATCAGCGGGCCGGCGTCCGAATCGAGAATACGATGCGGCTTCGCGGTTCGAATCAACCGATCTCCGATGAAGCGTCGGGCGCTCCGGATCGCCATGATCTGTGCATCCTTGCTGAACGAATTCTCGATCTCGCGATCGCGCGCCGTGATCACGCGTTCGATCGACGCGGCGTCGAGCAACGACTCGCCGACTAGCGCGTTCATTCGTCGGACCAAGTCGTCGAGCCGTCGCTCGACGATAAAATCCACGCCTCGTTCCATGAATGCCGCGACGGGGGGCGGCGCGCCGCGACCGACGCGTCCAAGCACCTGCCGCCAACGCTTGCCCGTAATGTCGGGATTCTGTTCGGAGCCCGACAGCGCAAACTCTTTTTCGATGATCTTCCGAGTCAGCACGAACCACGAGTAGTCGTACCCGGTTCGGCCCAAGTGCGCGAGTGTCCCGAGCGTGTCGAAGCCGGGAAAGAGCGGCACCGGGAGCCGGTTCCCGAGGGCGTCGAGCCAGATCGACGATGGCCCTGGAAGTATGCGAATTCCGTGATTGCTCCAGATCGGATTCCAGTTCGTCACTCCCTCGGTGTAGTGCCACATCCGGTCGCGATTGATCACACGCGCGCCAGCCGCTTCGGTGATGCCCAACATGCGACCGTCAACGTAGGCAGGGACACCCGAGAGCATCCGCCTCGGTGCGGGTCCGAGCCTCGTCGGCCAATTCTGGCGAACGAGATCGTGATTCGCGCCGATGCCACCCGATGTGACGATCACCGCCTGCGCGCGAATCTCGAAATCGTCGACGACCGTTCGCGAGCTCTCGTGTCCGCGCTCGACCGCGCTCGCCTCGAGGATCTCGCCGCGAACTCCCGTGACGGAGCCGGCGCTCACAACGATCTCGTTCACGCGATGACGAAACCGCAGGGTGATCAGCCCGCGACGCTCGGCCTCACGCACACGTCGCACGAACGGCTCCAGCACGCCCGGACCCGTTCCCCAAGCGACGTGAAAGCGCGGAACCGAGTTGCCGTGTTCCGTGGCGGTGTATCCGCCACGCTCGGCCCAGCCGACGATGGGGAAAAAGCGAACACCCTGGGCGTGCAACCACGCGCGTTTCTCGCCGGCTGCCCACTCGAGGTACGCCTCGGCCCAACGCTTCGGCCAATGATCCTCGTCGCGGTCGAAACCGGCGGAGCCGAACCAGTCTTGCCGCGCGAGCTCGTACGAGTCTCTCACCCCGAGGCGGCGCTGCTCCGGAGAATTCACGAGGAACAAGCCGCCGAGCGACCAGAACGCTTGTCCGCCAAGAGAGCCTTCTGGTTCTTGATCGACGATGATCGCTCGGCGCCCCGCGTCGGCGACCTCCGTCGCCGCAACCAGGCCGGCCAGCCCGCTACCGACAACGACGATGTCTGTGTCAGCGTAGGTCGTCACTATTTGAGAAGTCTCAATGTGATGTCGCTGTCCTGCTGACACCCAGTCGTTCGAGCAACCGAGCTGGCGCTATCATGCGGCCAGCATGTCCGTCCTCGTTTGGAATGTCAACTCGCGGCGGTCGATGCGCGCGCGTATGGTAAAGTGCGCCCCGCCGCCAAAGTGAACATGGCTCATCAGGGCGCACTGATGCCCGATCCAATCCTCAGGGGATGACAATGATCCAGTTGACATGTGTTCGCTACTGCGCGCGCTTCGCTGCCGCGTTGTTCATTCTCGTGCCGCCGGCGGCAGCCACACTCCGAGCGCAATCGGCGCCGAGCAGGCTTGTCTCGTCGGACACACTCGTCGCGATCGTCGGCGCCACGGTCATCGACGGCAACGGCGGCCCGCCGATGAACGATGCGACGATCGTTGTTCGCGGCAAGCGCATCGTGGCCGTCGGACCGCGTGCATCGGTGCAAGTGCCGAAGGGCGCACGGGTGATCAGTGCCGCCGGCAAGTACGTCACGCCCGGCTTCATCGACACCAACGTGCATTTGTCGCTGTACAACAATGGCGAGTCCATGGTGCGCTACGAGGACCGGTTCCTCGACCTCATCATCGAAGCGGCGCAAACGGAGTTGAAGTACGGCATAACGACTGTTCGCGACAGCTACGGCGCTCTCTTGCCGCTGAACGCGGTGCGCGACTCGATCGCGCATGGAAAACTGGTTGGGCCGCGCATGTTGGTGGCCGGGAACATCGTCGGCTGGGGTGGGCCGAAGTCGCCGCTGTTCTCCAACGCGGCGCCCGCGACCTACTTCGACGAGCAGATGATGGACTTCATCGCCCAAGGAGCGGGTGAAGAGCTGCTGGACATGTCGCCCGACGAACTGCGCGTGGCGATGCGCAAATATCTCGATAAGGGTCCAAACTTCGTGAAGTACGGCGGGACGGGTCACACGAACAACCTGATCACCTTCTCGCCGCGACAGCAGGAGGCGCTCGTGGACGAAGTGCACAAGCGCGGCTTGTTCGCCGAAACGCATTCGACCAACCCCGAGCCGCTGCGAATTTCGGTGCTCGCCGGGATCGATCTCATTCAGCATCCCGAAGTGCACAGCGTGCCGATCCCGGACGACTTGGTGCAACTCATCGTCGATAGGAAGGTGATCTGCTCCATCTTGTCGAACGGCATCACCGGCAAGCCGTGGAAGGATTATCTCAAGACCCGACAGCGTGCCGACTCGGCGAAGGCGGACTCACTCAAGAACGACACGCTCAAGGTCATGCAACGCGTCAAGACCGGATGGGAGGTGCGCACGGAGAAGCGGAATCAGGCGACTGCGCTGCGCCGCGCCAACGCGGAGAAACTGATCAAGGGTGGTTGCATCACGACCCCGTCCACCGACACGTACTTGAGCGGCGCGCCCGAGTTCAGTCGCACCCCGCGAATCGATCTGCACGCGATGCCCGGCACGGGAACGTTGGCCGCGATCGAAGGCCTCGTGGAATTGGGAATGACACCATCACAGGCGATTGTGTCCGCAACGAAGAACGGAGCGATCGCGTCGCAGGGACTGAAGGAATTCGGGACGCTCGAGGTCGGGAAGCTCGCGGACCTCCTCGTGCTCGACGCCGATCCGCTTGCCGACATTCACAACATTCACAAGTTGTCACTCGTGATGCGTGACGGGCGCATCATCGATCGCGAAAAGCTGCCGGAGAAGCCGGTGTGGACGAAGGCAAAGACGAAGGCCTGAGAACATGCAGCGTCTGCGGTTCGCTCGCGCCGATGTTGCCAAGCACCACCGCCGCGTTGCGCTTGAGTCCGCGCAGCTTCGCCCGCTTCATCGGCGAACCCTTGTAGGCGCGACTGAACTCGTCTTGAGACATCTCTAACAGCTCGCGCGCGAGCGTCGCGGCGTCCTTGCCCGCGACTGCCGGCCGCGGCTTGAATGCTTCCTCGCGCAACGGCAGTGCGAACTTCTGGTTCCACGGGCACACCTCCTGGCAGATGTCGCACCCGTAAATGAGCTCGCCGATCTGCGGGCGCAGCTCCGTCGGGATGTCTCCCTTGAGCTCAATCGTGAGATACGCGATGCATTTCGTCGCGTCGAGCACGTGCGCCTGGGCCAGCGCGCCAGTCGGACACGCGTCGAGACAGCGCCGACACGAGCCGCAATGATCCGTCGCGAACGGTGCGTCAGCGTCGAGCTGGAGATCGACGAGCAGCGAGCCGAGAAAAAAGAACGAGCCGATTCGCGGATTGATCAGCATCGTGTTCTTGCCGAACCATCCGAGCCCCGCGCGACGCGCCAGATCGCGCTCGAGCAATGGTCCCGTGTCGACGTACGCCTTGCCGATCACACGTCGGCCCACGTGCCCATCGATCCACCGATGGAGCTCCATCAGACGATCGAGCATCACGTCGTGGTAATCATCGCCGCGCGCGTATCGCGCGACGGGCCCTGACGGCTCGGCGCCACCATAGTTCATCGCGACCACGATCGCGGTCGTCGCGCCTGCGAATGGCAGACGCGAGTCGCGACGTGTGTCGGCGTTGCGCGGGAGATACGACATCTCCCCGGCGTATCCGCGCGCAATCCATTCATCGAAGGCCGCCGCGGTCTCCGCGGGGCCGAGCGTCGTGATGCCGACGAGATCGAAGCCAAGGCCGTACGCTTGCGCCTTGATCAATGTCTCCAACCGCTGATCGACCACCTCATCGGGCGGCGCAACATGGTCGATCACGGCTTGCGTACCGCCCAACGCGCATAGCGTACGACGTCATCGGCCGGCGGAACGATCTGCTCGTCGCCATATGCGGTGTACATGCGCCACCGAAGATACTCGCGCGCCGGCAGGGGCAAGAACGGAAACCGCCGATACCAATCGCGCGAACGGAAGCGCCAACCGGTGCGCAGTAACGCTACGCCCGTCGTTGGGTTCCGAATTCCCCGCCATACGAGGGCCGTGCTCAGTCTCACCCAGGAATTCATACGTCCATGTATGATACTCGGTCGCACGATACTAGTCACCGCGGGTTCCGGCACCTTCCATCTCGCGTGGACCTGCAATTCAAATCACATGAACGACGTTCCATCGAGTCCCGTCGGGACTGTCGTTTTCAACGCGACCAACGCACTCGGCATCACGTCCACGGTGCGACGCGGCTGTTTGCTCGCCGGACGATTGAGAAGCAGCGGAACCATCATGTGCTCGCGATGCAGCGCGCCATGCGAGCTCAGATGTGGGATCGGCTCGTAGCGCGCGCGAAAATCCCAATCGCGCGCCGCCGACAGAATGATTTCGCCCGAGCGCGGCGAGGTCGCGAGGTGCGCGATCTGCACGACGCCGTCGGGGTAGTCCGTCTCGATCGTCGCGTCGTAGGCCGCGTCCGCCGAGCTGTTGCACAAATCGCGGCCGACGCCGAGCGGGTCGCCGGATCCCCGCGTGTAGTGATAGCCGCTCTCGTCGATGCGAACGATCGCATCGCCGCGCGACGCCGAACGCACGAGCGCGCCATCGCGCTGTCGCGCGAGCAACAGATCCACCGACGGCCGAACCATCAGCGACGCGATGAGCGGCGACCAACGCTCGTCGAGCTGACCAGTGGATGCCGCGCGAGACCGAACGTCGAGATAGAGATGCGCCATCGCGTTCCCGCTCACCATCACGGCAACGTCGGGCACGACGGTGATGACCCACGGATGCGACAGCGTGCGCCATCCAGCCGCTTGGACGAGTCGCACCAGATCCTCGTGCGCGGTCACGCGCGAGTGACCGTGATCGCTCACAACCCAGAGCGACATCGCGTCCCAGCGGCCGGCGCGCTCGGCGTCGTCGCGAATTCGCGCTGCCGCATCGTCGACGATGCGCAGCGCCTCCATCACCATTGGCGAGTCGTGTCCCCGCGCGTGCGATACCTTGTCCACGCCGGTAAGCGCCGCGAACACGAACTCGGGTGCGTCACGTCGAATCCGGTGGACGACTTGATCCGCGACATCGCGATCGATCTGCAACCACCCGCCGACATTACCCGTGAAATGCGTGCGAGCCGCGCGAAGCGCGGACCGTGGCGTCAGCGATCCGATGCGATTGCGCTTCGGCAAGCCGCGGCCGATCACGCTGAGCGCGCCAAGGCTCGATACGCACAACTCGAACATCGTCGGGGCGTCGGGATCGATGTCGCGATTGACCTCGCCGATTTGGTACCCCACATAACTTCGCGTGTAGTCCGGAAAGCGACACGCCGTTCTTGCGCGGTCGAACCAACGGAGCCCGGGCAAGCCCACCGGACCCGGAAACCGCCCCATGAGAAACGGCGCGTATGCCGGGCCCGTCACCGACGGAAAGCATGACGTGACCGTATGCAACGCGCCCTCCTCACGCAGCTGCGCGAGCGCCGGAAGGGCACCGCTGGTCAGCGCCGCGTCCAACGTGTCAGGACGCGCGCCATCGGCGAGGAGAATAACGACGGACAATGGGCTTCGCTGTGCGCACGTGAGCGAATGGAGTATCGGAAGCTCGCCTCTGTGCACTCCAGCCTCAACCCCATAAACTCAACGCATGCCAGAACATCGAAAGCGCGCGACCAAACCGAAGGCCGCGCGCGCTGCCAATACGAAATCCCCGCGAACGGCGAGCGGAAAGAAGAGCACGCCGCAAACGCTCGCCGAAGCGACCATCACTGCTCAAGAGGGTCTGCGAGAACGCACCGAGGCCGGCCACCGCGCCGCCGGCCGGACTCCGCCGTCAGAGGTGCAGCCGGCGCGATCAGTTGGCGCGGCTCGCGTTGTCGACGACGCGATTCGAAGTATCGCACTCCCGGTCACCGAAGACGAGAAACTGCTCCAGTCGGGAAGCGATCGTGACGACTTCACTCGCACCGATCCATGGCGCGTGCTGCGCATCATGGGGGAGTTCATCGAGGGATTCGACACACTCGCCCAGATCAAACGCGGTGTGTCGATCTTCGGCTCGGCGCGAACGCATCCCGACGATCCGCAGTATCAGGCGGCCCAGGAGGTCGCGCGGCTGCTCGCCGAAGCCGGGTTCGCCATCATCACCGGCGCGGGTCCCGGCATCATGGAGGCCGCGAACAAAGGCGCCAAGCTCGCCGGCGGGCAATCGATCGGATGCAACATCGAGCTTCCGTTCGAGCAGGGCGCGAATCCCTACGTCGATACGCTGGTGAACTTCCGCTATTTCTTCGTGCGGAAAACCATGTTCATCAAATACTCGAACGCGTTCATCATTTTTCCCGGCGGCTTCGGCACGCTCGACGAAGCGTTCGAGGCAGTGACACTCATTCAAACGGGGAAGATCTACCAGTTTCCGGTCATCATGTTCGGGCGCCACTACTGGGCAGGACTGATTCGCTGGATTCAATCGCGTGTCCTGGGCGAAGCGAAGATCTCGCCCGGCGACCTCGATCTCATTCTGTTGACCGACGATCCGAAAGAGGCGGCACACGCCGTGATCCAGGCGTGGGAGTCGCAGCAAGGCGGAAAACGGTGAGGCCACTCGTGGTCGCTCGCTGTGAGGCGGTCGACGCCTCACGCCGACGGTGAAGCCCTCACACATCAAATTCACAACGACATGTCCAAGCGAAAGGCAGCCAAGCCAACGAACAAACCGTCGAGCAAGGCGGGCCAGAAGCGAGCGGCCGAAGAACGCGAACGCGGAGGCGTCCAGCACACGGCGCACGAAGCGAGCAAATATCTGCGCGGCCCTCGCATCGATCCCCGGCCGATCGACGGCAAAGAGAACGTCGCCGATCTGATCGACAATGCGTTTCTCGCCTATAACGCTGCGCGACTCCGCGAAGCGTGCGCACTGTTCACGCGAAAGATGCTCGAGCCCGACGTGACCGTCGGCATGACGCTCACCGGAGCGCTCACGCCGGCGGGACTCGGCATGGCGGCGCTCATTCCGCTCATCGAGAGCGGGTTTGTCGACTGGATTATCTCGACCGGTGCGAACCTCTACCATGACACGCATTTCGGACTTGGGCTCGCCATGCATCGCGGCAATCCACAGGAGTCCGACGTCGTGTTGCGCGAAGAGGGAGTCGTTCGCATCTACGACATCTTCTTCGATTACGATGTGCTGCTCTCGACCGACGCGTTCTTCCGCACAGTGATTCAAGGCCCCGAATTTCAGCGCCCCATGTCGAGTGCCGAGTTTCACAATCTGTGCGGCAAATACGTCCGCGAGCGTGAGCGCGCGCTGGGCATCGGCCAGAAATCACTTCTCTCGGCGGCATATCAGGCCGCCGTCCCGATTTACACGTCATCGCCCGGCGACTCATCGATCGGGATGAACGTTGCCGCGCTCGCGCTCGAGGGAAACAAGTGCACGATCGATCCCAACCTCGATGTCAATGAGACGGCGTCCATCGTGCTCACGGCGAAACGCAGCGGCGGCCGGTCCGGTGTGCTCATCTGCGGTGGAGGCAGCCCCAAGAACTTCATGCTCCAGACCGAGCCGCAAATCCAAGAGGTGCTCGGCATCGACGAGAAAGGGCACGACTATTTCCTGCAAATCACCGACGCTCGCCCCGACACCGGGGGGCTCTCCGGCGCGACGCCGGCCGAGGCGGTCAGCTGGGGTAAGATCGATCCCGATCGCTTGCCCGACGCCGTGGTCTGCTATCTCGACTCGACGGTCGCGTTGCCGTTGCTCACGTCGTACGCCCATGCTCGGCACGCCAAGCGTCCGCTCCGTCGGCTGTACGATCGACGTGAGCAGATGATGAATCTCTTACGCACGGAGTTCGAGCGCGCCGGACAGGAACCGGCCGAAGCCCAGCATGCCGACGCGACGCTACCGATGCACCGGTGACGCCGCCGCGCTCGACATGGTGCGTCTGACGGCGCGCACGAGGTTGCGTCTCGCATAATCGCCGAACGACACGACCCCGGCGATCTCTTCGCCGCCGAGGACACGCCGCACGATGGCGCGGTCGCTCCAGCCCTCCTTCACGCGACGCTCAATCTCGCCGAGCGTATCGCCGAGCCATCGAATCTTGGCGTCGAGCGCCGCAACAGGACGATCGACGAGCCCACGGTGCGCGTCGAACATGCGCGTGGGTTCGAGCGCGCTCGCGCGACGCAAGCTCTCGAGCAACACGTACGGGTCTTCCGTCGCGTGCAGCGCGCGGGCCCGCACGCCGAGCCAAAGATCGCCTGAGAACAGCGTTCGCGTCTCCGCGTCCCACACCACCTGATGGTCCGGCGAATGTCCTGGCGTATGAATGCACTCGAGTCCCCAAGGGTCGAAGGCAACGACCGGTGCGGCCAATGCGGGCGGATTTCCCCAGAATACACGCCGGTACAGCTGGATGTCGGGACGCCGGCGCAGCGTCGCCTCCGTGTCCGGCCGCATGAGAATCGGTATGCCGCGGTCGGCGAGCACGGCGACATTGCCGGCATGATCCTCGTGCCAGTGCGTGACGATTACGCCCCGCACGCCGAGAGATCGCACGGCATCGAGCGCCGTGTCGCGTGCCTGGTCAAAGCCGCTATCGATCATGACGCCACGGATGACGTACGCGCTCACGCAAAGCCCGATCCTCCGACCCGCTGCGCTTTGGAGTCGAAGCCGGATCACGTCATCGAATCGCTCTACGGACATCGCGCGAGCTCGGCGGCGGTCAACATCTGAGATCCACTGCTGTGTCCGCGCGACCTTCGGTTTGCCACAGCTATACCCCAGGGATAACTTCACGGTGTCGACGGCGCCCGGCCCCTCTGGCCGGGCGCTCAAGTTTTGTCCTCGCGAAAAGTTGCACTGTCTATGATCGAAGCGCTGAAGCAAAAACTCGGAGCAGAGGTCGAAAAGCTGCAGTACGAGCTGAACGTCACTCTTCCCCAGGAGATTCGGAAGGCCGTCGAGCTCGGCGATCTGCGCGAGAACAGCGAATACAAGGCGGCGTTGGAGCGTCAGCAGTTTGTGCAAGCGCGGCTCGGCCAGCTCCGTCAGAGGTTGAGCAAACTCTCATCGATCGATCCCAGTCAGATCCCGACCGATCGCATTGGCCTCGGCTCGAGGGCGATCGTCGAAGATCAAAAGACCGGTGAGAAAGAGACGTATTATCTCGTATTCGGCGATGCGATCGAGTTCGAGGAGGGACATGTGACGATGGCGTCGCCCATCGGCCGCGCGTTGCTCGGAAAAGCCGTGGGTGAAGTGGCGTTTCTGAAGCTGCCGACGGCGGTGCGGCATTTGCGCGTCGTTCGGCTCAAGACGATCCACGACGCCGACGAGATCGAGCTCTAGCTCTAGCTGGCCACCTTGTGCCGCACCGCGTGCCGGCGAAAGACCTCGCTCGTACAGACCAGGCGCTCGAAGCGCGCGAACAAATCGGGGTCGAACATCTTGCCGCTGTTCTCCGCCATCATCGACGTCGCCTCCTCATGCCCGAACGCGGGGCGATAGGGGCGATCGGTCGTCAACGCGTCGAACACATCGGCGATGCACGTAATGCGGGCGCTGAGCGCGATGTGCTCGCCGGCCAGTCCATCGGGATAGCCCCGGCCGTCCCACCGCTCGTGGTGACCGCGAATCATCGGCAGAATGTCCCACGGAAAGTCAATGTCACGCAGCAGGTCGCTGCCAGCGGCGGCATGTCGCTCCATCACCTGGCGTTCGTCGGCGTCCAACGGACCGGCCTTGTTCAAGATCTCTGATGGTACGACGATCTTGCCCACATCGTGCAGGACGGCGCCCATGCGGAACCAGAACATCGTGATGTCGTCGAACCCCACGTCGCCCGCCAGCACGCAGGCGTAGTCGGCGACGCGCTCGCAGTGGCCCAGCGTGTACGCGTCCTTCGATTCGATCGTCTGCGCCCACCGCGCGGCGACGAGATAGAATCGGTCCTCCAGACGCGCGACGCGACGTTGCAGGTCGGCGAGGTTGAGCTGAGCCCGCAACTTCGTGAACAGACCGTGCGAAAGCGTCAGCGCCTGCAGCGTCTCGCGATTCTTTCCCATCATCTCATAGAGCTCGGCCTGCTCCCGCGCCGACTCAGCCGCGAGGAGGAGATCTTCCCGGCCCATCGCACTGTCGAACGCCGCCGCGAGCTGTCGCTCGGCCTCAGCGAGATCGCCGCGCATTCGCGATATGACGCCAAGATGCTTGTACGTCTCGCCGAGCGCGCGAGTGTCGCCCGCGGCGGTTGCTGTAGTCAGAACGGTCTCGCAGAGGGCCGCGGCGTGCGCGATGTCGCCGCGCGCAATCCACAGGTTCGCCGAGTTGATCAGCGCCAAGAGTTGATGTGGAATGTCACCAGCCTGGGTGCAGGCGATGACGGCTTCATCGTACGCATCGTGCGCTTCATCGAGGCGATCCAGCTGGGTGTAAACCAATCCCATGTTGTTCAGCACCGGCCCCACGTACTCGCGCAACCCCGCCGCGCGGTAGGTGACGAGACTCGCGCTGTAATGGTCCAGCGCCGCGACGAGATCGCCGCGCAAGCTGGCGATGATACCGAGATTCTGTGCGATCATTGCGGAGAGGTGCTCGTCGCCGGCTGACGTCGCGATGGTGAGCGCGCGAGAAAATTCCCGGGTGGCGTCATCGAGGTCGCCGCGCTGCAGATGGGCGATTGCCAGCAGGTTGGTCGTGTGCGCGTGTGCGTTCACGTCCTCCAGGGCATGCGCGATCGCCATCGCGAGCTCGCAGCAGTCGAACGCGACATCGAACTGCCCGTCATCGACGTATGAGCGAATCAGACGCCGAACGATCGTGACCGCGGCGGCGCCGTCGCCCGGCCGCAGGAGATACAGCGCCGCTTCGTAGTACTGACGCGACAGCTCGCGGCGCCCAGAGCGCTCGGATTGTTGTGCCTTTTCGACGAGCCCTTCGACCGCAGCGGGAAACAGACCGACGCCGGTCGACTCCGTCATTTCGCGTTGCCGCCCGATTCGTCGCGCCGCACCATCTTTTTCGCCAGCGTGGGCCGTGAGATGCCGAGCAGACGCGCAGCGGCCGCCTGGTTGCCGCCCGTCAGCTCGAGCGTGAGCGCGACGGCCTCTCGCTCGATGTCCTCGAGCAATTTGCCACCACGAGGAATTCGGATTTCGCCGACCGAGTCCGCGCTCGCGCCATTGTTCGCCGCCGCCTGCGGCGTGCGCCGCTGGATCATCAAGTGTTCGGCGCGAAGAACGGGTGACTCCCCGCAGAGGATTGCCGCGCGCTCGATCACGTTCTTCAGTTCACGCACGTTTCCGGGCCAGCGGTGAAGGAGCAATGCGGCGATGGCGTCGTCGGAAAACGTCTTCGGCCGCTGATGATCTCGGGTCTCGTGCGCGAGGAAGTGACGCGCGATGATCTCGATGTCGCCGGGCCGCTCGCGGAGCGGCGGCAGCGTCAGCGAGAAAACATTGAGGCGATAGTAGAGATCTTCGCGAAACTCGCCGCTCGCGACGACTTGCTCGAGCAACGGACTCGCCGCCGCGATGATTCGGCAATCGATCGGGATCTCGACCAGACCGCCGAGCGGACGGACTTGTCGCGACTCGAGCGCCCGAAGGAGCTTGGGCTGCAGCATTTGCGGCAGGTGATGGACTTCATCGAGAAAGAGCGCCCCCGACCCCGCCAACTCGAGCAATCCCTGCTTGCGCGCGTGTGCCCCGGTGAACGCGCCTTTCTCGTGGCCGAACAACTCGGATTCCAGAAGAGAATCCGGAATCGCGGCGCAATTGATCGCGACGAATGGTTCGCTCGCCGAGCTGCTCGCGTAATGAATGCCGCGAGCGAATAGCTCCTTGCCGGTTCCTGTCTCGCCGATGAGCAGGACCGTCGTGCGTCGCGCGCCGGCGACTCGCGTCGCAAGTCGCACCGCTTCGCGCAGCGCCGCGCTTTCACCGACGACGTTCTCGAACCCAAAAACGCGCTCGGACAGTTCGGCGTCCTGAACGCCGGTTACAGCATCTATCAACCGGACCTCGTGGCTTTGGTAGACCGGCGGTCGGGTACACCACCGGTCTCCGCCTAGAAGTACCGGTGCGTTCCGCCCTCGGTCAGCCGTTTTTGGAGCCTGCCGACCCACGGGCGGGCGTTGGTGCGCTCGAATGTTCCCATCGACCTATGCCAGACGTCTCGCGCCCGGTCGTCGTCACCGGTTTCGGACAGCGCCGCGCCAAACTGGTATAGGAGCTCTGCCTCGAGCAGGGCGTCCTCGCCGAACGCGCTCAGACTGAGGGCGTATTTGAGCGTCTCGGCGGCCGCGGTCGGGTACCCCATCAGTCGCTGGAGGGCGCCGCGCAACTTGAGGGCCGCAGCCTCACGAGCACGGTCCTTTCTCTGCTTCGCGATCGACAACGCTCGATCGATTGATGGAGCGGCGCCCTCGAGGTTGTGCAAGATGAGCCGGAGCTCGCCCCGGTTCTCCTCGAGGATTCCCTGCGACATCAGATCGCCACGCTCCCTGGCGATCGACAACGCGCGATGATACGAGGCGGTGGCGTCGTCGAACCGACCCTCCTTCACATAGAGAACGCCGAGGTTGTTCAACACCCAACTTGCGTACTGCAGATCGTTCGATCGCTCGAACGTCCGCAAGCTTATTCGGTAATGGGCCATCGCCGATGCCGGATTGCCGCGAATGTCGGCTACGATACCGAGATTCTGCTGCACCATTCCCAACAATCTGGCCTCGGCGCTTCGCTCGGCGTCGCCGAGCGCGGCGAGGTAAAGCCTCGCGGCTTCATCGAGCTCGCCACGACGTTGCGCCAACGTACCAAGACAATTCAGCGCGTGCGCGCGACCCGAGCCGTAGTTGATGGCCGTCGCGATCTGTAGGCTTCGCTCGTAGAACGGACGAGCCGCCGACGGTTCTCCGCGATCACGCAGCACCGATCCCTGCCACCGCAGAGCGTCCGCGAGAACAGGGTTCTTCTCGTCGTCGCCCAACAGAGCAAGCGCGGCGTGTCCGAACGCCAGTGCCGAATCCGGTGACTCGCCTAGCCCACCGGCCCGGGCCAACTCGGCCAGACGACGAGCCTCGATCGTTCGCGGTCCATGCGGCAGGTGTTTCAGCTGAATCCTTTCGATGAGGAGTTCGACCGTTACGTTCGCACTATCTGGGCTTAATCGCGTCCTGACGCCACGATGTAGCCCGAGAAGTGGGTGACGGTGAATGCCGCCGTCTGACTGAACAGGTTGACGTTGACGTTCAACAACTCGGTCACGCTCAGAATGTTCTGGCTATCTGGGAAGTAGCCGACGAACAACGAGAGCGGGTTGATGAGTCCACCGCTCTGCGCCTGCGTGTTGCGCAGGTCCTGTGTCATGACCAGCGGGACGAGGAACGTCGTTCCGTGGGGGGCGAATTCGTACGCGACATTCGATCCCGCGAGCGCGGTAACCGTCACCAGCTTGGTCGATGTGAGCGCGAGCGGCGGAACGACCACCGTGATGCCGGCATCAGCGATCGCGAGCTTGCCGCCAAGCACGCCGATGTAGGCGGAAGTCGTTAGGGGCGTCGACAACGGTTTCGTCCGCTGAAGCGCCGTGACCGTCGTTGACGTGCCGAGCAGGGAGTTCGACGACGCCGTCGGTGCGATGGAGCTTTGCGGAGCCAACGGGCTGTCGGGTGCCCCGCAGCCGTTGATGAGAATTGCGCCGGCTACAGCGCCGGCCAGCATGCGAAACGCGCGGAAACGCATTGATGTAGGTCCTCTCGGGAAGGAAAGCGCCACGAAGCGCTACAGTTGAGCCCGTATAAGGCAGTACCCGTGCCACGCTAGCTAAAGCGTTGCAGCAGAACATCATAACAAATCTGAACCCACGAGAACCGCCTCAGTGAGCAAAGATTTCTTACGACCGCCGGCATCTCGGAGTAAAGTTTTTTTACAGCTACCTGATGCGCGAGTCGGCCACTACACCCTCGCTCAAGCCGGCCGTCGTCGCGCTACGTATCCACCGAGAACATCCGCGACGCCTCCGTCGCGTATGCGGCCAGCGCATCTCGACGCGCGGCGGCGTCCCACCCGAAAAGCGCCGACAATGCGATCGCACTTTTCTCGGCGGCCGCGACCCCGTGGTCGCGGGTTTCGGACGCGACGCGGGTGCGTCGAATGAGCAAATCGGAAAGAGTGCACGCCATCTCTTCTCGCACCGAGTAACGCAGCTCTCCCACGGTGTAGGGAAGTCCGTCCGCGACGCTCTCTCGACCTCCGGCCACGCTGATCTCGCTCCACACACGGGTCCAGCGGGCGCCGTGTGCCGTTACAAGGTGACGTGCCATCGCTCTGTCGCTCGTCACTCGCTCGGCGTCGGCGGTCAACGCATCGAGTGAAACGAACTCGCCACCAGGAAGGGGAACCAACCTGGCTCGATCAGCGGCCGGTGCACGATTCAATTTCAGGGCGACAATCCGCATGACGTCCGCCGCCATCACGCGATACGTCGTCAACTTGCCGCCGGTGATCGACACCAAACCGTGCGCGCTCGTCGTGATGGCGTGTTCGCGCGACGCGGCACCGGGCGTCTCATCGGCGGTCGGGACGAGTGGGCGAATGCCCGCCCACGCGCCCACGACGTCGCCTGGAGCCAGGGACGCCGCCGGAAAGAAAGCGTTGACGGCGCCGAGCAGGTAAGCGACGTCTTCGTTCGTCGCGCGAACGTCGTCGGGCGACGCCGAAGTGTAGCTGTCCGTCGTGCCAACGATCGCGTGCGAGTTGGCGGGAAGTACGAACAGCACACGACCGTCGACCGGCGAGATCAGCGTCAGCGCGTCGTGGTTGCCGATTCGCGCGCGCGGCACGGCGATGTGAGCGCCCTTGCTGCCGCGCACCGCCGGACGGGTCTCGTCATCGAGACGCCGCAGCGCGTCGCTCCAGGGACCCGTGGCATTGACGACGACGCGCGCTCGCACGTCGCGTTTTGTCCCAGTCAACGAATCATGCAGCGTCGCGCCGGCGACACGGCCGCTCTCGGTGATCAGCGCGGTGACCGCCGCGTGGTTGATCGCGACCGCGCCAGCCTCGGCTGCCCCGACGGCATTGGCGAGCGTGAGGCGCGCGTCGTCTGTGGAGGCGTCGTAGTATCGTGCTCCGCCGAGCAGTCCTTCGGATCGAAGCATTGGCTCGTGCTCGAGGACGGCGCGCGAGTTCAATCGGTGATGACGACCCACGTTGCGGAACAACGAGAGGGCATCGTACAGCATCAGCCCCGCGCCGAGCTTCCAGCGTCTGATCCGCGCGCCAGCGTACACAGGCCATGTGAATTCCAACGGGTGAACCAAATGGGGCGCGAGCCGCAGCAAGTGCCGTCGCTCGGCGCTCGACTCGAAGACGAGATGGAGTTGTCCGTACTCCAAGTACCGAACGCCGCCGTGAATCAAACGCGACGATCGGCTCGATGTACCACTCGCGAAGTCATTCTTCTCCACCAGCGCGACGGAGAGCCCGCGGAGCGCCGCGTCGCGCGCGATCCCGCACCCGGTGATGCCGCCGCCGATGACGAGCAAATCGAAATGACGGCTCGCCAACATCGTGAGCCGCTCGGCGCGCCCGCTCAACGCGTCAATCATCGGATGAATAGTAAAGCAATCATCGGCTTGCTTGTTGCTCCTCGCCCCCTAGCCCGTCCGTACCAAATCCTGTCAGTTTCAACTCATGTTTCCCCTTGGCGCTCCTGGCCGGCGTGTCGCGATCATCGCCGGAGTGCGCACACCATTCGCGCGCGCGGGCACAGCATTCAAGGACATGACCGCGATCGAGCTCGGGAAGCAATGCGTCGCCGAATTGGTACAGCGGACGAATCTTGACGGGGACCTCGTCGAAGCGATCGTGTACGGGACCGTGGTTCCGTCGGTGATCGCGCCGAACATCGCGCGCGAGATCTCGCTGCTTCCGATGTTGTCAAAGGGATGCCAGGCCTACACGGTGAGCCGCGCGTGCGCGTCGGCCAACCAGGCAATCACGGATGCCGCGGACCAGATCGTCCTCGGCCACCATGACGTGATCATCGCCGGCGGCGCCGAATCGTTGTCGAATGTGCCGATCCTCCATTCGCGCACGATGTCGGAGAAGCTCGTCGCCTTCTCGCGCGCCAAAGGGCCGTCGCAACAGCTTCGCATTGCAGGCTCGGTTCGTCCGCGCGACTTGGTTCCGATCACGCCCGCGATCGCCGAACCGTCAACCGGCGAGACGATGGGCCAGTCGGCCGAGAAGATGGCAAAGATCAATCACATCGCGCGGGAGGAGCAGGATCAGTTCGCGCTGCGGTCGCATCGGCTCGCCGCGCACGGCACTGACGACGGCCGACTCAAAGCCGAGATCATGCCGGTCTACGTGCCGCCGCACTACGAGACCATTCTCGTGAGCGACAATGGGATTCGCACTGACACGTCGATCGAACAACTGCGGAACCTCAAGCCGGTGTTCGACCGTCGGTATGGAACGGTGACCGCCGGCAACTCGTCGCCGCTCACCGATGGTGCGAGCGCCGTGCTGCTGATGAGCGAGGAGCGCGCCGCGATGCTTGGGTACACACCGCTCGCGTTCATACGGTCGTATGCGTACGCGGCACTCGACCCCGGTGAGCAGCTGTTAATGGGTCCCGTGCTCGCGGCGCCAGTCGCGCTCTCGCGGGCGGGTCTCTCGCTCGGCAACATCGACCTCATCGAGATGCACGAGGCGTTCGCGGCGCAGGTGTTGTGCAATCTCGCGGGGTTCGTGTCGCGCGAGTGGGCGGCGCGCGCGGGCTTTGTGTCCCCGGTAGGCGAGGTCGACCGCTCCAAGCTGAACGTGATGGGCGGGTCGATCGCGATCGGTCATCCGTTCGGCGCGACCGGTGCGCGCATTCTCACGACGTTGACGAATGAGCTGGCGCGGCGCGGTGGGCAGTTTGGCCTCATGACAGTGTGCGCTGCTGGCGGCATGGGTCACGCGATGGTCATCGAACGCGAATGACGGACATCGAGACGACGCCAGAAGCGACGACCGGGCCGACGCTCAAGACCGAGATCATCGATGACGTCCTCGTCGTCACGATCGATCGTCCGGGCGCGACACTCAATACGCTCACTCCGGCGTTGATCGGTGAATTCGAGGGCGAGCTGCAACGCGTCAATGACGATACGCTCATCAAAGCCGTCATATTGACTTCTGGCAAGCCGGACAGCTTCATTGCCGGAGCGGACATCGAACAATTCCTCGAGATCACGTCGGCGGCCGAAGCGGAACGCGCGAGCAGGCTCGGTCAGCATTTGCTCGATCGGGTGGAGAAGCTGCGCGTTCCCGTCGTTGCCGCGATCCATGGTGCGTGCCTCGGCGGCGGACTCGAGGTCGCGTTGGCGTGTCGCTACCGCATCTGCACCGACCATCCGAAGACGACGCTCGGTCTTCCCGAGGTCCAGCTCGGGCTCATTCCTGGAATCGGCGGAACGCAGCGATTGCCGCGGCGCGTTGGCCTCCAGGCGGCACTCGACATGATTCTCACCGGACGAAGCATCCGCGCCAAGCGCGCGCTGCAAATGGGCCTCGTCGACGAGATGGTCCATCCGGCGATCCTCGGTCAGATTGCGCTTGATCGCGCGCGGTCGCTTGCTGCCGGAACGCTCAAGCCGTCGCGTTCGCGGAGTCGTGGTGCGACGAGCGTCTTGCTCGAGGCGAATCCGATCGGACGCGGCGTCGTGTTCAGGAAGGCGCGCGAGAGCGTGATGGAGAAGACCCACGGGCATTATCCCGCGCCGCTGGCCGCGCTCACCGCCATTCAAGCGGGATACTCGCGCGGGTTCGACGAGGGATTGCGTGAAGAAGCCCACCTGTTCGGCGAGATGGCGATGACCGCCGTTTCACGCCAGCTCGTGTTCATTTTCTTCGCCAGCAATTCGCTGAAGAAGGATCCAGGCGTGGCTCCTCCAACGCCAATGCCACGTGAGATTCACAAGCTCGGTGTGCTCGGCGCGGGGTTCATGGGTGCCGGCATCGCGTCGATCGCGGTCCAGCAAGACACGCTGGTTCGGTTCAAGGACACTGACACGGCGCACATTGGACGCGGGCTCGCGTCAATCCATGATGTATTGGAAGAGCGTCTCACACGGCGCCAGATCACACGACAGCAATTCCAGGACTACCTGAGCCTCGTCGGGGGAACGACCGACTATTCCGGGTTCGAGTCGGTGGATCTCGTGATCGAAGCGGTCTTCGAGGACGTCGCGCTCAAGCACCGCGTGCTCGAGGAAGTCGAGCCGATCATCGACACTACTGCGGTCTACGCGTCGAACACGAGCACGATCCCGATCACGCGCATCGCCGAGGTGGCGCAATATCCCGAGCGCGTCCTCGGGATGCATTTCTTCTCGCCGGTGCACCGGATGCCGCTGCTCGAGGTCATCGTCACGCCGGCAACGTCACCCGAAGCGATCGTTTCGGCGGTGGCGTACGGCAAAAAACTCGGTAAGACGGTGATCGTCGTGAACGATGGGCCAGGCTTCTATACGACGCGCACGCTGTCGGCGTACATGAACGAAGCCGGTCGGCTGCTCGACGAAGGCGCCTCGATCGAAGCGATCGACAAGGCGCTCGTCGATTTTGGTTTTCCTGTCGGGCCGATCACGCTGCTCGACGAAGTCGGGATCGACGTCGGCGGAAAGGTCGGGTTGGTGCTCGTCGAGGCATTCGGAACGCGAATGCAACCCTCCGATGCCATGCGTCGTGTGGTTGCCGCGGGGCGCACCGGCCGGAAAGGCAGGAACGGCTTCTACAAGTACGACGAGGCGGGGCAAAAGGGTCGCGTCGACGACAGCGTATACGAGCTGGTTGGAGGAGATCGCCGCGAGGTTTTAGCCGAAGAGATCGTCGAGCGCTGCGTGTTGGCGATGGTCAACGAGGCGGTGCTCTGCCTTGGCGAGGGAATTCTGCGGTCGGCACGCGATGGGGACATCGGTGCGGTGTTCGGCATCGGCTTTCCACCGTTTCGCGGCGGACCCTTCCGCTACGTGCACAGCGAGACCATCGAGAAGATCGTAGAACGACTGGAGGACTTGGACGCCCGGTTCCCTTCGCGGTTCACGCCGGCGCCGCTTCTTTTGGACATGGCGGCGTCGCGAAGGAGCTTTTACGGGCTCGAACGGTAGAATTGGTGGACACTTCCGGATCGGCTCGGATGGAGTCAATGTCCGCTAGCGGTATCTTCATGTGACCCCCACCCCTTTCCCCAGGTCTGTGCTCTGTGGAAGCCGGTAGCTCGGATGCCGTAGTCGTTGCCCGCGTGCTCCGCGGGGATGTGGAGGCGTTTCGTAGTCTGGTCGAGCAGTATCGCGATCGATACGCGCGCTATGCGTTCCACATGCTCGGTAACCGCGAGGACGCAGAGGAAGCGTTGCAGGACGCTTTCGTTCGCGCCTATCGGTCGCTGGCACGATGCGAGGATCCCGAGCGGTTCGGCGCCTGGTTGTTTCGGATCCTCGTCAACCGCTGTCGAACGCTCGGAGCGCGGCGGGGACGTCGGGCTCGCACGTTCGTTGTCGACGAAGTCGCACTGCTCGGCGCGGCGGAAGAACATCCGGCGGCGACGACCGCATGGCGTGAGGAAATTGATCGTGCGTTGCAGCAACTGCGGGGTGATCAGCGGGAAGCGTTCCTGCTGAAGTACGTGGAAGAAATGGGGTACGATGAGATGTCGCAGCTCACGGGAGTGGGGGTGTCGGCGCTGAAGATGCGCGTGATGCGTGCCTGCGAGCGCCTTCGTGAGTTGTTGAGCGAGGTGTACGATGCGTGACGAGACCGAACAACACATCGAGCAGATCGCGCGCGAGTTGCGCGCGCCCGTCAGCATCGGGCGCGAGCTCGATGCGCGCGTCATGCGCGCGGTGCGCCGTTTGCCGCGACACGCTCGCTTCGGGCTCTGGTCGCGGTTGATTACGCCGCGCACTGTCACGGTGACGCCGCTCGTTTGGGGAATGCTCGCCGCGGCGGTTGCCGCGTTCGCTGTGCTCGGCGCGATGCACGCGGGAGCCGACCTCGATCGCGCGGCGAAACCAATCGCCCGCGCATTCTTCCCCCGTCCGCAAACGCCGGCTCAGTCGCAGCGCGTGCAGTTCGTGCTCGTGGCGCCTGACGCGAAAAAAGTCGCCGTGGTCGGAGACTTCAATGGGTGGGACGCGTCGCACGCGGCCTATCAAGCCCAGCACCGTGGCGGCGGCGTCTGGTCCGTGACCGCGCCCGTTCCGCTCGGCCATCACCGATATTCATTCGTTGTGGACGATAGCCTGTGGGTCGCCGATCCGACGGCGCCACGCGTCACCGACTACGACTACGGAATGCCCAATTCGGCGATAGTCGTTCAAGAGCAAAAATGAGCGTCGCCGCGCGGACATTGATCGCGCTGATGCTCGTTGCTCCGCTGGCCCTGGCTCAGGACGCGCGGTTGAGCGCGCGACTCGATAAGCCGACACTCATCGCCGTCAACGCGATCGTCGATTCGGCGCGCGTGGCGAAACTTCCCACTGCGCCGCTCGTCGACAAAGCGCTCGAGGGCGCCGCCAAGGGATCGGACGGACAAAACATCATCGTCGCCGTTCGACAACTCTCAATGCAGATGGGTTCGGCGAAGCGCGTCCTCGGATCGAGCGCGACGCCGGACGAGATCAAGGCGGCCGCCACGGCGCTCGCCGCCGGCGTCTCAGAGCGCGATTTGGCGCGACTCCGATCCGCGTCAGGCAAACGCCCCATGACGATGCCGCTCGCCGTGCTCACGGATCTGATCGTCCGCGACGTGCCGATCGCGACGGCGACGAGTCTCGTCGTCCAGCTCGCCCGCTCCGGTGTGAAGGACCCCGAGCTCGCACTCTTTCAGCGTAACGTGCGCGCCGACATCGACCGCGGCGCCGATCCGAGCGTCGCCGCCACGACGCGGGCGCGTGGACTCGTCTTGCGCTCGAGCGGCTCCGGAAACAAACCCACAGAGTAGCGGCACGACGGATCGATCGGGTACAATTCCCCTTTCCATCGTGGCCGGGGATTTCATGCGTCGTTTCGTCCTGCTCGTTGCCCTGTGCTGCGCCGGTGTGTTGACGGCACAGCAGCCAACAGACAACTACTCGATTCCAGCAAAGAGCAGGTATACGCTGCAAAGCTTCGCCGGCAAGCGACCACTCACTCGCGCCGAGCGAACGAACTTCACCGAGACGTCGCACTACGATGACGTCGTCGTGTTCATTGATTCGCTCAAGACGCTGGGCGCCACGATCATTACCGGATCGATCGCGAAGACCGTCGAGGGACGCGACCTCCCGTACGTCATCGCCTCGCGCCCGCTCATCTCCACGCCCGCCGATGCGCGGCGCCTCAATCGTCCTGTCGCTTACATCCAGGCGAACATTCACGCCGGCGAGGTCGAGGGAAAGGAGGCGATGCAATCGCTTCTGCGCGATCTCTTGTTCGACAAAAAGAAGAACGTGCTCGACTCGATCGTGCTGATCGTCCAGCCGGTCTACAACGCCGACGGCAACGAGAAGTTTGCGCCGCAGGAACGAAATCGTGGCGCGCAGAATGGACCAGAGCTGGTCGGCACGCGACAGAATGCGTCGGGGTGGAATCTCAACCGCGACTATGTCGACGCCGACGCGCCGGAGACGCGCGGAGCACTCGCGATGCTCAACCGGTGGAATCCCGACGTCTTCATGGATCTCCACACCACCGACGGCAGCATCCACGGCTACGCGCTCACCTACTCGCCGCCGCTCACGCCGACGGCGGTGAACGTCGTCGGGTACGCGGCGAAGACGATGCTCCCGGCGATTCGCGAACGCATGCGCACGCGCGAGGGTTTCGAGGTCAACGATTACGGCGACTTTAGTCGCACCGGTGTGGCGCGCGGCCAGCGCGGCGCCGCGCGCGGCGCATCGCCAGACACTTCGGCGGCCGCACGCGGACGACGCGGCGGCGGATTCGGCGGCGGACGCGGCGGGCCGTCGCTCGAGCAGATCATTGCCGACTCCATCCCGACGAGCGGCTGGGCGTTTTCGACGTACGAATCGCTCGCGCGATACGGCACCAATTACTACGGTCTGCGCAATCGCATCGGCATTCTCAGCGAGGCGTTCTCGCACGATCCCTTCGCCCGTCGCGTCGCGTCGACGTACGACTTCGTCAGCGAAATCCTCTCGTATCTCGCCGAGCATAAGACCGAGATCATGAATCTCGGCAAGCGGGCCGACGCCAAGGTTGCGGCGTGGGCGAAGAATCCGGGATCGTCGCCGCCGCTCGCCCTCAAGTCACGCATGGACACGACGCGCATCGAAGACGTGCGCGTGGAAGTCATCGCGCCGTTGACCGACAGCACCAAACGCGAGCCCGGCATGGGAGGGCGCCAACGCACCGGCGTGATCAAGCTCGTGAGGATGCCGGTCATGGCGAGCTTCTCCCCGACGCTCACCAGTACGCTGCCCTACGCCTACGCATTCGACGCAAAGGCCGCGCACGACATCCTGCCGGTTCTCAAAGCACACGGAATCGCTGTTGATCAGCTAGACGCACCCGTCACCGCAGCGGCGCAATCGTTCCGCGTCGACAGTGTGATCGATCGCGGCCGGTCCGAGACATCGCGCATGCTCAAAGATGTCGACGGTGCATGGAACGACTCCGCGAGCCGCACGCTCGCCGCGCGGACGTATGTCGTCCGCGCCGGCCAACGGTACGGACTCCTCGCGTTCTACCTGCTCGAGCCGCAGAGCGAGGACGGGCTGGCGCAGTGGAGCTTCTTCGACGACATCCTCGCCGCGCACGCCGAGTTCCCGATCATACGCATTACCCAGCCGATGACCATTCGATCGCACGCGGTTCGCGACTGATGCTTCGTTCAACGTTGCTGTATTTGTCGAATCAACCGCGAGTCTTTCGTTTTGTTCGCAACAACGGGCTCGCGAAGAAATTTGCCCGACGGTTCGTCGCCGGTGAGACGCTCGACGATGCGTTCGCCGTCGTGCGCACGCTCAACGCGAAAGGCATCACGGCATCGCTCGATCTGCTCGGCGAGAGCGTCACCAATGAACGTGAAGCGCGCGCGGCAGAGTCCGAGTACCTCCGCATTCTCGATCGCATTCACGACGAGCGGCTCGACGCGAACGTCTCGCTCAAGCTCACGGCGATGGGGCTGGACATCTCGGAGGAGTTGTGCGTCGCAATCATGCACGACGTGCTCGGCCGCGCGCAGGCATATAGGACGTTCGTCCGGCTCGATATGGAGTCCAGCGCGTACACGGAGCGGACGCTTCGCTTGTTCGAGGAGCGGTTGTATCCGACCTACAAGGAGAGCGTCGGCATCGTGCTGCAGAGTTACTTGTATCGCACGTGGTCCGATGTTGAGCGTGCTATTCAGCTTCGATGTCGCGTGCGACTCTGCAAAGGCGCCTACAAGGAACCAGCGTCGGTCGCGTACCCGGAAAAGCGCGAGGTCGACGCGAACTACATCAAGTGCATGCGTGCGCTGCTCGAGCGCGGGTGCTACCCGGCCATCGCCACGCACGACCCAGCGATCATCGCCGACGCCAAGCGATTCGTCGCCGAGAAGGGCATCGAGCGCTCGCGCTTCGAGTTCCAGATGTTATATGGTATCCGGCGTGACATGCAGGAGCAGCTTGTGCGAGAAGGCTATCGGATGCGCGTCTACGTTCCGTTCGGCACGCAGTGGTATCCGTATCTCATGCGTCGCCTCGCCGAGCGCCCGGCGAACGTGGCGTTCATCACGGGCAATGTCGTCCGCGAATTGGTCAGGCGTAACAAAACGTGACGCCCTTTCATGGACACTATCGCCCGCCGGATCACTCCAAGGGCGACGAGTCGACGATTGGTGGCTACATGGCGGTGCACGACCGGCCCGCCGCGTTCGAGGGTAGCGACGGATTCTCGTACAGCGTGGAAATCATCGCTGAGCGAACCGACGCTCCGTCGGATCCATGGCAAGCGTTTTTCCTCTTCGTCAAATGGGCGCGGCTCGGCGCCCAGTCGCCGGAGGGACATCTCGAGAGCGGCTATCTCGCCAGCGCGCCCACTGAAACCGAGGCGCGCGCCCGGCTCGGAGAGCGGCCGCTGGCGGACGTCAAGTCGATCCTCGATCAGTTGATTTCCGAACGTACCGGAGGCACGGCCGGCAGGCGGTGGTGGGATGCCATGCGCGACGAGAGTGGCGACGCGTGACCGAGCCGATCATCGTTCGCGGGGTGGTGCTCAGCGGAACCGGCGGCATCTGGCAAGTTCGCACCCAGAATGGGGACACGGTCGACGCCTCGCTGCGTGGCCGATTGAAGAAATCTAATAGCGGGCGACGGGCCGACGGGTCGCTTCGGCGAGACACGATGAGCGCCGCCGCGAAGACCCTCAAGCTCGCCGTCGGCGACGACGTCCACCTCGAGCGCGCGGCGCGCGACGACGAATGGGCAATCGCCGAGATCCTGCCGCGGCGGTCCAAGCTCGCGCGGCGCTCGCCGGGCGGCGGGCACGGCGAACGCGTTCTCGCGGCGAACGTCGACCAGGTCGTCGTGATGTTCGCGGCCGCGAAACCTGATCCACATCCTCGCATGCTCGACCGTTTCCTCGTCATCGCCGAGGCGAACGAGATCTTGGCCCGCATCATCATCAACAAAGTCGAGTTGGTCGGCGAAGCCGCGGCGCGCACGCGGTTCGGCGTCTACGAGCGCGCCGGGTATCCCGTGCACTACACAAGCGTGAAGTCGGCCATCGGCCTCGAGTTGGTTCGCGACGTCCTTCGAGGCCGTCGCTCGGCGGTGACGGGCCCGTCGGGCGTGGGGAAATCATCGCTGCTCAACGCGCTGTTTCCGGGTGCCGATCTTCGCGTTGGCGCGATCAGCGAATCGGTGAACAAGGGACGACACACGACGGTTGGTGCGCTCATGCTGCCGCTCCCCGGTGCCGACGACGGCTACGTGATCGACACGCCGGGCCTGCGCGAGGTCGGACTTTGGTCGCTCCCTCCCGAGGAGCTCGACCAATGTTTTCCGGAGATGCGAGGTCTGCTCGACAAATGTCGCTTCGGCGATTGTCGCCACGTCGGCGAGCCGGGCTGCGCCGTACGCGAGGGCGTTCGAGCCGGAGTGGTCAGTGTCGAGCGCTATGACAGCTACGTGCAGTTGCTCGAGGAGCTCGAGGCGGCGCCCTGAAGTTTTTGCGGCGGCTTACCACGATCCGCGCTCACCTGCCATCTCGATCACCTTGCTCAATCGATCGGCCGCGTGGCGCCAGTTGACTTGAACGGCGAGCTCCGCGTCGTCGGCGCGTCCCTCGTCGATCGCGGCGAGGATGATGTCATGCTCGTACACCGACGTACGGATGTCGCCGGTGAGCATGCTGATGTACATGCGGATGTACCGCTCGGCCTGTGGCTTGACGGCGTCGTGAAGCGCGAGCAACCGCGGACCCGCGCTGGCCTCGACCAAACGGCGGTGGAATCGCTCGTCCGCGTCGTACAGACTGCTATGATCGATCGGAATCGTTTTTCCCGAACGATGGAATTCGGCGTTCAGTGCCTTGAGATCGCGCACGAGATTTCGCCGCTCGGCTTGCGACAATAGCGCCGCCCCCCGCGCGCCCATGCCCTCGAGCGCGCCGACGATGTTGAGCAGCTCGTACACGTCGTCGCGCGTGAGCGGCGCCACGGTGAGACGCGATTGCTGCGCGCCCGGCGAGCCGATCACGTAGCCTTCCTGCTGCAAGCGCTGCAGCGCCTCGCGGACGGGCGTCCGACTGACGCCGAGTCGCGTGGCAATCTCGGTCTCGACGATTCGGCTTCCCGGGGCGAGGAGACCCTGCACGATCAGGTCGCGCAGGCGGGAATAGACCTGTTCGGGACGCGAGCCGTGCGGGGCGTCGGCGGCGCTACCGAGCGGCAGGTCCGCGGCGCGTCCATCGCCTGTCGCGGCGGCGCGAGAGGCATTTTTTCGAGGAGAAGTCATGACGAGAGCAATATACTGACATCGGTGACGGGCGACGGCAACTCACGGCTGATCACAGTTGCTCGCCGCCTGGCCGCGGGCGACATTCTGACTCGATGACCACCAAGCCTCGCCGCGGCGTGTCGACATGAGCTGGGCCCTCGACGAGTTTTTCGCCGCGGTGGAGGACGAGTTTGGTGTCGCCGCCGGCGACGAGGAATTCCTCGAGACACCTGGGGCCGTCGTCGACTTCATTGTCGACAACACGCCGCCGCCGGACGGAATGGACGAAGATGAGCATCGCGAGCACGTCGCTGGCGTGCTGGGTGAGATTATGGCCCGAACGCTTGGGATAACACGCTACACTGAGGATTCGCGCTTCATTCAGGACCTTCACGTCCGATGACCGACCGTCGCATTCTCCTCGCCGACGCCGACGCGTTCTTCGTCGCCGTGGCGCGAATGGTTGATCCCGAGGGCGCGGGCAAGGCGCCGCTGCTCATCGTCGGCGGCACCCGCGAGAGTCGGGGCGTCGTCTGCTCCGCGTCGTACGAGGCGCGGAAGTACGGCGTGCGCTCCGCGATGCCCATCGCACGAGCGTTGCGACTGTGTCCGCAAGCGATGTGCGTGCCGGTCCCGCGGCGCGCGTGCAGCGAAAAGAGTCGGCAGATCCGTGCCGTGCTCGATCGGTTCGCGCCAATCGTCGCGGGCGCGAGCGTCGACGAGTGGTATCTCGACCTCGGCGGCACCGAGGGCTTGTACGCCAATGAGCCGCTCGCGGTCACGGCGGCTCGCATTCGCGAGAGCGTGAGCGCGGCGACCACGCTGTCCGTTTCTATCGGCGGCGGAACGAACAAGTTGGTCGCAAAACTCGCGGTGGAGCGCGCGAAGCCGAAACCCGGCAGCGGCGCTACGGGCGTGCACATCGTTGCCCCTGGAGACGAGGCGCGATTTCTCGCGACTTTTGACCTGGGCGATATCCCAATGATTGGCCCGCGGTTTCAGGAGCGGCTTGCGAAGCTCGGCATGCGAAGCGTGACCGATGTGCTGCAGTACGACGCGGCCACGCTCGCCCAGTGGTTGGGCGGCACGGAAGCCGGGTGGCTTTACAATCGTGTCCGCGGCATCGATACGACCGAGATCGAAGCGCACGGTGATGCCAAGAGCATCAGCCGCGACGAAACATTCTCCGTGGATATCCACAGCGACGATGAGTTGGCGCGCGAGCTCCTCGCGCTGGTGACTCGCGCCGCGGCCGATCTTCGCGGTGACGCGCTCACGGCGCGCACGATCACCGTTCGCATCCGCGATCATGATTTCAAGACACGGCAAGCGAGTCGGACCCTCGACGCGCCCGTGATCTCGGATCGCGTGATTCTCGAAGTCTCGCGGCGACTTCTGTCCAAGCTTCGGCAGGCGCGGCGCGTCCCGGCCCGACTGTTGGGCGTGGGGTTGTCGTCGCTCGCCGTCGACGCCGCGGCCGACCAACTGACATTGTTCGAGCGCGATTCCGAGCTTGCGGAAACGGATCGCGACCGCGTCATCGCGCGAACGATCGATCGAGTCCGCTCGAAATTCGGAGAAAAAGGAATCTTTCCGGCCGGCTTGGCCGACTGACCCGCCATGACGTCGACGCGTTTTCGCAGCTTGAGTGATCCCGAAAGTCTGCGCGAGTTCGCGAAGAACTTGAGAGAAGGGGTCTACATCACGACACGCGACGGCCGCATTCTCGACGCGAACGGCGCGTTCCTCGAGATGTTCGGCGTCGAGTCGCTCGCCGATCTTGCCGAGTACGGGGCGCCGGATCTATTCGTCGATCCCGCTCGTCGCGACGAAGAAATGGCGTGCCTCGACCGCGATGGCTCGGTGCGGGAGTTCGAGATCGCGCTGCGACGCCCCGACGGCCAGACGCGCACTGTCCTCGACACCTGTTACATCATTCGCGATCCCGACACGGGCGAAGTCTTCATTCACGGGATCCTCATCGACATCACGGCGCGCAAGCAGCTCGAGGCGACGCTGGTGGAGATGAGCACGCGCGATGCGCTCACCGGTGCGCTCAACCGCCGCTACTTGATGGATGTCGAGGACGCGTTGGCCCGCGATCCGGACGCCGCGTGCGGCGTCATCTTCGTCGACATCGACCATTTCAAGATCTACAACGACCGGTGGGGACATCACGAGGGCGATGAGGTCTTGCGTCGCATGGCGCGATTCCTCATGCGCCACGTTCGGACCGAAGAAGCGGTACTCCGCGTGGGCGGCGACGAGTTTGTCGTCATCGTCCGTAACGCCGATCAGGGCCGGACCCAGCTCGTCGCTGATCGACTCCGCGCCGAGGCGCTGGAGCATGCGCCGGTGCCCTTTTCCCTCGGCTGGTCGGCGCGCGAGCCGGGCGAGCCGTTGCAACACATGCTCGATCGCGCCGACGCTGGCCTGATGGCCGTCCGTGTCGTCAAACGAAAGACGGATCCGCGCCAACATCGCTTAGCGCGGCCGGCCGGCTAAGCGCGGCGGTTGCTTCTCCAGACGCGCCCTCGGCGCGTCGCGATCTCATCCATCGTTCGGCCGCTCGCCACCGATGTAACCGCTTCGTCGACGACATCGTAGTCGGGATCGGCGTATTCGTCGCGGTGCTTGATCAGCAGCCATTGCGCGCGTTCGCCTTCGCGACGCATCCTCACCAAGACCCATCCGCCTTTGAGTCGTTTGCCGTGGAGAACGATCTTCAAGTCTCCGCGCGCATATCCCTCGCGCAGCGCCTCCACTCCGCCGCCACTCTCGGCGTCGTACGTCCCGCGATCCCACAACATGACGGTTCCGCCGCCATACTCTCCCTTCGGAATCGTTCCCTCGAAGGCGTTGTACTCGATCGGGTGATCCTCGACTTCCATCGCGAGGCGGCGAACGCTCGGATCATAGCTCGGGCCCTTCGGAACGGCCCAGCTCTTCATGACACCGTCCAGTTCCAGGCGAAAATCGAAATGCAGGCGGCTCGCTGCGTGTTTCTGGATGACGAATTTCAGTCCGCGCGCCGAACGACGGCGAGTGGTCTTGCCCTCCGGTTCGGCTGTCTTGGTGAAATCTCGCTTGCGTTTGTATTCGGCAAGCGGCTTCGACTTGGGAGATGAACGTTTCCGCGTCGGCATGCCTCACCGCCGGGCGCAAGCAACATGCCCCGGGCGTCGCATCACGCGGCCCTGTTTTGACTGATTGTGATCATCGCGACGCCGCCTAGTATGATCGCCGCCGCGGCGAGAGTTCTCATCGTTACCGGCTCTCCCGCGATCGCCCATCCGAGAAACACCGCGACAACCGGGTTCACGTACGCGTATGTCGACGCCTTCGCCGGACTCACCGTGCGCAACAGATACACATAGGCGGTGAACCCCACGAGCGATCCGAACGTGACGAGATACAACCAGCCCATCCACGATGCGAATGACACCTGCGCGAGATCCAGCGCTCCGAGCTCGCCCGTCGCCACGCCGACGAGCAGCAACCCCACGCTCCCGGTGATCATTTGCAGGCCCGTCGACATCAACGCGGAGTCCGGCCGCGATCCGTACCGATTGTAGACCGAGCCGGCCGCCCACGCGAGTGACGCGATGACCAACACGACCGATGCGAGCCGGTCCACACCGCCGTCTCCGACGAGTGTGCGTGGACCGATCAGCACGATTAACCCGACGAGCCCCACGATGATCCCGGCGACGATACTAACGGTCGGCCGAACTCCGCGTGGCCTGAGCCAGTCGACGACGACCATCCATAGCGGAACGATCGCGACCAACAGCGCGGCCAACCCCGATGGGACTCGCTGCTCAGCCCAGGCCACGGCCCCGTTGCCGCAACAGAGCAGCAAGACGCCTGTGACGAACGCGTCGCGCCATTGCGTTCGTGTCGGCCGCCCGGCGCCCCGCCAGCGCGACCAAGCATAGAGCATCACTCCTGAAACCAGGAAGCGCGTGCCCACCATGAGAAATGGCGGAATCGTCTCGACGGCATAGCGGATCGCGAGATACGTCGATCCCCAGACGATATAGACGGCCACGAACGCGGCAATCACGCGCGATCGAGAGTGCTGGTGCGGTCGCGCGGACGCTTCGGGGCTTTTCATTCCCCCAAACTTCCGTCGACTCTTACCCCGTCGTCAATCTCCTTCGATCAATCGCCTCAATTCTTCCACGTCGTACGGACGCGCGATGAGCGCCGACCCCGCGACTGTTCCGCGCCGCTCAGCCGACTCCGAGATGTCCGGCGTGGACAGAACGAAGCGTGCGTGCTGGCAGCCCGACGTCAATCGCAGAATCTGCTCGATCGCGACGCCATCGTGGTCGACGAGTCGCGCGCCGCACACCACCGCGTCGAACGTCGTCTGACTCGCCAGTCGCACCGCGAGCTCACCGCTGCCCGCATTGATCACGGCGTGCCCACGCGATGTGAGAAAGCGCTCGACGAATAGCAGGTCCGACGCGCCTGGGTCCACGATCAGAACATCGAGCGGCCGTGTCGCCTGATCGCTGGTTGTGGGCGTGCGTGTCTCGACCGTCGCGGGTAGCCGCACCACGAAGCGAGCGCCGAACCCATCGGCGCTGTCCAGCGAAATCGTTCCGCCATGATCGGCGATGATTCCGTGCACCACCGTCAGACCAAGTCCAATGCCTGCGCCTTCGTCCTTTGTTGTCCAGAACGGATCCCAGATGTGCGCGCGCGAACCCTCCGGAACTCCGGGTCCGTTGTCTTCCACCTCGAGAATAACGTCTTGATTCTCACGCCGGGTGCGGATGGTGATTTGCGCGATGACCGGTCCGTGATCGGCATCGGCGCGCGGGCGGAGCGCTTGCTCGGCGTTGTTCACGAGGTTGAGCACCACTTGCTCGAGTTGGGTTCGATCACCGACTACCATTGGCAACGCAGAGTCGAGCTCGAGCGCGCATCCAATGCCGGTGGTCTCGAGCGCATAGCGCCGTGTGCGCGCGATGTAGCCGATTATCTCATTGACATTGACCGGCACCTTTCGTTCGCCGTCGCGACGCCTTGTCAGGGAGAGTAGGTCCCGAACGATCGTGGCTGAGCGAATGGCCTCGTGGTTGATCGCCTCGAGGGCGGCTCGATCGTCGGGGCTCCATGATTTCTTGAGCAGCAGCTGTGAGAATCCAATGATCGCCGCAAGCGGATTGTTCAGCTCGTGGGCTACGCCGGCTAACGTGGTGCCTAGCGTGGCCATGCGTTCATTGCGCCGAAGCAGTTCGTCGTGCCCCTGGCGCTCGGTCACGCCCTCGACGAGCCCGTCGTAATACTCGGTTTCGCCGGCCAAGCCAATGATGGGTCGAACGGAGAGACGGACTGTAATCGGGCTCCCATCGCGACGCTTCCATCGCGTCTCGACCCAATCCGGAAAGTCGGGGCCGGTCTGAACGAGCCGGGCGCGTTTGTCCGGATCGAAGTAGATATTGCGTGATAGATCTAGACCTAGAAGATCCGAAGGGGTGTTATACCCCAGCATCGTCGCGAGCGCGGCGTTCGCGTCGACAAATCGTCCGTCTGCCGAGGCTCGGTAGACCCCGTAGCCGGCGCGCTCGATGAGAGCCCGGTACCGGGCTTCGCTCCGGAGAAGTGCCTGGTGGAGATCGTCAACCGTTGCCGGTTCGGCCAGGTCGGGCTCGTGGTTCACAGGCGAAGTCAGCGGTTAGGTGCCGGGGATATGACGAAACCGGGCAATGCTGTAGTTAATTAAATTGATCGCACAAAAAATAGAGGATTGCCACTCCCGCTGGGCTCTTCATTGCGATATACTTTACGCGTCAACTATTAACTAACGTGCCATCTACCCATAGTGCATTGAGACAGCGTGACGAGGCGTTCGAACGCGAGGCCATTCCGTGGATCGATGATGTCTATCGATTCGCCCTGTCGCTCACGCGCGACGAGTCCGATGCGGACGACGTCGTGCAAGACACTTTCCTGAGGGCGTTTCGATCCTGGCACACGTACATGCCCGGGAGCGACTGCCGTCGTTGGCTATTCACCATTTGTCGCAACGTATTCCTCCGCTCTCGCGAGCGAGCGCGACCGACGGTCGAGCTGGATGCCACGGAGGTCGATGCCGCCACCGTCGGATCACTCTACTCTGTGGCGGTCCGCGATGGCCTCGACGAAATGTTCGCGCGACTCGACCTGGGACCGGCGATCAGCAAGGCGTTGAACAACGTTCCGGAACCATTCCGCTCCACTTTGATTATTGTGGATGTGGAGGACCAATCGTACGAGTCGGCCGCCGAGATTCTCGGTGTGCCAATTGGTACGGTTCGGTCGCGGCTGTTCCGTGGACGACGCCTTATGCAGGAGCAATTGCTCACTCACGCGATGGACGCTGGCTTCGGCCCGCGTCCCGCGGCGGGCGAGCACACATCAAATGCCAGAAACTCTCAACGCGGGAATTCCGGACGAATGCCGGCACGTGCACAAGCACGTGTGGGACTATATCGACGGACACCTGGCGCCGGAGGAGACAGCGTCGCTGCAGGCGCACATCGCTGAGTGCAAGGAGTGCCTCGATTACGGGCACTTCCAGCAACGTTTCTTGCAAGCGCTCGCATCGCTCCGGGTACGCGACGCCGTGCCGTGGCATGTGAAAGCGCGTGTGATCGATTTGTTGACCAGTGACGGCTACGCGCCTCGCTGACCGTTCAATCGCTCCCCGGCGTCCACACTTTCTGAAGCACGGGCGGGAAGCTCTCGCCGTTTAACGTGAGCTTGGCCTCGGTGACGATGTCCGGGGCGAGCGAAGCCGCGACCGAGCAATAGCGCTCGAACGACAGCTTGATCGCCCGCTCCGCGTGCGTTCGCTCGATGCCGGCGCCATCGATTTGGTAATCGAAGCTCAAATGTTGCACGCGACGCGGATAGTGTGGCCGGCGTTCGGCGACAACTTTGACGACGAGACGCTCCACCGGCGTGTTGCGCTTCGCGATGATATCGATGACGTCCGTGCTGGAACACGTCGCCAGCGCGTTGAGCAGCGTCTCCACCGGGCCGGGTCCTTCCTTTGCGTTCGCGTCGATGCGATGCGTGCGCCCGGCCGGACCGGCATCGAACGAGCGCTCGCCACGCCACGTCACTTCCGTGCGAGTAATTACCGGTGCGGTCGGCGCCGCGTTGGGCTGGGCGGATGATGACACGTGATTCGTCCTAGTGGCAGTCGTCAGGTGTGGCCATGCGGAAAGATATCGACCGGTACCGAGCCGCGTCGGATCGGGAGCATCGCCGGCTCAGCCTATACGTGTTCGCGAATCCAACGATCGGCGACGTCGGCGACTTCCTGCCACCCGGGCTCGATCACGATCATGTGTCCACGCCCCTCGAACACCTGAACCGGCGCGGCATAGCGTTTCGCGATCCTTTCACCAATCCCTCTCGGAATGAAGTGGTCATCGCCCGCGACGATGACGAACAAAGGACAGGTGACCCGGCCGACATCGACTGGAACTCCCATGATCGACATGTCGCGAGCGGCTCGGCCGCTGTCGGGAACAAACGCGTCGAGCGCCGCTTCCTGGAGATCGGGTGGGACGTGGTTGAGCACGAGCTCGCGCAGATCTTCACGTTCTGGGTGAACGACGCGCGAGCGGAAGATCGCCGGCAGGTATTTGAGCTGCTTGCGCGCGAGTTGCGCCGTCATCACCGTGATCCCGCGAGGCGGCGCGGGCGATATGAGCACCGCCGCTCTGACCTCGTCGCGTTCCGCGAGCCGCTGGGCAATGAGCCCGCCCATTGAATGTCCAATGACGGCTGGGCGGTCGAGGTCGCGCGCCACCCGCGCGGCATCGTCGACGAAATCCTGAATCGACGCCCGACCGAGATGCGTGCCGGTACGGCTATCGGCACGACCGCGAAGATGCACTGCGTACGCGGGACAGCCTCGCTCGGCAAAGAGCGTCAGCCACTCAGTGAACACGCTCGCGTCCGCGAAATAGCCGTGGACGAATAGCACGGGCGGACGCGTGGCGTGGGCAGGAAGCGCGCGCAGTACGGTGAGGTCGCTGATTCGAATCGTTTCGATCATGCCGTTGAGTTGTATAGCTTCATTGCTACGGATCAATAGACAATGTTATGACGACAGGCGCCTTTCCGCCTTTGATGGAGCCATACTCCCGCCACATTCTTGTCTGTGCGGGCGGATTCTGTTCGCCGGATCAGCAGGGCCATGAGCTCTATCGCCTGCTTCCTTCGCTGTTGCAGCGCGAAGGATTGTTGTTCGGGCCGCGCCGGGTGAAACGCGGCGAAACGCCGTGCCTGGGCGTCTGCACCCGCGGCCCCATCGTTGTGGTGTACCCAGAAGGCGTTTGGTACAGCGAGGTCACGCCGGCGCTGCTCGATCGGATCGTTGTCGAGCACTTGCGCGACGGACGCGTCGTCGACGAAGCGGTGTTCTTTCGAATGACGCCGTAATCGCGGCGACGCGGCGCTGGCCTTACCGGCTGTCACGCATCGCTCGGCCGCGCTTGGAGGGCGATCAACTCGTCCTCGAGATCGCGCAGTAATCGCGGCCACACATGGCGCGCGCCGCGAAAGAAAATCTCGCGAGACGTTGGATTGTCGTGCAGGAAGTCGCTCAGTCGCCGGTGCCCTTTGAGCGTGTTGCACGCCTTACACGCGGTCACTAAGTTGCCTTCCGAGCGGTCGCCGCCGCGCACACGCGGCTGGACGTGGTCGAGTGTCAGCTCCTCCGCGGGGAATTGTTCGCCGCAATAGACGCATCGAAACTCGTCGCGCTCGAAGATTCCGTTCCGCTTCAATGGATAACCTCCCGCAGCCTCGCCGGCTCCTCATTGACCGGGCACGCCGCTTTTTTCTCGAGCAAATCGAGGGCGACGTCGACCCCAAGCTTCGTCCGGACGAAGAGCCTCCGCGTTTGACCTCCACAGCCCTCGAGAAGATCCGTATGTCACGTTCCCGCGAGCGCATTCTGGCCAACTTGGATGAGATGTACCGTGAAGCCTTCGAGCGGGCCAAGGTGACGGGCGACGATTCGCAGATGGCGACGCTCGACTTTGCCTACCGGCGTGAGCAACTCTACTTCGAGATCCTTCTCGACGTTCGCGACGCCATCGAGAAGCGCTGACCTCAGCGCGCCTCACGCCTCGGCCACACCAACGAGGCACTAATCGACAGTGCGAGCAGGCCGAGGATGATCGACAGCGACAGCACGATGTCGATCTCGATGAAGTTCTCGGTCAACATCTTGAATCCGACAAAGCTCAGAATCAGCGCGAGACCATACTTGAGCAGGTGGAATCGCTCTACGACCGCGGCCAGCAAGAAGTAGAGCGACCGCAGGCCGAGCACCGCGAAGATGTTCGACGTGAACACGATGAATGGATCGGTCGTGACGCCGAAGATCGCCGGAATCGAGTCTATCGCGAAGACGAGATCCGTCAGCTCGACGAGGATCAGCACGAGGAGCAGTGGCGTCGCCACCTTGCGACCGGCCTCGACGACAAAAAAGTGCTTGCCGTGAAAGTCCTGCGAGAACGGAAGCAGTCGTCGCGCCGCGCGAACGATGCGATTCTGCTCGCCGTCGAATTCTTCGTCGCTCTTGATCCCCATGCGGACGCCCGTGATGACGAGCATCGCGCCGAATACGTACAGGATCCAATGAAACCGCGCGATGAGCGCCGCGCCGAGGGCGATGAACAGCCCGCGCATCACGAGCGCGCCGAGGATGCCGTAGAACAACACGCGATGCTGGCAAACCTTCGGCACACGAAAGTACTCGAAGATGAGCACCATGACGAAGATATTGTCGGCGCTCAGTGCTTCCTCGACGACATAGCCGGTCAAAAAGGTCAGCGCGACGTGCCGGCCCGACAGCACATACAGGCCGCCCGCAAAGAGCAGGGCCAGCGTGACCCAAACCGCGGTCCAGATGCCCGCCTCTTTCGGACGAACCTCGTGCGCCTGCCGATGAAACACGCCGAGGTCGAGTGCTAACATCGCGAGCACAAACGCGATGAAGCCGACCCAAAACCAGATATTGGTCGCGAGCATGTGGGTGGAAGTTATCCACGATCGCTCGCGTATGCCGCGCGCAGGCGCTCAGCTCGACGATCAGCGTGTCCCCTTCATGCCGAACTGACGGTTCGCCTCATCGGCCGCTTCTTGAATGCTGCGAGCCGCGGCAGCGTCAAATTGATATGTCAGAGAGCTGCTCGAGCGAATCGCCGATGGCAATCCGACGGCCGACCGATCGTAGAGGAGACCGAACATCGAAACGGCGACGGCGTAGGAGCCCAACGCCGTCGGATGCAGGCCGTCGGCCGAGTACAGTTGCAACGTTGGTGAGCGACTCCACGCGGCCCGCCAGGTTTCTCCGCCCGGGAAGAGCATAGCGCCGACGTCCTGCGCCGCGAGCCGGTAGGATTCACTCGCGCGATCGAAATCGACCTGCCGATCGGCCGTGGGCCAGACGGCGAACAACGCGGGCACCCCGCCGCCGTCGCGGATGAGCGGCGCGAAATAACCGACCGCGAGCCGGAGCGTGTCGCGATTCACCGCGACCGACGAGGGCCCTTGCTGCATCACGACCACGTCGTAGTGCCCGTTGGCGATCAGTGTCTTCGCCGTCCCGAGCAGCCAATGGTCGATGAGCGCAAAGTCGGGTTCCCAATCCACGTCCACCGTCGGCAGAGGACTCGCTCGCGCGGATTCCGCGAGAGCGACCAACATGGCCGGCATTTCGTTCGCGACGGTGAGACTGTTCCCAATGAAAAGAATCCGGCGCGGACCGGAGCCGTGGTGGCTGACTAGCGTTGGATCGGTCGACAATCGGCACGAACCCGTGATGACGCCTAGCGCCAAGACGAATAGGGAGATGCGGCAACTCGCCGCCTGCATCGGCGTGAACACGCTCCAGTTTGGTGCCTGGCCGGATTCCGATGGCATGAAAGGGTGACGAGCCGCTCAGGCCGATTGTCGAGCGGCATGTCACTGGGGACGACTCGTTTCGTCCCGGCGTCGGAACGTCTCAAACCGGGAGCCTGGTCTGGCGCGTTTCCGCGAGGCATCTTGCATGGGTGATGATGCGCCTTTGGATGCTTTCGTACGCGCGACGGCCGCCAGTCGCGAGCGCGGCTGGCTTGAGTGCTGCCGTCCATACTGTCGTGATCCTCATCGCGGTCGCCGCGACAAGGCCTCCCGTTTCCATGGCGAGCGACAGTCTGGCCAATCGGATCTTCTACATTCCGCCGCCCGATCGCCCGCCGAGCGCGCCCGGCGGGGGCGCGGCGGTCCACTACATCACGTTGGGGCAGGGATTTGGCTCCGGACCTGGACCGACAGCGATCGATGCGCGCCGGCCAATCACGATTCCCGAACAGTCGCGCGTGGCGGGGAAGGAGAGTGTCGACTCGGCGACCACACCGCCGGCGATCGGAGACTCGAATACGGATTCGGTGTTCACGATTCTCGAAGTCGACAGCGCCGTAGTCCGATCAGCGAACAGCGCGGCCCCTGCCTATCCGCTCGACCTGCTCGAAAAACACATCGAAGGTTTTGTGTTAGCGCGCTACATCGTCGACACGACGGGATTTGCCGACATCGCCTCGCTCGAGGTGGTCAAGGCGACGCATCCGGGCTTCGTGCAGGCGGTGCGCGACGCGCTTCCCTACATGCGATTCTCGGCGGCGAAGATCGGCGCGCAAAAAGTGCGACAGCTCGTCGAACAGCCGTTCACCTTCCGAATCGCCGCGCCGGTCGTCGCGGGAACTCCAAAGCCGCGCTGATCACGGCGGTGCCGTGTCGCCGGCGTCGGGCCTGGCGCCTAAGCGAGTGTGCAAGCGCTCGCGATAGGTTCGCGAGACGCGAAGCTTCGCGCCATTGCGAAGCACCGCGACGGCATCGCCGGCGAACCACGGCTGGACTTCGACGATGCGCTCGACGTTGACGATGTAGCGGCGATGGATGCGAATGAAGGCGCGCGGGTCGAGCTGTGGCTCGATGCTCGCGGCGGTGCTGCGAATCAGATGACTCGCGCCGCCAACGTGCAGGCGAACATAATTGCCGTCGGTCTCCCACCAATCCACGTCGGCGACACGAACGATCTTGAGGACGCCGTCGACGCGCACGGCGACGCGATCGAGCGGCTCCTTGGCAGAATGTTGAACTCCAGAGACATAGTCGGCGACTAATGCCCGAACGCGGTCGTCGTCGGCGTCGCGTGAACCCGTTGAGAGCCGGTCTTTGGCGCGCGCGAACGCTTCTCGGAACCGGGCCGTGTCGAACGGCTTGAGCAGATAGTCGACCGCGTGGACGTCGAACGCCCGGACGGCGTACTGATCGAAGGCGGTCACGAACACCGTGGCCGGAAATGCCCGACCGGCGAGCTCGCGCAGCACGGCGAAGCCGTCGAGGTCGGGCATTTGGACGTCGAGAAAGAGAAGTTGTGGCTGACGCGCGATCGTCTGCTCCACCGCGTCGCGGCCGCCGGTGCACGCGGCTACGACTTCGGCCTCGCCAGTTTCCTCGATGAGGCGTACCAGCCGCCGCCGTGCCAGCTTTTCGTCGTCGGCAACGATGACGGTCAACATTTCAGGCGCTCATCGTGAGATCGGGTGAAAACGCGCCTGTCTGTTGTAGCGCGACGACCGCGTCCTCGAGGGCGAGCTCACGCTCCGGTGTGACGCCGCGATCATCGCCGCACTCGAGCGCGATGCGAAGGTAGTCGGCCAACCGAGTGAGCTGCCGCTCAGTCAACGCGGGATCTCGGCGTGCCGTTTCGGCGATGCCATCCAGCGTTCGCAAGAGGATTGGCGGGACGGACTGCAGCTTGGTCGCGCGCCGCTGAGCATCCGTGAGCTCGGCGTGGAGCGCGGCGGCCGTGGCTTCGCGCGTCCGCAGCCATTCGATCAGCATACCCCGGTGTCCGACCGCGACGAGGGCACAGAAGACGACGAAATCGACACCGAACGTGGATGTGAACGACGACGAAAACATCGGGGTCTGCGGCAGCGCGAGCCGCTGCCACACGAATACGTGCAGCAACGTGACCATCGCGGCCAAGCCCAGGTATGCGAGCGCGCGAAGCACAAGGCGCGATCTCCGCAGTGGAAACCGCGCGGCGATGAACAATACGCCAGGTGTGAGTAACGCCCAGACCAGCGCCGACAGCAGGTCGGTGCCTGCGATCGAGATCCATGATGAACCGCCGAGTCGGCCGCGCAGCGCGAGATACATGAAACTCTGTTGCGTCCACAACATTCCGCAAATTGCCCAGCTGAGCGCGATCGCCACGGCCGGATGTCGCAGCCATGCCGGAACGCGCACCGGTCGCAACGTTTCATCGCTGATGCGAATGTCCGCGTCATCGCGCGACGGCTGGTCGACGAACGAGCCGGCGTCGCGCCGTCGCGCTGGAATCGTGAGCTCGGCGATGGTGCCGCCCGCGCGGCCGGCGGAAAGGCGGAGGCGATCGTCGTCGCCATACAGAATGCGAAGCCGATCACGAACGTTGGATAGTCCGATGCCGCGCCCCGACGCCGCCGATCTCGCGTCGAGGCCAACGCCGTTGTCGGCCACGCGGACGAGCAACGAGTCGCGCTCCATGCGTGCCGCGATCTCGATTGTTCCCGCGGCGCTGCGTCGGCTCAATCCATGCCGAATCGCGTTTTCGACCAGCGGCTGTAACACGAACCGTGGGACCAGACAATCCACGGCCGCGTCGTCGACGTGATATTCGATGGTCAACCAATCGGCGAATCGAATCCGCTGAATGTCGAGGTACGGCTCGATGCCGACGATCTCTTCTCCGAGGGTGATCTCATCCGTGCGCTTCCCGAGCGCCGTACGAAAAATCGACGCGAGCTGCCGAATCACGCGACTCGCCGTGACCGGCGAGTCGTACGCCAGCTCCGATACCGCGCCCAGGGAGTTGAACAGAAAGTGCGGTTGGAGCTGCGCCTCGAGATAATCCAGACGCGCTCGGCCAAGCGACGCTTCCAGCCGGGCGGCCTGGCGCTGTCGTTCCACGAGGGCCCGGCGCACGAGCAGCAGTTCCGCGGCGGCTACGATGACGGCGTAACTCGCCACGTCGAGATCCGCGTAGTGGACAAGCATTGCCCAGAAGGAGATGAGCTGCGCCTGATGAGAGAACACGTGCAGTGCGATGCGCGCGATGACGCAATCGATGACCGCCGCGGCCACGAGCAGCGGAACATGCGCGACGACTAAACCGAACAGGCTCGCCGTCTTTGCGCGCAAATGCCAATGCCATGCACCGATGGCGATGCTGAGCACGGCCCATAGCACGCCCATGGTGACCTCGAGCTCCAGAAGGCCCGCCCTGTTCGCCGCCCGTCGCGGCGATAGCGCGACAGACACGAGTCCTTGGAGCACGAAGAAGCTCACCCACGCTGCGGCGAGTAGCGCGGTAGCCTTGATCGGGCGAACGACGGACGGCTGCTCGGAAGTCATGTTGAAAGGTCGCGCGCGGACCCACCGCGAGCGGCCATCGAGTGATCAATCGTCTCTGCGAGGGACGAGCCGACCTAAGAACAAGGCGGCCGGTGTCTCTGGCGTTTCACAGTGGGAGGAATAAGCTATCACTCGAACGAGGACCAAGCACCGATCTTCTCGTGCCACGAGACTTGCGCATGCGTCGATTCGACATTGCCGCGATCCTGACCGTCATTTCGCTCACCAGTTTCATGCATCGTCCCAGTCACGCCCCGGTCGAGCCGATCACTCTGGCCGTCGTCAATGCTCGCATCTGGACCGGTGACTCCCGACACCCGTGGATCGACGCGATGGCGATCAGTCGTGAGCGAATTTCCGCGATGGGCTCGAGCGCCGGAGTTCGCAAACTCGTCACGCCATCCACACGGGTGATTGACGCGCACGGAATGATGGTCGTCCCCGGCTTCATCGACTCGCACGTTCACTTTCTCGACGGTGGATTTGGGCTGGCGTCGGTGCAACTGCGCGATGCAAAAACGCCTCGTGAGTTCGTGCGCCGTACCGGCGACTACGCAAAGACGCTACCGCCGGGCGCTTGGATTACCAACGGCGACTGGGACCACGAGCAGTGGGGCGGCGAGCTCCCACGGCGCGATTGGATCGACTCTGTCACGCCGAACAATCCGGTGTGGGTGAATCGTCTCGACGGACACATGTCGCTCGCGAACGGCGCGGCGTTGCGCGCGGCCGGCATCACCAAGGCGACGCCCGACGTTGCCGGCGGGACGATCGTTCGCGACGCGCAGGGCGAGCCGACCGGAATTCTCAAGGACAACGCGACGTCGCTCGTCAATCGCGTCCAACCCGACCCGTCGCCTGACGAGGAGGATCGGGCTCTCGATGCGGCGATGCGATACGTGGCCGGAAACGGCGTCACGTCGGTCACGCACATGGGATCGTGGCGTGACCTGGCCGTATTCGAGCGCGCGCACGCCGCCGGCCGCCTCAAGACGCGCATCTACGCAGCGGTACCGCTGTCCACGTGGGAGCGTCTTCGCGACACGGTGAAACGACGCGGGCGCGGTGACGAATGGCTCAAGATCGGCGCGCTCAAAGGGTTCGTAGACGGCTCACTTGGCTCGCATACCGCGGCGATGCTAGCGCCATTCACGGACGCGCCGAGCGATACCGGCTTGTTCGTCAACGCACCGGAGCATCTCTACGAATGGACGTCGGGGGCGGACAAGGCCGGGTTGCACGTGATCGTGCACGCGATCGGTGATCGCGCGATTCGCGCGCAGCTCGACATCTACGAACGCGTCGAACACGAGAACGCGGCGCGTGACCGTCGGTTTCGGATCGAGCACGCGCAACACATCGCGCCACCCGACATGTCGCGATTTGCCGCGCTCGGCGTGATCGCCAGCATGCAACCGTACCACGCGATCGACGACGGACGCTGGGCCGAAAAGGTGATCGGGCACGAGCGCGGAAAGGGGACGTACGCGTTCCGATCGCTGCTGGATCATCACACGCGCCTTGCATTTGGCAGCGACTGGTTCGTGGCGCCGGCGACACCGCTCGAGGGAATTTACGCGGCAGTGACTCGGCGCACGCTCGACGGCGTGAACCCGGGCGGCTGGTATCCGGAACAGAAGATCAGCGTCGAGGATGCACTGCGCGCGTACACGAGCGGCGGGGCCTACGCGTCCTACGACGAGCGCGACAAGGGCACGCTGGAGCGCGGCAAGCTTGCGGACTTCGTGATGATCGATCACGACCTTACGCGAACGCCGCCGGAGGAGATCGCCCAGGCACGAGTCGTGATGACAGTCGTCGGTGGTCGCATCGTTCATTCGCGCGAGTAGCCGCGCGGTCCCTCACGTCGAGAACATGGCTGTCACTTTTTCGCCGCGACTCTTCGCGGCAGTCGCGGGCGCGTTGTTGACAGGCTCGAATGCCGTCGCCCAGGTTGTCCCGCGCGGACATCTTCCCGGCGTGACGTATACGATTCAGGTCGCGAGCACTCCACACGGTGGGCCCGGCGGAGGCGCGATGGCCGGGCCGGCGCAGAACTACACCGGCCGCGCCATCTTCGCCGCCAATCGAGGACGGATGGACATCGTCGAAGGGAGCGTCGAATCCCTCTTGTCGAAGGGTGACTATATCCTATTCGATAGCACCGACCTCGTGATCGTGCATCCCGCGAGCAAGTCGTTCGTTCCGCTGCCCCACGACGTCGCTGGCCAAACGATGGAGCGCCTGGAGTCAATTGGCGTCAAGGTGACACTCGCCGACGAAAAAGTGGCGCTGGACAGTCTGGGGTTCGGCGACACGGTTTCCGGGATTCCAACGGCTCACTATCGATTGACGACCGCGTTCACGATGTCCCTCGACGCCGGTGTGATACAGCAGCGTCTTGGTACCCAGAGCGTCACGGACTATTGGGTCGGGTCAGTGCCTGGACTGCCGCGCAATCCGTTGCTACGTGCGAACGGCCTCGCTGGTCCGTCGGCAATGACGGGGATGTTCAAATCGATCTCGCGGAAGGTTGATTCGGTGGCGAAGCGAATGGGCTCGGCGATCGCGCTCAGGACATCGACGGTGAGTCGGTTGATCGACGGCCAGGGCGACACCACGACGATGGAGCAGACGTCCGACGTATCGAACATCGAGCATCGGGACGTCGATGACAGCGTCCTCGTGTTACCGCCTGACTACAGGCCGAGGGCGCTCGGCGGCGTCGAGGAGGGAATCGCCGATGATGCCGGCGCCAAGTGGCGGATTCGACCGCGACCGCGGCCGACTAAAATCGAGCGAACGCGGCGTCGCTTGGCGGCGGTGGGCTCGACACCGTGATCGAACTCGAGGTGACCGACTGAACCCCTTGCGCCGAGAACGTCAACGTCACGACGCCGCTCCCAACAATTTTGAGATCTGTGAATGCCGCTGACCCGGTGACGGGGTCTGCCACGACGCTCGTCGTGCCGAGCAGCGATCCTCCCGTGCTCACTGCGACATTGACGCTCAAGCCGCTCGTCGCGGTCGGGTTTCCGAAATGATCGAGTAGCTGGATCACCGGTTGCTGCGCGAGAGTGACGCCGCTTTCCGCCGCCGCCGACGGCTGCGTCGCTATGCCGAGCATCGCCGGCGGACCGGCGAAGGAGCTGGCGTGAATAACCACGCTCGCGAATCCGGGAGATGACGCCGTGAGCGTCTGCGGACCCGGATGCGGTCCAAGGATCCACGCTGTCACCGTCGCGAGTCCCGCCGCGTCGGTGACGATCGCGGTCGACGGAATCACCTGGCCGGCGTCGCTCGGCGAGAACGTCACCGAGACGCCCGCCACGACGTTGCCATTCTCGTCAGTGACTTTCACCGACGGCGCGATCGGCACACCGTCTCCCGCCGCCGCGCGCTGATCGTCACCCGCGACGACCGTCACTCGCGCCGCGACGAGCGGTGCGGCGACGTTGAAGGGCGAACTCGTGCGCGCGACGTTTCCGCTCGACGCAACGAGTGTGTACCCGGTTCCGGGCTTGTCGATCTTCAGATCGTTGAACGTCACAACCCCGTTCGCGGCGTTGCGCGATAGCGTGCCGCTCAGCGCTGCGCCGCTCGGGTTATTACCGAGAGAAATCATGACTTGGTTGACGGCGGCCGTTTGGTTTCCGTAGACGTCGACGAGAGTGACGCTGACCGCCGGCAACGTCGCTCCGGCCGATCCGTTCGCGGGGTGGGTTGAGAATACCGCCGCGAAGACGGTCCCCGGCTGCGCCGTAGCGCCAAAGATGACGTGTCGCCCATTGGCGATGCTGGCCGTTGCCGACGCCGGCCCCGATTGTGTGCCAAGCGTCAGAGTTGCGAATGATCGTCCGATGTCGGTTAGCGACGTCGGTCCGATCGTTCCGTTCGTGGCTGTCCAGCGCACAGTTGCACCGCTTACCGGGTTTCCCGCGTCATCGGTGACATTCACGACTAGCGGTGCCGGAAGGGCGGTGCCGACGCGTCCCGTTTGGGCGTTGCCCGACGCGACGACGATGGCTGCCGGCTTGCCAGCGAGCGCCTGGAAGGTGAAGAAGGCACGACTCGCCACCCCGGAGATCGATGCCGTTACGCTCTCACTTCCGACAGCATTCCCGAGCGTATATGTCGTGGTCGCCCGGCCGTCAGCGCCCGTCGTCGACGTCGTGGCGCCGAGTGAACCAGCACCGGTACGAGTCCACGAGACCACGGCCCCGGAGACTGGATTCCCAGATTGATCGCTGACGCGGACGTTTAAGGGCGCCAATTCCGTGCGAATTGTATCGATCTGCCCGTTTCCGGAAATGACCTCGATGCTCTCGGGCGCACTGGCGACTGCCGTTTCACGGATGACACTGCTCAAATCACCCGCTGTCGCGGCAAAAATCTGCGGGCCCGCAACGGTGCCGAGCGTGAGGCCCGTCGAGGCGCGGCCGTTCGCATCGGTTGTTACGCTGGTTGATCCGACGCGGCCGCCCGCTGGCGCCGCGAACACGACATCGACGCCAGGCACACCGAGTCCGTCGGCCGCGTTCACTTGCACCTCGACGGGCGCAGCCAACGTCGTCCCAACGACGCCTGTCTGCCCGCCACCGCCCACGAGTGCGATCGACGATGGTGGCGGCACCACGACGACGGTTGCACGATCCGTGACGCCGGTGGGCGTGATTGCGGTGACGACCACATTCCCACGCCGTCCCAAGGCTTGAAGCGCTCCGGTACTAGTAATTGTCGCGACGGATGGGTCGGACGCTGTCCAACTCAATGGGACCACTGAGACCGGATTATTGTTCGCGTCGAACGCCGTGACGACGAAGGCCAGCGTTTGGGCGGTTGCGAGGATAGTCGTCTTGGGCGACAGCGAGATGCGCGCGACGTTCGCGCCCGGCCCGACGTAGTCGATCGCGACCTGGTCTTGCTGCGGCGCCGGTTGGTCGGGCGCGTGCGATCGAATGCGACCGTGCCCGTGAAACAGAATGCCGGGTGCGCTGAAATAATCGATTCCGACGTCGAACACTTCGTCGCTCGAGTGTACCTCGACTGTGAGATTGAGCGTGATGTCCGGCCCACTCGGGGTGAACGCGATCGTCGTGTCCTTGACGGTTTCCGCGGGTGGTCTGACGAGTACGACGCGGACGCGATCGTAGTGAAAGCCGAAGTCGGCGAGGTGCTCGGCAATCTGGAGCGCCGCGGCTGAGAAGACGGGCTCGAAGGCAACGCGCCCCGCCGCCCCGCCATTCGGACCGGGCGACGAACGCTTGACCGCCGACGGCGGCGTGTCGGAGCACGTCGCGACGCCAATGGCGATCAGCATGGTGGAAAGGGCGCGAAGCGGAAGGCGCACGCGAGATCGAGGCGGGAAAGGAGGTCGCCGGCACTACCGACGAGGGTCGTTCTACAGAGTGAAGCGCTTGTCAGGCTTGAAGATAGACCTGGTCAAGATTGCGCTCGGGGCCGCCAACCGTCAACCCTTTGGATCACATGGGCGGCGGACCCCCGTCACATCAGAATCGGACGATCTCCTCGCAGGCCCGCTTAATGTCGTCAATCTGTGGCAGAGTGGCGTCCTCGAGGCGCGGCGCGTAGCCGACGAACGTGTCGGTCGACGCCACCCTTTTGACTGGTGCGTCGAGCCAGGCGAAACAATCGTCGGCGATCCGGGCGGCGATTTCAGCACCATACCCCCAAGAGATCGAGTCTTCGTAGAGGACAATCACGCGGTTCGTCTTCTTCACCGAGCGATAGACCGCGTCCTGATCCCAGGGAGACAGCGTGCGCAAGTCTATTACTTCCGCGGACATCCCTGCGTCGGCCAACTGATTCGCGGCCGCGAACGCGCGTTGGACCGTCGCTCCATAGGTCACGATCGTGACGTCGGTTCCTTCGCGCACGACCTTCGCCTTGCCGAACGGAATCATGAAGTTCGGCCCGGGATACGCCGCCTTGTTGTAGGTCTGGCGATACAGATGCTTGTGCTCGAGGAAGATCACGGGATCGTCGCAGCGGATGGCCGTGCGCAACAATCCGTTCGCGTCGAGCGCTGTCGCGGGGCACACGACGCGGAGTCCGGGACAATGCGTGAAGAGTGAGGCGCCTGTTTGCGAATGGTAGATCGCGCCGCGAATGTACCCACCGTAGGTGGTACGCACGACGACGGCGGAGGAAAACTGTCCGTTCGATCGCCACCGCATGGTTGCCAACTCGTCGCGCAGCTGCATGTACGCGGGCCAGATATAGTCGAAGAACTGCACTTCGACGACCGGCTTGAATCCGCGAATGGCGAGTCCGATCGCGCGGCCCACAATGGTCGCCTCGGCGAGCGGCGAGTTATAGACGCGCGCCGAGCCGAACTCCTTCTGCAAGCCGTACGTGACCTTGAACACGCCGCCCTTGCCTTTGACTTTGCCGAGGTTCGCTTCGCGCGACACGTCGGCGACGTCCTCACCAAAGATGAGGATTTTCTGATCGCGCCGCATCTCGTCTTTCATCGCGGCGTTGAGCAGATCGACCATGGTAGTCTCGTTGCCCGAAAACTGCGGGTCGTCCTCCGTGTCGAACTGCTCGCTTGTGGGATCGACGTCGGGCGAGTAGACGAAGTTGTAGATCGTCTCTGGGCCGGGCTGCTCGGCGGCGAGCGCCGCGTCGGTCGCGGCCAGCACTTCGGCGTCGATTTCCTCTTGGATCGTCGCGATCTCGCCGTTGGTCGCGTAGCCCTCGGCGACGAGCCATTTCGGAAAGTGCGTCACCGGGTCGCGAGCGGCGTCGGCCTCGCGCTCCTCGGGGGGACGGTACAGCACTTCGTCGTCGGACAGCGAGTGCGAGTACGGGCGAATCACGTGCGCATGAACCAACGCCGGACCGTTCCGTTTCCGCGCGTACTCGACGGCCTTCTGCATCACGGCATAGCTGGCGAGCAGATCGCAGCCATCGACCTCCTGGATGAGCAAATTCGGAAACCCGGCGACGAGCTTCGAGATGCTGCCCCCCGCCGTGTTCACCTCGACTGGAACCGAGATCGCGTACCCGTTGTCTTCGACCAGGTAGACGATCGGCAGCTTGAGATTGCACGCATTGTTGAGGGATTCCCAGAACTCACCTTCGCTCGTCGTGCCGTCACCGGTGGTGCACAGCACGACTTCATCTTTCTCGTACCCTTCGGTGATGCCGAGTTGCTTGGCCCGCAGCGTCGCTTCCGCCGAGCCGACCGCCTGAAGGAACTGTGTGCCCGTGGGCGACGAGGACGATACGATGTTGAGTTTCTTGTGGCCCCAGTGGCTCGGCATCTGGCGCCCGCCCGAATTCGGATCCGTCGCCCCGCCGACCGCCGACAACAGCATCTCTTCCGCGGTCATGCCGAGGTGAAGGCAGAGCGCGCGGTCGCGGTAGTAGGTGTAGAACCAATCGTACGCCGGACGAAGGACGAGTCCCGTCGCGATGAGGACCGCTTCGTGTCCCGCGCCGGAGATTTGAAAAAAGATCTTGTTTTGTCGTTTGAGCTGGATCTCTTTGTCGTCGAGGCGTCGCGAGAGCAGCATGGTGCGGTAGGCGCCGACGAGTTGGTCGCGCGTAAGGCCACTGGCGCTCTTGCGCTCAGCACGGGTCTGGGTTGCCATGCCTGTAAAGTAAATATCCGGCCGCGCTACGGTGAGACTGCGTGCGGGGCGTTTCGCGGCCTCCCCGTTGGCACTCTCCGTGCTCTTCCAAAGGTCATGCATTGCACCTTCTGCGATCTCATCCACGGCGCGGCCGAGGTCAGTATCTGTCACGAAGACAGCGACGCGATCGCGTTCATGGATATCCAGCCGGTCAACAACGGGCACGTCCTCGTGGTGCCGCGTGTTCACTACGAGTCGCTGCTCGACGTTCCCCCGGAGCTGGGATTGCATCTCTTCCGCGTCACCATGCAGCTAACGGGAGCCATCCGTCGGGTCACGGGGTGTGAGGATTTCAACATCGTCGTGAATAGTGGCGCGGCCGCGGGACAGGACGAGCCGCACTATCACGTCCACATCATCCCGCGGCGCGAGGGGGACGGCTTCGACATTCCGCTTCCGTTCAACGGATCGGAGATGCCCGACCGCACGGTGCTCGACGCCTACGCGGCGCGCATCATTTCGGCCCTGCGCGACCCGATGCGGGTCGACGCCTCGGAGGCGTCGTTGGACGGTGAGGAGGACGGCCATGCGGAACGCGTTGTTACCGTTCCGTTATTCAACGAGTCGTCCTCCAAGAAGCCCTCACGACCGCCGCAGCCGTCGCCGGCTGAACGTCGTCCCGGTCGGTGGCGGATACAAGAAGGCGCGCATGGCGAGTTGCTGCATGAGCCGTTTTCCGATAGCGGCGCATAGCTGTAACGAAAACCACGTCGCCTCTTGCGTGAAGAAGAGCAGCATTGCATTTGTATGCCGCGCGACCACAAGTCGCACGCCCTACCGGAGGCCGATGAGCCGTCTCACCCGACATCGGAACGAATGTCGATCGCCGCGGGTCGCCGAGCGACCATGAGAGCGGGGCGAGTGCACGATCTCCGGAGCAGCCGGTTCTTGAATAATCGGCGCGACACCCCGCCACGGGACAGGTTCCCGGTGCGGGGTGTTGCCTTTTTAGCGAGGTGACATTGTCCCGACGTCGGCAATTCCACCGTGTTTCCCTCCCCCGAGTCCCGCGCGTGAGCCGCCGCGCCAAACAAATCCCGTCAGCGCAGCAGAAAGGAGCGATCAAGCGCGCCGCGATGCGTGATTGCGGCCGACGCTGCGTGTACTGCGCCGCACCGCTCGAATTCGACTACGCGACCCTCGATCACGTGTACCCGCTCTCGCACGGCGGCGCCCACGTTCCTGGCAACGTCGTCTTGGCGTGCGCGCGGTGCAACCGCCAGAAGGGAGACATGCTGCCGACCGAATTCTTCGCTCGATACCCGTGGGCGGGACTCAACTTCATCGCGTACGCGCGGGCAGTGCACCGGGCGTTGAAGCGATGCGCCAGGAGAGCGGTGAGCCTGGCGTACGCGCGCGCGGCGTAGTCGGTGGAACGGCGGAACGGTGGCTCGCTGACGCTCGCTTGAAAGGTGGAACGTGACCGCAGTTTCGTTCCACCGTTCCACCGTCAGTAATCGACCGGCCTCAAATACGACTCTCCGATCGCCGTCGGGCTGAGCATCGCGACGGTCGGTAGTCGACGTTTCCAGTGCGTGCTCGCGACGCGCTTCTTCACGATCGCCACTTCGTTGGCGTCGAATCCGCGCGCAACGAGTTCGTCGTCGGCGAAACCGCTCAACAGCCAATTCAGGATCTCATCGGCTTTCGCGTAGCTGATTCCAAAATCGCCCTCATCGGTCTGACCGACGACGAGATCCGCCGTCGGCGGCTTGCTGACGATGACCTCTGGAACGCTCAGATGCTTGGCCAGCGCCCACACCTGCGTCTTGAATAGGTCGCCGAGTGGATTGATCGGCGGCGAGTCGTCGGCGTGCCAGGTGAAATAACCGAAGAGTCGCTCGGTCTTGTTGCCGGTGCCGAGCGGAATGCCGCGGTGCTTTGCCGCGAGATCGAACAGCGTGATCATTCGCATCCGCGCCATCACGTTTCCGCGCCGCCCATGCTCAGCGTCGGGCTCGTTGCAGAGATAGCCGTCGACAGCCGCGCTGATGTCGATCGTGCGCGAGTCGATGCCCAATGCATCGATCACGAGCTGCGCGTGCTCGAGACTCTCCTTGCTCGACGTGCGATACGGCATGCGAACGGCGAGCACATTCCTCGGGCCGAGCGCCTTGGCGGCGAGATAAGCGGTCACTGCCGAGTCGACACCACCGGAGACTCCGACGACGGCGCAATGAAAGTCGCGACGCGCCATCTCATCGCGGATGAACTGGACAAGCCAGTCCTCGGTGAGCGCCGTGTCGATTGCCAATGGGGCCGGGGGGCTCACCCGCGATGGCGTGACGCGCACGACAGGCAACGGGCCGGACGACGCGACGGTGTCGTCTCGGGTGGAGATCCCGCGCGATGGACCAATCGACGCCGGGTCGTAGTCGCAATGCGTCGGAACCCCGGCCGTCACTTCGTCGAGGCTCGCACGCAGATGCGGGATCATCGTCTCGAGGTCGGCGATGAGCGGCAGATCGGCGCGCGCCCGAGTCACGTCGGCCAGATCCGCCGTCACCGCGAGAATCGCATCTTCCCATAGCGGAGCGCGGCCGCGCACCTCGCCCTGCGGTCCAGCGACAAACGAGCCGCCGGGGAACACCTTGCCACCCTCTGTGCCGACGAGGGTCGTCAACGCGACGTAGACGCCATGCTCATCGGCGATCTCGCGGATCAGTCGGTCCCAACGGCTCACGCTCGCCGGACCGGGAACGTCATCGGGCTTGGGCCACGCGCCACGCGCCGGCGGCGCGGCGCACACGAAGATGATCTGCGCGCCGTCGAGCGCGGCGATCGTCGCCGTCATACTGTGCCACGCGTCCTCGCAGACGAGCATTCCAGCGCGCCCCCACGGCGTGTCGAAGGCTCGCACCTCGCGGCCGCGTTCGACAAACCGTTCCTCATCGAACAGACCGTAGGTGGGGAGGAACACCTTGCGGTGCACATGTCGGATGCGCGGTTCGCCGTCACCCAGCGTGACGTACATCACGCTGTTATAAAGCTTGTTGTTCCAGATTTCGTAGAAACCGATCGTGATGTCGAGCGGGCGCGGCGACGCGAGCGCGGCGCGATACGTTCGGTCGAGATCGGCGGCGAGCGTCCCCGCGGTCACCGCGTTGTCGCGGACGCCGCCTTCGAGGAAATACCCAGTCAGCGCGCTCTCGGCGAAACACAGCACCATTGGACGCGGCGTCAGGCCGTCGAGTTGGACAAACAGCGAGCGCAGGCGCTCGAGGTTGCCGGCGTAGTCGCCTTTGCGCGGCTTGAGTTGGGCGAGTGCGAGATGGACGAGAGGAGGCATGACTATAAGAAGGATACGCGACCGCCGAGATAGTTTACAGTTCCACCCGCCCAGCCCGATCGTCCTACACAACACAACGCACGTTTCGGGGTACTACTCTCATACCCATCGGAGTCCTTTCGTGAAGCAGCTGCTGACCGAGCAATCATCGCGGACTCGGTCGATTGTCGTGGCCGCGATGATCATCGTGGCCGCCGCGCCGGCGGGCGCCGGCGCGCAGGACAGTGCGCACAAGACGAATGAGGCGTGGCAGATCATCCAGCTCCCGCAGTCGTCGCTGGTGTTCGCTCGCGACGGCACGCTCATTGGCGAGATCGGTCACGAGATGCGGACGAGCATCTCGCTCAAGTCGCTCCCAGCCTACGTTCCACAGGCATTCGTCGCCATCGAAGATCAGCGGTTTTACGAACACGACGGCGTCGACGTGATCGGAGTGCTCGGCGCCATCAAGGGGAAGATTCTTCGCGAGAATCGTGGCGGCGCGAGCACGATCACGCAGCAGCTCGTCGGATACATGCATCCCGACCTGATCGACCGCCACGACATCAGCTACGGCCGCAAGCTGCGCGAGCAGTCCGCCGCGCGCGAGATGGAGCGGCATTACTCGAAACAGCAGATTCTCGAGGCGTATCTCAATCAGATCAACCTCGGGCGCGGCTGGTTCGGCGTCGAGGCGGGCGCGCGACACTACTTCGGGCATTCCGCGGCGCAGCTGACGCTCGCAGAGGCCGCGACGCTCGCCGGGTTGCCCAAGTCGCAACCGATCTACGATCCGATCGCGCACCCCGAGCGCGCGCGCGACCGGCGCAATTTGATTTTGCAGAAGATGGCCGAGCAGCGGTACATCACGCTCGACGCGGCGGCAAAAGCGAAGCTCGAACCGGTAGTCACCGCGCCGAACGGCGGCATGTCGGCGGCTTCCGGCTATTTCGTCGACGCTGTTCGTCAGCAGTCCGAGCGTGCCGGCATCCCTGTGACGAACGGCGGCTATCGCGTTTACACGACGCTCGATCCGGCTCTGCAGCGACAGGCCGTCACGGCGATCATCGACGGCACCAATCGCATCGAGCAGCAGAAAGGCTACAAACACCTCACGCAGGTCGCGGCCAAAGGAAATCAGAGCGACTATCTGCAAGCAATGGCGGTCGCGATCGATCCATTCACCGGTGACGTTCGAGCGCTCGTGGGTGGACGGAACTACGCGCGCGCTCCCTACAATCGCGCTGTGACGTCGCTCCGTCAGCCAGGATCGTCCATCAAACCGATCGTCTACGCCAAAGCCATCGAGGACAGCATACCAGCGAACACGATCGTGCCCGACACGGCGCTGACGATTGACCTGCCGAGCGGCGGGGAACCGTACAAGCCGGCGGAGATCGATGGCAAGTTCTGGGGCTCGATGGTGCTGCGCGACGGGAAGCCCGTCGCCGCAATGACGATGCGCGAAGGGCTCGTGCATTCTCGCAACATGGTCGCGATCCAGCTCGGGCTACGCGTTGGAATGGACTCGGTGGCCGCGCTCGTGCAGCGGCTCGGAATCAGCACGCCGATGGTTCCGGTTCCAGCGAGCGCCATCGGCGCTTCGGAAGTTCATCCGATCGAGCTCGTCGCGGCGTACACGGCGTTTGCCAACAACGGCGCCGTCGTGCAACCGCGCTTCATCACCCGCATCGACGATCTCGCAGGGCGAGCGATTTACAACCGCGTTCCGTCGACGCCGCAACAGGTGCTGGATCCGCGGGTCGCGTTCATCGTTCGAGACATGATGCGGGACGTCGCGGAGCGGGGGAGCGGCACCGCGGCGCGCAAGGCTGTACCTGACAACATTCCGATCGCCGGAAAGACAGGCACGACGAACGACAACGTCGACGTCTGGTTCGTCGGAATGACGCCGGATCTCGTCGCCGGCGTGTGGCTCGGCTTCGACAAGCCGAAGCCGATCGCTTCGGGCGCAGTAGGTGGTTTACTCGCGGCGCCGATTTGGGGACAGATGATGGGCCGCTACTACGCGGGCCACTCGACGATGGGATGGGGTCCGCCGCCAGACGGCTTGGTGTTCGCCGAGCTGGATCGCGACGTAGCGAATCTCGCTACACCGGACGCGCCGGCCGACAAGCGATACATCGAATACTTCCTACCGGGGACGGAGCCGCGGCAGTTGCGCGATAATCCGTGGAAGTTTCCGCAATGGGGCCCGTTGTTTTTGCCGCAAAAGTCCGGGGCACCGCGACAGTAGCGCTGTCATCCTGAGGAGTGAAACGACGAAGGATCTGCTGTTTGTCCTAACAGCAGATCCTTCGCTGCGCTCAGGATGACCCGAAGCGCGTTAGGCCACCTTGGTCTGCGCCTTCTCTTCCATCTCTTCCATCAAGGTCGGCTGCACCGTCACCGAATCGGCAATGGGCACGAGCGCGATCTCGAACACTTCGTCGAGCGTGCTCACGCAATGGAACGTCAACTGCTTGCGGACATCCTCCGGGATATCCTCCATGTCCGCTTCGTTGTCCTTTGGCAGAATGATCGTCGAGATGCCGGCGCGATGCGCGCCGAGCACCTTCTCTTTCACGCCACCGATCGGAAGCACGCGGCCGCGTAGCGTGATCTCGCCGGTCATCGCGACATCCTTACGCACCGGACGTCCGGACATCGCGCTGACGAGCGCTGTCGACATCGTGGTGCCGGCCGACGGACCGTCCTTTGGAATCGCGCCCTGCGGAACGTGAATGTGTACCTCGATCGATCCGAGACGATCCTCGGGAATCTGCAGCTTCGACGCGTGCGTTGCCGCGTACGTCATCGCCGCCCGAGCTGATTCCTTCATCACGTCGCCGAGCTGACCAGTGAGAATGAGTGACACATTGCCCCAGCCACTGACTTGTGTTTTCTCCTCGTCGGTCGCTCGCTGGCCATAGCCGAACAACCGTCGAATCGCCGCTTCGACGAACATGATGTCGCCGCCCGCCGGCGTGTAGTACATGCCCGTTGCGACGCCGACCTCGTTCTCCTCCGCGGCGTGTTCCGGGTGCACCCTCGGCCGACCCAGGAGCTCACGCACCTCATCGGCGTCGATGACTCCGTCGTCGAGCATCTTTGAGTCGCCGCCGGCGATTCGCCGAGCGACCTTTCGCGCCACGGCGCCGACCTGTCGCTCGAGCTGACGAACGCCCGCCTCACGCGTGTACTTACTGATGACGGCGGCAACGGCATCGTCCGTGAACTTGACCTCCTTGTCGCCGAGCCCTGACTCCTCGAGCTGCCGCGGAATCAGATACTTCTTGGCGATCTCCGCCTTCTCACGCTCGGTGTAGCCCGCGAACTCGACAACCTCCATGCGGTCGAGCAGCGGTCCAGGAATATTCTGAATGAAGTTCGCGGTCGCGATGAACAACACTTCGCTCAAGTCGAACGGGATGCCAAGATAGTGGTCGGTGAAGTTGTCGTTCTGTGCCGGATCGAGCACCTCGAGCAATGCGCTCGCCGGATCTCCCTGGAACGACACGCCGAGTTTGTCGACTTCGTCGAGCAGGAAGACAGGATTCTTGGTGCCACCCTGCTTCATCCCTTGGATGATGCGACCAGGCATCGCGCCGACGTACGTGCGGCGATGTCCGCGAATGTCGGCCTCGTCGCGAGCGCCGCCGAGTGCGACGCGCACGTACTGGCGGCCGAGCGAACGCGCGATCGATTTCGCGATCGACGTCTTGCCCACGCCTGGCGGTCCGACGAAGAGAAGAATTGGCCCCTTCGCCATGGCGCGGGCCTTCGCTTCCTTGGCGTCGGTGATTGGCCGGTCTTCGTGGTTGGCCTGACCGAGTTGCGGAGTTGCGTCCTCCTTCGACGGCCTGAGCTTGGCGATCGACATCTCGCCGCTTTGCTTGAGCTCAGCCTCCATCTGCTGCGCACGAAGTTGGCGCACCGCGAGGAACTCGAGCACGCGATCCTTGACGTCGGGAAGACCGTAGTGGTCTTCCTCGAGCACCGTCTGCGCGTGACCGAGATCCAGATTGTCGTCGGAACGATTGTCCCACGGCAGCTCGGCGATCCACTCGAGATATGTCCGGATCACCTGCGCTTCCATCGATTCGCGACCTGCCCGCTCGAGACGACCGAGCTCGCGCTCGACTTCCTGCCGCGCCTCCTTGGGAAGGTCGAGCTTGTCGAGCTTCTCGCGCAGCTCGGTGATCTCCTTTGAGGAATCGTCGTCGCCGAGTTCTTTCTGAATCGCCTTCATCTGCTCGCGGAGGTACATCTCGCGTTGGCGCTCGCCGAGCTCCTCCTGGACCTGCGACTTGATCTCGTCCTGCATCTCGATCATGCCGATCTGCTTTTGGACGTGTACCAGGACGCGACGCAGCCGCTCTTCGACGCTGAGCGTCTCGAGCAGGCCCTGCTTTTCGGCGGGTTGGAGCTCGATGTAGCCGGCGACGAGGTCGGCGAATCGGCCGGGATCGGTGACCGCGTCGAGCACTTGGTGCACGACTTCCTCGGGCAAACCTCGTCGCTCACCCAACTCGGCCGCGCGCTCGCGCAGCTCCTTGTGCAGCGCGACGAAGGTTGGATCGTTCTCCGTGATCGGCTTCATCTCTTCCACAGGCATGACGACCGCGCTGAGGAAGCCTTCGGTGGTGGTGAACTGGAGAGACGTCGCGCGCTGCTCGCCCTGGAGGAGCAACTGCACGCCGCCCAATCCGCGCTGGATCTGTCCGATCCGCGCGATGACGCCCATGGAGTACAGGATGTCGGGCGTGGGTTCGTCTGTATTGTCACGCTGAGCTACGGCGAACACGAGCCGCTCGCCTTTGAGCGCCGACTCGATGGCTCGAAGCGTGCCCGGGCGTCCAGCGGCAATCGGCGCCGTGAGTCCCGGAAAGATGACGGTTCCCCGAAGTGGGAGAACCGGAAGTGTCTGGCGTGTAGCCATTGATCTGGTTCCGAAAAAGAGAAAAGCGGTCGGCCGTACCGCGCACCGACTCGCCGCACACTCCATTCCATTTACCAACGTCTTTACCTAACCGCTGGTGCAGTTGAAGTTACGGACGTTGGAAACTTGTGGCGACTATCCCCGTCGTGATGGTGCATATCCCGCGCGCAGCTGAATGCGTCACGCTGGCAGCATTCGAGGCCAAGCAGGTCGCGTTTGTCGTAGAGCTACTGCCGGGTCGGCGTGCGTCCTTTCCGGAACTCTCAACGCATGCTAAAATGCGTAGTTACGACCTTTCCCGCCTATAAACGCGAGCCACTCGATTGTCGGATCCCGTCGTACCGCCCTCGGACTCCGAGCTCCGCACACATGTCGAGCGCGTCCTCAGTCCGCACTACGAACTGGACTGTGAGATCGGTCGCGGCGGCATGGGCGTCGTCTACCGCGGGAAAGATCGCCGCCTCAAGCGGACGGTCGCCATCAAAGTGCTGCCGCCGGAATTGGCGTTCCGCAGCGAGATCAAGACGCGCTTCCTGCGCGAGGCGGAGACCGCCGCCCAGCTGAACCATCCGAACATCGTCGACATCTACGCCGTCGACGAGGCGGAGGGCATCGTCTACTTCGTGATGGCGTACATCACGGGCGACAATTTGGCGAAGCGGCTGCATGATCACGGCGCGTTGTCGGTCGAGGAGACGCGACGCACCATGCGCGATGTGGCCGACGCACTCGCCTACGCCCACGAACGTGGCGTGGTGCACCGCGACATCAAGCCCGACAACATTCTCATCGACTCGCAGAGCGGTCGCCCCATGGTGACCGACTTCGGTATCGCGCGCGCGGTCAGCGACGGCGATTCGCGACTGACCGCGACGGGCATTGCCATCGGCACACCCACCTATATGTCGCCCGAACAAGCGGCGGGCGAACGCACCATCGACGGACGGAGCGATCTATACTCGCTAGGCATCCTCGGCTACCAGATGCTCAGCGGTCAGCCGCCGTTCCTCGCCAACAGCACGCCGGCGATTCTCGTCAAGCACATCTCGGAGCGGCCGACGCCGATCGAGCAACGCCGGGTCGACGTACCGTCCGATTTGGCGCGCGTGGTGATGACGCTGCTCGAGAAGGATCCGGCGAATCGTTTTCCATCGGCCAAGTCCGTCGTCGTCGCGCTCGATACAGGCCACATGCCGACGATCGAGCGCAGTACTGGTCCGACGCCGGGCGATCAGCTCGCCCTCGATCCGGTGAGCCGAACGTCGAGCTCTTATCCGACGACGCGCACCGAAGATCTCTACGTCCAGACGGGGCCAACCGCCGAGGATCTCCGCCGCTGGAACGCCGACAAGGTCGTCGCGTTCCGGAGAAAGCTCGCGCCGTACTTGTTCGTGAACGGCGTGATCGTGATCGCGTCGATCGTCGGCGACAGCGATTTCTTCGGCGTCACGGTTCTCTGGAGCATTTACCTCGCGTTCAAATACGCCAAGCTCTGGGCCGATGGGTACGACTGGCGCGACGTATTTCGACAGCCGCGCGATCGCGACCTCATCGACGTCGCCGACGATTCGCTGACGTATATCCGTGCGGCGTTCAATCGTAATCAGCGGCAAGCGATGCGCGAACAGCGCCGCGAGCGTCGTCTGGCGCGCGGCACCGGATCGCACACGCTACCGCGGTTGCACCACGTGGTCGGCGACGATGTCGTGCGCGTCGCCGGCGCGTACGGCGATCGCATTCGTCGCGCCGAAGCCGATCGCGACGAAATTCTCCGCATGCTCGATCGCATGCCGGCCGGCGAGCGTTCGCGAATTCCCGACGTCGGTCGCTCCGCCGACGCGCTGGCGGAGAAGGTGAAGTATCTCGCGGTCGCGCTGTCCGATCTCGAGCGCGGCGTGGTGCCCGGCGGTTCCGACGCGCTCGAGGCGGAGATATCCAAGTTGGAGAATGCGGCGAATCCGCTCGATGCAAGCGGCAGCGACGAGCGTGTCCGGCGTCTTGCGTACCTCAAACGGCAACGCCGCGCGTTGGCTGACTTGTCGGGCCGCCGCGACTCGATCGCCGCGAAGCTCGACACCTGCGTCCTGGCGCTGCAGAACATCAAGCTCGATCTCATGCGGCTCAGCGCCGGCGCGCAAACGCCGCAGCACGTCACGTCGTTGGCGATGGACGCCTTGAATCTCGCTGACAGCGTCGACAGCGCGTTATCCGTGTCCGAGGAGCTTGGTCGCAGCACCGGTGCGCGCCCGGCTGCGCGATGACGCGTGAATGATTATCTGCGCGACCGCATTACCGTCGCGGTTGGCAACGAGTACCTGATCGAGAACGAGATCGGTCGCGGTGGGATGGCGGTGGTGTATCGCGCGACCGATCTGCGATTGCACCGCACGGTGGCGATCAAAGTGTTGCCGCCCGATGTCGCATTCAACAGCGACGTCCGCGTCCGCTTCATTCGCGAGGCGCAAACGGCGGCCCAGCTCAACCACCCGAACATCGTTCCGATTTACGCCGTCGATGAAAAGGACCACGGCAGCGTGGTCTACTTCGTCATGTCCTTCGTCGACGGCGAAAGCCTCGGCGCGCGGCTGGCGCGCGAGGGCGCGTGGCCGATCGATCAGACGGTGCGCGTATTGCGCGACGTCGCCGACGCGCTCGCGTACGCGCACGCGCGCGGCGTCGTGCACCGCGACATCAAGCCCGACAACATTCTGATCGAGCGGGCGAGCGGACGTCCGATGGTGACGGACTTTGGCATCGCCCGCGCGGCGGCTGGGGACTCACGTCTCACGGTCACCGGCGTCGCCGTCGGGACGCCGGCGTATATGTCGCCCGAGCAGGCTCTCGGTGAACGAGAGCTCGACGGGCGCAGCGATCTTTATTCGCTCGCGGTCGTCGGGTATCACATGCTGTCAGGCGAAACACCATTCAAGGCGTCGAACACGCCGGCGATGTTGGTCAAGCATGTGTCGGAGCGCCCGCGACCGATTCGCGAGCGGCGACCGGAGGTGCCGGCGTATCTCGCCGTCGCCATCGATCGCGCATTGGCGAAGCGTCCGGAAGATCGATGGGCCGACGCGGCCGAGTTTCGCGATGCCCTCGACGCGGCGAGAGCGTCATCGCGCTATCGTCCGCCGCCGGCCCCACCACCGCTGCCGCCCCCGGTCCCGCAGCAGCTTCCCGTCGCCGTTTCACCGGCGTATCCGGCGCCTCCACCGGGACTCAGCCGCGGTGAGCTCAAGCACTGGTACCGACGACAGTCGCAGATGATGATGCGCGAGCACATCGAGGCGGCGAGTCGTCTGCCGCAAAGCTACGACGAACGGCCGATCGAAGATCGCGTGATCGCGTTTCGACGGAGCGTCGTCAGCTTCGTCGGCTTTACGCCCGTGTTCTTGGTCATCAATATGGCGACGATGCACCGGATTCCCTGGTTCTTCATTCCCAGCGCGTTGATGTTCTTCGACATGCTGAAGAAAGGCGGATCCATCTGGTCGGATGGCGTCGGACCGTTCGAGGCGTTCAAAAAAGGAATTCGCGCCAAACTTCGCGCGCAGCGAGGAGCTCCGCCGGCCGGTACGTCAGCGGCGGCTCTTCCAGCGCCCCGCACGCCGGACCAACTCGCCGCCGAGCTCGCGCCGTCGGACGTGCTGTTCGGAGCGCATGGGGAAACGGTGCGCCGTGCAGCCGTGGACAGAGCGATGATGCGCGACATCGTCGCCGCGCTGGGACCGGTCGAGCGCGAGATGATCCCCGATGTGGCGCCGACCGTCGACGCGTTGGCCCAACGAGTCGGGTCGCTGGCAACGACGCTCCATCGCCTCGACGCCGACGTGTCCGGCGCGTCGCTCGGCGCGCTCGACGCGAGGATCGCCGCGTTGATCACCGAGCCCGAAACGGCCGAGCGCGAGCGCCGGTTGTCGTTGCTGCAACGCCAACGAACGTCGCTCCACGACTTGCTCGAACGCCGGCGGTCGCTGGCCAATCAATTGGAGAGCGCCGCCTTGATGTTACAGAACTTGAAGCTCGATTTGCTCAAGTTGCGGTCGTCGGGAATCGACGCGGCGCTGGAAGATGTGACGAGCGCGACGCAGCAAGCGCGGGCGCTGTCCCGCGACATCGGCCACGTGATCGAAGCGGCGGACGACCTCAAGAAGTTTCGCTGAGGTCAGGCGCGCTCGCGCTCGAGTAGGGCCGCGATGGCGTCGGCGATCCGGCGCGGCGATTCTTCCGGCGTGAAGTGTCTCGCCCCCGCGATCACGTCGAGTGTCGATGCGGGGATGGCGGTTTGGAGCCGGCGTCCGACCGACAACGGAACAAGCCGGTCATGCTGCCCCCAAATGAGCGACGTCGGCGACGCGATGGCCGACAGTCGGCTTGCGAGCGCGGCGACACCGTCGCTCGCGAGCGCCTGAAGGTGGGCGACAACGGTGGATCGGCCGGTGACGTCGCCGAACGGCCGCAGATACAGGTCGATCGATCGCTCAGCTCGGCCGCGATCGGTGTAGCCACGTGCGAGGTCGCGACGTAGCACGGCGAGCAGAAGTTTCGAAGGAAGGAATCGCGCGACGGGTCGTATCGCCCGCACGAGTCGCCCCGCGACGGTCGACGGATTGTCGAGTGCCACGCTGTCGATGAGGCACAGATGCGACACACGCGGGCCACTTCGCACCGCGAGCGCTTGCGCGATCCCGCCGCCAACGCCGTGTCCAACAACGCACGCGCGGTCGATGCGGAGCTCGTCGAGCAAGGCGACCGTTCGCACAGCGTGGGCGGCGATGTCGACCGGATGCGAGGAGGGCCGATCACTGCGTCCGTAGCCGAGCAAGTCGACGACGACGAGTCGATGCCCGGGCGGCATCAGCGGAACGACGTCGCCCCAGAGATGACTCGACGTTGGAAAGCCGTGCAGGAATACGACGGGTACACCGGCGCCGCGCGTTCCGGCGGCGTAGTAGTAGATCCGCGCGCCGCCGAGATCGAGGAACTCACCGCGCACGCAAAACTCCATCGGTTGACCGCATCGGGACGTCAAGATGCGGGCGCATCGAGTTCAACGCTAGTCGCCGAAAGAAGCGCGGGCCGTCACATCGTGACGGCCCGCGGTCGAACTTATACGGCGAGAGTGAAACCGTTAGCGCGTCGGCGGCGGTGGACCACCGCGACGGCCCTGCGGCATCGCGGCCATGATCTTGTCGAACGCGGCCTTCTGGTCGTCTGTCAAGAGCGCCTTGATCGAGTCCGTCTGCTTCTGACGGGCTGCGGTGATCTTCGTGCGCGCATCGGCGTCACCGCCGCGTGCCGCTTCCATGAGCGGACCCAGCTCAGCCTGACCGGCCTTTTGGATCGAGTCCGCTTTCGCGACGATCGCGTCGGACACTTTGAGCGAATCCTTAAGGACGGCCAACACTCGATTGCCGCCGCGGCCACCACCGCCACCCTGCGCCTTGGCAACCGTCGTCACGGCCATGAACACCGCGGCCGTCATCATCGCCATCCGAATCATCTTCTTCATTGCTTTTCCCCCAAGGGATTGTGGTGTAATACGCCGTGCGCACATCAGACGAGTACCTGGGCACCATTACCGCAGGACTGCGACTTCCGCTACGGGTGCGCCAGAACCCGCGCAACGACAAACTTCACGGACGCAACACGTTAGTTGCCGCCCTCTAGCGCAAACACTCAAAACCGCTATCCTTACCCGCCCTTAGCCGGACGCCTTGCACAGGCGACGAGCTCGACCGGTTTCTCCAGGCTCGCACAGAGCGACTAGTGACCCTGCCGCCCTCGCCACCTTCGAGTTCCTCTTCGTCAGCAACGCCACTGACTCCGGTGGCGGCCCCACCGTCACCGCCGATCGTCTTTCCGCTTACTTGGCTATTCGAGCATTCTGCTGCACCAATCCAGTATCGCGCGGTGACAGAAGTCGCCAAACTCCCAGCTCCAATCGGCGAGCAGGTCGCGTCTCTCCCATTTACGCATCGTCCGGCACTGACGTTGGCCGTGAGTCAGTGCACCGATGGTACCTGGGGGCGTTCCATGCTCACGCTTCCGTCCGCTCGCGCCGAGCATTTCGAAGGGATCGGGACAATCAACGCCGTACGACGTTTGCTCGAGTACGGTTGGGACAAGGAGACGCCGCCACTCACACACGCTCGGCGCGTTCTGTTCCGCCTGCTGGCCGAAGACCAAGACCCGGAGTACCTGTTCGAGCTTGGTGGAAAGAACGCGACCGACGAAGATTTGGCGCGTCGCGGTCGTGCGATGTTGCGAGAAGCTGCCGCCGCGACGCTCGCGCAAGCTGGATACGAAGACGACCCGCGGCTCCGCGGCGCGGCGAGGCGCATCATCGAGCGCATCGCGGCCTATCTCAGATCGCCGCTCGCTCAAAAACCATTCGTGCGCGTCGGGAATCAACACGTGTTGCCACCGGAATCGGCGCCGCCCTCGATGTACGCGCTCCTCATGCTCGCGTACATGCCGTTGTTCCGCAACGAGCATCACGACGCGATGGCGCTCCTATACAATCATGTCGCGCAACCGCTGCCGCGACAGGAAGCGCTGCAACTCTTCGGCAAGAAGGTCGTCGAGCAGCCCCACCTCGTGCTCGGTGATTTGCTGCCCAATCGCAACGCGGCCGACAACGATGTCGTGTCGGCGATCGTGTGGCTCGAGCTCATGGCGCGACTCGGCTTTCTCCGAAAGAACGACAACTGGTCCAAGCTGTTCGAGCGGTTTCTCGACGATCGCGACGCCGACGGTGTGTGGCACCCGCACAAGGGAATGAGTGCAGCACGGAGCACGAATTCGTTCCTCTGGCCCATGTATCCGCTCGAGGATCACCTGAGCGGCGACGAGCGTTGGGCCGATGTGACGTTCCGACTTGGACTGATCGGACGATTGAGCGGACGCACGATCGAGCTCACCTGACGCGCCAGCGTTCAGGCCCTCGGTATCGTTCAGCGTGAGCCGTCCCCTTTCCCCCGCCGAGCTCTTTCCGGTCGGACGCCCCGACATCTCGGTTCGCAATGTGACGCTTTCGACCGGCGTGACGTTGCGCGTGCTGGAGAGTGGGCCACCGAATGGCGAGCCGGTCGTGATGTTGCACGGCTGGGGCGCGTCGGCGTACATGTTTCGTCAGGCGTTGACACTGCTTCCGACGCGGGGGCTGAGGGCAATCGCGGTCGACCTGCGCGGACATGGACTCTCGGACAAGCCGGCTGAGAGTGGCGCCTACACGCTCGGTGCGTACTGTGCCGACGTTGATGGGTTGCTCGACATGCTCGAGCTCACACGCGCCGCCTTGATCGGTCAGTCGATGGGGGGTGGATTGGCGCTGCACTGCGCGCTGCGAAATCCCGACCGCGTGTCGGGATTGGTGCTCGTCAACCCGGTCGGCCTCGTCTCGATTGACTATTTGTCCATGCTTCGCCTCCTCCCGCAAGCATTCTTTGCAACGATGGATGGACGGCTCGCTCCGCGCTTCGTGGTCGAGCTCATTCTTCGGTACGTCGCCTACGCCGACCCCACTCAGCCGACACAGCGCGACGTCGACGAATACTGGGCGCCGACACAGCTGCCCGGGTTCATCGGTGCGGCTCGCGCGGCGCTCAGCGAATTCGATTGGCGGCCGCTTTCAGATGGGGACGCACGGGCGTTGACGGTCCCGACCGTGGTGATTCTGGGCACGAGGGATCGTCTTATTCGGAACGCTGTTTCAGGCGCAGCGCGCTTGAACGGAGCCGTCGTGCGCAGCGTCAGCGGCGGGCACTGCGTGCTCGAGGAGAATCCCGCTACAGTGTATCAAATCGCCGGGGATTTTCTCGCCGGAAATTAGCTAGCGTTAAGTCCCATAATGAGTTAAATTGAACAGTCTGATGTTGCGGCAGGGACCCGCGAATGCGTGGGTTGCCAGGGCGGTCGCAACGACGAGGGACGACGCGCGACAAAAGCGCGGGCCGCAACGGCCCCTCGTGAACGCGGGGCCGAGCCCCGTGACAAATCGCCAGGCGCGCCCTCTGCTCGCCGGCACGTTTTCGAGAGACACCGGTCTCAGGGTGGTCCTGGGTCGCGGCCCCGGTGCTTGAGCGATGGGAATCATGGCAACAGAGACAATTGAAGCACCGCAGACCGCCGAGCCCGAGGCCTCGTCATTCGACCGCCTCGGCCTCTCGGCGGAAGTGTTGAAGGCAGTTCGCGACGCGGGATACGTGACGCCGACTCCGATCCAATCCCAGGCAATCCCGCTCATTCTGAAAGGGCGCGATGTGATGGGTCTCGCGCAAACCGGCACAGGCAAGACCGCCGCGTTCACGCTGCCGATCGTCGATCGGCTCCTCGAGGGTCCCAAGCGCACGCGAGTGCTGGTCCTCACGCCGACGCGCGAGCTCTGCGTGCAGGTCGAGGAGAGCGTTCACAAGTACGCCAGACATTCCGAGCTGAGCGTGGTATCGGTTTACGGCGGCGTGCCGCTCGATCCGCAGCAGAAGAAGCTGCGTGCCGGGGTCGACATCGTCGTCGCGACGCCGGGACGATTGATCGATCATCTCGAGCGACAAAACGTCGTGTTCGACGATCTCGAGGTGCTCGTACTCGACGAGGCCGACCGGATGCTCGACATGGGGTTCGCGCCGCAGATCAATCGCATCGTCGCCGATGTGCCTCAGTATCGGCAGACGTTGTTGTTCAGCGCCACGATGCCGCCCGAGGTCGAAGCGCTGGCGCGGAAGTATCTGCGCAAGCCGATCGTCGTTCAGGTGGGCCGCCGGTCGCAGGCGGCGAGTACCGTGACGCACGCTGTGTATCCGGTGCCGCGCGAGCGAAAGAGCGCGCTGCTCGCCAGTCTCCTGCGCGCAGAGGCGCTCGATTCAGTACTCGTGTTCACGCGGACGAAGCATGGCGCCGACCGCGTCGTTCGCCATCTCGAGCGCGAGGGCATCGAGGCGACGGCGATGCACGCCGACAAGACGCAGCCGCAACGCACCAAGGCGCTGGAGGATTTCAAGAGCGGGAAGGTCCGTGTCCTGGTGGCGACCGACATCGCGCAGCGCGGCCTCGACATCTCCGACATCACGCACGTCGTCAACTACGACGTGCCGCAGCAAGCCGAGGACTATGTTCACCGCATCGGTCGCACCGGCCGGGCGGAGAAAGAAGGCGACGCGTTCACCTTCATGGCGCCCGACGAGATTGCCATGGTTCGCTCGATCGAGCGGGTGATCGGTCAGCCGATTCCGCGAATCTCAGTGCCGGGGTTCGACTTCGGAACGGTCGCCGCAGACTGACGAACCCGGGGCATGAACGAACAAAAGGGAGCGCGAAAGCGCTCCCCTCTTTTTTCCCCAAACGGAGTCTCAGTCTCCGCTGCGCTCGCCGCCAACCACCATGAGGCCAACGTCGCCGGAATAGCTGTCGTGGACCGTTGGGATGCCAGGGGGGGCCATCCACGGCCCGCCGTCGACGCGAACGTTGATGCGATGCATGCCGGGCGAGAGGGGAATCGACAGCTCCCACAGGTCGCGTCCGCGGCGCACCAGGGTGAGCGGGCTCCAGTCGCTGAAGTCGCCCATGACGTCGACGGTCTCAACGCCGCCGACGTGGATGACGATCTTTTGTGTTCCCGTTGCGCCGGGATGGAGCTCGAAGGTCTTTACGAGAATCGCGTGGGGCAACGACACGGGAATGGCGCCCTTCGAGATGGGCCAGTACGCGAGCTCGAGCCCGGCCATGCCGTACGTGCGCGAAGGCAATCCGCGCAACGGCAGCGCCGGCTGCCGACCGCCACCCCCCACGAACGCGATGCGGTCGTTGAGCCAGATCGTCGCCGTCGCCGACGACCAGCGACGCGAATCTGCGGTGACGTCGTACGAGTCGCCGAAGCGGTAGCCCGTTTGCGCCGAGACCTCCAACGTGTTCCACTCCCAATGCAGTGTTCCCTCGAGATCGCCGAAGCGCGACTGACGCTCGCAGGCGCCGCCGGCCGAGACCTCGGAGAACAGCGCGCGCACTTCTCCCGGACTGCTCATTGTCGACGGAATCGACGCGCAGGAGAGTGAGGCACTCCCCGTGTCGTGGACCGACGCGACCTTGTTGAACGAGAAATTGGTGAAGGTCGCGGTCATCGTCGCGCCGCCAAACTTGGCGGTGGGAGCGCCGACCTTGGCCCACGCGCCGGCGTCGGTGACATCGGCGGACGAGATCACGGCGACTCGCCACGGCCGCGCCACACCACCGCCGAACCACAGGCCGCCATGCTGGTGGAACAGCACGTGGACGCGTGTCTGCACATCGACCTGGTCCGATCCGAGCGAGCGATCGTCCAACGCCCGGCTCGCGTTGCCAATCATCTCGGCGCGGACGCCATAGACCGTGGGCGAGGTGAACGTGCCGGACACGATTCCGTCGGCGAGCTGCAACTGCTGGTCGGAGAGGAATGCGGCTCCGCGCGCGGCAATCTTGGCGCGCGGGAACTCGAACTGAAGAGCCGGTGCGAAGCGAAACGCGCTCAGCGGAAGGACGCCGTCCGACACCGAATACTGACCCGCCTCGATCTTAGAGACGAGTTGCGCTGCAAGCCCCCGCGGCGCGGGAACCAGCAGCGCTAGTGTCAAAACAAAATTGGCGACCTTCCGCTCGTTCATATCATCTCGAGCTTATAGGGATTGCGTCTCCTGCGGCCCATCGGGCGGCGATTTACTTGATGGAGCGCGCCCGGGGGTTTCGCGAATCCGGTTCTGCAGCGCAGCACCGGGATTCAACCCTTGGAGTATGTCTGACTGGACGCTCTTCCACAAGCTGTAGAAGGTGGCGTCGTCGGCGCCGTCCTGCCACAATTTTGTTATGGCTGAGGACGCATCCTCACTGGGCACACCACGCGTAATCAGGTCCGCCCAGTACGTGAACGCGGCGAGATCGTTCCGATCCTTGTGTCGCACGCGAAAGACCGCGAGTTGGGCCGGCTTCGCGCCCGCTTCGAGTACCGCGGCGGCCGCGATCAATTCATCTTCAGCGACTCCGCCGAGCGCGCTGCGAGCGGTTCGAAGATGGCCGAGCGCCTTCCGGACCGCCGCGGCAACTGTCTTGCCGTCCGCTTTGCGATTGATTCCTTCGAGCGCCCGTGATAGCAAGGGGCGCGTCGGTATTCCCTCGGCTTTGGCGGAGTCGAGCATCAACTCGATGGCGAATCGGCTATTCGGGTCGAGCTTCAACAGCGGATCCGGATCCTGGGCGGCACCAGTCCGCGTGCACAGGACAACGAGAATCCCCGCGAGCAGCGAACTACAGAGTTGGCGGAGAACGGGACGGGTGGCGGCGAGGCGAATCACAGCGCGGATCCTCGACCAACGATTCGGACGGAATTGGGGCGACCGAACCCGTCATCGGGCGCGAGTGGAGCGTGCGGATCGGCATTCCACGACGATCCGTCAACCACGAACGAGTACACGTGTCGGCCCGCCGTCAGCGGCAGTGTTACGGTCCACACGGAATCGTTTGCGGTGCGGACCATGGGCGTTGTCGTCGCGTTCCAGCCATTGAAGTCCCCAACCACGGACACCTTGCTGGCCTCGGGCGCAACGAACACGAACTTGACGACGGTATCAGAAACCGGGAGCTGCGGAACCTCAGCATGAACCTTCGGCTCACCGACCGGCGGGCGGACGTCCCGGTTATTCACGACCTTGCCGGTGATGACACCAATACCGACAAGGCCAGCTGCGAGTAGCGTGCTTGCGATGGGTGACAGCCGGAGCGCGCGCGGCTCGAACACGCGCTGCCACACCCGCGACCGACGCTGCGGCATCGGCTCGGCGCGGACGGCCAGCATGATGCGCTCACGAGCCGCCGGGTCGGTCACGACCGGGCGCTGCGCCTCACGGGCAATCCACTCGACGTAGGGATGTTGGTCCGAGTCAGTCATGCTTGATCCGCTCCCATCGCTCGCGCAGGCGATCGCATGCGCGCTTCACACGCATCTTCAACGCGGAGACGCCAACCCCAGTCAACGTCGACATCTCCTCATAGCTCATTTCTTCGATGTATTTCAGAAGGAACGCTTCCCGCAACAACGGGTCCAGCTCGTTGAGCACACGCTGAACAAATTCTTCGTCTTCGCCGGTCCAACTCGTCGACCGGTCAGGCGCGTTCAGCAGGAGGGCTTCTTCACGAACGAAAACTTTTTCTCGGTGTGCGCGGCGCGCCGCGATGCTCCGACACTGATTCACCAAAATCCGATACAACCACGCACTGAACCGATCTCGCTCCTGGTACCGATCGAGCGCGCGGTACGCACGCACGAACGTCACCTGCAGCGCATCTTCCGCGTCGTCGCGGTTGCCCAGCATTCGAACGGCAAACCGCGCACATCGGTCATAATACCGATCGACCAGCGCGGCGTAAGCGTCAACGTCCCCCGCCAGCACACGTTGAACGTCGGCGGCATCGTCGTTCATGTTCTTTTTTATAACCCACCCCCATAGACAGAGGGTCACATTTGCGTGTAACAGCCGGGAAACCCGCGTCTCGCAACCTGTCCTCGTTCACAAGCGAAGACCAGGGGCGCCGCGCGACGCGCGCCCAGATTCGCGTAGCTGGTTCGTGCCAAGGCGTTTACGCCGTGGCATTGGGTCGGCGACGAGACCTACCAGCGCACCCGCCCCATTCGCGACATCGTTAACGTGTCAACGATCGAACCACGCCGAACGGTTACCGTCAGATTAGAGACTCCGTATCCCAGGCCTCGCGAGTCGTACACTGCAGAATCCCGATTGGCCCCTAAAACGATCCCGTACGTTGCACCCAGCGGGTGCCGCGCCAATGTTCGCGTCGCCGAGCGCAGCTCGACGGTTCCGGATGACGTGTCCAACACCACGGCAACAGTCGTCCGCCGCGTGATCGCGGACTGACGCGCCATCGAGAAACCGGCTCCAAGGTCGGCCATCGCCGCACGCACGGACGCGCCGTCGCGCATGGCGGTAAAGCGCGGCACCGCCAGCGCCATGAGCAGGCCGACGAGCGCCAGCACCATCACGAGCTCGAGGAGACTAAAGGCGAAGCGGCGCACACCCGAATGAAACCTCGACGACGCCGCGGCGTGCCATCATTTTGCTCTCGATCGAACTCTTCAACCTCAGATCATCCGCTTATGCGCTCCCAGCGCTTTCTGATCGTCGCGGCCGCCGCGATTTCCTTAGTGGGCTGCACTAACCCGCGCGCCGAGGCGGCCACGGCACAAGCCCTCAACGACGCCGCGAACGAGATCGGTGGACTCAAGAACGACGTCGCGCAGCTGCAGACCGATCTCGATTCGCTTCGGTCCGTCGTGGCGAGACAGGATTCGGTTCTCACGCGGATCGTTGCCGCGAGTGGCAAATAGGAAGTTCGCGCGGACAACGGCCCTCTCGACTAGGCCGGCCCAACAGTCCTCTCTGCCGGCGTCCCAAAGTCGATTGTCGATTGTCGATGCCTGACTCCCTTCCGACGGCCGCTTGGGTGGCCCATCCCAGCGTTCAACGCCCGCCAGCGGCCACCCGATAAAACGCGTAAACTTCCAGCGTCTCTCCTTCCGCTTCCCTCAGTCGAGAATCGTAATGTCGAACATCCGGCAGCTCGCCGGTGCCGCGCTCGTTGCGGTGTCCGTCCTTTCTCCTCTTCACGCCGCGTCGGCCCAAGCGAACGACGCCGAATACACGGCGAAAATTCGTGACCTGACGTCGACAGACCCGAAATGGAAATTCACGACTGAGCTGGTCGATCACTTGCCGTCGTCGAAGTCGGTTCCGACGCCGCTCAAAGGTCTTGGCTACGTCCCGGGCTCACCGGGACACTTGTCACACGTCGCCGAGATCAACAACTACTTTCGATCCGTCGAGCGCGCGTCGCCGCGCGTGAAGGTGTTTTCGCTCGGGAAGAGCGAAGAAGGACGCGAGATGATCGTCGCCGCAGTCGCCGACGAGAACACCATCAAGCATGTGGATGAGTATCGTCAAATGCTCGGCAAGTTGGCCGATCCTCGAGGTCTGACCGCCGCCGAGCGCGCACGGCTCATCAAAGAGGCGAAGCCGATTTATTGGCTCGCGGGATCGATCCACTCCCCGGAGACGGGAAGCCCCGAGATGCTGACGGAGCTCCTCTACCGATTGGCGGTAGAGGAGACGCCATTCATCCGGTCGATCCGCAACAACACCATCACGCTGATCACACCCCAGACCGAGGTCGACGGCCGCGATCGCGAGGTCGACGTCTTCAACTATCGCGTGACCGACAGCGTGACGATTCCGCTCGCGTATTGGGGGCAGTACACCGCGCACGACAACAACCGCGACGCGATCGGCATGTCGGCGAAACTGACGCGCAACATGCTCGCCGGCTTCCTCAGCTGGCATCCGACGGTCGTGCACGACCTGCATGAGTCGGTGCCGTTCATGTACATCATGACGGGTACGGGGCCGTACAACGACGAATTCGATCCCATCGTCGTGAACGAGTGGCACACGCTCGCCTACAACGAAATGAACGAGATGGCGAAGCGCGAGCTGCCGGGCGTGTGGACGCACGGTTTCTACGATGGCTGGGCGCCGAACTACATGCTGGCCATGGTGAATCTGCACAACTCCATCGGGCGCTTCTATGAGACGATGAGCGCGACCGGCCCGGGCGGCAACGGCTGCATGACGACGACGTTCACGCCCGGCAGCCAAATGGAGAAGGAGTGGGATCGCTTCAATCCGCCAGTTCCCGGCGTCAGATGGTGCTTCCGTAACAACATCAACTATCAACAGTCCGGCGTGCTGTTCGGGATGAAATACGTCGCCGACCACAAAGAAACGTTCCTCGACAATTTCGTTGCGAAGGCCGAGCGACTGATCAAGCGCGGACGCACCGAGTCGCCCTATGCGTACGTCATCCCGCACGATCAGAAGCGCGCGCAGCAGGCGGCCGACCTCGTGAACTACTTCCGCATGCAGGGCGCGGAGGTTCACGTCGCGGCACAGGATTTCACGACGCGAATCGAGCCGCAAATCTTGGGACGCCAGGGCAGCGCGCTGCTGGCACAAAACACCGCGCGCGTTCGATCGGGTGGCGTTTCGACGGGTGTGCTGGCCAGTACAGGGCGTGGTGGTCGCGGCGCCGGTCGCGGCGCTTTCGATGCGGGAGATCCGACCGTCGCCCAAACGGGCGACGCCGGCGGCAATGGCGCCCAAGATGCGGCGTCCGGTGGCGCACGAGGCGGACGTGGTGGTCGAGGCGGCGGACGTGGCGGTGCCGGTCGCGGCGCCGCGGCTGACAGCGGTGCGACACGGGCTGCTCCACGCACGTCGGCCGATAGTGCCGCGTCATCGACGTCCGCGGCGCCGGCCGATCCGATCGGCAAGCCGGCGACCGTACACGCCGGCGATTGGATCATTCGGATGGATCAACCATACACGCAGACCGTTCGGACGATTCTCGCGTACCAGCACTTCAAGCCCGCCGACGATCCGTCACCATACGATGACATCGGCTGGACGCTGGATGAGCTCTATAATGTGCAAACGCTCAAGGTCGTCGACTCGACGATTCTGTCGAAGCCGATGAAACCAGTGAGCGCGGACGCGAAGGTTGCGGGCACGGTCACCGGCAACGGCGGAATCCTGTTGGTGCCACACCTGGGCGACTGGAGGTCGGCCGCACTTCCGTGGAAGCTCAAGGGCGCCAAGGTCAGCGTCGCCGATTCGGCCTTCACCTCGAATGGACAGACGTTCGCAGCTGGAACATTCATCGTCTCCGGCGGCGACGCGCGCACCCCGATCACCGATCTCGGGCTCAAGGCGACGGCCGTCGACAGCGCGCCGAAAGTTCGCTCGCACCCTGTGGCCGCTCCGCGCGTGGCGTACATCCACACATGGAACAACACGCAAGACGAAGGTTGGGTGCGCTACGCCTTCGACTACATGGGCATTCCGTACACGTACATGTCGGATCAGAAACTTGCCGACACGAAGATCCTCGACAACTACGATGTCGTGATCTTTCCCTCGGCCGGCACGTCGTCGGCAGCGTTGCTGGCCGCCAAGCCGGGCACCGGGAAGCCGATTCCGTGGAAACGGTCGGCAAAGACGCCGAATCTTGGCACTCCGGACTCGACCGACGACACGCGTGGATCGATGGGTCTCGATGGTGTGATGGCACTCGAGCGTTTCATTGCGCGCGGCGGATTGTTCATCACCGAAGGCGCGACGGCACGGTTGCCCCTGGATCTGGGCTTCACCTTCGGTGCGGTCAGCATCGCGCCGGCCGATAGCCTGTGGGCGCGAGGCTCCGTGTTCCGCGCGCAGATCGCCGACAAGACGAGTCCGATCGCGTATGGCTACGATCAGGACAACCTGCCGGTCTACTACAAGCAGGGTGCAGCGCTATTCAATCTCGGTGGCGGAGCAGGCGGCGCAGGCGGCGGTGGGCGCGGGGGATTCGGCGCCGCGGCACCACAAGCGCCGGCCGCACGGGTCATCCTACGAATGAATTCCAACATCGATTCGCTACTGATCTCGGGCGGGATGCTGCATGGCGAAGAGATGGCCGGTAAAGCCGCGGTCGTCGACGTCCCACTCGGCAAGGGCAACATCGTTATGTTCGGCATTCGGCCGATGTGGCGCTTCGAGACACATGGTAGCTTCGCGTTGGTCCTGAACGCGATGGCAAACTGGAACGCACTGAGCAAGCAGCCATGAAAATCACGATCGAATACTGCACGATGTGAAACTACGAACCTCGGGCCGCCAGTTTGGCGGCCGAGATTCGTGAACGCTTTCCCGACGCGGACGTCAAACTGATCTCGTCCCGAGGTGGACGGTTCGAGGTTGTCGCGGACGGCGTTCCCATATTCGAGAAATCGAAACTCGAGCGCCACGCGCGGCCGGGCGAAGTCGTGAACCTGCTCGAGGCGCGACACGGCTCAGGCTCGAGCCCGTGACACATACCACCTGAATGCGAATCGCAATTTCCACCGGCGGCGGTGACGCCCCAGGACTCAATGCCGTCATCCGCGCCGCCGTCCTTTCCGCGATCAATCGCGGGTGGGAGGTCCTCGGCATCAAACGTGGTTTCGCTGGACTCATGGGCGAGGATGAAGTCATCCCGCTCACGAAAGACTCGGTTCGCGGGATCGCGCACCTCGGCGGTACTATCCTGCGCACGACGAATCGGGGCAACCCGTTTCACTATCCGCGCCAAATGCCCGACGGCACGGTCGTCGAGGAAGACCGCTCCGACGAGTTGATCGACAACGCGAGCAGGCTCGGGATCGACGCGCTGATCTCGATCGGTGGCGACGGATCGCTCACCATCGCGAAGCTGCTGTGCGACAAAGGCATGAAGATCGTCGGCGTGCCCAAGACGATCGACAACGACGTGAGCGGCACGCTGACGACCTTCGGATTCGACACGGCCGTCAACACGGCGCTCGAAGCGATCGATAAGCTGCACACGACCGCCGAGTCGCACGACCGCGTGATCGTGCTCGAGGTGATGGGGCGCGATTCGGGCTTCATCGCGCTGCACTCGGGCGTCGCCGGAACCGCCGACGTCATTCTCATTCCCGAGATTCCGTACGAGATCAATAAAGTCTGCGAGAAGATCATGTCGCGCGATCGCGCCGGCCGACACTTCTCGATCGTGGTTGTCGCCGAAGGCGCGTATCCTCGCGGCGGGATGGTCTCGCTCATCGGCGATTCACTTCCGGGTCAGGCGCGCCGGCTCGGCGGCCTGTGCGAGCCGATCGCGCGAGAGATCCAACGTGTCACGGGGAAAGAGACTCGTTCCCTGGTGCTCGGCCATCTCCAGCGCGGCGGGATGCCCACCGGCTACGATCGTTTGCTCGCAACGCGTTTCGGCGGCGCCGCGGTGAGAGCTGTCGTGGCGGAGCAGTGGGGTTACATGGTCGCGTTGCAATCGCCGCACATCGTTGCCATCCCAATCGAGGACGCGCTGCGTGAGCGGAAGCGGGTCGATCCGACCCACGACGTCGTGCTGACAGCACGGGAAACGGGCATCAGCTTCGGCGACTGAGCGAGCCCGGCCTCATCACGGGCGTCCATACGCAAGGACACCGCATTCCGACCCCAGGGACACCGAACGCCGAAAAATGTATACAGTGTTTCCTATAAGTCCTTGAAATCGTTAGTCTTCCGATCGCGAGACCGTGCACAGCTCATGGCACCGGCCGTGCCTAATTGGGTATCGCCATCCGGGTTTCGGACGGAAGACGGGGGAAGACTCGATGAAGCTGTTGACGGGTGTGCTGACAATCGGATTGCTCGTTGCGTGTGCCGCGCCTGCGATGGCGCAGCAGCCGCAATCGAAGGATAGCGCGAAGAAATCACTCACCGCGATTCCCGCTGACGCACGTCCACCAAAAGGAATGTGCCGCATCTGGATCGACGCGGTGCCCGCGGCGCAGCAGCCGGCCGCGACGGATTGCGCGACGGCAGTGAAGAATCGGCCGGCGAACGCGCGCGTCATCTTCGGTGACGACTTCGCGGACACGAGCAAGTCGAAGAACGGTGACAAGGCCAAGCTTCCGCCCAATGTGAAAGGCTTCACCGACGTGAAGCCCCCCGCGGTAATTCTGCTGCCCAAGCGACCCACGCAGCAGTGATCCGCAGCGTCCGCGACCCGTCGCTCCCCGACCACGACGCATTCGTCAGGTCGGAGCCGCCGACGGGTCGCGTCATCGTCATCGCACCGACGCGCGCTGCGTGCGAGACGATCGAGCTCGCCGTGCAACTCCACATCGACACGTTCCTCGAGACGCATCATGGCGCGCGCGTTCGTGAGCTGGCGCGGAGCGGTCGCGGATTCGGAATCGTCGCGGGTACCGGCACGGGAAAGACACTCGCCATCCGTCCGATCGCCGAAGAGATCTTGCGTGGCGACGCGCTGAGGGTCGGGGTCGTCAATCGCGAGCGCGAGGCGACGCCGGAGACGCCGACGTGGAACCTCATCATCGTCACGACGGGAATCGCGCGTCGTTGGTTCGAGGAGGGCGACATTCTCCCGACCGACACGATCGTCGTCGACGAGATTCACCAGACGTCCGCCGAGCTCGAGCTGTGTCTCGCGCTGGGCAAGCGCGTTGGCGCCCGCTTCGTTTGGCTCTCGGCGACGGTCAATCCGTCGTTCTATGCGAAATATCTGAACTCGGGTGACGTGCTCGAGGTGTTCAACTTCGATCCGAACAAGGCCGCCGACGTTCGGGTGCTCCACAAGAAGCCGCTGCAGTTTCTCGACGAAGGATTCCTGCGGCAGCTTGTGAAACAACGACGCGGCGTCGCGCTGTTCGTGCCGACGCGCAAAGGCGTCGAGGAAGCCGCCGAACACGTGCGACGCTCCGCTCCGCGAGTGAATACGGCGTTTTATCACGGCGGCGAGCCGATTCGCATCATCCGTCCGTTTCTCGAGGGCGGAGAGCAGAAGCCATACTTTCTCGCCATGACCGCCGCCGGCCAAAGCGCGCTGAACGTGAGTGGGCTCGACACGGTGGTGATCGACGACGTGAAGTTCTTCAACGCCATCGACCGCGGCCGCAACGTGCTCACGCAAGAGCACCTCGGCGCCAACGAGATTCTTCAGATGGCGGGACGCGTGCACGGTCGGGTCGAGGGCGGACGCGTGTTCATTCTGTCCGACCGCGACATTCAATTCAATCACCTTCAGCCGACCGAACCGGAGTTCCAGCTCGCCGGCGACTCGGAGCGCGTCGCCATCACGTGTGCCGCGCTCGGCGTTCGCGCCGACGAGCTGGAGCTGCCGGTCCCACTCGACAAGGTCGCCTATCGCCAAGCGATGGAGCTGCTCGAGCGGCGTGGAATCGTCGAACATGGCCGGCTCACGGGGTACGGCCGCGCCGTCGAAGCGATGCCGGTCGATCGTCCATGGGCCGAGTTGTTAGTGAATGCTGATGACGACCTACTTCCGTATCTCGCCGTCATGAGCTCGGTCGAGTCGCTACACCGCATGACGCGCGACGAGCGCGACCTCGACGGGCTGCTTGTACCCGGTAGCGATCATCTCACCGCGTACAACCTCTACGCCGAGGCGTACTCGTACGCGGGACGGATGGGCGAAGTGTACGGACTCCCGCGCCACGTTTTCGATGAAACACGCGTCGAGCGATGGGCGGAGGGTCGTGGCGCGTTGGTCAAAGCGATCGAGGATGCGGCGCTCGGTATGGCGAGCGTGTATCGCGCCGTCGGCCTGCCGTTGCCGTCGCGCATGGTGAACGCCGGTGAGGAAGCACTCCGGTCGTTTCAACAATTGCTCGCCCAGTTCATGCCGTTCACGCTCGTCATCGACGAGCAAACAGCGTCGGGCGACGAGGCGCGCGTATCGAAGACGAGCGTGTGCGGAAGTTGGGGTCCGATCACCGGCGAGATTCGCTATTTCGCTGACAAGTTCGGAAAACCGCGCGCGTCGATCGAGGGGACGCAGATTCCGTACGATCTGCTGCGACCGCATGCGGTCGTGACGGAAGGAGAGCTCGTCTACGAACCCAACAGCAAGCGGGCTCCGCTCGCGCAGCGTCGCCGCGTCGACTATCAAGGCTTCGAGTTGGAGCGCGAGGTCGAGGCGGTCGACGCGTTTCCACCCGAGCTCGCGGACAAGGCGAGACACGTGCTCGCTGAAGCGTTGGCGCGCGGCGAGGCGCGGCATCCCGGTGCCCGTGCCAACCAGGAGGCGATCGACTCGATTCGCGAGACGTACCGCCGGTCAGGCGGAACGACGCCGAAGTTCGGGCTCGCCGAGTTGACGGCCTACTACGAGCGACAACTCGCCCAGGTGAACTCACTCACCGATTTCCGCCATACGCCGGTGCACGTCGACGCCGACGAGCTGGTTCCACGTGCGACTCGCGAACGCTACGCCGCGCTTCCGTCGACCGCGATGCTGCGCGATCGCGATGTGGAGATCCACTACGATGTCGAGGAAACGCCGAGCGGACCGCGAGGCGTCGCGCGACTCCGCCTGCCGGAAAAACTCGCGCGCACGCTCAACGAGCACGAGCTGCCGGCGCTCGATCGTCCGATGCGATTCATCGTGACACGCGGCGCTCGCGGCGCGGCGCGCGCGAGCACGCTCGCCGAGCTGCAAGAGGAGCTCGATCGTCCGTTCACGGAGAAGGAAATCGCCGACCTCGAGCGAACCGCCGAGGAGCATCGTCGCGAGCGCCACGAGCGAAAGCGGGAACGACGCGTGCGCGACAGTGGCGACAAACTCAAAGAGCATCGCAAGCTCGGTGACGAGAGCGCGGATGGACGACGCCAGCCCAAGGGCGCGGGTCGCCGCTTTCGACCGCCCGGCAAACCGCGCGGTCGTCGTCGTCGCGGCTGAGTCGCGACGTCAGTCGTCGGGTAACAGCGCGACGTACCGCTCCCGCCGGAACTCCTCGAAGCCGCGCGCCCTGTAGTTCGGCAGCGCGTTCGGCGAGTCGAGTGTGCACGTGTGCAGCCACACGCGCGACGCTCCGAGCGCCCATGCTTCGTTGACGGCGCGGCTGAGCATCGCTTTGCCGATACCGCGTCCAATGAACGGCGCCGCGAGCCCGAAGTACGAGATCTCCACCGAATGGTCGGTCATCCGCTCGAGCTCGAAGAAACCGGCGCTCCCGTCGTCGACCATACACTCCCACACGGAGATCTCCGGCCGCGCGAGATGCGCGGCGAGCCGCTCGTCCGACCATGCATTGCGATCGAGCCAGTGCCAGCGTGCGCCGACATCGTGATACAGCCGGCGATAGTCCGCGACGTCGATGCCGCCGCGGCGCACGAACCGGACGCGCGGCTCGTCGAGGTCGACGCGGCGAAGCTGATCGGGCGAACGAAGCTCGAGGTATGTGCGAACGACGTCAACCGACCGGCTCAATGTGACTTGAGCTTCTCCCGGTGGCGCGCCGCTTTCGCCCGATTACCGCAGGTGGACATGTCGCACCAGCGACGGCGACCGTTCTTGGTGTTGTCGAAGAACACGCGGGCGCACCGTGGATCGGCGCATCGGCGCACGCGCGGCAGCTCGCCGAGGATGAGCGCGTCGGCCGCCGACTCGACGACGGGGATCACGAGTCCAGCGAATGCGTCGCCGACGGGGACGAACGAGCGAATGAAGGTGCCGTCGCCGCGGAGCTCGACGCGGCGTGTGCCGGCGCTTCGCCCGAGCACGCGATTGATCTCGACCAGCCCGTCGGCGCGGATGCGCTCGTTCATTGGCCCGCGCTCGGCGAGTGAGCGCAGCGCGGCGCGCACGCGACGAGCATCGATGAGCGCCGCGGCGGCGCCGGCCGGTTGCTGCTGCGCGCGTCGGCGGATCCCCGCGGCTCGCTCGAGGTCGAGGAGCGCCGCGGACTCGAGCCAGCGCACCATCGTCTCGAAATCGCGCAGCGCGTCGAGGCGGCGAAGTCCGTGCTCGCAGTTGACGAAGTCCAGCCACAAGCGCTCGCCGACGAAAACGAACGGCGAACGTTCGGTCGTTGGGCGCGGCGGAACGAACGTCGGCGCCGCGCCAGAGTCGGAAGAAGAAGTGAGTGAGAGCATCGTCGGCAGCAGGGGACGACAAGCATATCCCGCGGCGCGGCGCGCAGCAAGCGAGGGGAAGAATTCGTGACGCCGCTCACGCGGCGCGCGCGGAGATCTAACGACGCGGCCGGCGCGCGAGTACATTTGCCGCGCTTCCGAGCAAATTTATTTACCGATCGATACTTATTGATCGTGCCTGTCGATCAGATGCTTCCGTTCTTGTCGGCGATCCGACTCATCGCCGTCGGCTCGACGAATCCGGTGAAGTTGAGCGCCGTGCGCGCCGTGCTCGCACCGCTCGCACCGTCGGCGAGAATCGATGGCGTCGCCGTCGCGTCGACCGTGTCCGAGCAGCCATTCGGTGACGACGAGACCATTCGCGGAGCGCTCGCGCGCGCGGCCGCGGCGCGTGACGCGCTCGGCGCGGAGTTGGGCATCGGCATCGAGGGCGGCGTCGCCGAGCAGGCGGATGGTGAGATGCGCACCTGCGCGTGGGCCGGCGTCGTCGATGCACACGGACGATCGGGCGTGGGTGGCTCGCTCGCTCTGCTGCTACCGCGTCGGGTCGCGCAGATGATCCGTGATGGACTCGAGCTCGGTCACGCGATGGACGAGCTGGTGGGCGAGCGCGACACGAAGCGAGGGAAGGGCGCGGTCGGCATTCTCACCGGCGATCTGGTCGATCGACAGCGCGCGTACGAGGTGCTCGTGACGTACGCGCTCGCTCCGTTCCTCACACCGCAACTCTACTCGGACGAGCGACGCGAGGGGATCACGCCAGTCTACTGAGATTCGGTCGCGGCGACGAGCGCGTCTTCGCGATAGGTGATCCAGCCGCGCGACTCCTCGACGACGAGCTCCACGTCGGTACCGAACGGGATCGTAAGATTCGGATTCTCATGGCCGGCCGGGAAGTCCATCAGGACCGGCACGTCGAGATCGGAGATGAGGTCGAGCAGGAAATCCTCGAACTCATCCTCCTCCGAGCGATCGAGCGACAGCTGGCCGAACACGATCCCGGTCACTTTTTCCAACAGGCCTGCGGCGCGCAGATGAACCAAGCGCTCGTCGACGACCGACATCGGGTCGCGCGTCTCTTCGATGAAGAGAATCGCGCCGTCGATGTCGACCTGGTACGACGTGCCGATCGTCTGCTGCACGAGCGAGAGATTGCCGCCGACGAGTCGACCGGTGGCGCGCCCGGCGACGACCCCGCGGGAGAGCTCGCGTCCGATGCGCGCCGTTGGACAAGGCGTGGTCAGCGCGGTGATGAGCGACGCCATGGTTGGATCGCGAATGCTCGGAATGAGATCGTCGACCGTTGGGCCGTGAAACGACCGCAGATTCGCGCGGCGCATGAGCCACAAGTGGAGCGCGGTGATGTCGGAGTAGCCGACCAGGGCTTTCGGGTTTTTCCGAAACACCGCGGGATCGAGATGCGGTAGCAGCCGCACGGCACCATAGCCGCCGGTGCTGGCGATCACGGCCTTGATCTCCGGATTCACCCACATGCTCATGAGACTCTCGGCCCGCCGCTTGTCCTCGGCGCGCGTGAATCGCGGCGGACGATCGATCTCGGGATCGAGCAGCACGGGAAAACCGGCGCGCTCGAGCGCCCGAACGCCCCGCTGAAGCCAACCGGATTTGGGCGCGTACGACGGCGAGACGACACCGATCGTGTCGCCTTTCACGATCGCGGGTGGGCGGAGCAGAGGCATGGCCGCATCCTATGAACCGCGGAGTAGATTTACAACCATGACGCCGCCGGACGAGGCCACGACATACTTCCGCAAGGGTTTTGGGCTCAAATCCGAGGTCCAAAGCGACCTCGCCGCCGATTACGACGGAGATATCGTCGACCTGCTGAGGTCGCACGACTTCGCGCTCACGGTTGGCGACGTCACGATTCGGCTCGCGAAGGAGTTCGGATTCTGCTACGGCGTCGAGCGGGCGGTGGATTATGCCTATCAAACCCGCCGCAAGTTTCCCGACCGTCGCGTCTTCTTGGTCGGCGAGATCATCCATAATCCGCACGTCAACGATCGTCTGCGGAAGATGGGTGTCGAGATCCTCATGCGACCTGAGCCGACCGGCGCGTTCGACTTCAGCGGGCTCACGACCGAGGACGTCGTCCTCATGCCGGCGTTCGGCGTGACGATCGACGACTTCGCGGCGCTTCGCGACGTGGGATGCGTGCTCGTCGACACGACGTGCGGCTCGGTGCTCAACGTGTGGAAGCGGGTGGAGAGCTACGCGCGCGACGGCTTCACGGCGTTGATCCACGGCAAGTACTACCACGAGGAGACGCGCGCCACGGCGTCGCAGGTTCGCAAGTACCCGGACGGGCACTATCTGGTCGTTCGCAACATGGACGAGGCGCGCCTCGTCTGCGAGTTCATCGAGGGACGGGCGTCGGCGGACGCCGTGATGGCCGCGTTTTCGCGCGCGGTGTCGCCCGGCTTTGATCCGGCGCGTCATCTCCGCCGCATCGGCGTCGCGAACCAGACCACGATGCTGGCGCGCGAGTCGCTGGCGATTGCCGCCGAAGTCGGCGACGCGATCGCGAGGGCGCGTGGCGTCGACGCGCGGGCGAGCGATTTCCGCAGCTTCGACACGATTTGCAGCGCCACGCAGGAGCGTCAGGACGCCGTGCGGGAGCTGATCGACGAGGGCGTGGACGTGATGGTCGTAATCGGCGGATTCAATTCGAGCAACACGATGTCACTGGCCGCCCTCTGCGCCGACACTGTGCCGACGTATCACATCGAGACGGCATCGGCGATCGACCCGTCGACCCGATCGATTCACTACCGTCCGGCGGCAATCAAGCACAGCGAAGTCGATCTCGTCGACTGGATGCCGGCTGGCGCGGTCCGCATCGGAGTCACGGCCGGCGCGAGCACACCGAACAACAAGATTGGCGATGTCGTGCGGAGAATTCTGGCGACGCGAGGGTTGGCGGTGCCTTGATGTTGGTTGCTAGTTGCCAGGTGTCAGCCTGAGCGAAGCGAAGGGTGCCGTCGTTGTTGTCGTTGTTGTGCTTGGCGCGTTGTCCGTTGTCAGTTTTCCGAACTCGGCGTTGTCCGTTTTCCGTTGTCTGTGTTCAGTTGCTCAGTGACTGATGGACCGCGACGGTTCGTGCCCGTTCACGGAGCCACCCAATAAAACGCGCGGCCGCGGAGGCTGGCCTCATAGGGAGCCGTCCCGAAGCCCGCGCGGCTGAATACCGGATACTCAAAACGGAGAACGGAAAACGTAGCGTGCGGACAACTCAAAACGGACAACGCGATGTCGCCGTAACGACACCAGCACATCCTTCGCTTCGCTCAGGATGACAACTAGCAACTAGCAACCAGCAGCTGAGTGCAATTCTCCCGCTATCTCGCCTTCGGCGACTCGATGTCGATCGACCTCTATCCCGCGCTCGACGTCGGAGAGGTCGATGTCGCCGTCGCCCTCGAGCGACTGTCGTCGGTTGGTGGCGTGGCCCCGATCGGCGCCGCCTCGCTGCTATATCAGAACTCTGATGAGCACTGGCCAACGTTCACCGGCGATGACCTGGCGTCGCGATACCCCGGTCTCGCGGTTCAGAACTTCGCCTCGGACGGAGCGACCGTCGGCGAAGTATTCGGCGAGCAGCTCGCGCAACTCGAGGAGAGCGACGAGCCGACGCTCGTGACGCTCACGGTCGGCGGCAACGATCTCTTGAGCGCGTATGGCAATCGGCCGCGGCGCGACCTGCTCGAGCGGATCGAGCGCGACGTCGCCGAGGCGTATGATTTCTTGGTCGACACCATTCGCGGGCGGCTTTCGGCGTCGACGACCATCATCACGACCGTTTACGACCCGTCCGACGGAACGGGTCTGATTCCCGGAGTCTACGACGGTCTGGGCCCGCTGCCGATCGACATTCTCGATCGGTTCAACGATCACATTCGTGCGCTGGCGATGGGCACGCCGCGCGTGCTGCTCGCCGACGTCCACGCACATTTCCTCGGACACGGCGTGACCGCGACCGAATCCGAACGTTGGTACTGGCGGCGTTCGCTGATCGAGCCAAACGCGCGCGGGGCGAGCGAGATCCGCGCCGTGTGGCTTGCCGCGCTGGCCGACGCGGCGACGGACTGATTCCCCTCATTGTGCGCGACTGGATCATCGGCAAGACTATACCGTTATGACGACACGCGGTGTGATAGGCGACCTCGATCGCTTGGCCGGCGACGGCGCGGTAACGCTCGCGACGCTCGTCGCGGCGAGTGGAAGCACGTCGAAGAAAGTCGGGGCGAAGATGGTCGTCGGCGAGAGCGGACGGCTCATTGGTGGCGTGACGATCGGCGGGTGCGTCGACGCGCAGGTCGTCGAAGCGGCGGATGAGATCATCAACACCGGCGGCCGGCGACTGTTGTCGATTTCGCTCGACGACGACGAAGCGTTCGAGATCGGCCTCACGTGCGGCGGCACGGTCGACGTTCTGCTCGAACGCATCGCGCCGCGAAACGGCGGCGATGTCGTGGCGGACGCGCACCGTGCCGCGCACGGATCGCTCGAGTCCGGAGATGCCGCGGTGATCGTGACGCCGCTCGACGGCGGCGCCGCAGCGCTCGTCGTCAACGAGAGCGGCACGCGCCACGGTTCGCTGGGTGACACATTGCTCGACGACGCGGCCGCGTCGATCGCGAGCGACGTGCTTCGAAACAGCTCACGTGTCGAGTCGATCGGCGATCGGCGCTTCTTCTTCGACCGACAGGCGCCGCCGATGACGTTGGTCATTGTCGGCGCGGGGCAGATCGCGATGTCATTGACGCGCATGGCCCGCGAGCTCGAGATGCGCAGCATCGTGATCGACGGCCGCGAGCGATACGCCACACGCGAACGTTTCCCCGACGCCGACGAAATCCGGGTCGGGATGCCGTCGGACATCGTCGCCGAGATCGCTCCCAATCATCGCGTCGCGATCGTGCTCGTGGCGCACGATTATAAGTACGAGCTTCCCGTGCTGCGCCGGCTGCTGCGCGCACCCGTCGGCTACATCGGAATGCTCGGCAGCAAGAAGCGAGGTGCGGCCGTGCGAGACCTGCTCCGCGAAGAAGGATTCACCGATGACGAGCTGGCGCGCGTGCACACGCCGATCGGGCTCGATCTGGGCGGAAAGAGTCCACCGGAAGTGGCCCTCTCAATTCTCGCCGAGGTGGTCGCCGTGCGCAGCGGGAAGCGTGGGTGACGGCGTTTCGCGCGGTCGTGCTCGAACATTTTCGTCACCCGCGCAATCGCGGGCCGTTGGCGAACCCGCATGCCTCGGCCGAGGGCGCGAATCCGTTGTGCGGCGATCGGATCCGGATTCAGCTTCGAGTTGACGACGACACGATCGCCGACGCACGCTTCACCGCGGACGCGTGCGCGTTGTGCATCGCGTCCGCGTCGTTGCTGACGGAGCACATTCGCGGAATGCCGATCGTCGATGTGGGAGGAGTCGACATCGCGTGGCTGCATCGCTCGCTCGAGGGAGAACCGCCGCCGGGCCGCAGACGATGCGCGCAGCTTCCACTCGAGACGCTGAAGCGCGCGGTCGCGGCGCTGTGCGAAGCGCGAACGTGATTGCGGGCCTGTTGCTCGCCGCCGGTGGCGCACGACGGTTCGGATCGCAGAAGCTCGTGGCACCGCTCGACGGAATCCCGCTCGTTCGGCACGCGGCGGCGGCGCTGGGTCGATCGACCGATGTATTGGTGATCGTGATCGGACATGAGGCCGATGCGGTCCGCGCCGCGTTGGCGGACGTCGACGCATCGATCGTGGAGAATTCGGACTGGAGTCAGGGTCTCTCGAGCTCTCTGCGACATGGACTCGCGGCGCTCACGCCTGACGTCGAGGCGATCGTCGTCGCGCTCGGTGATCAACCGCGCATCGACCCGCTGGTCGTGCGTTCGCTCGTCGACTGTTGGCGAGCGAGCGGGATGCCGATCGTCACCGCCCGATATCGCGGCGAGCGCGGGCATCCCGTGTTATTCGATCGCACGGTGTTTCCGCGACTGACCACGTTGCGAGGTGACGTCGGTGCGCGAACCATTTTCGAGCAATCACCGGAACAAATCGCCTATGTCGACGTGGACGATACCGTGCCGGTCGATGTCGATACGCCGCAGGACTTGTCGTCGTCCTGAGCGAAGCGCTGTCGTCATCCTGAGCGAAGCCCTGACAACGACCCGGCGCCCCCGCCCATTCGCGCGCCACGGCCCCGCCTCGCATATTCAGGCGCTCGCTCGATTTTTTCGCCGCACTCTCGTACGACCGGAGCTCGTGATGCGACCAGTAGGTTTGACGGGATTCGTGTTGTCTGTGCTGATTCTCTCGACGACCTCCACCTCGGCACAACGCGCCGCGACCATGGCCGGACGCTCACCAGTGTACGCACCGAATGGCGTGGCGGCGACGAGTCAGCCGCTCGCCACGACCGCCGCGCTCAACGTCCTGGAACACGGAGGCAACGCGATCGACGCGGCGGTGACCGCGGCGGCCGTGCTCTCGGTCGTCGAGCCGATGATGACGGGAGTTGGTGGTGACATGTTCGCGCTCTTATGGAGCGCGAAAGAGAAGCATCTCGTCGCGCTGAACGCGAGCGGCCGCGCGGGATCGCTCATGTCGCGCGAGGAGCTGATGAACCGCGGACGAACGCGGATGCCGTCACGCGGCATCGAGACGGTAACGGTTCCCGGGGCGCTCGCCGGCTGGGACGCGCTGCTCAAAAAATATGGAACGATCACGCTCGCGCAGGCCGTGCAGCCGGCGATCGAGTATGCCGAAAGGGGGTTCGTCGTGACGCCGGTGATCGCCGGGGATTGGGCGGGACAGCAGCGCATTCTCGCGGCTGACGACGGCGCGCACGTCACGTTTCTGGTCAACGGCCAGACGCCGAAGGCGGGCGACTGGTTTCGCAACCCGGACTACGCCAACACGCTGCGAGAGATCGCGAACGAGGGACCGCCGGCGCTGTACGGTGGCGCTCTCGGCCAGCGTCTCGTCGCCCACATCCAAAAACTCGGCGGCTTTCTCACGCTCGACGACCTGAAGAAGAACCAGCCGACGTGGGTGACGCCGATCTCCGTGAACTTCAAAGGCTATCGCATTTGGGAATTGCCACCGAACAATCAAGGCGTCGCGACGCTCGAGATGCTGCGGATTCTCGATGCGTACGACTTGAAGGCGATGGGTCAGAACTCGGCGCCGTATCTCCACCATTTGATCGAAGCGAAGAAGCTCGCGTATGCCGACCTCGGGCGATTCGTTGGTGACGCAGATCACCTGACGGCGCCGGCGAGCTACCTGACGTCCGACGCGTTCATCGCCGAGCGACGGAGTCACATCGACGAGCACAAGGCACAGGTGCACGTCGATCCCGGTCCGGCGCGCACGTCGAGCGAGACCGTGTACCTCACCGTTGCCGACAAGGACGGCAACATGATCTCGTTCATCAATAGTCTCTTCGATGAATTCGGATCGGGCGTCGTGGTGCCGGGCACCGGCTTCGCGCTGCACGATCGCGGTGCGGGGTTCACGCTCGAGCCGAACCTCCCCAACACGGTCGCGCCTGGTAAGCGTCCTTTCCATACGCTCATTCCAGGATTCGTAACGAAGCCCGGCGCGAATTCGGCGGCCGACGGAACGGGCGACGAGCCGTGGATGAGCTTCGGCCTCATGGGCGGCGCCATGCAAGCCCAAGGTCACGCGCAGTTCTTGATCAACCTGCTCGTGTTCGGCAACAATGTGCAGGAGGCGATGGACGTCGGACGCTTCCGGCATATGAATGGAACGAATGTGATCGTCGAGCCGGCGATCACGGACAGCGTGATCGCGCAATTACGTGCGCTAGGTCACGAAGTCACGATCGCGCGACCCTCGCAGTTCGGAGGAAGCCAGGCGATCATCAAGTTGACGCACGGCTACGTCGCGGGGTCTGATCCGCGGAAGGATGGACACGCCGCGGGATACTGAACGCCGTTGTTCGGGTCTCGCGAGGACCGGCGACGACGCCTGCCCTTGCCGACGTGGCGTCGTATATTCGTGGTCGAACGGAGTCACACGAGCACTCACGAGGGGGATGCTATGCGTAGTCTCATCAAGGCGGCCGTACTGCTGGCGATGGCTCTGCCATTGGCGGCGCAGCAACAGGCGGGAAAAGCTGACCCGACGAAGGCGGTGAAGGGCACCGGACAATTGCCCGCGGGATGGATGATGCGATTCGATCCGATCGACAATCCGGCGAACGTTCGCCCGGGTCGCACGCCACCTGCCAAGCCGACGCCGGACATGGTCAACGTTGTGACGATGGGATCGGGGTTGCACTTCACGTCTGGACCGGCGGCGATCTACTACAACCCGAAAGACGTGGCGTCGGATGTGTACGCCGTCAGCGCGTCGTTCGGCGCTCGCAAGAGCATGCAGCACGAGGCATATGGCATCTTCATCGGCGGAAGCAATCTCCAAGACTCGACGCAGAGTTATCTGTATTTCGAGATTCGCCCCGGGATGGGCGACAGCATCCTCATCCAGCATCGCAACGGCGACGTCGCGTCGAAGATCGACAAGATCGTTCCGTGGACGTCGAGTGGCGGCGCGGTGAACGTCGATGACCCGACCGATGGTCATTCGTCGAACACGCTCATGATCCATGTCGCACCGGACACCGTGCATTTCATGGTGAACGGAAAACTCGTCAAGGCGCTCGCCAAGTCGGAGCTGATGGGCGCGAAGACCGACGGACAGGCTGGCATTCGCATCAACCACAACAGCGATCTTCACGTCGACTGGAAGGGCGTGAGCAAGTAGTCAAGCCCGCGAACAACTAGCGAGGGTGGTACCTGAGTGACATCTTGGGCGCCACCCTCGTTCGTATTTCTTGCTCCACGTCTCGCATCATTCTCATGGCGACCGGCATCTCGATCCCACAGCCGCCCGCATACACACACAAAGTCGACGGACATCGCGCCGCGGTTGTCGCCAGCTTCCTCGGCTGGACGCTCG